>OWIH01000308.1_pt1 | contig 15913 bp, 25 predicted proteins | sample 1732891 | NCBI WGS metagenome assembly OWIH01 (sample SAMN05065765, study PRJEB22554) | human gut metagenome | biome: ENVO:2100002; feature: ENVO:00000062; material: ENVO:00002003 | host: Homo sapiens | place: USA
GGATAGGCTTGGTGAATATCACGACAGTATCATTTATGAAATAATTAGGATTTAAAGGAGAAAAACAATGGTAAATTGATGGTATTTCACAAGGTGGAGAGCATTGATGTTTGTATAGAAAGGCTTAATACACTTAAAGAAATGATGCTTGGAAACATTGATGATGTTATGGAATTGGATGCGGTAGAAACCGAGGATGATTTTATCATCTAAACTGGCATTTAGGAGGTCAAAATGATAAAACATCTTAGGATATGGGAGACAGAAAACAGGACGCATCCTGCACATAACGGGATTGTCACGCAAGGCTTTTTTGATTACCCAGAGGGCATTTATAACAAATTGAAAGAGGACACAAAGCAGTTTAACTATGGCACAACTTTTCGCATAGAGCAGGAATATCCTAAAGGAAAATGGTTGTTTTTATGTCTTATGGATGTTTCTATTCCTCTGGCAAACTATTAGCATTTAGTGGAGGGGTGTTATGTGGAGAATATTTTTTGAGTATTCAGACGGATCAAAGTGTACACTGACTGGAAAGCATCTCGATATTCCGTTAAGACTGGCGATAAAGTATCAGAGCGAATACGGAGTTCATGCTTGTAAGTCTACTTATCAGCAATATCCGAAGAAGAACCATGAGCCGATGGATTTAAGTGAGAAGATTGGGCGTTTAGGGTGGTGATAATGAAGTATAGATGCATAAATTCATTTACAGTTGACAGATATGATGGTAATGGATTTACCACAGACGGCTTTACTGAAATTAGTCGTAATAGTATATGGGAACGTGACGATGAGATGAATATCATAGGTGGAGCGGTACATCTGGATAATCCAGAAACAATGGAATGGTTGGAAATATCAAAAAGTGATTTAGAAGAATATTTTGAACCATTGAACGGGGATTTGAAGGAGGACAGAATATGTTTGAAATGATTAAGTTGGATGACGGCACATATGTGCCGAGAACGTGGTGCACAGTTACAAACCCTACTACAAGTGGAGGAGAGAGCAATGTTGATGATGTTGATATGCTTTGCTGTGGGAACAATTGTGACGGAGAGTGTAACAGTTGTATTATTCAGAAGATTTTTAATGAGTACGCTACTTTAACAGACCAGACTGCGTAAAAGAAATGGGCGTTTAACGAAACAAACGAAGGAAATGGAGATGATAGATTGAAGAATCGGAAGAGGGACAGGGATCCCGGGGAGAAGGCGAGAGAATGGATGCGCCGGCCGGCCTATGCCCCTGGGGAGTTATCCTTCCAGGCAAGGCGCCTGATCCGGCACCAGGGCAGGCAGATGGAGCATGAAAGCGTAGACCAGTATGTAAGGAGGCAGGAACGTGGAAGGATATAACAACCTGCTGGTCGCCGTAGTCAGGCAGGCGGCAATAGACTACCGAAAGGCGCTGAAGCGGCTGATCAGGAAGCGGGGCTGTCCGGAGGCGCTGTGGATGGCTGACGAGTGCGAGCGGTTCTTCCGGCGCGATATGAAATATTATGTGAATCTTGACGGGGAGAAGGTCATAGCAGCCCTGCGCGAGAAGGTTTATAAGGAGATGGGACATTGAACAAAGATCTACTGAACCGGTATAAACAGAATAAGCGGGAACTGGAGTTGATAGATGCCGCGCTGGCCAGGCTGGAAGCACAGCTTGACGGGGTCGCGATCGTTCCGGGCAAGGTGACGAAATCCAGCGACGACTTCCCTTACATAGAGGAGCATGTATCTGTCGAGATCCCGGAGCCGATGGAGGCCTCCAGAATCCGGGAGAAGATAGCCGAGAAGGAGCAGCGGCGGAGCGAGATCGCGCGGGAGATGCGCCAGGTGGAGGAATATATCGAGGGGATGCCGGATGGCATAGATAAGCAGATCTTCGAGATGGTGTATCTTGACGGGATGACGCAGCAGGAAGCCGGAGAATCAGTGGGATATACGCAGGGCAGAGTATCACAGATCATTAAGTGCTGGATAAAAGATTAATAACATTAATAATTATGATGTGTTATTATTATACTGACAGAAGTGGATATGATTGACGTATCACTTGTTTCTTCCAAGTTTATGATGACAGAGCCGAGAGGGCGTCCTGCATTCCTGTGGGACGTCTTTTCTTCATGCGGGCATATCATCAACGGCAGATGTGCAGGGTAGCGACCTGTGTCCCGGCTCGACTCCGGGTGCTCCGCTTTGTATAAGTACACAAAAGAATCTCATAAATAACACGTACAATACATATAAAACACTTTACAATACGTACAATACGTGTTATTATATAATCACAAGGAGGGATTAAATGAGATTCAGAGAAATGGACAAGATACTTAAGGCGGATGGATGGTATGAAGTCAAGAAAGTTGGTTCGCATCATCAATATAAGCATCCAACGAAACCGGGGAAGGTGACAGTACCGGAACACGGTGGAAAAGACATAAGCCTTACAGTAGCAAAGTCAATATTGAAGCAGGCTGGGCTGTAAAGCCCCGATGCCTGAATAATCAAAGAAAGAGGTGTGCTTATGAAATTAGTTTATCCAGCAGTATTTACACCATACGAAGATGGATCTGGCGGATATGCTGTTGAGTTTCCAGACCTTCCGGGATGCGTGACAGGCGGGGATGATATGGCAGATGCTGTGTTTATGGCGGAAGATGCCGCAAGCGGTTGGGTATTGACAGAACTTGAAGATGGAAAGAAAGCGCCACATGCCACAGCTATTAATAAAGTTGTGACAGAGGATGATCAGTTCGTGAGCCTGATTGCTCTGGATATGGATGCGTATGCTGCGAAGTACGGGAGCAATGCGGTAAAGAAAACATTAACAATACCTGCATGGCTGAATACATTTGTAGAGCAGAATGGAATAAGCTGCTCAAAAGTATTACAGGATGCGCTCAGTAAAATGGCGCAGGCAAGATAATAAATGAATCTCGTTTAATATATAGCACCTGGTGAAGCCGGGTGCTTTTTGCATGGGAAAATATGAAAGAGTATGCATCAGCATTTTATAAATCAAAAGCATGGCAGAGATGCCGGGATGGATATGCAAAGAGTGTAGGATATCTATGTGAAAGATGTATGAGACATGGGATATATAAGCATGGCGATATTGTACATCACAAGAAGCACATCACGCCAGACAATATAAATGATCCGGGTATCGCATTGAGCTGGGACAACCTGGAACTATTATGCCGGGAGTGTCATGCGGAAGAACATGGAAAGAAACAGAAACGATATAAGATAGATAAATATGGGAGAGTATCTACATGAATAGTGATGCGAAGATGATATGTAGGAGCATAGACAGGCTGACAGATGAGGCAAGAAAGCTTAGAAGAACAATGATAAGGAATAATATCAATGCAGAAATAGATCTGCATGAAGATGATGAAGAAAGTGAAAATCGCACAAAAACAAGCCCCCTATTTGTTGGTTATGCACAACCACGAGGAGACCGGTGGGTGAAGTGTGAATTTCCTCTCTATTACGCGCGAATGGGGTGTTATGATGGGAAAAAAGAAGAAAGAAACAAGGATTAAAGAAGAATTCGATAGACTTATTGAGATTTATGAAGAACTTCCGGAAAACAAGATGCAGCTCGTCCGCCCATTGATACAAAATGCCGCCTTTATGAAAGTGACGCTTGAAGATTTGCAGTTAAGCATTAACCAGAATGGATGCAGCGAAGAATATAAGAACGGAGAGAACCAATATGGTAAAAAAGCGGCCGCAGATCTGCAGGCATATAACAGCCTGATAAAAAACTACAATACTGTTTCGGACAGGCTGGAGAAAATGCTTCCGCCGGAAAGAAGAAAGAGCAAACTGGAGGCGTTCGCGGATGAATAATTATATCTACGAATACTACCAGAAAATAAAAGACGGGTCTATTGTTGCGGGGCGATGGATCATTATTTTTTATGAGTATATCATCAAGGGACTGGAAAACCAGTCCTTTTTCTTTTCGCCGAAAAAAGTTAACAAAGCAATCCGATTCATAGAAGCTTTCTGCCACCACAGCGAAGGAAGGGACGATCTGTTGAAACTGGAGCTGTGGCAAAAAGCACTTGTATCGGTAGTATTCGGGATTGTGGATGCTGATGAGATCAGGCAGTTCCGTGAAGTGGTTGTTATTATTGCGAGGAAAAACGGAAAAACACTGTTTGCATCAGCGATTATTGCCTACTGCGTATTCATGGATGGAGAATATGGGGCGAAAGTATTCTGTGTGGCGCCGAAACTGGATCAGGCTGATCTTGTGTACAATGCATTCCGGCAAAGCGTAGATATGGAGCCGGAACTAAAAGAGATGGTAAGGCCGAGAAAGTCAGACCTATATATAGGTGATACAAATTCCAGTGTTAAAAAGATTGCGTTTAATGCCGGAAAATCAGATGGTTTCAATCCGCACCTGACCGTATGTGATGAGATTGCATCATGGCCGGGGGATAAGGGACTGAAACAGTATGAGGTCATGAAATCCGCACTAGGAGCAAGGAAGCAGCCTATTGTGCTGTCTATCAGTACCAGTGGATATGTAAATGATGGAATTTACGATGAACTTATGAAACGGGCTACCAGGTTCCTGCTGGGAGATTCAAAAGAGAGACGCCTGGCACCCTTTTTGTATATGATTGATGATATCGAAAAGTGGAATGATGTAAATGAACTCAGAAAGAGCAATCCGAACCTTGGCGTATCAGTATCAGTGGATTATCTGCTGGAAGAAATAGCAGTGGCGGAAGGTAGCCTGTCGAAAAAAGCAGAGTTTTTAACAAAATATTGCAATATCAAGCAGAACAGTTCACAGGCATGGCTCAATACGCAGGATATAGAAAAAGGATTTGGCAGCAGTCTAAACCTGGAAGATTTCAGGAATACATATTGCGTTGGAGGAATTGACCTTTCACAGACAACGGACCTTACCGCATGCCTGGCGGTGATCGAGAAAGACGGGCGACTGAATGTATTTACCAGGTTCTTCATGCCGGAAGAAAAGCTGGAAGAGGCAACCGCACGTGACGGAATACCTTATGCGGCTTACGTGCAGCGTGGAATTCTAAAACTTTCAGGCGAAAATTTTGTGGATTATCACGACTGTATGAATTTTTTTACTGATCTTGTAGAAAATTATCAGATTTATCCTCTGAAAATAGGGTATGACCGGTATTCAGCACAGTATCTTGTGCAGGATATGAAACAATATGGATTCCACATGGATGACTGTTACCAGGGCGAGAATATGACGCCGGTTATACGTGAAATGGAAGGGACTGTAAAGGATGGGATATTTAACTTCGGAGATAATGATCTGATGAAAATACATCTTTTGAATGCAGCACTGAAAATAAACAATGAAACAAGTCGGGTGAAACTAATTAAGATATCATCCGCAGACCGTATAGATGGTACAGCCGCATTGCTGGACGCATTGGCAGTCAGGCAGAAATGGTGCGGTGAAATAGGAGAGCAGTTAAAGAACGAATAGGGGAGAAGAAATGGGATTATTTGAAAAAATATTCAAAAGACCGTATAAACGTGGTGATCCGAATGGATTTTTCCAGACGCTGACTGCGTATACGCCTGCATTTACTACATGGAGCGGGGTGTTATATGAAAGCGAACTGGTACGATCTGCTATCCATGCGAAAGCTACGCATATAAGCAAACTGAATGTTACCATTGAAGGAGCGGCAAAACCACGGCTTAGGACAAAACTGAAAGCCGCTCCCAATGAGTTCCAGACATGGGGCCAGTTTTTATATAGGCTCTCTACGATCCTGGACATGCAGAACACGGCATTTATTGTACCAGTACTGGATGACTATATGGATATGACAGGGCTTTATCCTGTCCTCCCATCCAGATGCGAGATTATTGATTACGATGGGGAGCCGTGGCTGAGATATCAGTTCACGAACGGGGACTATGCGCTGGTAGAAATGCGAAGATGCGGGATCATGACAAAGTTTCAGTATCAGGATGACTTCTTCGGAGAAAGCAACCGGGCATTGACGCCTACAATGGAACTGATTGATCTGCAAAACCAAGGGATTGCGGAGGCGGTAAAGAGCTCTGCCACATTCCGGTTTATGGCAAAATTGGCAAATTTTTCGAAACCGGAGGATCTGGCAAAAGAGCGTCAGAGGTTTACAAAGGAAAATCTCCAAAAAGACAGCGGAGGTATTTTGCTGTTCCCGAATACATATTCCGAGATACAGCAGATTCAGTCAAAACCGTTTGTGATTGATTCAGACCAGATGAATGCAATCAAAACGAACGTATTTGATTATTTCGGAATTAACGAAGATATCATACAAAATAAAGCATATGGGGACGCATGGGCAGCATTTTATGAAGGATGTATCGAGCCGTTTGCGATCCAGTATTCAGATGTATGCACAAAAATGACATTTACTGAGCGGGAGCGTTCCTCCGGCTCTTTTATTATGGCTACGGCAAACCGCCTGCAGTATATGAGTAACCAGGACAAGCTGGATGTATCTGCACAGATGGCAGACCGTGGGATCATGAACCGGGATGAAATCCGGGAGATATGGAACCTGCCGCCGTTGCCGGACGGACAGGGGCAGGCATATACCATCCGGGGAGAATATTATCTCCTGGGAACAGACGGAAGCGTAACAAGGAAAGGAGATGACCTGACAAGTGGAGCAAAATCTGACACAGAAACAAAAGAATAAGCTCGAAAGTGGAAGGGAATACCGAACCATGACTATGAGCGTAAGAATGGCCGAAGAAGAGCAGTACGTGGTTGAAGGTTATGCGACCGTATTTAATGAGAAGTACACGCTTTATGAAGGCCGTTACTATAAAGTTGTTGAGCAGGTTGCACCGTCAGCATTTAATGAATGTGATATGTCGGATGTAATTATGCAGTATGACCATGAAGGGCGGGTATTTGCCCGGACCAGAAATAAGACCCTGGAGCTGACAGTGGACAGCAAGGGACTATTAATCAAGGCTGATCTTGGAGGCACTGATATTGGCAGACAGCTATATCAGGAAATCAAAGGAGGATATACAGACAGGATGTCGTTTGGCTTTGTCGTTGGAGCGGACGAAAAAGTCTATGCGGAGGATCGGGAGAACGACCTCGAAACATGCCTGCGGACAATCACAAAAATCAGCAAGCTGTATGATGTCAGCGCCGTATCTATTCCGGCAAATGATATGACATCGATCAGCGCCCGGAATTTCAGCAACGGAGTGATTGATGAGATTAAAGCGGAGAGACTGCGGGTGGAGAAAAAGAAAAAACTGAAATTACTCATGGAGGTATGACAATGGATTTTGAGAACATGACAATGGAAGATATTGAAAAGAGAATGGAAGAGATCCGGACAGAGATTGACGGAGAAAATCCAGACATCGATGCGCTGACAGAGGAAGTCAGGAAGCTGAATGAGAGAAAGAAAGGGCTGGAGGAAGCGGCCGAAAAAAGAAGAAAACTGAAAAACGATGTTGAAGAAAGAGGAATCACAGTAAGAAGGTTCACCAATCCAGAAGAGAAAAGGGAATACGATGCATCTTCAAAAGAGTACAGAAGTGCGTTCCTTAAAAATCTGCTTGGGCTGGATATGTCAAAGGAAGAAAGGGAAGCCTTTGTTCATACGACAAAAAACACAGGCAATGTACTTCCCACAACGATGGTGAATCAAATCTGGGATCTGGTATCAAAACAGCATTCCATCATGGGAGATATTACAATCTACCGGACTGGAACGATCTTGGAAGTAGTGAAACATACAGCCATTGCGCAGGGCGCCGCAAAGACAGTTGAAGAGAACGCTGCTAATGATGACGAACAGAATACATTTGTAAAGGTAGCGCTTTCCGGGAAAGATTTTTCCAAGAGCGTGGATATCTCTTATGCAATGCAGAGGATGTCTATGGATGCCTTTGAGCAGTATCTTGTTAATGAGATCAGCCTGTCGATGGGTGATGCAATGGCAGCAGACGTGATCTCCCAGATTGGAAAGGATATGGCAGGAGGAAACAAAGTAAACAGCGCAGCAGCCAATACAGTGACATTTAAGGAACTGGCAACGCTTTTCGGGATGCTTAAACGTGTAGGAACTGTGACTGTATATGCGACCAGGGCTACGATCTACAATTATCTTGTAGGCATGGTTGATGCAGCCGGCAGGCCAATCTTCCAGCCATCTGCGCAGGCGGGACAGGAAGGTGTTGTGCTTGGTGCAACCATTAAGGTAGAGGATGCTGTGGTGGATAATGCCATCCTTATCGGTGATCCTAAAAAATTTGTATACAATATGGTACAGGACATCATGGTAGAGAGTGACAAGGACATCAAAAAGCATGTGACAACTTACAGCGGGTATGCAAGAGGAGAAGGATCCCTTATTGATCCGGACACATTTGCACAGATGACTGTAACGGGGGAATAATAAACTATGACGTGGAAACACAGGCGGCGAGTCAGAGCAAGGCAAAAGCCGCTGTGAAAGCGAGGACAAAGAATGCGGAAAGTAAGCAGTGACATCATAGAAAAGGTTAAAACATCACTCAGAATTGAAGCAATTGCGTTTGATGATGAAATAAATGATATGATATTGTCTGCCCTTCTTGATCTTGGAATAGCCGGGGTAACGAAAACTGAACTGGAGGATCCGCTGATCCTCCGGGCAGTTATAACGTACTGCAAAGTCCATTTCGGAGAGCCGGATGACCGTGCATGGCTCAAGCAGTCTTATGATGAGCAAAAGGCACAGTTGCAGACGGCATCCGGGTATACTGACTGGGGGGAATGATATGGACAGATCCAATGTTGTAACGCTCATCAGTGAAAAATATAGGAAAGATGATATAGGGCAGCAGATCCCGGTGGAGACCGGGCGTGATGTATTCTGCAATGTTTCCAGCGTGTCCGGATCTGAATGGATGGAAGCCGGAAGGAACGGAATAAAAGCGGAGTATAAAGTTACCATTTACCGGTATGACTATCAAGGAGAATTGATTGCGGCACTGAACGGGGTCAGGTATTCGGTTTACAGGACATATGTAGCCAGAAATGAAATGATAGAGCTGTACCTGGAAAAGAAAGCTGGTGTGTAATGTCAAACAAAAAGGTTTCCATCGATGGGCTGGCGGATGCGATTATAAAAGAGTTAAGAGAATATAGCCAGGACGTGACGGACGGGATAAAGAAAGAGGTTCAGGACGCAGGAACACTCTGCAGAAAAGAGCTGAAAGCAACCTCGCCAAAACTGACAGGAGATTACGCTAATGGCTGGCGTAAAAGAACGGCATTTGAAAGCCTGACAGATATCCGTATTGAGGTATACAACGCAACGGACTATCAGCTTACCCATCTCCTGGAACATGGACATGCGTTGGTCGGACATAACGGGAAAGTTCTTGGGACTGTTGGTGCGATACCGCATATAGGGCCGGCTGAGCAAAAAGCGGAAAAGCAGCTCTTGAAAAAGGTTGATATTGTCGTGAGAGGTGGAAGGAAATGACATTATCGGAGTTTTATCAACTTCTGGATGGAACGGGTATACCTGTAGCATATCAGAAGTTCAGCGAAAGAGATGTACCAGATCTTCCGATTATGGTATATACAGTACCATATAGCAATAACTTTTCAGCCGATGGAGCTGTATACAAAAAGATCAATCATGTACAGGTTGACCTATATACAAAAAACAAGGAACTGGATGTAGAAGACAAGGTTGAAGAAGCCCTGTCCTCTTTCTTTTGGAACAAAGAGGAGGAGTACCTGGATGATGAAAGGTGCTATCGGATCATGTATGAAGTGGAGGTATAAAAATGCCAGGAAGTAAAGTGAAATATAACATAAAAAATGTGCATTATGCAGTGAAAACAGAAGAGGGATATGATACTCCGGTGCCAATTCCAGGCGCTGTGTCAATCTCTCTGGAGCAGCAGGGGGAGATCACACCGTTTTATGCAGACGGTATTGTCTATTATAAATCTGCATCTAATGGAGGATACGAAGGAGACCTTGAAGTGGCGCTGATCCCGGACTCTTTCAGAGAGGATGTGCTCGGCGAGGTAGCAGACACGAATAAGGTGCTTTTTGAAAATGTGGCGGCGACAGGACAGACTTTTGCACTCGGATTCCAGATTGACGGAGATGCGGGGCCTACATTGTTCTGGTTTTTTAACTGTACTGCAACACGTCCTAATGTAGAGTCGGAAACAATAGAAGATACAGTTGAGCCAGGAACCGATACTCTGACTGTCTCTTGTTCTTCGGATGAAAACGGTGATGTACGGGCTAAGACAGCACCAGACGTTGCGGAGAATATCCTTAGTGGATGGTTTGATGAGGTATATACGAAAAATAAGGCGGTTGAATAATGAGAAAAACGATCATAATTGACGGAAAAGAATGCCATTTCAAAAGTTCTGCGGCAATCCCGAGGATGTACCGGATGAAATTCGGACGTGACATTTTCGTGGACATGTCAAACCTGAAAAAACAGATTGATATCCAGGAGAAAATTAAGGGAGAGACAAAAGCGGAATGTGAAAAGAATGGCATGCCATTTAATGAAGAAGAATTTGAAAGCAATCTATCGCTAGAGTCACTGGAAATATTTGAGAACATATCTTATCTGTTCCATAAACATGGGGATCCATCGCAGCCGGATAACATTGACGACTGGCTGGAGCAGTTTGAGACATTTGATATCTATAGTATCCTTCCGGAGACGCTGGAACTGTGGAAGTTCGATACCAAACAGACATCAAAGCCAAAAAAAGGAGCAGGGAAATAGATCGAGAAGTCAATACCGCGTTGTTCATGCTCCGGTGCGTGCAATGCGGTATTTCTATTTCTGATCTGGAGCTTCTCAGTATTGGGATGGTAAACGATATGTTTGCAGAACTTAAAAATGATGAATACAAATATCCAGTAATGGCAACGCAGGAAGATATTGATAGGCTATAGGAGGCGAGATGATGGCGAACCGGGTGAAAGGAATCACTGTTGAGATCGGAGGAGATACAACAGGACTTGATAAAGCATTAAAAAATGTTGAAAAAAATATCAAGAGTACAGAAAGCGCCCTCAAAGATGTAAATAAATTATTAAAACTCGATCCTAAGAATACAGAACTCCTGGCACAGAAACAGCGGCTCCTGCAGCAAGAAATTGAACAGACCGAAGATAAACTAAAAGCCCTTAAAAATGCCGATAAACAGGCAAAGTCGCAGTTTGAGTCTGGAGACTTAGGACAGGATAAGTATGATGCGCTGCAAAGGAAAATCGTAGAGACAGAAAATAAACTGAAATCTCTTAAGGGCACAGTCGGGAGCGGAAGCGCTACCCTTGCAAAAGTATCCAACGTTACGGGAGAATTTGGGAACAAGGCAAAATCACTTGGTCAGTCGCTTATGCCTGCCACTATAGCAATAGCAGGAGTGGGAGCAGCGTCCAGCAATATGGCTATGGATTTTGAGGATGCCATGTCTCAGGCAGCAGGAGCGCTAAACATTCCAATGTCTGAGATGGACAGCCTCAGGCAGCTGGCAATCCAAGTAGGGAAAGATACGGTATTTTCCGCTACTGATGCTGGGAATGCCATAACGGAACTTGCTAAAGGCGGATTGACAGAAGCGGATATCCAAGCAGGAGCCTTACAGGCGACAATGGATCTGGCCGCCTCATCCGGAATGGAACTAGGCGATGCGGCGAATGTAGTTGTACAGGCAATGGGGGCTTTCGGATTGTCAGCTAATGAGTCTGCGGAGGCGGCTAATGCACTTGCGGGAGCGGCAGCCGCATCATCTACTGATGTTGAGCCTCTTGCGCAAGGGCTTGCACAGTGCTCTGCACAGGCAAAAAATGCTGGATGGGATATACAAGATACAACAGCCGCGCTTGGTATGTTTGCTGACGCAGGCATTACCGGATCTGATGCAGGGACATCCTTAAAAACGATGCTACAGAGATTGGCAGCCCCAACGGATACAGCGGCGGAGGAAATAGAAAAGTTCGGGATTAATACAAGAGACTCTCAAGGAAATCTGCTTGGAGCGTCAGAGATGGCTCAGGAATTGCAAAGCAAACTGGGTGGATTAGACGCGGCTACAAGGGATGCTGCACTGCAGACTATTTTTGGATCTGACGCAACAAGGGCGGCTACTGTGATGATGAGCAACGGGGCAGCAGGCATACAGAAGTATATTACGGCTACCAACGATCAGACAGCGGCACAAAGGTTGGCTAACTCACAAATGGGAGATACGTCTAAAGCGATAGAAGAAATGAAGGGATCGCTGGAGACAGCAGCCATTTCTATTGGGGAGGCAATCGCGCCTGTTGTGCAGAAGGTAGCGGACTTTATATCTGATTTGGCGAATAAGTTCTCAGAACTGCCAAGCGGAATACAGACGGTCATCATTGTAATAGCAGCAATAGTTGCGGTACTGGGACCGCTCCTTATCATCATCGGACAGGTGGCTATTGGAATATCGGCATTGACAGCAGCTTTTTCGATGCTTTCCGTGCCTATTCTTCCGATCATGGGGATCATAGCGGGAGTTATAGCCGCAATTGTGGCAATTATTGCTATTGTTAAAAATTGGGGGACGATTGTGGAATGGTTCCAAGGAGCATGGACAGCAGTATGGACCACTGTACAAAATTTATGGACAACAGTATGGACAGCGATCTCCCAAAATCCTATAGTCCAGACGATTATTACTACAGTGCGGTCGTTATTTATGGGACTTGCTTCTGCACTATCGACAATATGGACTACGATACAGACTATAGCGTCAAACGCCTGGGAGATCATAAAAAATGTGGTGCTTGCGCCGGTGCTCGTGCTGATTGATCTCGTAACAGGAGACTTCGATGCGCTGAAATCCGATATACAAAACATCTGGAACAATATTAGGACAGCGGCATCCAATATATGGAATGCTATCAAGAGCGCAATCTCCGGAATTGTTGACGGGATTAAAAGTGTAGCAATTAACGGGTTTAACGCAATGGTAAGTGGAATCAAAAGCGCTGTGAGCGGCATATCAAGTGCTGTTGTTAATGGATTTAACAGTGCTATCAGTTTTATCACGTCTCTTCCAGGCAAAGCAGTTGCATGGGGCAGAGACTTTATAGACGGGATGAAAGATGGGATCTTGTCCGGAATTAGCGGTATTGTTGATGCGGTAAAAGGGATCGGAGATAAAATCAGGTCATTCCTGCATTTTTCGCGTCCCGACGAAGGACCGTTGAGGGATTATGAGACATGGATGCCAGATATGATGAAAGGACTGTCGGAAGGTATATACAATAATCTCCCAATTTTGGACAAAGCCGTGTCTGCGGTGGCAAAATCCATTAATTATGAGATCATGAAAGATACTCCTGCACAGTCAATTGACTACAATCGGATGTATAATGCGGTGCGTGCAGGAGCATCAGACAGCAGCACGGTATTATACATCGAAGGACGGCCATTTAAGAGAGCCCTGAAGGGAATGGGGGTTGTGTTTGAATGACGGTGAAATACATCAATTCAAGAAATATGGAAATAGACCTTCTTTCATTTCCGACAAGAGTAAAAGATGTGAATTTCCATCAGTACACATGGGGGTATGACGGATCAGATCAACAGTATGGGGCGAATATCACAAAATTCACAAAGGATCCGATCCAATATGAAGCAACGGTAATTTTCAGAGGAACCGTGGATCGAAGGAAAGAGAAATTGAATAATTTCACAGAGACAACAGAAGTGGATATTATTAATAGAACTCCCGGAAAACTCATATGCGGCGATTATTACATACAGGCTTATGCCATCTCATCCAGTACAGCGCCATATGATGGCGCCGACTGGACGCAAAAAGATGTAACATTCCTGTGCCCGTATCCGTTTTGGATAAGAGAAGAAAAAAGGTCATTTACACCGCTAAAAATCACTGGAGATACGGATGATAATTTCCTGGATTATGAATATGATTACCTGTATGATTACACAGCTCCGACAGCAGGAAATGCCATATGGATGGTAGACCATTACGCACCGTGTGAGTTCTTGATGACGATTTTCGGCGAAGCATCGGAGCCGCGTATATTTGTTAACGGGCACCCATATCAGATATATACCACATTAATGCCGAATGAATATTTGCAGATAGACAGTAGAAAAAATACCGTGATGAAATTCATGGCAAACGGGACGCGGCAGGATCTATACGATATGAGAGCCAAACTGCAGACCGTGTTTGAACCGATTACACCTGGAAATATCGCTGTAAACTGGCCGGGATCATTCGGATTTGATCTGACTCTATTTTGCGAAAGGAGCGAACCGAGATGGAAAACCCAAAACAGCTGATTCTGGCAAGTCCAACTCTTAGAGATATTGCACCGGTAATGGATTCGGAGATTGACATGGATATTGGTTGTGATAATGATTACGAGATCAAGATCAAAAGAGGCTCATGGCGTGATGAGTATACATTTGGAAATGTATTTTACATTCCGGGTACAGAGTACGGCGGAATTATTGGGGAGATAGATACAGATACATCAGCAGATACTATTTCCCTACTTGGAATGACATGGAGAGGGGTACTTGATAAAAAGATTATTACTCCACCAGACGGAGAGGATTATGCAAAGGTCAGCGGGGAATTAAACAGGTCGCTCAATACATTGATAACTGGACAATTTGGAACGTATTTTGTAGTATCGCAGGAAAATACTGGAGTGAACGTGACAGAGTATCAATTTGAGCGATACTGTACCTTGTTGTCAGGTATAGAAAAGATGCTGAAAAGCGTAAATTATAAACTGCATATTGTATATGTACCGCAGGAAAGAGGGCAGCCTGGATACGTACAACTCTCTGCCGTCCCGATCGTGGATTATTCGGATGAAATAGAACTGTCGCAGGACAACAAACTGAATTTTACATTTAAAAATAAGAGAAATGGAGTCAATCATCTGATATGTCTGGGAAAAGGTGAACTGCAGGACAGGCAGGTGGTTGATCTGTATGTGCAGAAAGATGGCAGTATAGGCACAGATGCATATTATACTGGAATTGAAGAAATAGCCGAAACATATGAAAACACATCATCAGATGCAGCCGATCTGCAGGAAAAGGGGACTGAAAAGCTCCAGGAACTAATGAACTCTACTTCTTTTTCGATGGATGTGGAAAGTCTTGGAATTGAGGTGGATATTGGAGATATTATCGGAGGACGTGATTATCTGACCGGATTATACGCTAAGAAACCGATCAAGGGGAAAATATATAAAGTAAGCGTAGGAGAGGAAAGCCTTGTATACGAAATAGAAGGAGATGATTGAATATGGAATTAGTAACTGGACGTTTGGGAAGAACGCATATAACTAGCCAGCAGGACAGACAGAAGCACCAGGGGATCTGGGGGCCGGGGGCATATATCCTTAATACAGGAAGCAGCCTGGAAGCCGTAGTACAGAGTTCTAACAATATCCAGATTAAAGACGGCGCCCTCATGTCGCAGGGGGCATTGTTTTCCGTTAAGGTCGGGACAGTGGACGAAGTAACGATTGCCAACGGAAGCCAGGGAATGATGCGGAAAGATGTCATTGCGTGCAGGTACACATACAACCAGGGGACAAACACAGAGAAGGCAGAATGGGTGGTCGTGCAGGGGAATCCTGTGACGAGTAATCCGCAGATCCCGCAGATCACAAATGGAGACATCCAGGCGGGGGATGCTATCGTGGACACAGCGGTGTTTATCGTAACCTTGGAAGGCATCAATATCACAAGCATAGAGATTATGCCGGAAACAGCCCCGAATATCGAAGAAATTATGGCACAATTTGATGAACTAAATAGAAAATTTGTATTTAAGCGCCGAAACAGCAGCGAAGCGGG
>OWIH01000309.1_pt1 | contig 15894 bp, 15 predicted proteins | sample 1732891 | NCBI WGS metagenome assembly OWIH01 (sample SAMN05065765, study PRJEB22554) | human gut metagenome | biome: ENVO:2100002; feature: ENVO:00000062; material: ENVO:00002003 | host: Homo sapiens | place: USA
TACGAGATGTAGCTCCGTCTCGTGGGCTCGGAGATGTGTATAAGAGACAGTCTCAATACATGTGTGGCCTTGCAAGCCATTGCGAGGCCTTATGTGTCTCAGTTTTGTCCCGCCTTGTATTACGACTTGCATAGCCAATGAAGATAAACGTGACGACAAACAAAGCAGCTGTCTTCTTTTCTTTCACACTTTCCCCACTCAGCAGCATGCATACCTTCTACTATAACTGTAGTGAATGTCTATTATGAGCGAACTGCGGACATCGTGGAGACAACATGCTGCTGGGTGCGGATATCCCATGGCACGTCATATCGCTCGCCGTATTACTTGTTATTTTTTTGAAACGAGAAGTTGATACAATTCCTTCAGGGATAAGGCTAATAACTCATTCTTCCTGATGAGATCTTTATCAGCGTCTATACCCTCTGCGCATGATTCATTTAAATAGTTCAGTGTTTCCTGATCATCATCCAAGCATTCATAGCTGCCTGAATAAAATTCATCGCAACTTGCTTTGTTATTTTTGTCAATGTAACCAATGCATTGAATCACGCCTTTAACAACTTTAGCAGCAGAAAAAACAAAGTAACTGCAGTCATTTATATAGCGTTCAATATCAAAAATCATATAAAAATAGTGCATAGAGTGTTTTTCAATTTCAAACTCACTTGAAATCATAGCTATTTCACATTCAAGGTCTTTCAGACCATCTAACATTATGGAAAGTTTACATTGTTTTTCTTGCACAGTTTCATACTTAAATGACTCTCTCCCCTTTGCCCTGACATTTATTCTTTCTTCAATTGCATAAATATAAGCAGGATATACACGCGACCACACTTGGTTTATTTTTAGGATTAACCGGCCTCTTTTCAGCCTTTCTTTTGTAGCTATAAATTCTGCATATAGCGCAGCATCCTCTTCGCACCATACATCAACTTTTCGTTTATAACCCAACTTTAATTCTTTCCCTACGCATTCAGGAAACAAAGGATCAAAGTCCTTTAAGTATTCAAACTCACTTAGATAGAATCCTGTCTCATAACGATTAAATAATTTCCTAAACTCTTTCCCACTTAAGGTTTTCATTGTATCAATCACTCTGTTTTCATAAAAGCAAAGTCAACAAGATAAAACAATAAAAACTCTTACACAACCAGCTGATGTTTTTAAAATAGAGGATAATATAAGACAAGCATAACCTCGTTCACTTCAATGCTACTCCTATCGTTCTTTTGCGTCACAGAGCGCCTGCCGGACAACTGCATCATAGACCAAACGGAACTGCTTCCGTCGATTAATCAGATGGCAGCGCATAAACACGCTCAACAACCCGTTTGACTGCTTCAATTTTAAGCTCTTCGGAATAACGCTTACCGTGTAAGTCTCCCTGCAAAACGAGCTATCAACTTTTAAGGAGTCTCTGGCCCCCCTGCTTCCGCTCCTGGCACACAGCAGCCCTAGAGACAGTGGAGTAAAGTCATGGAGGCTCGGTGGGGAGAGGTGCAAATCCTCCCATACAAAAAATACGAAAATCAGTAACGGCTAGAAATCATTCAATACATGCACTCTCGAAATTGCATCAGCCAACCGCAAAACGTTATTTCAAAGCCTACTAGCTGCCTTACTTTTTTCCTCAATAACGCGTCGCCAGCCGGAAACAACCTAATCCCTGTTTTGGGCCTCAAAACCGCTAATGATAATCATTTTCATTTTGTATAGGTTGTGCTATAAAACATAGCCGTTGCTATGTTTGTTCTAATTTTGCTCACTATAGGTACTAAATTATGCACTCGATAAAAAAAGTAACCATGCTCTTGGGGGGCCTCGCACTCACCTGCTCGATCGCATTTCAGGCAAGTGCAACTGAAAAATTCAAGGTCATTACAACATTTACCATCATCGCGGATATGGCCAAAAACGTGGCGGGAGATGCTGCAGAAGTCTCATCCATAACCAAGCCTGGTGCAGAAATTCATGAGTATCAGCCTACCCCTGGCGATATTAAACGTGCGCAGGGGGCACAACTGATTCTCGCCAATGGTATGAATCTGGAATTGTGGTTCCAACGCTTTTACCAGCATCTCAATGGGGTTCCAGAAGTAATTGTCTCTTCGGGTGTGACGCCTGTAGGGATCACCGAAGGACCCTATGAGGGCAAACCTAACCCCCATGCATGGATGTCGCCAGATAATGCTCTGATTTACGTCGATAATATTCGTGATGCGTTGATAAAATACGATCCGGCAAATGCACAAACCTACCAACGCAATGCCGATACTTATAAAGCCAAGATTACCCAAACCCTTGCCCCCCTGCGTAAGCAGATTACGGAACTCCCTGAGAATCAGCGATGGATGGTCACCAGTGAAGGGGCTTTTTCTTATCTCGCACGCGATTTGGGGCTAAAAGAGCTTTATCTGTGGCCGATTAATGCCGATCAACAAGGAACACCGCAGCAGGTACGTAAGGTTGTTGATATAGTTAAGAAAAATCATATCCCGGCAGTCTTTAGCGAGAGTACGATTTCCGATAAACCAGCGCGTCAGGTTGCGCGTGAAACCGGCGCACACTACGGCGGTGTGCTCTATGTCGATTCCCTGAGCACAGAAAACGGCCCGGTACCGACGTATATCGACCTTCTTAAGGTTACTACCAGTACGCTGGTACAGGGAATTAAAGCTGGGAAAAGGGAGAAATAATGATGCAATCTGCAGGCATTGTCGTTAATGATGTTACTGTCACCTGGCGTAACGGGCACACAGCACTGCGCGATGCATCCTTCACAGTACCAAGTGGATCTATTGCCGCTCTGGTTGGGGTAAACGGTTCCGGAAAATCGACGTTGTTTAAAGCGATTATGGGATTTGTGCGTCTGACCAGCGGAAAGATATCTGTTCTGGGTATTCCCACGCGACAGGCGTTACAGAAAAACCTGGTTGCCTACGTCCCTCAGTCAGAAGATGTTGACTGGTCATTTCCTGTACTGGTGGAAGATGTGGTGATGATGGGCCGCTATGGGCATATGGGTATGTTGCGTATCGCCAAAAAGAGGGATCGTCAAATTGTCACCGATGCGCTGGAACGTGTCGATATGGTGAATTTTCGCCATCGACAAATCGGCGAGCTTTCCGGTGGACAAAAGAAACGCGTCTTTCTGGCGAGAGCGATTGCACAGCAGGGTGATGTGATCCTGCTGGATGAACCTTTTACTGGCGTTGATGTGAAAACCGAAGCCAAAATCATCAGCCTGTTGAGGGAGTTACGCGCGGAAGGCAAAACGATGCTTGTCTCAACACACAATCTCGGATCCGTCACGACATTTTGCGATTATACGGTCATGGTCAAAGGCACCGTCCTGGCAAGCGGGCCGACAGACACCACTTTTACAGCCGAGAACCTAGAGCTGGCTTTTAGCGGCGTACTGCGCCATGTCACACTTAACGGCTCGGAAGAAAGCATTATTACTGACGATGAACGCCCTTTTGTGGCTCATCGACCGTCAGCGGTGCAGAGGGAAGAAAGATGAACGTGCTACTGGAACCCTTCAGCTATGAATATATGCTCAATGCGATGTGGGTCTCGGCGATGGTCGGCGGTCTCTGCGCTTTCCTGTCATGCTATCTGATGCTAAAAGGCTGGTCGCTGATTGGCGATGCGTTGTCGCACTCTATTGTCCCGGGTGTTGCGGGGGCATATATGCTGGGGCTTCCGTTTTCTCTGGGAGCCTTCTTTTCCGGCGGACTGGCTGCGGGCAGCATGCTGTTTCTTAACCAACGCACCCGCTTAAAAGAAGATGCCATCATCGGTCTGATCTTCTCGTCCTTTTTTGGCCTGGGGCTGTTTATGGTGTCATTGAACCCGACATCTGTGAACATTCAGACCATCGTCCTGGGCAATATTCTGGCAATCGATCCGGCGGATATCCTGCAACTCACTATCATTGGCATTCTCTCGATCATCGTGCTTTTTTTCAAATGGAAAGATCTTATGGTGACCTTTTTCGACGAGAATCACGCCCGTGCTATTGGATTGCATCCGGGCAGATTAAAACTCATCTTCTTCACCCTGCTGTCGGTTTCGACCGTTGCGGCGCTGCAAACGGTTGGTGCCTTTCTGGTGATCTGTCTGGTGGTGACTCCCGGTGCAACAGCATGGTTGTTAACCGATCGTTTTCCCCGCCTGCTCATGATTGCTGTAACTATTGGCAGTGTAACTAGTTTCCTCGGCGCGTGGGTCAGTTACTTTCTGGACGGCGCGACAGGTGGAATCATCGTGGTGGCGCAGACACTGCTGTTTCTTTTAGCATTTGTCTTTGCGCCCACCCATGGGCTTTTGGCAAATCGTCGGCGTGCGCATAAGGCGCTGGAGGATCGCTCATGATGGCATTATTACTGGAGCCACTGCAGTTCACCTTTATGAGTCACGCACTGCTGATTTCACTGGTAGTTTCCATACCCTGTGCGCTGCTGTCGGTCTTTCTGGTCCTGAAAGGTTGGGCACTGATGGGTGACGCGATGAGTCATGCGGTTTTTCCTGGAATCGTGCTTGCCTGGATTCTGGGGTTACCTTTGGCTACAGGGGCATTCGTCGCCGGAGTATTCTGCGCGGTGGCGACGGGATACCTGAAAGACAACAGCCGAATCAAGCAAGATACAGTGATGGGGATTGTTTTTTCTGGCATGTTTGCCGCAGGTCTGATCTTGTATATTGCAGTCAAACCAGACGTACATCTTGACCATATTCTTTTCGGCGACATGCTCGGGATAACCATCGGCGATATAATCCAGACGATGATTATTGCCGGGCTGGTTACACTTGTTATTAGCGTAAAATGGCGGGATTTTTTGCTGTTCAGCTTTGATTATCAACAGGCGCAGGTAAGCGGTTTGCATACGAGATGGCTGCATTATGGGCTGCTGTGCATGGTCTCTCTGACCATTGTGGCGACGCTGAAAGCGGTAGGTATCATTCTCTCCATTTCTCTGCTCATTGCGCCTGGCGCCATTGCGGTACTCCTGACACAACGCTTTCATATTGCGCTCCTACTGGCGACTGGCATATCGGTAATAGTGTCAATGACTGGTGTCTGGTTGTCCTTTTTTATCGACAGCGCACCAGCTCCGACGATTGTCGTCTTATTCGCGGTTTTGTTCATCATGACGTTTGCCGTTACCAGCATCAACGCACGCAAAAAGGGAAACTCCCATACACAGGATCTGTTATCACCCAATTAGCACAACATCCGAGGACAGCAACACCCGATACTTTTTCCTGGCTTCCAGCAACGGGGTTTCTTCCTCCGTTGCATATACAGCTCACCTTTTTTCACCCACGATTAACCAACAGCCAGACCAGCAGACACGCCACCACCGGCACAGCAAAATCCATCAGGCTTGCCACATCCCATGCACGTGGATCAAAACCGCCCCACCACGGCATGTTAATCCGCTTGCCATGCCCGAACATTTCAATCCAGCGATATTCTGCCTGGGTGTGTTCACGCGCAATGAAGAACGTACAACCGGCTATCGCCCCGTAAGCCCAGTTTCCGGTAAAAAGACCAGCCAGTACCTGCACCGCCACGGCACAAAGCGCATGAAGTATCGACGTGATATCCATCTGCTATCCTTAAAACCACTCCCTGAGCGGGCGCTCTGGTGTAACCACCCACTCACGGAACACGGAATCCTCAAATCCATCGTCAAGAAGACGGATATTAACAAAGTACCCTTCGTTTCGCGTGTATTCTGGTTCTCCGTCATCAGAAACATCTGTCTCCCTGAACGTAAAACCAATCTCATCAACCAGAACGGCATTCTGCAGCTCTTCGTCCTCTTCCCAGTTAAGTTTCCTGAGAAATGCCCTGAAATCTGCTTTATCACTGAAACGCAACGTGAAATCTCTCACTCCACAACCTCCCCAAGCTGCGCATCTGTTAGCTCTTTATGCCAGAGACGAAAATTCCTCACATGCCCAAATAAATGGCGTAATCCTGCTGTAGTTTGTCCACCAATGCGAATGGTTGCTGTACTCCGGATATATTCCCATTTGGTTTTAGTTTCGCTGCTTAACTTACCGTTACTGACTACACATGTGGACCGTTCGGACTTTACCCGCATACCAATAAGCATTTTTTCCAGCCCGGCATTTTCATTTATTCGTCGGTCTGAACCACCTATATCGCAATACGGAAAACCGTCGTACCCACCTGATGAACCAAACCCCATTACGATCCCCGCTCCGGTTTGATGACCGCCGGTATCAAAAACACGCGGCGCTACATTTGGCGTTTTATACCAGTTCTTATGTACCTCACAAAGAACCGTAAAAGGAATATTATAAAGGTTATTCTTGATTGGGACTGTCACCATATCGCTTGCCCGCGTTGCCGGTGCCGTCCCCGTAACAATAAAAGATGATGCGCCTGTACCAGCCTCAATCTGTGGAGTGGTTACATCGAGATAATCCCCTGATGTAACCATCTGCCCTGTATCCGGAGAATACTGGACAAAACCACCAACCGTATTTTCTGTTGTATCTGCTTTTAATGTAGCCTCAAAAAATATCCAGCCAGTTGCATCATCCTTAACAGACCTTGCTGTAACACGGCTTGTCTGACCTGTCTTGCTAATTATGCGGGTGGTAAGGTTCAGGTTTGCTGCTCCTATTGATGTCCTTACCTCCCCATCATAATGTTCAAATAAAATACGAACGGCGATATTATCAACTTCACTTTTTACCCGACAGGATATAGTTACATGCTTTTCGTCCCCTGAAGTATCAACCCCTCCGGTACTCGAATACAGTCCGATAATGGTATGCGCTTTACTTGTACCAACAATCGAATCCTGTACGACAAACCGACCATAATTAAACCCGAAACTATCTGTGCCTGTTTCTGTAACGTCCAGTGAAGTTGACTTATTCCACTTCGAAGGGTCTGTACTGTTCTGGAAGAAGTTCGTTCTTTGTCCCTCAATAAGCAGGCCATCACACTCAAATCGCGGCTCATTAATTTCCGCCGTTTTCAGTTCGCCAGATTTGTTGATATATGTTGCCGTTGATGCGCGACTGAAATTAACCTGTTTATCACTGGCAACCTGAACCACATTATCACCAATCTTCACTTTTTTATAACCCGGAGAATAGCCCGTAATCATATCCAGCGAATCATTAAAGGGTATCCACACATCCGGCAGCGGCTGTAAAACATATCTGTACGGCTCTGCTGTCTGGTTTGCGTATTCTCTGGCAGCATCTTCACTTGCTTTTGCTGCCGTCTGGCTTGCTGCCGATGCTTTCGCCGAGTTCGCCGCCGCTGTTTCGCTCACCTTTGCGTTGGCTTCACTGTCTTTGGCATTCGTCTCACTGGTTTTCGCTGCCGTCTGGCTGGATTTTGCGTTTTTTTCGCTGGCCTTTGTGGCTGTCTCGCTATTTTTCGCGCTGGTTTCTGATTTTTTGGCTGCTGTCGCGGAGTTTGCCGATGCAGTCTGCGAGGCCGCTGCCGCCTGTGCGCTGTTAGCTGCATTCGTTTCTGAGGTTTTCGCCGCATTCTTCGATGAGGCTGCTGCCGTTTCGGATTTCTTTGCCGCCGCTGCACTCTGTGATGACGCTCCGGCATGACGTGCCACTTCATTCACCATCAGCTCAAAACGGCGCAGTGCCTCCGGACGAACATCATCCTCCGTCATGGCGCCGAGAAAATCATTCAGCGTACCTGGTCTGGAACCTTCATAGACGGTAATGGTCCCGGCATGTGAAGGCGGAAAATCTTCAACCAGCAGGGTGACGCTGTACTGGCCATACTCAACATCCATGCTGTAACGCCCGGCTTCATCCGGATTTTCAGAGGCCACCGTGTTCACCACCACCGTGCTGCTGGTCCGTCTGGCCTTCAGCACAATGGTGCAGTTCTGTACTGGTTTTCCTGTGCCATCTTTAAGCACGCCAGAAATTTTTACTGTCATACTTTTCCACCAATAAAAAAAGCCCGCAGCAGTGACGCCACGGGCTTCAGGACAGTGTAACTTTACGTTTCCTCAAACGCAGTTCACCCCATAAGGCGGATGAACCTGCGTATCATAACAATATTTACAGAAGATAAATCGGCGTCTGTTGTCAGAAACGGTATCCGATACCAACAATAAATGCATCCGTTCGCCAGTCGCCACTACCGGAACCTTCATAAGCAATATCAATGGTCACGGATTCGGTCGGGTTAAACTGCACGCCAGCTCCCCACGCCAGAGACGTGTTGCTGTGGCGATCGTCATCACTTCCGGTCAGCACATCGTGCGTTTTCCCCTTGTTGTCAGTTACGCGGAGATAATCCCCGGAGAACGTCGACACACGGCTGTAAGCCACACCTGCCATCGCATAAGCACTGAACCATTCATTCACGCGTACAGATGGCCCCGCCATCACGCTGAACCAGCGGTTACGCACGGAATCTTCATGCCAGCGGGTATCGCTGTAGTGCGTTTTTTGCTCATCCTCAGCATTGGCATAACTGAAGGACGTAATCAGCCCCAGCGCGTCCGTAAACTCATAACGGTATTTCACGTTAATCCCGTTCAGATTATCGCTGCCTGGCATATCAGTGTGGGTCTGAAGATACCCGGCGCTTAGTGTGGACTGATGCTCTGCTGCGCTCGCTGGCGTACCAGCGGCAACCAGCCAGACTACTGCGGACAGAATAACAGCACATAATTTACGCATAATTACCTCTCGCTTTTCTGCAATAAAAAAGGCGCCATTTCTGGCGCCCGTATTGGGGTTATAAAATTCAGCTAATCGTGATGCCTGCAGTGGCTTTCTTCATCACAACAACCAGCAAATCGCTGATACTTGCTGTGGGATACCAGCCATTTACCCACCATGCTGATACAGAAAACTCCAGCGTCATGTGGCCGCGACCAGCAGGCATATCAATAACACCACTGTAAACCAGCGTATTATCCAGCGCGGTACGGTTATAAATTTCAGCACCGTTTTTCCGTACTATCAGGCGGCATGACGAATAAATATCGTTATTCTCCCGCTCATGTCTGGCACCGCTGAATGCCACCGCCGGAATAACAATTTGCCGGTCAAACGGCTGATCGTCATAAACCCTGACGGTAATGGTCCCTGATGGCCACCTCTCCGGTGCACGGGAGTCACGGGGGAAAGCCTTACCCACTGTTTTAACGAGATCGCCTTCAATCTGGTTTGCAGACAGTTTCCCTCTGATGACACAGTTCTCGTTAATGGTGACATTATTGAGCGTGCCGGTATTCGCCGTGATGGCTCCACTGATATCCGCATTGCGGGCTGCCAGCCTGCCATCCGGCGTCAGGGAAAACGTAGGAGGATTGCCGGATGACGTGATGCTCACCGCAAACAGTCGCTTCAGGAACACGTCGTTCATGAACAGCTGATTCCCCTGCGCCACAAACAGCGGCGTGGTGTTGCCATTCTCCGGGGTAATCATCGCGATACGGTCAGCCTGCAGCAGAATACTGCTCAGCGTCTGACCATCAACATCCTCAATCCCCGCACCAATCCCGGCCACATAGGGAATACCGTTTTTTGTTTTCTGCACCTTCAGCATATACATGGCATTCAGCTCATTGCGCGTGTCTGACTGAACCCGCTGGATTTGCTGTATGGTCACGGCCTGGTCACCCAGTTTTTTATCCGTGGTCGAGGTAATTTCACTCCCTTTTTTATCCACGTACTGGCGGACCTGTGCTATCTGTCGGGCATTTTCTGACTGCCCCTGGCTGACAGTCTGTGAGATTTCACTGCTCACCCGGTCCACTTTCTGGCTCACCTGCGCGATGGCCAGTGTCTGGTCCTCATTCTTTTTCGCAACCAGCTGCGTGAGGCTGTTTTCCGCCTCCCCGATTTTCCGGGTCACTTCTGCGATATCCGTGTCCATCCGCTGACGGATGTCTTCTTCCAGTTGCGTGACCTCCGTACGCAGCGCTGAAGCATCAATGCGCTCTTTCAGTGCCTGGCCCAGAAGCGTCTCATCTATCAGCCCCCGGAAAATTTCCAGATACCCTTCACCATCATTGCTGGGCTGCCCGCTGGCTTCCACAAAAGCAGATTTTCCCACCAGGTTGACGCTTCGCACGTAAAACCAGAAATCCGTCCCCGGCTTAATCCGGCTCCCCTGGACAGTCCACTGACTGCCGGTCCCCAGATAACGGGCAGATTTTTCCACCTGTGCCGTGTTCGTGATGCGTTTTTCTGAGAACCAGAATTCAAACTGTACCGTCGGGTCATACACCGCAAGACGCGGGACCGCCGTTATCTGAAAATACCCCGGCGTCAGCTCAATGGTGGCGGGTTTTGCAGGCGCGTTAATCCGGAAGGTGGTGGTCGCAGGTTCGCCCTGCTGGCCGTAGCTGTTAATGGCCCGCACCGTCAGGGTGTATTCCCCCAGCGGCAGACCACTGAAACGGTGCTCCGTGTCTGCGGTGATGGCGGTGCTCACCAGACGGCTGTCTTCTCCGCTTCCGCTGGTCAGACGCAGACTGAAGCGCACACCCTTCACCACCCGCGGCGTGTCCCATTTCGCCTGTGCCAGATACTGACCGTCAGCTGCACTCACCTCCACCGTCAGGTGCTGCACTGCCGGTGGGATAACGCTGTTCAGGCTGCCTGACTGCGGCTCAAAGCTGGCCCCGTTATCCACAATGGCTTCTTTTTCCGGTACGTGCTGCACCGCCGTGATGGCGAACGTGCCGTCCGTGTTTTCCCGAATGGAGACACAGCGGAACAGGCGACGACGCAGTGACGGCAGGGAGAGTCCCCACACACCGTATGTCTCCACACCATCCGGCAGGGTGCTGACCTGTATCCGGTCAGGCGCGGGGTGTGCGGTGATGGCCACGCTCGCCGGCTTACCGCTGCCGTTAATCAGATTAACAGTGGCCGTGCCGGTCTCCGGCAGTGTCACCTCCCGGTCCAGCGTCAGGGTACGGCTGGCGGCATCGATGGACAGGACACGTCCGCCGGTCATGGTCCCGGCATAGTCGTTATCACAGATTTCAATGATGTCACCGGGTGTGTGACGCAGCCCCTGTGACCCGAGCGTGAAATCCACCGTCTGCGTTTCCAGCAGTTCGGTCTTTATCACCCACAGCCCGGCACGGTGGGCCTGACCGCGGCTGGTACAGCCGAACGCGTCCATCTTCAGCAGGTTGCGTCCGTAGCGCAGTATGGCTTCCGGGTCTTCCACCAGTTCCGTGGAGGTCTGCCAGCCGTTCTGCGGGTCGGTGTAATTCACCTCCACTGCCGTGTGCCGGTCCTTCAGGGCACTGAAGCTGTAGCGGAAACCCACGCCGTTATCATCCACCACCACATCGCTGTTGGTGTACGGCCACACCACATCCGACGGACGGTCCTGAACGAACATCAGCGTCTGGCCGTTCCATACCGGCATACAGCGCATCGCAGAGCAGAAATCACTGAGAACGTCCCACGCCTTACGCTGTTGTGCCAGGTACGCATTAAAGGTCATCCGCGGCTCGGTCCCCCCGAAACCATCCGGGACCGTCTGGTCGCAGTACTGCCCGATGGCATACAGCGCCCACTTGTCCACATCCGCCGCCCCCAGACGTTTTCCCATGCCGTAGCGCGGGTGAGTCAGCATGTCCCACAGACACCAGGCCGGGTTGTTGCTGTATGCCGGTTTCAGGCTGCCGTCCCAGATACCACTGTACGTGCGTTTTTCCGGGTCATAGTTTGACGGCACCTGGATGATGCGACCGCGGATATGGTAGTTCACCGTCATCTGCTGGCCGCCGAACTGCTCCGCATCCACCTGCAGCCCCACAATGGCCGTGTTCGGGTAGCACTGTTTCACATCGATGATTTCGGTGTATGACGACCACAGCGTCTTATTCTGCAGCTGGTCCGTGGTGCTGTCCGCCGTCTCCCTGACCATCCGGATGTTAAAGGGCCGGGGAGGCAGATTATCCAGAATCACCGAGGCCAGGAACTGCGAGGTGGTCTTGCCGTTAATGGTGACATCCTTTTCCGTCACCCAGCGGCCATTACGCTGTAACTGAATCAGAATCCGGACAGAGGAAGGATTACGGTCGCCCTTTGACGTGGTCTGCACCAGTGACTGCACCCCGAAGGTAACCCGCAGGCGGTCAATGTTCGCGGACGTAATGGTGCGCGTCACCGGTTTTGCCTTCGTCACTTCCACGCCCAGTCCGGTTTCAGCTCCGGAGGACTCAAAGCCTTCCGGTGGTGTCTGCTCCTGCTCCCCGGCACGCCAGACCGCAGTCACACCGTGTATCACGGGATTACCGTCCGTGTCCGTCAGCGGGGTTTTGTTCACCAGAATACTCTGCAGTCCCTTCACCGGACCTTCTATCGGTCCCTCACCAATCGCATCAATCACACTCATCATCTGCGTGGATTTGAGATTATCCTTCGCCTCACGAGGCGTGTGTGCCTTACCGCCACCTTTTCCCATACAGCCTTCCCCTGAATAAATTAACCGCCACTTGCCATTCCGTACAGAAGTCGGATATCCTTCGCCCGAAAAGCATGAAACACATTTCTGCCATGCTAAAGAGAAACCCCGGTATCAGCAGATACCGGGGTTTTCTTTCATGCCCACCGATAATCCTGTTGGTTAAAACCGGTAATGGCATAAAAATTCTGAATATCTTCACATTTTCACAAACTGACTGTGGCGCGTATAATTTCTCTGCGTTAATTTTTTTGTCGTGATATAAGAATAATTCCTTACACTTAATCTTCGTAACTCTCCCGCAGTTCCTGTCCGCGATCACTGCGGGATTTTTTTATTCTTTTTACCCCTGCCGCCCGATAACCACGACCTTTCCGCCCCCGCCTTCATCACGGGTGCTGATGTCCTGGGATATACGGCGGGAGCCAACCAGCATTTCCCCGTAAGGCACCGGCATCGGGTTCCCCTGGGCAATCATGTTATCCAGCGAGGAAAAGTACGTGTTCTGTCTGCCGTTATCCGTTGCGCGGTAATCCGGTGTTTTTGCCTTCGGGGCCAGCATCTGGGCCACACCGCCCAGTATCATGCTGGCCCCCAGTGAAAACAGCATCGTGGTGGCAGAAAAACCGCCGGCACTCAGGGCTGTACCCCATAACACCATCGAGGCACCGGCCGTGAAGAAAGAGCCCACGATGGCTGCCGCCCCCAGCACAATCTGCAGTCCGCCCTTTCCGGCTCCGGCCAGTCGCGGCACAATGTGGATGACCGTTCCCTCACCCAGCTGTTCGTGAAGACGGGCGTACACCGCCTCCGGTGCCGTGTCATCACCGGCAATACGTATCTGGTACCAGCCTTCGTTCATCTGACGGCGAAAGCCCGGCACCTGTAACGACAGGGCACGGATGGCTTCCGCTGCCGTGTTCACATACAGGCTGAGGCGGCGGCCAAATCGTTGCAAATCCCCGTGAAGGCAGATGCGTGCCAGTGGCGGTGACGCCAGACAGAATGCGTTCGTCGTTGCCATTTTTCGGAATACCTCTCCCGTTTACTCAGTTGTTCAGGAATATGGTGCAGCAGCTCGCCGTCACCACAGTAAATAGCGGCATGATTCGGCACCGATGAACCAAAGCAGCACAGCAGCACATCGCCCGGCTGCGCCGCTGACAACGGCACCTGATACAGCCCTGTGGCCTCCAGATTATCCAGATAGAGATTCTGACCGTGACGCCACCAGTCATCCTCGCGATGAAAATCCGGCATCTCAGTCCCCGCCAGATGATAAGCATCCCGGAACAGCGTGTAACAGTCCGTCACCCCGTGCTCAAAGCGCCGTCCCGTCAGATGTGGCACACAGCGGAATTTGTGAATGTCACCCCGGCAGACCAGCCACCAGGGCAGTGCGCTTTTTATCTGCAGCCGCCGGTCAGCCTCGCTCAGCCAGGGCAGCCCACCGGGATGACTGTGGACCAGTGCCACAATCTCCCCCTGCATCTCTGCCCGCAGCCAGTCTTCCGGTGCAATACGAAAATACGCCTCCGGCTCTGCAGAGATATTCACACAAGGGATATACCGCTCCCCCTCCGGCGTTCTCACCACTAAGCCGCACGACTCCGCAGGCACACACCGCCGGGCATGCGCCAGAATCGCTGATTCTGTCTGTGTCATTGGATTTACTGCGAAAGTTTGTTAATGGAAAGGAAACCGCCAAAATTAGCCACCATGCCGCGCATCTCACACCCGCGCATGCACTTGCTGCATCTGTCCTTACGGATATCCGTGGTGGGGTTGTCGAACTCATCCGCCACCGCAGGACCGTTATACCCGCATTCATCTCCCCGGTAATCCCACATACAGGTGTTCGCCAGCATGATGCGACCGGGAAACAGCGCCCCGTCCGTCTCGGTCGGTGTAGCCAGCACAAACGAGGCCGTCATGGCTGTCAGCTGCGACATCTGCTCCACCACCCAGCGGTCACTCAGCTCCTGCTCCGGGTCCGCCTCCGGATTGCCCGCAACGAAATTCACCGCATCCAGAAAACGGGCATACACCCGGCGGCGGACCACCGTGGCCCCCACCAGACTCTGCAGGTCTTCCGCCATCCCGGTGACCAGACCGAACAGATTGGACACCGTCAGCGACGGTCTGGCACTGCTGCCCCGGCCGTTCATCTCAAAGCCGCTGCCGTCAATCGGGTATGCCTCATACTTACGCCCCTGCCAGGTGACCGGCTCCCCTTTTTCATTCAGCTCATTACAGAAAAAATACCGCTCACCACCCTGTACCGTCAGGTCGATTTCCCAGAGTACCACCCGCGGTGACTGCTCTGACTTAACCGACTCGTTCAGACTTTCTTCGCGAATATCCTGCATCAGTTCACCACCTGCTTAAACTCCGCGCTGAACTCAACGCGCAACATCCCGACCCGCGCAGACCACCCGGCACAGGTCACCTTTATCTGCCGGTATGCATAGGGTGGCTTCCACAAAAATGCCTTCCAGCCACCGTGCTCTGCCAGGAACGCTTCCAGATGCCGGGCCTCCTCCCGGGTCACGGAAAGCGTCACCCTGTATGTTTTCAGGTCAGCATTCAGCCCTGCCGCCATACGCTGTGAGTACCCGTCACCAAAACGCACTTCACGCACCGATGGCTGCGAGTTCACCTCCATATCCGGCTTCACTTTCCAGCGAAAGGTTTTCATCCACCGCTCCCTGATAACATACCGCCATCACGCAACTGCAGCCGGAGTTCATCCTGTGCCCCCTTGCGGGCCATCTCATACACCGCTTTCATCAGCTGCGGCCCTGCCCGCCCGTTGGGGCCGTCGTTCTGAATCACCACGTGATTGTTCTGATTAAAATTAATGCCTTCCGCCCGCCGCATCTGCGCCGGACTTCCGGCACCGCCGACATAACCACCTTCCGCATAGCCCCGCATCAGGCGGTACAGATTGCCGACACCAATCCGGCTGGTCGCCTCCTTCGTGAAGACAAACTCCCCGCGATGAACAATCCCCGCAGGTTCATATTTACCCCCCGTCCCCGTAAATCCCCCGGTCGCGAAATGGAAGTTCGCCGCCGCAGCCTGAATGGCCGTCCCCGTGGAGGCAGACGCACCACCACCGAAAGCACCGCCAATGGCGCTGCCGATACTCCCGACTATCCCCACCATCGCCTGCTTCAGAAAAATCTCTGTCAGCATGGACAGCACAGAACGGGTGAAACCACGCCAGTTCTGTTCGCTGCCGGTCAGCATCGCTGCCATATTCTGTGCAATACCGTCAAAGGTCTGCGTGGCAGCACTTTTTACCTGCGACATACTGTCCGTGGCACTCTCTTCCCACTCACTCCAGCCGGACCTGAGGCCTGCCATCCAGTTCCCGCGAAGCAGGTCTTCAGCCGCCCAGGTCTTTTTCT
>OWIH01000322.1_pt1 | contig 14936 bp, 5 predicted proteins | sample 1732891 | NCBI WGS metagenome assembly OWIH01 (sample SAMN05065765, study PRJEB22554) | human gut metagenome | biome: ENVO:2100002; feature: ENVO:00000062; material: ENVO:00002003 | host: Homo sapiens | place: USA
AAGAATGCTGAAGTCAGCATCTTTCGGTGCTGACCCCAACATTTATTATAGAACCAAAAAAGAATGCTGAAGACGGCATCTTTCGATGCCGCCCCCAACATTTATTATAGAACCGAAAAAAGTGCCTGCGATCTCTCACAGATGCTTCTCATAGTTAAATTGAGTTATGAAACTAATTCATGATATTTCTTCTTGTATTGGTTCATCTGGTTTTGCCTTATCTTATTGTCATTTTGAAGTCTTCCAATGACAATATCCATACCGACTTTAATACTATCAGAAAAATTTTCTATTGCATGGACAGAATAATTGCCATCTTGATAAAACTGCTTTAGCGGAGCCGAAGGAATCAGAAATTCGGCCGCCAAGCGGTCTGCCTGCTTTTCATCATTTTCTGATGTCCCTTCCTTCTGGTAAATATGGCCTTCAAGGATATGGGAAATCTCATGGAATAGGCTGAACCAAAACCGGTCAGCATATTTCCCTCTCATTGTTATGCCAATGACAATTTTATTTGTATTGCTGTCATAAAAGGAAATTCCGTGCAGAAAAGAACCTTGAATTTGAGGAAGATATACTAGAGCAATTCCGCATGATTTTAATATGTCTGCCAACTCTTCATCAAAATCTACAATTTCATGTAATGTCAGAGTTCGAATTTCCTTTAGTTTTTCTTTTAAGGCATCTTTACTGAACGGTGCTGTAGAAATATTCCTTGCCTTAATTTTGGCATACTGAGCCAACGTGAGCATAATAAAAGTACTTTTTTCTGTATCAGATAACTTACGGCAGGCTATCGGCATAAGTTCTTTGTTTTGAAGCAAATTCAAGCTACTTACTTCAAAATACTTACATAGATTGACAACTTTTTCTTTCCAATTCGATGTCATGGGAACCATTCCCCATTCAGCGATTTTACTATAAGGATACTTCTTCATAAGTTCCTTCTCTTTATCCATTTCATTTTCATTTTTAACTTTCGCTAATTTTTCTTGATAAATAGCTTCCAGCTTGTTCCAAAATCCGGCCGGCACTCCTAAAACCATTTCAAGTTTTTCAGCCGTATCCGGAGTCAGATGAACTCCTCCATTAATTAATTTGCTAATATGTTTCTCGGACATCCCCATCCGACTTGCAAACTCTTTCTGTGTCATGCACCGGTCATCAAGCTGTTCTTTTATTGTGGCTCCCGGCGGTGTAGCAATACAGCTTTTGCTTTCCAACATGACATTCACTCCTCCCAGCTTTTAATGGTAATCAACAATTTCCTGCACTTCAGCTATTTGAATTTCATCTCCCGCCTGGATAAATATCAGGCGATAAGGACGAACTAGGTCCATCGCATACTGGCCTGCCCTACCTCCAGTCAGTAAGGACATCTTCCAATGTGATACTGAACCAACATATCAATTGAATCAGCTGCAGAAAGAGCATCAATACGCTGATGTATCTTTCTGGCCATGTTTTCTCTATATTGTTTTCGTACAGCATTGGCATTGGTACACACCTTATAAATTTTCTTATCTTTATATTGGACTTCCAATGCTTCACCTCATTTACCTCAAAGGTTGATTTTATTCTACCACAACTGCTAGGAGCATGCAATAATTTTATTTACCTCTTAGGTTAATTTGGTAACGTAATCAGACATATGTGACAAGCCCTCATGCGGAAACAGAGTTCCTTCTTATTTCTTTGTCACATATGCCCTGTTCTCTTACATAAAATCCTTTCTTAGACGGGTTCCAAAACACAACGACAGCATCGGCTTTAATGTACCGATGCTGTCGTTGCTTTTCGGGATGCGCGCATCCCCTATATTATATGATTTTCCCGTCTGCCGGGTGCTGTTCTCCGGTCAGGCAAGAAGGTGCTGCCCGTCATCGCATACAGCGATAATCCGGCTTACGCTTCAGGCGAAATATGGGAACCGTAAATATCACGGTAATCGCCTTTTTCCTTATTGCTTTCATTATTGACACGGAGGCGTTCCACCTTATGCCGGTCGTTATCCTTGCCGGAAATACGATCGACACGAGTGCGATCCAGATCCTTTATCCGATTGATTTCGGGTTCGAATTCTCCGATCGCTTTTGCCATGTTATTGTCAATCGGCGCGCCGTTCTGCAAAGCACGGTAGATGATAGCCGCAAATTCATAGCGGGTCATGGAACGATCCCCTTTAAATTCACCGTCGGGGTATCCTACCAGAAGGCCCCTGTCGGCCAGTGATTTCACATAGCCATATGCCCAGTGATCCTGCGGCACATCCGGGAAGGTGACATCTTTCATTTCCGTCATGCCCGCCTGCATAGCCCCGCGCATAGCCTTTATTTCAGCGCTCTGCGCCTTGACAATCGCTTTTAAGTCTTCCACTTCTTTAGCCAAAGCGACCCGTGATGTGGACACGTGGTTACCCTGTCCCAGCTTGAGGCTGACACCGGCATTGACCATGTTTTCGCCGCCGCCGAAGGAGCCGCCCACGCTGAACATGGTGTCTTCATTCGGACGATAGAACGCCCCGATCGCCACGGCGCTGGCATCTTTGTAGTTGCCGTAGCCGGCTGCCACATCCCACTTGTCATCCGGATCAAAATCCAGCGGATGGAGCGCCGCCAGAGCCGCCGCCCCTGCGCCGACCCGATTCACGCGGTCTCCCAGTTCATTGACGGCACCGCCGATAGTGCGGATCGACTGGTTCGTGTTCCAGAGCTGAGCGCCGTTTACCGCATCGGTGGAGGTGGAGGAAACATCGCCTGCCGCCACATTGGTGATCTTCTTATTCCCTGCGTTGATGCCGCTGTTATCGATCTTCACGTCTCCCACCGTCAGGGTATTGGTGGTCACGCTGTTAAGCCCTTTCAGGTCTTTGGCCATGCGGACTTTCAGGTTATTGCCGCCGTCGGATACGACACCGAGGTTATCATCGTCCGTCAGTTTGGATGTATCCGTAATGCCGCCGATGACGTTCACCTGTTCGTTCAGCTTCTTCTTGATGACAGTTCCCGTATCGCCGCCGTATTTCATACCGTCATTCAAAGTAGCTACTTCTTCTTTGGTGCCGTCCGGTTTTTCGTATACGATACGGGTCGCCGTCGTGCCGGCCGCACCGTCCACTCCGGGCTTGCCGTCACGGGTAACGGAAATATTCGTCGTCACGCCGTCTTTACCGTTGATACCGATTTTGCCGTCTTTACCGTCTTTACCTGTAACGACGATGGTTTCCGTTTTCAGGTTCTTATCCATCTTGACGACGACGTTACCGTTTGCATCGGCAAAGGTTTTAATGTTTTCGCCGGAGTATTCGGAAGCGGCTTTTGTCCCTTCTCCCTTGATAGTGACTTTTTCTCCCAGGTTCCGGTGGAATTCCCCTTCATTGCCGGCAAAATCCATGCCTTTATTTGTGATTTCATCACCTAAATTGGTGATTTTCTGCTCTAATGAATTATGAGATTGTTGTAACTGGTCTTCTGTAGCGGCCTGTCCGCTGGTGATGTTGTTCGGATCCCAGGTCTTGTTGGTCAGTCCGTTGACGGTACCGTTTTCCCCGTTGATTTTCACTTTTCCGGCATCTATGTTTCCTGTCGTGCCGTCAATGGTCACTTTGTCTCCGGCTTTGATGATACCTGTCGTGCCGTCGATGGATACCTGTTTGGTCGGATCGGTCCCCAGCGTCACCTTGTCGGCGAGCCCGACGGTATATTCCTTGCCGCCTGCCGCGTTGGTGCCTGTCGTAACGGTTACATTCGCGTCCTTGGCTTTGACAGTCGTATGTTTGGCAGCTTCTCCGGCAACAGTTTTCAGCTGATTAACATTAACCGCATCGGTGCCGTTGACACCGTCCGCCACGTTAGTGATGACCTGGTTATTGGCATTGAGGCCGTTATTCGTCACATAGGTCTTTCCGCCTACAGTCAACCCGGTATTGTTGATGACCGTATCACCGGTCGTCACGCTTTCAAGTCCTTTCAGGGCTTTGGCGAGGCGGACTTTCAGGTTGTCGTTGCCGTCGGATACGACGCCGAGGTTGTCATCGTCCGTCAGCTTGGATGTATCCGTAATGCCGCCGATGACGTTCACCTGTTCGTTCAGTTTCTTCTTAATGACATTCCCCGTATCGCCGCCGTACTTCATGCCGTCATTTAAGGTTGCCACTTCTTCGTTCGTGCCGTCCGGTTTCTGGTATACGATACGGGTCGTGGTCGTGCCCGGCGCACCGTCCACGCCGGGTTTGCCGTCACGGGTGACGGAGATGTTTGTCGTTTTTCCGTCTTTGCCGTTAATACCGATTTTTCCGTCTTTTCCGTCTTTACCTGTAGCGATGATTGTTTCGACTTTCAGGTTCTTATTCATCTTCACGTCGATGGTCGTATTTCCGGCAGGGTCCTGCGTGATAAATGTTTTAAGGTTTTCTCCGCTGTAGTCCGTATCGGCCCCGGTGCCTTCCCCTTTCACGGTTATCTTGGAGCCTAATTTATTGGTCTGTACGCCACCAACATTAGCGTCAAACTGCAAGCCTTTGCTAATCACGTCATCCAATTTGGATTTGGAAGCGACATCCTTAATCGTAACGGTTTCTTTCTGGCCTGCATGGTTTTTATCTTCTACGGTTAAATCAATATCACCGTTGGCATCAACCGTATAAGACCCGTCCACACTGGATGCGTTTTGTACCAGCCGATAATCGGTGGCGTTGGCGCCTTGTTTCTTCACTTCATCGCTGACAATCTTCAACTGATCTTCCGTTGCACCGCGGCCGGATACAATGTTGGGATTTTGAATATTCCAGTCCTTATTATCAAGACCTGTCACATAGTTGCCGTTGGTTCCGCCGGATGTCTGGTTGCCCATCGTCACACCGCCGGCTTTCACCGTATCCGTAGCGGTTACTGTCTTCACATTAATGTCCCGGTTGAGTTTTACGCCGATTTTTGTATCGTCACCGGTTTGAGTAATCTCCGTCGTAATATTACTATCGCCGTTGACGGTGACTTTAGAGCCTAATTTATTCGTTTTTTCGCTGTTATTATCCGCATCGAAACGAAGGCCTTTATTGATGACTTCATTTTTAGCGTCATGCAATTGGCCGCCGTTTACCGCATCCTTGGAGCCGGATGCCACGTTGCCGTCAGCCACATTGGTCACTTTTTGATTATTCGCGTTGATGCCGTTATTGGTTACATAGGTCTTTCCGCCTACGGCCAGGCCGTTGTTATTGATGGTTGTATTACCTGCCGTAACGCTGTCCAGTCCAGTCAATGTTTTCGCCAGTTTCACCGTCAGCGTATCTGTCCCGTTGGATACCACGCCGATATTGTTGTCCGTCAGTTTGGACGTATCTGTCACACCGCCGACGATATTCGTCTGTTCGCCCAACTTCCGTGTGAACTTGTTAGCCGCGGCTGCCGCAGCTTTTACATCGCCCGCATAAGCCACGCCCTTATCCACTTCCGAAGTCACCGCATAGAGCTGGCTGCCGTTAATGGCGTCGGTACTGTTTGCGCTGATATCTCCGGCCGCTACGTTGGTGATCTTTGCGCCGCCAACATTTACCGTATTTGTCGTATCGCCAAAAGTGATTTTTGTACCCGTTATGGTGCCGTCGGGAGCGGTCTTCTGATTGGAAATCGATGTAATTCCTGTCAAATCGCCGGATACATTCACCGCATAAGTTTTAACCGTACCGTTTGCTCCGGCTTCCGTACCGGAAGTAACAGTCGTATTTTTGCCATTAATAACTTTGACCGAGTCTGCCGCAATATCATTGATGACGGTCTTCCCAGCATTGGTAATATTATCCAGATTAGTATTGGCTTTGTCATCCAGTTTGGAATCCATCGTGGTCTTATTGTAGTAGTTATTATTCAGGTAGGTATTCACCGTATCTCCGGTCACCGTCTTAGTATCGCCGGCAGAAATCGTACCTCCTCCGATGTTGTCAATCGCCGTTTTGGTCGCGGCATCCAGTCCGACAGTATACGCAATCACTCCGTTTGCGTCTTCCGTGCCGCCGGTTACGGATACTTTGCCGCCTGTAGCGGCCGCCAGAGTCGTTTTTGTCGCACTGACCACATAATCAGTATGCCCGTCCGCAGCAACCGTACCGGTAACAGTAGCCTGCTTGGCACCGGTAACAGCAGATTTCGCCCCGGCAGCCGCCTTCTGCACATCACCGATATTGGCAGCGTTAGTCGTCGTATTTCCGCCGCTGGCTACATTCGTGATGGTTTGGTTATTGGCATTGATACCGTTATTGGTCACATAGGTCTTTCCGCCTACGGTCAGTCCGTTATTATTGATCACCGTATTTCCGGCTGTTACGCTGTCCACTTTTACGTCTTTCGCCAGTTTCACCGTCAGCGTATCTGTCCCGTTGGAAACGACACCGATATTGTTGTCCGTCAGTTTGGACGCATCCGTCACACCGCCGACAATATTCGTCTGCTCGCCCAATTTCCTGGTGAACTTGTTAGCTGCGGCTGCCGCAGCTTTTACATCGCCCGCATAGGCCACGCCCTTATCCATTTCCGAAGTCACCGCATAGAGCTGGCTGCCGTTAATGGCATCGGTGGAAGTGCCGGAAATACGGCCTGCCGCTACATTGGTGATCGTCCGTTCCGTTCCTGCCTTGCCCACGCTGACCGTGGAAGCCGGGTTTATACCCGCAAAGTTATGCGTTGTCCCGTTGATGACAGCGGAAGGAGTCGCTACGGCCGCCGCCGTTTCCGAATCGGCGCCGATAGCCACGGCACCCGCATCCGTTACCTTTGTATTATTGCCGAGAGCCACGCCGTTTTCCGCGGTTACGGAAGCGCTGTTCCCCAGAATCATGGCGCCATCGGCGGAAGTGGTGGAGTTATTGCCCATTGCATAGGCATTGTCCGCCGTGACGCTGTTCTTATAACCGAAAGCGCCTGCCGTATTGCCTTTCACCGTACCGGCAGTGACTTTCTTGATCTTATCACCGTTGGCCTCCTGCGTTTCCGTAACGGTAGCGGAGCCGACCGTATTCCCGCCGCCGACCACATAGGAATTATTCCCATAGATTTTGTTATCCGTACCGACTGCCGCGGAGGATGCGCCGGATATGGTGCCGTCCGTCATATCGAAGCCTACCTTATTCGTATCGCCAACAGACGTGGATTTATCCCCATAAGCGCCGGCCTGGCTGCCGATGGCGAGGGAATTCTTGCCCCAGCTCCGCGCCATGACGCCGATGCCGGTGCTGGCAATCCCCTTTGATAACGAATTGACGCCGATTGCCGTGGAACCGATGCCGAAGGACTGGGTCATTGCGCCCATGGCTATACTGGCCCCGCCGATAGAGGCAGTATTTGAATAATTCTGGCTGGTACTGAGAGCGGCGCTCCCCAGTGTCGTCCCGGGATATAACGCTGCCGTTTCCCGCTCAAATTTATTCTGCGCCCCGGCAGCCCAAAAACCTGGAACTGCCGCTTGCAGCTGGGATTGCACCAGGTCAACGTCATTACCGCCGATAGCGATGGAGGAATGTCCAATAGATTTCACATCTCCACCGATAGCCATGGCCTGCGTACCGTAAGTCTTTGCCATACTGCCGATAGCTATCGACTGTGAATAGCCCGGAGTGTCCGCCGGGTTGGTGGTTCCTTTTCTGATGATATTCGCTTCCGCTCCGGAACCGAGGACCACATCGCCCCGGGAACCGTAGGATGCGGCTTCCGCCCCCATGACGACGGCGCCGGATCCATCCTCCTTATGATACTGGGAAACCGCACTCTTCGCTTGACGGCCGATAACAATATCCCCATTCTCAGCAGCCTCCGCCACATTCCCGATGGCGATGGTACTCGCACTGTATGGATCATCCGTTCTTTTTTGCCCCGCTGCGTGAGCCCCCTGTCCTATGGCAACACTGTTTGCAGAGGTTGCATCGGAATGCGCCTGACGGCCCACCACCACGGTCTGAGAGCCCTCAGCGTTTGCTAACGAACCGATCCCAATTGAATTAAGGCCTGTTACAGTAGATGTATTTCCTACCGCTATGGCATTGTTACTATGCGCCTTGGCCACAGTCCCCAATGCCACACTGCCCACTCCGGTAGCATCGGACAGCAGACCGTAAGCCGAACTGTCCTGTCCCGTGGCATGCGCCTGGTCACCGACAGCAAGCGAATGCAGGGCTGTCGATAAAGACAATGACCCTATGGCGGTTGCCCCCTGTCCGGTAGCCTTTGCCTGATCGCCCATAGCAATGGCATATATCTCAGTTGCCCGCGTCCTGCTGCCAAGAGCCACTGTATACTGCTTTGTTGTTTGAGCATCATCCCCGACGGCTATACTGTCGGCCGAATATGCCGACGATCCGGTTCCGGCATTAAACGATGCTTCCGCCATGCCCGGCACCAGACATCCTGTAAGGGCAAGGGCGCACACAAGGGCGCAGAGAGAATGGCCGCTCACTGCAGAAATTCCTTTACCCGCACTTTTTGTAATTTCCGAAACCACCACATAGCAATGCTTCACCCGGCTCCAGATGATTTTGTAAATCCGATTCATACATTTCCTCCCATTGCATTGAAAAGCAAAAAATAATCTATATTTCTCAAAACAAATAATTATTTTAAATTATAATATAGTACAATCATTTTTGCAATAATTATATAGTTTTTACAAAGTTTATTACAATAATGAATATAAGCAAAAAAACAACACCTCAAGCGCTGAATAAGCGTTTGAGGTGTTGTAAACAATTACTTAACCTGTGTTCTTATTTAACCGCTAACCATAAATTGGACAGTTAAAACGGCAGGAGATGTAACAACTCCCAGAGCAGTTACCCTCTGCCCCATAGGAACTACCGTCCCGTTTAAATTTACGAGAATCATTGTTCCCTCTGCCGTCCGGAAATTCATAAGACCGGTACCGGCAGTTGATATCACACTTCCTACAGTATAAATTTTAGTCCCGATCGGAACTCCCGACAAATCCCAAGCAAGTTGATATGACTCTATGTCCTCTATTGTCAGATTTCCCGGATTGACCTGATAGAAACTGCTGACATCACTCTTCACAGGACCCGCATAATAGCCTGCATCTCTTCTGCTGCTTGTACTTGTTGTATCATTGCGTGAATAACTTTCTGCAACATCATTTCGATAACTTACAGTACGCTGATTCGGTTTCCGTTCTTCATAGGAAACATTACGAATTACAAATACAGGCTGGTTAGCATCATTGTATGCGATATAACCGGTAGCTTGAAAGGGCGTATAACTCATTATTTTCCCGGCATTTTCCATAATAGCCGGAATTTCCCGTCCTTGTGTAGTAACGAAACGATATACATCATCCGCATAAGCACCTTCAAACTGACCGGCTACAGTAATATCTTCCGCTATTGCTGCCGTTCCCGGCAGCAATAGCGAAATTGTCATCCAAAGTGCAGTGAGCCATCTTTTTTTCATCTTAACAGCCTCCTGTCACGATAATCTTTCTTAACCGCGTCCTTTGATAACACGTACACGCTGGATATCAGGCGTACCGTCAGAATGCTTGGTAATAGTGTCTACACGGATACGTTCCAGTTCAGGTTCGAATTCTTTCAAAGCTCTGGCCATTCGATCGTCGGCTACCGCACCGTTTTGCATAGCACGATAAATAAGTGCCGCCATTTCATAACGGGTCATCATCCGATCTCCTTTAAACTGACCGTCCGGATATCCGACAATAACACCATTCCCGGCCAAAGTAGCCACATAATCATAAGCCCAGTGATTTTCCGGAATATCAGGGAACAATTGCATTTGTGCCAAGTCCAGATTATCCAATTTCTTGCCTTCTGAAACTTTAACCATTGCATTTTTCATATGTTCCAATTCTGCCCGGAGATCTTTAATCTCTTTAGCCATCGCAACACGACTGGTAGACACATGATTGCCTCGACCGAGTTTAAGGGTGACGCCGGCGTTGACCATATTATTACCGCCGCCGAAGGAACCTCCTACGCTGAACATCGTATCTTCATTCGGACGATAGTAAGCGCCGACTGCTACAGCACTGGCATTTTTATAATTACCATACCCGGCTGCGAAATCCCACTTGTCATCCGGATCAAAGTCCAGCGGGTGAAGGGCTGCTAAAGCAGCTGCTCCGGCACCGACACGGTTGACACGGTCATCCATGTCATTGACAACATTGCTCAGCGAATTGACTACTGAATTAGTTTGATAAAGCTGAGAACCGTTAATCGCATCCGTTGAAGTCTTGGATATTTCACCCGGTGCCACATTAGTAATCCTGTTACCTCCGTTATCAAGGCCTTTGCTTGTCAAGCTGACAGTCTTAGACGAATCGGCTGAACTGTTCTTGATAGTAATCCCGTCCGTGTTCATCTTTGTATTTCCTGTCGTTACTGACGTAAGGTTCAGATCATCCAGAGTAGCTACAGTGTATTCTATTCCGCCTTTATCGTTGGTGCCTGTTGTCACCTTGATATTTTTACCTTCTTTAACGGAACTGTACTTCTGTGACTGCTTAACAATTTCGCCGGATACAGCCTTCAACTGATCTTCTGTAGCCGCCTGGCCGCTGGTGATATTGTTCGGATCCCATGTCAGGTTGGTCAGACCGTTTACTGTACCGGTCTGTCCGTTGATTATCACTTTACCGGATTTGACGGTGCCGTTGGAACCGTCAATTTTCACTGCGTTGTCTCCGCTGCCGGCGGTAATGGTTGCGGCATTGCCATCAATATTGACCTGTTTTGAAGAGTCATTGTCATCGCCAAGTGTGATATTATCATTCAAATTAACTTTATGATCATTATCAACGGTAATATTTTTACCGCTCTTGGCAGTGGCCCCATTTACAGTAATCTTTTTAAGCTGACGAACATTGACCGCATCCGTATCTGCTACGCCGTCTGCCACATTGGTAATTTTCTGATCGTTTGCATTAAGACCGCTACTTGTTACATAAGTCTTACCGCCCACACTCAGTCCGGTGTTATTGATAATTGTATTACCGGTCGTCACGCTGTTAAAAGAAGCATCCTTGGCAAGCAGCAATTCGATGATCGTGTTGCCGTCAGCTCCCTGGCTGATCTTGGTCTTGACGTTCTTGCCCGAGTATTCGCTGTCCGCTTTCGCGCCTTCGCCTTGGATCGTGACTTTGCTGTCCAGTTTGTTCAACACGTCGCTGCCGCTGTTGGCTCCGAAGTGCAGCCCTTTGCCCGCTACCGTGTTGTTCGTGATGTTGGTGATCGTGTTGTTCAGCTGGTTTTCGTCCAGTCCCAGGTTCAGTCCGTCGTTGTTGACTGTCGTCTTGACGTACTTGTCACCTTTTACCGTCAGCGGCGTATCTTTATTTATGACCTTCTTGCCCTGCGGGGTGTTCGCATCCTGGATCGTCCAGTTCACGTCACCGCTGATGTTGTTGACCGCGTCTTTCAGGTCGCCGATGGTTGCCGCGCTCTTCTTCTGGTCTTCGCTTGCGTTGGCCAGCGCTGTACCGTTCAGCGCGCTCTTCACGTTGCTGATCGTCGCCCCGCCGGCGTTCACCGTCCCGTCTCCCAGCGTGATCGTCGTGTTGTTGGCTCCCGCTTTCCCGTTCGAGATCGAGGTGATCCCGTTCAGCGCGCTCGCCAGTTGTACCTGCAGTTTCCCGTTCACGTTGTTCACGCCGATGTTGCCGTTCGTCAGGGCCGTGCTGTCCGCTCCGCCGACTATGTCCATCGTCTTATTGAGCAGTTTTGCTATGACTTTGCTCTTGTCCGTCTGTCCGTCGTCGCCGGCGAATTTCAGCCCGTCGTCCAACGTCGCCACTTCATGGTCTTTGCCTTCCGGATCTTTATAGACTACGCGGGTCATGGTCGTGCCGTCGGCTCCGTTCAGTCCCGGCTGTCCCGGTCTCGTCCAGATATCCGTGATCCCGTCTTTGCCGTTCAGGCCGATATGTCCTTCTTTGCCGTCTACACCCGGTACGCCGTCTTTCCCGTTTATGGTGACCGCGTCTTTCCCGTCTTTTCCTTTAATCGAGATGCCGTCGTTGCCGTTGATGCCGACTTCGCCTTTATCTCCCTTGACGGAAATGCCGTCTTTGCCGTTGATGCCGACGCCGGATACGCCGTCTTTCCCGTTGACGCCGATGACGCCGTCCTTGCCGTCAGCTCCCGCTTTTCCGACAATGACTTTATCCGCCGACAGTTCTTTGTCCAGCATGACGTCGATGATCGTGTTGCCGTCAGCTCCCTGGCTGATCTTGGTCTTGACGTTCTTGCCCGAGTATTCGCTGTCCGCTTTCGCGCCTTCGCCTTGGATCGTGACTTTGCTGTCCAGTTTGTTCAACACGTCGCTGCCGCTGTTGGCTCCGAAGTGCAGCCCTTTGCCCGCTACCGTGTTGTTCGTGATGTTGGTGATCGTGTTGTTCAGCTGGTTTTCGTCCAGTCCCAGGTTCAGTCCGTCGTTGTTGACTGTCGTCTTGACGTACTTGTCACCTTTTACCGTCAGCGGCGTATCTTTATTTATGACCTTCTTGCCCTGCGGGGTGTTCGCATCCTGGATCGTCCAGTTCACGTCACCGCTGATGTTGTTGACCGCGTCTTTCAGGTCGCCGATGGTTGCCGCGCTCTTCTTCTGGTCTTCGCTTGCGTTGGCCAGCGCTGTACCGTTCAGCGCGCTCTTCACGTTGCTGATCGTCGCCCCGCCGGCGTTCACCGTCCCGTCTCCCAGCGTGATCGTCGTGTTGTTGGCTCCCGCTTTCCCGTTCGAGATCGAGGTGATCCCGTTCAGCGCGCTCGCCATCATCACGTTAATGTTGGTGTTGCCGCTGGCATCCTGGCTGACCTTGGTCTTGATGTTTTCGCCGGAGTATTCGCTGTCCGCTTTCGTCCCTTCGCCCTGGATCTTCACGGTGCTTCCCAGTTTGTTCAGAACGGTTGCTCCGCTGTTGGCCCCGAAGTTGATGCCTTTGCCTTTGATCGCCTCGTTGGTGATGTTGGTGATGTTCTGGTTCAGCTTGTTTTCGTCTACGCTGTACTGTACGCCGTCAGTGTCTGTCACGGAGGTCAGGTATTTCCCGTCCCCTTTGAATTTTACTGTCGGTGTCGTGTCTTTGGTCAGTGTGACGGTTTTCTGGCTTCCGCTGTCTGCCGTTACTCCGAACTGGGCCTTGATGTTGGTAATCGGAGTGGTTGTGCTGTTATTGATATTGGTAATCAGGTCGCCCGTTATATTTTTGACCAGCTTGTTCTTATCGATCCCGTATGTGACTTTCTTGTCGCTCAGGTTGACGGTCATTGTGTCGTCGGCTGTCGCAAATTCTATTGTCGGCGTGGTTCCTTCTCCCAGTCTTACCTGGCTGGTTGTCGTTCCCGCTTTCAGGTTGAACCCGCTCTTCAGGTTGTTGATGTCCGTCCTGTTGTTCTGAACCGTCGAATTATTACTGATACTATTATTCAGCTGGTTTTCATCCAGCTTTAAGTTCAATCCGTCATAACCAACTTCTGCCTTGATATATCTATCACCTCTGACAGTCAACGGATTATTCTTATCGATAGTTTTTCTACCCTGCGGGCTGTTTGTGTCCTGGATCACCCAGCTTGAATCTCCGCCCCCGCCTAGCTGGGCGGCTTTTAACTGTGCCACGTTGACAGCATCAGTGTCATTAGTGCCGGCAGCAACGCCTATAATCTGACGGGTTTTATTACGAGTCGTATCCCCCACGGCCACGGCTCCCAAGGTAGACTTCCACGTGCCGGTCGTATCACCATAATGGGAATTTCCCGACGGGTCATACCCGACCGCCCCGGCAGCAACATTAGCTAAAGAGCCGGTACCAATGGCAGTACCCCACATTACGTTCGCCTTAGCACTGTTCCCAAAAGCAGCCGCATACTGACTTGTAGCCTCTGATCCGATGCCAACTGCTGTCGCGGTTTCCTGATTTGCTAAGGCATCCTTTCCTATTGCGATCGCATAATTTGCAGTTGCCTTCGCTGCAGTACCGATTGCCACCGTATCCCCTGCAGTTGCCCTTGTGCTATCACCCATAGCGATAGCACGCTCCGCTGTTGCCTGCGAACTTATACCGACGCTTACCGCATTGTGTGCATTGGCTAATGTTGAATCACCTATAGAAATCGCACTCTGGGCAAGCGCATCCGCATTCGCACCGACAGCTACCGCACTATGTCCCCGGGATACCACATCGACACCTAAAGATACCGCGCTATCGCCATAAGCCTTAGCAGTAGCTCCCATTGCAACCGAATTGACTTGCGTCACTTCCGTATTAATACCTACCGCTACTGACCCGGCTGCCGTTGAGCGTGCATTCCTGCCAATTGCCATCGAATTGGTTTGCGTTGCATTTGCAGAAGCACCGAGTGCTATGGCATCTATTCCGTATGCCCTGGCCTTTTCTCCGATAGCTATCGAATGAGTATTACTTGCGCCGGATAACGTACCGATCGAAATACTATCAGCGCCACTTGCCTCGGCCTGATGACCTATTGCGGTAGAACGAGTAGAAGTCGCCTTCGTTTGTGTCCCCAACGCCAGCGCACCGTCACCTCTTGCCCTGGCTGATATACCAATCGCTGTATTATATCCATCCGCCCAGCTATCGTCTCCATACTGCGTGCCGGCCGAAACTTCCATCGGCCAGAACAAAGCACTTCCCGTAATCGCTAAAACACAAAGTATTGCTTTTAGTGAAAGTTCACACACTCCTTCCCTGCATATATGCTCATACTTACTTTTTCCATTTTTCTTTGTTAATTCGGAGACAACAACATAGCACCCCTTTACTTTGCTCCAAATAACTTTATAAACCTTATTTTCAATACTTTTCACTCCTTCCCTTTAAAGTATTTTGAATAAATAAGGTATAATCAACAATGTAATTTGTCAAAAAAATGCCAATTACATTATGATTATTTATTCCTACATGTATAT
>OWIH01000323.1_pt1 | contig 14908 bp, 11 predicted proteins | sample 1732891 | NCBI WGS metagenome assembly OWIH01 (sample SAMN05065765, study PRJEB22554) | human gut metagenome | biome: ENVO:2100002; feature: ENVO:00000062; material: ENVO:00002003 | host: Homo sapiens | place: USA
CGCTTTTTCCACCATGAGTACAGATTTTTCACACAATTCTGGCGGACACCCTGCCATGAGTTTCACTTTTACTGAAAAACGAAAAAGGAGCAGGCACCATCAGCAGTGCCTGCTCCTTTCTTACTAAAAGTTCCTTATTTCTTGGCAGCGAGATCTGCTATCTGTGCCTTTAATTCTTCCAATTCGGATTCCATATCATTAATCCTCTTATTCTGCGCTTCAATACGATTCGCCATTTCCACTTTGGAGTAACGGGTATAAACGTCGCCGCGTCCCAGTTTTACGGAAACGCCCGCATTAATCATGTTCCTGTCATCACCCATGGTCCAGCCGAGGCTCATCATCGTTCTTTCGTTCGGCCGATAGAAGAGGCCTACCGCCGCAGCGCTGGCGTTGCGGTAATTGCCGAAGCCTGCCGCGATGTCCCACTTGTCATGGGGGTCGAAGTCCAGCGGATGGAGGGCTGCCAGTGCTGCCGCCCCTGCTCCCACTTTACTGATCCGGTTGTCCAGGGTGCCCAGCTTTCCGTTCAGATTGTTGATAGTATTTCCCAGGTTGGTAATATTGGTTGTATTGTTGCCGACCTGTTTATCCAGTATAGTCAGGTTGTCTCCGGCGCTGTTCTCTTTCTTCACATAGTTGCCGTCATTCTTCACATGGGTTTCATGATACACTGTATTTCCGCTGACAATCTTTGTGCTTCCGTCTTCCACCTTTCCGTCAGCTTTCACATTGACCGTATATTCCGTTCCACCGAACGTATTGGCAGCGGTGTCAAGTGTCACATTTTCACCGGCTTTCACGGTGTTTCTTGTATCTTTCGTGGCTACGGTGACTTTGTTTTCTTTTCCGTCACTGCCCTTTAAAGAAATAGTAGTGGTATTGTCCGCGTTTTCTGTGCCGCTCATGGTATAAGTGGTATTGGTATCAATCTGCCCCGCAATGGCTGACAGGTCTACACTGCCTTTTACTTCATTTCCGGCCGTGTCCTTTACGCTCATGGACAGGGTTTTGCCGGTAAGGGACAGCGCATTGTTATCGTTTACCAATTTATCATTGCCGTCTGCAACGGATGAGAGATCCACGCTGCCCTTCACTTCATTTCCGGCCGTGTCCTTTACACTCATGGACAGGGTTTTACCGCTAAGGGACAGCCCATTGCTGCCACTTACCAGTGTATCATTGCCATCCGCCGCTCCGGCTACCGCTTTCTTCAGCTGCGCCACGTTGACGGCGTCCGTGTCTTCACTGCCTGCTGCCACACCGGTAATCTGGCGGGTTACATGATTGGCCGCATCGCCTACGGAAACGGCGTTTGCCGTAGATTTCCATACGCCCGTGGTGTCATTGGAATGATCGGTACCGGAAATATCATAACCGACCTTGCCTTTTTCCGTATCCGCCACACTCCACGAGCCGAGGGCTACGCCGCCGGAGACCTTGGCATGAGAATCATAGCCAAAAGCCATTGCAGTTTCTTTCTCCGCACTGCTCTTTGAACCCATGGCAATAGCCCAGTCCGCGGTCGCGGAAGCATCTTTACCTACAGCTACCGCTTCTTCGCCTTTGACTGTCAGATAGTTGCCCAGGGCAAGACCCCACTGCCCGCCGCCGTTATTCGAACCGATAACTTTATTTCCATGTCCGACAGACGTTCCCAGATTTTCCGCTTCGGAACTGGTGCCTACCACGACGCTCCCGCCATTTGCCGTATTGGTCAGTCCGACAGCCACATTTTGGTCACTGCCGCTGCCTTTTTTCGTGTAGATCCATTTTGTCGGATCGTTCGGATCTTGTTCCGCCGTATAGCCGACCAGGTTCCCCACGCCGAGGACCGTATTCTGTTCTCCGAAGACTTTTGTCAGCTTATGGTCATAATTATTATAATCCGTGCCGAATACGGCATTATGGACGCCTTCCACTTCCAGATTTTGTCCGGCGACGATACTGTTGTTTCTTCCGTTTTTCACTCCGGTCAATTTGTTATTATTGCCAAGAACGGTGCTGTTCACCCCTTTCGAAGAAGAGGAAATACCGAGCACGATGCTGTCTTCCGCTTCGGCGCCGTCATTGTCATAGTTGCTGCCGGCTCCCGTTTTTGTGGATTTGGCGCTGTAATAATGCACTTTCGCGGCATCAGCGGCGGCTTTCACTTTTTTCAGCTGTGCCACGTTGACGGCGTCCGTATCCTGCGTACCTGCCGCCACGTTCGTGATCTGGCGGGTCACTGCCGCACTGGTCGGAGTTGCCGCACTACCGACGGAAACGGCGGCGGCCGTCGCTTTCCATGTTGCTGACGCATCCGCAGAAGCCGTATCGGTTGACGGATCGAAACCGGCAATTCCCTTATCAATGGAAGCCACGGAATCCGCGCCGAGCGCTACGCCGCCGTCTTTTTCCACATCCGTATTGTAGCCGAGCATCACCGCATTGCTTATGTTTGCCGTATGCGATTTAATCGGTACATTTTCCGTCACCTTATATTTCTTTTCAAGAATAACATTGCCCGAAGCATCTTTCATCGTATACGTTTTCTCTACAGTCTTCTTTTCCGTAGCCATGGATCCAAGGATTACATTATTTTTGCCGCCGTCTATATGGTGATAATCCCCGATCACTACATCGGCCGTACTGCCGGATATATTATTCCCGGTACCCATCATAGACATACGTTCCACATTCCTACCTGTATTTCCATATCCGTTGATCGTATTATTGATGCTGGGTGTATTTCCTGTACCGGTAAGGATATTTCCAGAGCCGATGATCTGAGAATGGACAGCATAATCTGAAGTATTTCCATTCCCCATGGTAACCACGGAACCGCCGCCGGTCGACATGGCCAGCCCCATCGCTTTCCTGATTTCGTCATGCCCCGACTGTCCGGTTTCGCTGGCATATCCCTGTCCCCCAAATAATATAGCATTACTCCAATGCTCATTCATACTGTTTCCATCTTCATCGGTCGGTGCCGTCCCGAAAGAATGTGTAACGCTATTGCCCGCGCCGAAAACGAGTGCCCCATTGGCGCCTTCTGTTTTGTTCAGGGTGCCGACGACGGTGTTTGCCATCCCATCATTCTGGTCCGCCTTATTTGACGCTACTGTATTAAGACCGCCATAAACAGAAGCCAGATAACCGTCATAACCGGAATCACCTGCTTCCACAATGGATTTGATCCCTGTCACGGTCTCCTGCCAGCCATAAGCTTTTGCGCCATGGCCAAGAGCCACATTCATTCCGCCGCTGTTCCTGGTCCCGCTCTGGGCATGATACCCGACAACGACGCTGGCATGTTTCTGCTGGATATCGGAATCGGCCTTTTCTTCCGGTGTCATGGAACCGATAACAACGGATTCCTTAATTGTTCCAAATTTCTGATTATCCCCGATTACGATACCCGAACTGGGATTGACCGTTTCGTTATTATTCCCGATGACAGTCAGGCTCTCATACCCTTTCATATAGGTACTGTTGCCTTCAATTTTGTTTCCCTTGCCGATCACAAGGTCGGACACATTTTTCGTCCTTTCTTCCTGTTTCCCGGAAACTGTACCGGCATTTCTATCGATGATCTTATTACTGTCGCCGATGACGGTCTGGCTCTTGCTGTTTTCAACGATATTATCGGAGCCGATTACGGACAAATGCTCGGCGTTGGTTCCTGTATTTCTATAACCGTTCAGTAAATTGTAAGAAGCCTTCTGCGCGGCGGTTCCTTTCAGGGTATTTCCCACTCCGATCAGCTGGGAGCGGTATGCATAGTCTGCTTTATTTCCGCCGCCGACAGCAAGAACAGCGCCGCCGGAATCATTTCTCCGTATATCCTCCCTCAGTTTTTCCGCCAATTCTTTGGGACTGTTGAGCCCCAAAAACGACATGGGATTTGCTATATTGTCCACTGAATTGGTCACTTCATTGCCCGCGCCGAAAACCAAGGTACCGTTTGCGTTGTGGGTCCGATTGGCAGTCCCTACGACCGCATTGGCGATTCCCGATACACTGCTGCCTGACGTTTTTGATTCAATGCTGTTAAAGGATCCGTTGATGACCGCCCCGAAATTCTGGGCAGCAAATCCCTGGTTCGTATTTCCGTCATACGCATTCGTCATGATGGAGTAGGCGCCGGTCGTCGTCGCAAACGCACCGGCAGAATAACTGTTCAGCCCGACGGTGGTCGCGCCTACCAAGACGGACAGTTTACGCTTTTCATTATCCGTATTGGAATTTACCGTAGTATCTCCCAAGGCGCCGACATATTTATGGTCGCCGATCATCACGCCGCTGCGGGCATAAGTATTCTGTCCGATGGCAATCCCTGCCGGCAGCAAGTGATCCGTACGGAGCGGATCCGTCGAATGCATCCCGAAACGGAATATTTTGTCCTGCGTTCCCCACATGTTTTCTACAAAAGCATTCTTGCCGATGGCGATACTGCCTTCCTGCATGACATAATCATCAATCTGGGCATGATCGCCTATCGCAATGGCCCCGTTCTTCGTGCTGTTATTTCTTAAATCAGTCCCATTCCCGATTTTAATATTCTGATTCCCCGGTTCTACAAACGTATTGACCCCGTCAAGCGCCGCGGATACAGAACTTACAGAAATCCCGGTCAATAAAAAAACCGCCAAAACCGCTGCCAGCGTGTTTCCGGAGGCTCTTACCCTGCCGCTTTTTTTCGCTGTTCCCGCCAATTCCGAAACGACGACATAACAGCCTTTTACCTTGCTCCACACGACCCTGTAAATCCGATTCATGAATCCACACTCCTTTTTTTACATCTTAAATTATAAATTTTGTGCGTTAAACGTTTATAAAATGTCAATTTATTGTAACATATAATTTCGAAAATGGAAAGCCGGTCTTCCTCAGCGACTTCATTTCCGGAATAAAAAACTGACAGCATCGGCACAGTATAACCGATGCTGTCAGAAAGCCGGGGATTTTCCCCATTATGCTGTTCTTGTTATGTCAGAAATCATTTCGCTTCAGGTGAAATATGCGAGCCGTATACGTCTCGATAATCGTTCTTATCCTTATGATCCTCGTTGTTTACACGCACGCGTTCCACTTTGTGGCGGTCGTTATCCCCGCCGGAAACACGGTCTACACGGAAACGGTACGCTTCTCTCACCTTTTCGATTTCAGGGCCGAATTCATCCATGGCCTTGCCCATATTCCCGTCGACAGGTGCGCCGTTCTGTAATGCACGGTAAATGATGGCCGCAAATTCATACCGCGTCATAGAACGATCACCCTTGAATTCGCCGTCAGGATATCCTTCCAGAAGACCTCTGTCCGCCAGGGATTTCACGTACTGATACGCCCAGTGATCTTTCGGCACGTCGGGGAAGTCCACGTCTACGTGCTTTCCTGCCATCTGCCCGATGATCTGACGGAATTGTTCATTCTGTGCTTCCAAACGGGTAACCGCGTCTTTCAGGTCGACGATTTCCTTGGCCATGGCCACCTTCGAGGTGGATACGCCGTTGCCCTGCCCGAGCTTCACGCTGAGGCCGGCATTGACCATGTTTTCACCGCCGCCCAGAGAACCGCCCACACTGAACATGGTGTCTTCATTGGGACGATAGAAGGCGCCGACCGCCACAGCATGGGCATCCTTATAATTACCGTAACCCACGGCAAAATCCCATTTATCATCCGGATCAAAATCCAGCGGATGGAGCGCCGCCAGTGCAGCCGCTCCTGCGCCGACACGGTTCACGCGGGTATCCAGTTTATTCACTTTGTTGGTTACATTGCGGATATCCTGCGAAGAAGCGATGCCGGAAACGGAATAGGTACTGCCGTCATTGCGGGTGAAGTTCAACGTATCCCCGCTGAGCGCGGCGGACGTCGTATAACGGTCCTGCAGGCCGGTAATGGTCGCTGTCGTTCCGTCATTGTTTGTCAGGGTTGCGGTACCTGTACCGTCCGCGGCATAAGAAGCCGTGCCGCCGGTCACTACCGTATCTTTGGCGCTGACGGTATACGTCGTCGTATTCCCGGTTTTCTCGGAGGTCACTTTTACATTGTCTCCCGCCTTTACAGCCGTCTTTTCAATTCCCAGGCTGCTTGTATCGACGGACAGGTTATAGCCTACTTTCTTGCCGTTTTCCACCTTATCCGTAATCTTTACCGTCCCGTCCGTAGATTCCATCTTGGGGCCGCTGACGGTGTATTCCTTCCCGCCGTCGGCATTGGTGGTTTCCGTTACGGTCGCATAATCTCCCGCTTTCACGGTAGTATGTTTCTTTTCCGCCGCTTCCGCCTTGGCTTCCACTTTCTTCAGCTGCGCTACATTGACCGCGTCGGTATCTTCACTGCCGGCCGCCACGCCGGTAATCTGGCGGGTCACATGGTTTGTCGCGTCGCCTACGGAAACGGCCGCCTCTGTGGCTTTCCATGTGGAAGATGTATCTGTGGATGGTGCCTTGGTGGACGGATCATAACCCGCTGCACCGGCATCCACGGCAGCCACGGATCTGGAGCCGAGGGCTACGCCGCCCGATACGGTCACATTGGCATTGTGCCCGATGGACACGGCATCCGATGCGCTTGTCGTAATTACACTGTCACCGGAACCGAGGATAATGCTGCCGTGCGCCCCGGTAAGTTTGCGCTTATTGCCCAGTACAAGAGCGTCATCCGTATTCTCTACTTCGTTTTCCGAACCGATGACGGAGACATGATTGATATTTTTGCCGATATTCAGATACCCGTCAATCATGTTGTATTTACTTTCATGTCCGACCGTACCGGTGAGCTTGTTTCCTACGCCGACCAGTTTTGAAAGCTGGGCGTAATCGGCCGTATTCGCCCCGCCGATGGCAAGGACGGCGCCGCCGCTGTCTTTCACCAGATTGCCCAGGGCGTTGATCATATCATCCGTATTGCCTGTATCTATCGCTTTCTGCAGCGCATTGGCCAACGGTCCGGCAGCAAACCCGTTCACCGGACGGTAGGAGTTGGTGACTTTGTTCCCTGCACCGAAGATCAAGGATGCGTTGGCATTTTCCGTCTTATTCGCTACACCGATAATGCTGTTCGCCACACCGTCGAAGTCCACACCGCTCTTTGCACCGACGACGTTAAATGTGCCGTAAACGGAAGCGGTTGCTCCCTGGAAACCGGAATTAAAGCCATTGATTCCGTTCCCGTCCACACGGGAGAAAGCGCCTGTTACGGTAGAAGCCGTACCGTTAGCCGCCGCACCCGCACCGGCCGCCAGCGCCATGCCGCCCTTTGCCCCGTCGTTGTTATAGTTGCCTGTATGATATCCTGCATCGTTCACGCTATAATAATGTGTCTTGGCTGCTGTCGCTGCAGCTTTCACCTTTTTCAGCTGTGCCACATTGACGGCGTCCGTATCTTCCGTTCCGGCTGCCACATTGGTAATCTGGCGGGTCACTGCTGCACTGGTCGGAGTCGCTGCACTACCGACGGAAACGGCAGCTGCCGTCGCTTTCCATGTTGCCGACGTATCCGCAGAAGCCGCATCGGTCGACGGATCATAACCGGCAGCTCCCTTGTCTACGGAAGCAATGGAACCGCTGCCGAGCGCCACGCCGCCTTCTTTCTGCACGTTCGCGTTATGGCCGAGAATAGTTGCATTGGAAACGGTTGTTTCCATTTCACTGTCAGCCGAACCGATGACGACGCTGCGGGAAACGCCCGTCAGCTTCCTGCTGCTGCCGACGAGGGCATTCTGCGTACTGACGACGCCCGCGGTTCCGGTAACCGTATTATTGGAACCGACAATCTGAGAATCCCGCACATAATCGACGGTATTCGCATCCCCTACAGTTACGACGGCGCCGCCGCCCTTGGCGGTTTTAATGGCTCCGCGCAGTTTTTCCGCTACGCCTTTGGCGGAGGAAGCATAGTCTGTCCCTGTGTTAGGCAATTCAATTTTAGCGATCGAATTGGTCACTTCATTTCCGGAACCGAGAACCAAGGCTCCATTTGTATTAAAAGTCCTGTTCGCCGTACCTAAAACATTGGTCGCCACCCCTGCAAACGCCTCGGTTGCCGTTTGAGATTCGATAGTATTCAAAGAGCCGGTAATGCCGGCGCCCAAGTTTCTCCACCGGCCCGCAGCATAATCTCCGGAAATAATGGAATAAGCGCCGGTCACAGTGGCAAACGCGCCGTTGCCGAAACTGTTGGTGCCCAAGATGGTCGCATTCATCTGCTGATTGGCGGCCGCCATTTTGTCAGCGTCGGAAGTGTCAACCGTAGTATCCCCTATTTGGCCGGTATATTTGTGGGTACCAAGCATCAGGCTGCCGGTACGGGCATAAGCATTTTCACCGATAGCAATGCCGCCGGACATTTTCTGTACATCTGTTGCAATCTGGATCGTATTTCCTCCCGTGTCAGTTTCCGTCTTGGTTTCGTACTGATTCATAATGAACGTTGCTTCCGTGGAGCCGGTCATATTCTGTACATGAGAGTTCTGCCCGACAGCAATACTACCGCCCTGATTAACGTAGTTTTCAATATAGCTGTTGTTACCGATAGCGACATGCCCGCCAGACCACTGCTGGACACCGCCGCTATGCTGTACGTTGGCATTGGTTCCAATTAAAACCATATTGGCTGCATTGGTTGTATTGTATGATCGAGCCGTCGCCGCGTCATGGGAACCGATCACGACCGTCCCATCCGCATGCTCATTAACGGTACGGTTGTCGCCGACCACAACGACATTCTTCACGGGATCCGTCGCAGACCCCTTGATGATGTTGTTGGAGCCGATGACGGATACATGCTCCACATTTTCGACATCATTCTTAAAACCGGTGATGAAGTTGTAGGTACTCGGGCTACCGCTGGTGCCTTTCACAGTGTTATTGACGCCGATGATGGATGTTTTCTGGGTATAATCTGCTTTGTTTCCGCCGCCGATGGCAAGGGTAGCGCCGCCACTATCGGAAGAACGAACAGATGCTCTTAAACTATCTGCAAAAGCTTTAGCTGAAGAACCACTGTCAGCAGGTACATTGGATAAACTGGTTATGGAATTAGTAATTTCATTGCCGGCACCGAAGATCAGGGAACCGTTGGAATTAAAAGTACGGTTTGCCACACCGGTAATAGTATTGGCGATACCGGCATAATAATCTCCAGTTTTTGACTCAACACTATTCAAAGCACCCATAATGGTGGCTCCTAAATTCTTTGTCGGATTTGACATTCGCCCGCCATTATACTCACTGGAGATAATATTATACACGCCTGTACTTGTCGTAAAAGCGCCATTACTGAAACTGTTAGCACCGATGGTGGTGGCATAGACATTCAATGCGTCTGTCCTTGTGGAAGCGCTGTCCACTGTGGTATCCCCCAGTGCTCCTTTGTAATTATGCGAACCGATCATCGTACTGCCGGTACGGGCAAATGTATTGTCACCGATAGCGATACTTCCAACAACTTTTGTCGGATCTGCCGGTATTCTTGATGAAGAAAGCCAAGATCCGCTAAACGTTGTCTGACCAAAGGCAAAGCTGGCTTCTCCACCGCCAGCCATATTTTCTATTTTTGCGTTTTTGCCTATGGCAATACTGCCGCCCTGGCTGGCATAGTTATTGATATTGGCGCCGTTGCCTACCGCAATGTCCCCGGTTGCAGCGCTTGCTCCGTTGGAATAGGAAATAGTTGCACCCTTACCGACAGCCACATTTTCCGCTTTCGGCGCGTTGCTGCCGATACCGATAGCCACCCCATCGCCGGCACCGGGTGTATTATCTACCGCTTCCGCCGTGTATCCGCCCATGAGGAACCCTATCCCCACGGCAGTCGCCAACACCGCTTTCACCGCTTTTCCCGAAGCGCTTTTCGTATGGCTTTTCGCCAGTTCCGACGTCACCACATAAGCATGTTTCACCTTGCTCCATACGACCTTGTAAATACGATTCATGAATCCACACTCCTTTGCCATATTTTCTTTTTTACCTACATTGAAGCGACTATAAACATATTAAAAAACGTTATTTTATTGTAACATGAATACATAGAAATAGGAAGAAGGTAAATCCTTTCTTGAACGGGTTCCGTAGCGTAATCAGACATATGTGACAAGCCCTCATGCAGAATAAGTTAAGAAGAATTCTGTTGCCACTTTATTGGGTGATTTAAATCCAAGTGTCCGTATGCTAATCCTCGCCTACTTTCGCTACTTTGAACACCTTACACTCCAAGTCCAACGGAAATTCCGAAAGCACCGGCGCGTCCACAAACTCGCTCTTCACCGTATGAAGTCCGGCGCACGCCACCTTATCGGGTACACGATTTCCCGACACAATTCCCAGATAATCTGCTTCCGCCATCGTGGAAACGGTCGCCATACTTACGGTAAAGGCTTTCTTTTTCAATAGATTCGCCACAGTCTTATGGGTATGGTCCAGCATGAATCCCACCTGGTTTGCATCATAAATCCCGCCCCAGGCCGCCACCATCCCGTCCGCCGTGCCATCCGCGTCATAAGAGGCAATCACAAGTACCGGCTGAGGGCACAGTCAGGTATTCGGTTTAAAATTCTTATTTATGATTTTTTCTCCTGTTCTTAATTATCTATGTCTATTTTTTGATACAACCGTCTTTATTACATTCAAATATTTTTTCTCAATATCATCATCATTTTCTTCATTACGTTTGAACGCTTCAATAATATAAGGATATTCTTTCAAATGATATATACAATATTCTTCTTTATAGTGCTGTGTATTTTTCTGCATATAATTCCACACCTTTTCCCTAGCATCACTCACATCACCTTTTTTCATTTCAATTACAAAAAGATTATTCTTTTTTCTATCATGGAAAATAATATCCGGACGAACTTTTTTCCCTTCACTATTATACTTCTCATCGCCTTTTTTACCGTAATCATTATTATATTCAAGATCAATATAATAACCCATTTTATCTTTTAATGCATTTGACAGATAATACCCCAATCGGAAACTTATACTTTGCTCATGTGCAATTCTTCTATCTTTCGGAGCAACAAGATTAGGAATTTCCCTATATACTTGATCCATACATTCTTTTATTACCGACAAATATTTAAAACCAAATCCATCCATTTTTCATTTTCCTCCTCAGTTCCTACCAGACGGCTCTTCTCAAATCATTTATTTTACACTTCAAGAACTATGGCATCTATCATTACAACTTACCGCTTCTTTCCTGTCCCTCAAATACTTCTCTTCCAGCACCTCATAAGCTACCGTTTTGTCTATAATCCGGTGCATGAGCGTGTCCATCTCGCTTCCTTTGGTGTAATCCGCCGGTACATAGTAGCGGATGCGTTCGTCCCGGATCATCCGGCGTACCGTATCTTTGCTGGCCGTATTTTCCAAATCGTAGACGCCGACGGAATGGCCGCCCAGTGAATTGACAAGGCGCATACAGGAGATATCCGTGGCGCTGTCGCCGATGTATACAATATCCTGAACGGGACGCGCAGTTCGCCTTCCGCAAAGTGATCGTTCACCGCATTGTCATTGATATCCAGGGTTCCCTTCTCTATGCAGAAAAGAAACTGCGTCTTATTCGTGTAATTGATCACTTGCGCCGGCCAGCAGGGCTCTCCATGCTCATTGTAATAAAAGGAACTGGCGTAAATATGGGTGAAATCATTCGCAATCGCCGTCCCTTCTGTGATCTCCCGCAGACCGGAAGAAATGATGTAATGCTCCACAAGGATGCCCCGCTTTTCCCCATAGGCATTGATCCGGCGGAACCATCCTCTAATGCCGTCGTACAGCCTGACTTTACCGCCGTACTGTTTCAGCCTTTCCTTACTCAGTATTTCCTTCCCTCTGGCGCTCTGAAGCATTCTATACATGTACGCCAAATTCTGATCCATGCAGTGTACTTCCGCCAGCCGGTTCGATTCCGCCTAAAAGCTGTCTACATCATAGTCCACGGCACGGATATACCCGTCCTGCATATTTTCAGGGGAAAGCGTCCGATCAAAATCATAGCAGACCGCCAGTACAGGCCAGTCCTCTATTTCTCTGCGCGCTGTTTTCATGATGTACACTTCCTTCCTACCCGTATTTTTTAAAATCATTATACTTCAATACAAAAAAAGAGCCCTTTAAAGTAAGACTCCTTCAATTTTCATATAAATATTTTACCCGCCGGTTAATAAACGAATTGAGTCCATGCCCCTGCGCCGCCTCTGTATCTGCAAATTCAACCTCAATATAGGTATCGCCAATCTCATATCCTGCTATACCGGAATTTCCATTTACATTTTGATAGATTTTCATCTATTCCCTCCATAACAAAATACAATAAATCATGCATGATTCAATACTTTTAAATAATCCCTTAAATAATATAATGAACTTTGTTCCGTATTAATGCATTCTTCCTGAAATATTCCTTTGGAGAAATCTCTTTTCATATAGAATAAGGGTCTTCCGGAAAAGTATCTTTCAGCTGTGGAAAAATTGCCTCCCGCACCTGTATACTTGGAAAACAAATGTTCATCCGCTTTTTGCTCTGCTTCATTAGCATATCCGAGGCGGAGATAGAACGGCGGCCTGTTATTACTGCCGGGCAAACCGCGGAGTAGCCATTGTTCAAAATCAGGAAATGACAAAAATATATTATTCCTAATATTTTCATTCTCCAGAAATCTAATAGTCGTAATAAGATTTTTTCTTTCCGTCTCTTCCTGTGCTCGGTCCAAATCACAAAGAACAAATACAATATCAAGGCTATCCCTTCGCTTTGTAATCCAATTCTTTATATCAACATATCCACCACCCTGATATTCCTTTACACTAAACGATATATTCAGATAATCCTTTTGGTCAAAAAGATAGAAAATGATATTTTTTTCAGTCTTCCCTTCCACCAGGAATAGAACCTTTTTCTTAGGTTTCCTTCTAGATGAAGCAGGTCTTCGAATGGATTTACTCACCGGCCCCACCAAACCTTCCTTTAAGATAATCTTCGTATAATTTATTTTTGTCATTACGAAGGTCAAAATCATCCAAAGAATAGACCTCTGATGACAAATCAGATTTTTTATTCACAATGTATAACTGCTGGGGATGAAAAACATTCTGATTCATCAAAAAAGGATTATGAGAAGTAATAATAAACTGCCCCTTATTTTCCTTCGTATTTATCAAATCATTAAACAACTCAAGCAAAGAACCCGTGCTGATGGAAGAATCCAATTCATCAATAGCCAGTACATCCCCATTGATCATATTGGTTATCAAAACATCCATTAAATGGCATATTTTTTGAATCCCTTTGGATTCTATTCCCAAATGGTAATTCTTTTTTCCCCGGAAAATAAGAACTTCATATCTGTCTGCCTGGATTTTTTCAAATCCGATATCCGTAATCGTTCCATCCAGCATATGAAAAACAGATAAAATACGCTTTTTATTATTTTCCCAAAAGCCCTTGTGTTCTTCGTTCACAACTCTGATGTCATTCCTATCCAGCAGAGGTACAACATCCCGGATATTTGTTTTTACGGTGGCTGCCAATTTTTGGAAAGAAGTAATATATTCCCCCATGTAGTCTTTCAGCTTCAGCAGATATAGTTCCGTAGAAACACCGGAAAATAACCGGATAAGGGCATCCCGCTCTTTTATACCGCTCAGATTTGCGATAGATAACTTCCCGTCAGAAAAAGAAAAAATTTCCTGTCCGTTTAAAACCAACTTTTCGGAAACGATTTTCTCACAGTCATAGGCAATTCGGTACACATAATCCTGATCACTTTTCACATCATATAAACCGATTTCAAAACCAACTGTTTCGCAGTCAAAATTAATCAGGTTCCGACGCATATCATCAACAGCACCTAAATTCAATCCGCGATTAATCATTGAAATGAGATGCTCCATGCCAAGCAGCACATTAGACTTGCCGGACGCATTCATTCCAAAAAGAACAACCGCTTTCATTAATTTATACTTTGGCGTGTGGATGAAATTATCTTCAAAACGGGTTTTTGTAATCCGTGTATGAGGTTTGGGAACAAAATAAAGATCCACCTTTTTCTTAACAGAAAGAAATCCTTCCATAGAAAAATATGTAATCATAACTATCACCTCCTGTCACTACTATATCAAATTGGTCCGATTGAAGTCAATAATATAAGCGTTTTTCTCGTTTATATTAAAATAATCAAGATGGAGATTAGATCAATTTCCCCTCCTGTAATCGTAATGGAAACAATATAGCGTAATCAGACATATGTGACAAGCCCTCATGCGGAATAAGTTAAGAAGAATTCTGTTGCCACTTCATTGGGTGATTTAAATCCAAGTGTCCGCTCACAATATTATTATATCGACCGGTGTACCGTCTATGGGCTTTACGAAGTTCTTCTATGTTGTCGAAGCTACGGCTATAAAACCATTCGCCGTCAACGCGGTAACTTCGTTCTACCTTCCCGTTTTGCCACGGAGAAAACGATTGTATCGTCTTATGAATCATGCCTAGCCTTTGGGCCACTACATCAAACTGACAGAGCCGTTCTTTTTCGGCTCTTTTATAAATGTTTTTTGGGGGACCCGGCAAGTCTTTCCCGGCATCGATCACGGTAGTGGTCGGTGCCATTCTTTTTGCTTATCAATAAAATACGTATTCGAAAGCATTCAAATTAATACTTTAATTGCATTGTTGCACCTCTCTGTATAGCCATCGGAATAGAGTAATAGAAATGCATTTATTATCTCTTCTTTCCACGAAACAAACGATATAAAGAAGTTCTTGAATTCGGGTAAATCAGCCTCTTTAACCAAGACCGGCCACCTGTCGATACAAGCCAAAATACGCTCTTTTCCCCACGCCCTGAATGCTTTTCTAAATGCAAGCTTAAGTCGATACGCGTTTCGTAAATCATCGGATACTCGCA
>OWIH01000328.1_pt1 | contig 14781 bp, 12 predicted proteins | sample 1732891 | NCBI WGS metagenome assembly OWIH01 (sample SAMN05065765, study PRJEB22554) | human gut metagenome | biome: ENVO:2100002; feature: ENVO:00000062; material: ENVO:00002003 | host: Homo sapiens | place: USA
GAAAGCCCCACCCCGGCCCTCCCTACAGGGATGGCCGGGGTGGGGCTGTGTGTTTCCGGTAGCTCGCACGACTGTCTATCAAATGGTGCCGTGCGTCAGTTGGCCGTAGAGGGTGTCGAAGGTGCGGCGCAGTTTGTCCTTGTCGTCGATGATGTTGTGTATCTCCTTGAGATATTGCTCGTTGGGACTGTTGGGTATCCACAGTTTGATGTAGCCCTCACGGGAATACTTTTCGAGGATATGGGCATGAAAGCGCGCCCACTGTTCCTCTTTTCCCATCTCCGGATTGTGCTCCAAGCCAAATTCCACGGCACGCCGGAACACCTCCTCGGGTTCAAGGTCGCGGTCGGCTTCGGCCACGAGCTTGCCGTAGATGCTGCGGGGCTGCCGGCTGCTCGATGCGCGGTGGTCTTCCACGGCCTCCTTCATCACGTGGAGCTGTTCGGCGGTAAACCACTTGCGCAGACGGGCGTCGGCCATGAGTATCTTCCCGCTCGTGATGTGGTGTATGGCTCGCGGACCGCTCATGCCCAAGTCGTGGTAGGCCGCGATGACATAGGCCATGTTGATGTCGGCCCCGACGGTCTGTGCCAACACGAGCGAGTTTTTGATGACACGGGTCACATGGCGCAGTCCGTGGCTATGTCCGAACTCCGTGTAGCGGGGCAGGATTTGCTTTTCGACAAATTCCATGATGTCGAGGCTGACCTGTTGTCTCATATTCCGATGATGATGCTAAGGGTGGTGAAAAGTCCGTAGATAAACATGTTGCGGGCCGTGCGGCCAAGGATGATGTTCAGGGGGCGGCCGTGATGGATGCGTCTCATGTCGCGCCATGCGAGCAGGTGAAAGGGCAGGTAGACCAGTGCGAGATAGCCGTGGCCGGTCAGGAAGATATATGCCAAGGGCGCAAAGCCCAACAGAAGGTAGAGCCATTCGGTGGCTGTGGGGCCGATGCGCACCACGAGCGTGCGCTTGCCGTCGCGCCGGTCGTTGTCGCGGTCGCGGTAGTTGTTGACAAGCAGCAGCGTGTCGATGACGAGGCCGCAGACAAGCGAGTGCAGAACCACATCGTGGGTGACGGTCTGGTGGTTCCACGGCAAACAGACATAATAGGTGCAACACACGGGTACAAGACCGAAGAACACGAGCACCAGCACATCGCCCAGTCCGAGATAGGAAAGTCGGGTGGTGTAGAGGAAGCAGAAGAACACGCACGCGAGTCCGACGGCCACCATCTGCGCCCCTCCGTAATAGGCCAGAGGCAGTCCCACAAGGCAAGCCAGAAATGTGGCGGCAAGGATGGCCTGTTTCATGGCGCGTTTCGTGATCCACCCCTCCGAACAGGCTCTCCGCGGACCCAACCGCGTGGCAGAGTCGTCGTTGCCTTTGAGTCCGTCGAAGTAGTCGTTGACGAGATTGGCGTCTATCTGCATGATAAAGGCAAAGAGGAAACAGAGCAAGGCAGGCGTCTGCTGGAACTCGTCGGCAGGCGTATCCTTCCATGCCAAGGCCACACCTATCATCACCGGCACGATGGCTCCGGTGAGAGTTTTCGGCCGGGTGGCAAGTAGCCAGGCTTTCAGTGAATTGGTTTCTATAATTTTTTCGTCGATCATTACGAACCCCCAACCCCCTAGAGGGGGCTTTGCCAACTGGGGAATGGCTTGTTATGTGTTGCTTGTTCAGATCCCCAACCCCACTAAAGGGGGCTTTAGCTGCTGGGGAGTAGCTTGGGGAGAAATGCTTGGATAGCTTGTTCAGACCCCCAACCCCCTAACTTAGGGGGCTTAGCCAACTATGGGCTTGGCAGGCTTTCCTCCGCGAGGCCCTCCCCTCCTTCGGAGGGGTCGGGGGAGGCCTCCCTAATTAAAGAAATTCCAGCTCACCCCGAAGCGGAAGATACCCTCGTTGAGGGGATAGTGCGGCACGAAGAAATACTCCTTGTTGCCGCTGCCGCTGTTCACATGGCTGTACATCACGAAGAAGCGCGTATGCTTCAAGTGGAAGTTGGCATAGACATTGATGAGCGGGTAGTTGCCTATCTGCACACGTGTGTCGGTGTTGCCCTGCACGGTGTAGACCCCTAATTGCGGTGAATAGTCGGGTGCGTAGTAGCGCGTGAAATAGCGCATGTCGGCTCCTAAATCAGTGGCCAGTACCCGGGCAATCTTGAAACGCAGGAAGATATTGGTGTAGGCATTGAGTGCCGGCACGGGTATCACATCCTGCTTGCTCGACTTCTGGTAGGTCAGGACACTCTCCCAGTGTACCGGACCGAACTTCACGTTCTGGCTCAACGACACGGTGATGAGGTTGATAGGTTCGCCGGTCTGCACGGGAGTCACCGTGGTTCCGCTGCGGGCGTAGGTCGAAGACACATTGTAACTCCGCGAGAAGTAGCTGTAATTCTTCAGTTCGTCAACGGCCACGCGCAACTGTGTCTGTGTCTTCTTCAGCGTGAAGATGCCTTGCAGCCGCGTGTGTATCACCTTGTCGAGACTGTTGTCCCACCACAGGTGGCGCGCATGGTAGTGGCGGTAGTAGAACGTGGGGTTCAGCCGGTGGAAGAATCCCGTAGCCGCCAGTTGCACGGTGTCGCCCAACAGCGGGAAGTTGAGGTCGGCATTGCCGTCCACGCGCAGCGTGCCCGCATCCTCTCCGGCCACACCCACCTCTGCCGTCACGTTGTAGTGGAAAGTTTGTCCCTGCGCCTTGGTGAGTTGTCCGCCCACCGACACGCTGTGCTCGTTGTATTTGGAGACACCCCCTGTGCTGTCGGGCAGTTCGAAGTGGCGCAGGTCATGGGTGGCAAACAGCTTGATGCCCGATTTGGCCCACTTGTTGAAACCTTCGAGCAGGGCTATGGCAAGGGTGTTCCGGAGTTCGTAGTGGCGCGTCTTGTCGAAGATGGAGTCGCCCCGGGCTATGCCTGTGTTGGCATAATAGTCGTTGAGATAGTAGTTGGTCGGGGTGGCGTAGGCCTGATAGATGCGCCGGTAGTTGTCGAGCTGCACCGTGTGGATGAAGCTCGTCACGGGCACATATTCGTTTTTCAGCCATGAGGTGTCCTCCTTTTCCTTGGCGGCCTTGGCTATCAGACTGTCGGCTGCGGCCTTTCCGCCCACGGCTATGCGTCCGTTCGCCCCGCTTGTGGAGTCAGCCGGTTCGTCTCCCGCAATTTTCGCTCCGTCTGGGCGGCCCCCGAACGTCTGCCGTCTGGCACTTCCTTTTTCGTCAAAGTTGCGCCCTTCGCGCTTGCTTCTGTTCTGCTCTTTCTCCTTCCGTTTGCGTTCCTCCTCCTCTTTTTTAGCCTCCATAGCAAATTTCTTCGCCTTGATTTCCTCCTGTGTCATAGGCACTTTGCGGTTGAAGCCCACGCTGTATCGGTGGGAGAGAAACACATGCTGGTTGTCGTTCCGGTTCCAGTTTTGCGAGAGCACGGTGGGTATTTCGTCGGTCGAAAACGACTCGTTGAACGATTCCGGGTGCGTGATGTAGTAGTCATTGGTGATGCCGCCGTTCTCTGTCACCTTCTGGTGGTTGGTGGAAAGCAACAGATGGGCCTGATATCGGTCGCCGAGATAGGAGCCCCACATGGTGTAGCCGAAGTGCGAGGTGGCTTGGTTGGTATAGTAGCCGCGCCCGTATTTATAGTCGAAGCGGAAGCCCACGCCCAGCCGCCTGCCGGCATTGACGGCAAAGATGGCCTTGAAGTCGTCTTCGCCGTTGGTGCGGTCGCCCGCAGAGTTGAAGGTGATATTGGTGATGGGGGAGTAGGTGTTGGTGAAATGGTGGGTGGATACCGGTCTCACAAAATAGTCGAAGGGCGAGAGAAACATGAACTGCCGTTCCTCGGGCCGGTCGGCAAAGACGCGGTTGATGCGCGGTGCGCCCAGATTGCCCGTCGAGTTGTATTCCCCCCGCAGACCGGTGGTGAAGACACTGTTCATGTACATGTGGGGCATGGTGTCCACTTCGGCCTTCGTGCGGTCGCCGAAGCGTTCGTCTATCGTCCACACATGCACCCCCTTGGGTATCTCTTTGTCTGAGTGGAGCGAGTCTTGCCGCCCATTGCGCCGGTCGGCGGTGGTGAGCGTGCCGTTTTCGTCTATTGAGTTGTAGCCGTTGTTATAATCGATTTGTGCCACAACCGGGGAGGTTGCGGCACAAAGAAGGCACAGAGCTATGAGAATCTTCTTCATTGATGGTTGGGTCAAAAGGGGCATCACCTGCGAATCATGCGCAGGGTGGCCTCCACAAATTTGATGACTACGCCGACTATCATCGTGATGACGGCTGCGCTTCTGTATGTCGTGAGCAGATAGAGCGCGATGCCCACCAAGGCCGTCACGATAAAAATAATGTTCAGAATGTTGCGCAATTTGTAGAACTGGTCGGGCTCACTATACCGTTGCTGGCGGTGATGCGGGCGCACGGCTGTCGACTCCTGCGACTTTTCGGCAGTTTGTCCGTTATGCTTCTCTTTTTCTGTCATGATCGGCTTCGTTTAGGGATGAATTATTGATGGATCAGTCGCGCGATATCGTTGAAGATCTCATTTCTCCGGTCGATGGTGGCGCGACGGAACTTGCCGTAGATGCGTGTCAGCTCCGTTTTCTTCTTGTTCAGCGCGTAGCGGTCAGTGATGACCTCTTCGGCGGGAGCCTTGAAGCCCGTGGGGCGGTTTTCTTCGTAGGTGTAGACCATGCGCTCCATCGTCAGTTGCAGGTGATTGTCGGTGCATTTGGCGACGAGTATGTAGTCGAACTTGGAGCGGTCGAGAGAGAGGAAGGAGTTTTGGAACACCAGCCACTCTTTCACCGTGGCGGCGATGATGCCCTCCGCCTTGTTCACCAGTGCCACCCGACTGCCCTCAAGTTGTCCGTCGGCGGTGGTGAGGCGGTTGAGGTAGTCGTACACGATGTCGTAGATCTGCCCGGCCGACTTGCCGGCTGCCTCCGTGTCGAGGGTAAACATCACCTTGCCGTCGGCTGTGGTGGATACCGCTCCGTCCAGATAGCGTACGTTGGGATTGACCTCCTGTGCCCCTTTGTTACGGTTGGCTGCCGGGGAGGAAGTCGTCTTGGAAGCCGATTCCGGTATGCTCCAGCCTGCCGACGATTGCGTGGGGGCCATTTCGCGTTGCAGTTTTTCGGCCTCGGCATTGAGCCGGGCAGCTTCCGCCTTGGCCGCAGCAATCTTTTTCTGTATCTCCTCTGCCTTGACTTTGGCTTGCGCTTCGGCCTTTTGTTTGGCGGCGGCATCTGCTTTCGCCTTGGCTTGCGCTTCGGCTCTGGCCTTGGCTTGTGCCGCTTCCGCCGCCTTTGCTTTGGCCTGTTCCACAGCCTTTTGGGCCTCCTTGAGCTGCTTCTGTGCCTGCTCAAGCTGCTCCTCGGGTGTCAGCACGGTCTGCGCCAACGCCATCATCGGCAGGCAGAGCATCAAGGCTATTACAAGTTTCTTCATAAATCGCAATATTTTTAGAGTCGATAAGTTCTGTCTTGCAAAGATAGGAATAATCTTTGAATAACCGGATTTGTTAAGCACAATTTAACGTTCGCGGCCCATCTGTCGACAGCCTGCCGCTCTCCGGCTTTCCTCCTGCCGCTTTTTATTTCTCCTCCAACTGTTTTTGCAGCCGGATGATTTCGTCGCGATACTGTGCTGCCTGAATGAAGTCGAGGTCTTTGGCGGCCTGCTTCATGAGCGCGGTGGTGTTGGCGATGCTCTTTTCGAGTTGCTCGCGGGTCATGTGCATCACTATCGGGTCGGCGGCAAAGGCAGCACTGTCGGGTTCGAGATAGGCCTGTAGGTTGGGGTAGTGTCCGCTGCGGGCTGCTGCCGTGCCTTCTTCGTCGCCCTTGGTGGGCAGTGCCGACCCGATGGCCTTCACAATCTGTTGCGGTGTGATGCCGTGTTCCTCGTTGTATTTCAACTGTATCGAGCGGCGGCGGGCCGTCTCGTCGATGGTGCGCTGCATGCTCTCGGTGATGGTGTCGGCATACATAATCACCTTGCCATTGACATTGCGTGCGGCGCGGCCTGCCGTCTGCGTCAGACTGCGGTGCGACCGCAGGAAACCTTCCTTGTCGGCATCGAGGATGGCCACGAGAGAAACTTCGGGCAAGTCGAGCCCCTCGCGCAGCAGGTTGACCCCCACGAGCACATCGTAGACGCCGGCCCGCAGGTCGTTCATGATTTTCACGCGGTCGAGTGTGGCCACATCACTGTGTATGTAGTTGGCTCTCACGTTGTTATTGAGCAAATATTCGGTCAGTTCTTCAGCCATCCGCTTGGTCAGCGTGGTCACCAGTACACGCTCGTTGCGGTGGCTTCGGGTGAGTATCTCGTCGAGCAGGTCGTCTATCTGGTTTTCGCTTGGGCGCACATCTATCTGCGGGTCGAGCAGTCCGGTGGGACGGATAATCTGTTCCACCACCACACCCTCGGCTTCGCGCAGTTCAAAGTCGGCCGGCGTGGCACTCACATAAATGGTCTGATGGAGCAGACTGAGAAACTCGTCAAACTTCAACGGACGGTTGTCGAAAGCTGCCGGCAGGCGGAATCCGTATTCCACGAGGTTTTGTTTGCGGGCCCGGTCGCCTCCGTACATGGCACTGATTTGCGGCACGCTCACGTGGCTCTCGTCCACCACAAGCAGGAAGTCTTTCGGGAAGAAGTCGAGCAGGCAGTAGGGGCGTTCGCCGGCCTGCCGCCCATCGAAGTAGCGCGAATAGTTTTCGATGCCCGAGCAGTGCCCCAGCTCCTTGATCATCTCCATGTCATACTCCACACGTTCCTTAATGCGCTGTGCCTTAATGGTGTCGCCTATCTCGTTGAAGTAGTCCACCTGCTTCACAAGGTCGTCCTGAATCATGCGTATGGCCTGCTCCGTCTGCTCTTTGGAAGTGACGAAGAGGTTGGCCGGATAGAGTTCATAGCTCTCAAACGACTCCACGCGGTGGAAGGTCTCTGCATCCACTTCCTCAATGGCATCGATTTCATCGTCCCACCACGTGACGCGCAGCACGTTGTCGCTGTAGGCCATGAATACATCCACCGTGTCGCCCTTCACGCGGAAGCAGCCCCGTTGCAGGTCGATGTCGTTGCGCACGTAGAGCGCATCCACCAGCCGTCGCAGAAACTCGTTGCGGTCGAGCGTCTCTCCCTTCTTGAGTTTGATCACGCTCTGCTGCATGGCCACGGGGCCTCCCATGCCGTAGATACATGAAACAGACGATACAACAATCACATCCTTCCGGCCTGACAACAAAGCAGATACGGCTGAGAGCCGCAGTTTGTCGATGTCGTCGTTGATGGCCAGGTCTTTCTCTATGTAGGTGTCGGTGGTGGGGAGGTAGGCTTCGGGCTGATAATAGTCGTAATAGGACACGTAGTATTCCACCGCGTTGCGGGGGAAGAAGCCCTTCATCTCCTGATAGAGCTGTGCCGCAAGTGTTTTGTTGTGGCTGAGGATGAGCGTGGGTTTCTCCACATTCTGTATGACATTGGCCACGGTGAAGGTTTTTCCCGAGCCTGTCACGCCGAGCAACACCTGTGCCGGCATCCCGTCTTTGATGCCGTCGGTGAGCTGCCTGATGGCTTCAGGCTGGTCGCCGGTGGGCTTGTATTTTGATGTAAGTTCAAATTGCATAGTTACCGCAAAAGTACATAAAAAATCCGTAACCGACGAAGAAACAGCCGGAAATGATAGCCCTGCTTCGCTTCCGGTTCCCCAAGCAGTGTGGATGCCTACTTGCACTGAAGGCCGACTTATCACAAAAAACAATAAAAAGGCGATTTTGCATCCGTTTCCTTCTGCTTTTGGCATAGTGTTTGCTTTATCTTTCAGCGTGGTTTCCGGTTTTGGAATAGCCACCTTTTTGCGTTAAACGAACAAAAGAAAAGATAAAATGACGGTTCAAGAAATCCCCGTATTGCTGCTCACGGGCTACTTAGGCAGCGGCAAAACAACCCTTGTAAACAGAATCCTGACGAACGAGCGCGGCATCAAGTTTGCCGTGATTGTCAACGACATAGGGGAGGTCAATATCGACGCCGACCTCATAGAGAAAGGCGGCGTAGTGGGGCAGAAAGACGACTCGCTGGTGGCTTTGCAGAACGGTTGCATCTGCTGCACACTGAAAATGGATCTCGTGGAGCAGCTCGCCGAAATCACAGCCATGCGCAAGTTTGACTATATCGTGATCGAGGCCAGCGGCATTTGTGAGCCTGTCCCCATCGCGCAGACCATCTGCTCCATTCCCGCGATGGGGCCGAAGTACATCAAAAACGGGCTCGTGCGCCTCGACTGCATCGCCACGGTGGTGGACGCACTGCGACTGAAAGACGAATTTGGCAACGGAGAGGAACTGGTGAAGGAGAACATCGGGGAGGAAGACCTCGAGAATCTTGTCATCCAGCAGATCGAGTTTTGTAACATCGTGCTGCTCAACAAGGCTGCCGAGGTGGAGCCTCGCGAACTGGGCCGCATCAAGGAGATTATCCGCGCCATCCAGCCCAAGGCCGAAATCATCGAGTGCAACTACGGCGATGTGGATCTCAGCAAGCTCATCGACACCCACATGTTCGACTTCGATGCCGTGGCCACCTCAGCAGCATGGATAGACGAGATAGAGAACCATCACGGCGAGGAGGACGAACACGGGGAAGGGGAGCATCACGACCACGACGAGGATGAGGAAGAACATCACGGTCACGACCACCATCATCACGACCATGACGACAATCACGGCCACGCCGGGGAGCACCATGCCGGGCATGCCCATCACCACCATCACCACCACGAAGGCGGCGAAGTGGAGGAATATGGCATCGGCACGTTTGTCTACTATCGCCGCCGGCCGTTCGATTTGGCTCTGTTCGACGAGTTTGTGGCCCGCAAGTGGCCCCGGAGTGTGATTCGCGCCAAGGGCATCTGCTACTTCCGCGACGAACCGGACACCTGCTACGTGTTTGAGCAGGCCGGCAAACAGATGGGGCTGCGCAATGCCGGCCGCTGGTATGCCACCATGCCCAAAGACGAACTGGATGCCCTGAAAGCCCGTGAGGAAGGCTTGCGCCGCGACTGGGACGAGACCTACGGCGACCGCATGCAGAAGCTCGTGTTCATCGGGCAGCATCTCGACAAGGAGGCCATCATCCGCGAACTCGACAAGTGTCTGGTCGACTGACGGCCCGTCGTTAGCGCATTCGGTCCGCATGGCGGCCGCAGAAATGATATTTCGACATGAGTAAGGGGAGCACACGGCGTGCTTCCCTTTTTCGTGTTTCTACTATATACGTGCGGATGCGGTTCCGTTCCAATAATCCAGGCTTGCTATTTTCACTCATTAGTCCCCTACAGGGAGGGTCGGGGTTTCCGCTAAACAAAAAGTCCTTCAAGGCAAATGCTCTTGAAGGACTTGTGCGGTGCGTACGAGACTCGAACTCGTGACCTCCTGCGTGACAGGCAGGCATTCTAACCAACTGAACTAACGCACCTTGAAAGGGCCATTCCTTAATTGCGGTTGCAAAGGTAATAAGATTATTTGATACCACCAAACAATTTTTGTATTTTTTTATAGTGAAAAAACACCCGGCAGCGGATTGGGAGAAAACGGTTTTGAAGAACCGTTTGGTGGCCTTTCACACAGAGAAAGTCCCGGCAGCCATGCTCCGTCGAGAGGCGGAGACAGCTGCCGGGACTTTCGTCATGTCCGGCTCCTGTACAGGAGTGCGGGCGGTGGATGTTGCCGGTGGAGTAGGGAGACCTACACGATGCCTTGGGCCATCATGGCCTTGGCCACCTTGAGGAAACCTGCCACATTGGCACCTTTCACGTAGTTGATATAGCCGTCGGGCTGTGTGCCATACTTCACGCAGTTGGCATGGATGTCGTCCATGATGTCGTGGAGTTTTTGGTCCACTTCCTCGCGGCTCCAGCGCAAGCGTTCCGAGTTCTGGCTCATCTCCAGTCCCGACACGGCCACGCCGCCGGCATTGGAGGCCTTGCCCGGACAATAGAGTATCTTGGCATCTTGGAACACCTTGATGGCTTCGGGCACGGTGGGCATGTTGGCCCCCTCGGAGACGGCGATCACGCCGTTGGCCACGAGTGCCTTGGCTGCTTCCTCGTTGATTTCGTTCTGGGTGGCGCAGGGCGTGGCGATGTCGGCCTTCTCAAACCAAGGCTTGGCCCCCTCCACATATTTCACGCCGTATTTCTCGGCATACTCTCTGATGCGTCCGCGCTCCACGTTTTTCAGCTCCATCACGTAGGCCAATTTCTCGGCATCGATGCCGTCGGGGTCGTAGATGTAGCCATCGGAGTCGGACAGCGTGACGGCTTTGGCACCCAGTTGGATGAGTTTCTCCACCGTGTATTGGGCCACGTTGCCCGAACCGGAGACGAGCACCGTCTTGCCGGCGAGGTCTTTGCCTGCCGTCTTGAGCATGTTCTGGAGGAAGTACACGTTGCCATAGCCCGTGGCTTCGGGGCGGATGCGCGAACCGCCGAACTCCTGCCCCTTACCCGTGAGGATGCCCTCGAAGCGGTGGGTGAGCTTCTTGTACATACCGAACATGTAGCCCACTTCGCGGCCACCCACGCCGATGTCGCCTGCGGGTACGTCTTCATCGGGTCCGATGTGTCGGTAGAGTTCGGTCATGAAAGCCTGACAGAAGCGCATCACCTCGGCATTGCTCTTGCCACGGGGCGAGAAGTCGGAACCGCCCTTGGCACCGCCCATGGGGAGCGTCGTGAGTGAGTTCTTGAATGTCTGCTCGAAGGCGAGAAACTTCAGGATGGAAAGGTTCACCGATGCGTGGTAGCGCAGACCGCCCTTGTAGGGGCCGATGGCGTTGTTGTGCTGCACGCGGTAGCCCATGTTGGTCTGCACGTTGCCGCGGTCGTCGATCCAAGTGACGCGAAACTGCACCAGACGGTCGGGAATGCAGAGGCGCTCGATGAGGTTGGCCTTTTCAAACTCGGGATGCTTGTTATACTCCTCCTCGATGGTGCCCAGCACCTGACTCACAGCCTGGATATACTCCGGCTCGTTCGGGAATCTTTGTTTCAGACTCTCCACCACTTCTGTAGCTTTCATCATCTTTTTACTTTTTATAGGTTGGTTTACTTCTTCTTTCGTGTAATTGTTGTCAGCAGACGGCCCGAGACCTTCGTCTCGCTTTTTAGCCGTGGTTGCGATTGCAAAGGTATAGGTTTTCTTTTGAAAAACAATCAAAAAGACAGAGAAAGTGCTTGAAAAGTAGAAAAAAGTAACTTTCAGTTGCTGCAATGGTCCGATTTTTTGTTGTCTGGGTTCTTTACACCTTATTATATATATAGAAGGGGTGTCTGCTGATGAGGTGAAACAAGTTTAAGACATGTTAAACGGTGAGGCCTTCAGACAAGATTTTCCCGCCCCGTGAGTTTAAGTCGGTGGAAAGAACAAACAAAGTAATTGTAAATTAAAGGACAAAGACAATGAAAAAGAGAATGATGTGGTGTGTGGCTGCTGCGGCAGCGGTGATGATGGTCGTGTCGGCGTGCGCTTCGGGTCCCCGGCAGACAAAGGGCGCGGGGAAAGGCATAGCCTACACCGTGGCGCAGCGATATTTCCTCAATGGCGATGTGAGAATGCCCGCTTCAGCCAAGGTGGACAATGAGGCCGACTTCAACCGCCTTTTCGGTATGGCAACGGTGATGGGCCCCGACGGTCAGCCCACGCCCATCGACTTCGCCCGCAGCTTCGCCATCTTCGTGGCACTGCCCGAGACCGACCGTTCCACCGACATCACGCCCGGCAAGCTGACAGTCGCTGCCGACGGCACATTGAGGTTCACCTATCGCGTGAAGCGTGGCGACAAACGGTCGTACACCATCCGTCCGCTGCTGCTTATCTTCGTGGACAAGGCCTATGCGGAGCGTAAGGTGGTGACGGAGGAAATCTGAAGCAGGCCGGGTGGCGAGGCAAGCCATGACGGGTGGTGGAACCTGTGGGGGAGCATTGGTTTCCGACAGTCGCTTCTTGGGATGTCCGCATTTTTCGCTCATGATTTGCATTTCGCCCATTTATGTTGTATCTTTGCAATGGCAAAGGGAGCGCGCAGGCGTTCCCTTTTTTTGATTACCAATCCACCAACGGACAATTAGGGCCGAATGGCCGTTGTGGAAGGGGCTTTTTGAACTTCTCGTTCGGCCCGAGTGAGCTCTTGAGTGTGGCCGTTTTGCGATGTCGGTCGGGCTTGATGAGAAAATTGATGGGGAGGATAAGGCGAATAAGACGGATGATTTTGTGTAAATAAACGGATGTAGAGAAAAACCGTGTCAGGCTTTTTCTAAAGATTTAATAGTTCGCTTTCTATGTTAATATCCAAATATTTTGACCATTATTTTGATTTTATGCTGAGATTCTATAAATAGGGTTGAAGACCTGCTTGTTTTTGACCATTGCCGTGACTATATGCACTAGTTTGTTCTTGACATTGTTGAGTGCAACTTGCTTCTTCTTGCCCTCTTTGATTAGCCTTTCGTAATAGGAGGCTATAAGCGGATTGAAATTGATGGCAGCCAATGCAGCCAGTGTCAGCATCGCCTTGATTTGCCGGTTGGCCATGTAATGTACATGAGGATCTGTATGCACGCTGGTGCCCGAGTCTCTGCCGAATGGTGCCAAGCCATAGTAGCAGGCTATCTTTCTGGAGTCATAATTGAACTTTCTGAAATTGTCTGTATACACACCATCAGGCATACGGCATTTTGTGTTCCAATGCCCGGCATGGATGTCACAATGGCGAACACCTCTGTCAGTTCCACATCCCCTGCAATGAGGGCGGCAATCTTCTTGTCCAGCTTCTCAATTTCCTTGTTAAGTTCAGATACGATATGACGCCCGATTTGAGAGATTGTTGTCTTGGCCGGCGACTTCTCCAACGTGAGCTTCTTCTCGCCTCTACGCACTTGGAAACTGCATCTGTGCCGTACTACCATTTGTCGATAGAGATACAACTCCCTCAACTGAGACAAAGGTCCGCCAAGAGGCTCATACATAATAGCTTTGTCGTAGTTTCTCATTGCGTATTCCGCAATCATGGAGGCATCAGCACGGTCTGACTTCAATCTTCTGAGTCCGGAGGCATCCTTGATGCTCTTGGCGTTCTCAAGCCACATATCGTAGCCTTTTCCATAGAGGTGGTTGCTCAGCGGCTTGCTGTAGTCACCGGTATTCTCGCCACAGAAGAGCCAATAGGAGCTGTCTATGCCCTCAGCAGTCCTCTCTACCCACTTGATTAACTGTTTAAAGCCGGATACAGAGTTTTTGAACTCGTTGAACACCCGTGTAGCAGTTTCGGTCAGACCTTCTGCAAAAATGATAGCCACATCAAACTTTTCTTTCGAGAAATCAATGCCAACAAATAAATTTTTCATACTTTTGTATCAATTTAAATTTAGAATTGGTCAATAGTTGTATGGACTAACACTCTAAAAAGGCTCTGAGCCGATAACTTTCTATCTGGTCTCTGCAACTATGTCGGAGAGGTCCTAAACGAATCATAGTCTTGTGACTGCTGCTATTTATGGTTTACCTCTTCGACAGACCGATTCTTCCTTAATACGATAAAGGTAAGAAAATGTCTTCAGTTATCAATGTTTCTGCTCTGTTTTCTTTCGTGTTGTGCCGCTGCGCCGCATTCCACTGCAAACTTAGAGAAACTATTTGTAATAAGACTATTATATTCTCTATATTGTGCAGAAAGATGGAGTTATCGCATCCCGATGCGAATACTTGGACCTTTTATCAATCGTGTATGCAAACGGCTATATTTTTGGAATCCGTTTGGCTATATTCAGGAAAATAATCCAACGTTGGAGCACTATATAAGAAATGTGTATAAAACGCTGGAAGTCGTTTTTTATGATATAAATATAGGAATAGGTATTGCGCGTGCAGAAGGAACATTAGCTTTTATGTTTGTTCCTTATGAAATGCTTATTCTGTCAGTTTTCAAGAAACTTAGAATACTTCCTATTCAGAATTCCCATTTCCTTATATTTCTTATAATCACTTGTGGTGTCTCTTTACTGTTTACCCACTTCTTGGGTCAAAAAAATGAGGAATATATAGGCTATTTCCATAAATTTGAAAGTCATAAGAATAATGCAGTTTGGCATGTTATTTCTTCTATATTTTTCATTGGCGCAATTTGTGCAGGTATAATCAGCATTATGTGGTGGAATGAAAGTTAAAGCAGGATCTGAGAATATGAAAAAATGTTTTATTTCAATAGCTGCTTTTATTATGCTGTCTTGCATGGCCTCTTCGCCTCAACAGAGTCTGCAGTCCCGATTATTTGGTTTTTGGTGTCTCTTCGTATATATTTGTAGATAGTTTCATGGGATATGAAAACATTCTCGAGAGCCAGACTTCCCGAAATTTGTTGAGGAGACCACTGCTCTGTAACAAGCAAACCAATCGCATGCTCCATTATTTGCGCTTTGGATCGATTATCCGGTTTGCGATGCTTGCGATAATTGGCATTAAGTTGAGCAGTTTTGTAATTGTAATGCCCTTGTTTACCACTGTTGCGCTTTAATTCACGTGATATAGTCGACGGAGACACTTTTATGGCCTTTGCTATATATTTTTGTTTCATTCCTTGTTGGAGTAAGATGGAAATTGTGTACCTTTGCTCCGAAGTCAATTGATTATATGTCATATTAAAGAGTCAACCAGCAAGTGCAATATTACGCATAATATTTGTAAAACTCCTGCT
>OWIH01000336.1_pt1 | contig 14284 bp, 17 predicted proteins | sample 1732891 | NCBI WGS metagenome assembly OWIH01 (sample SAMN05065765, study PRJEB22554) | human gut metagenome | biome: ENVO:2100002; feature: ENVO:00000062; material: ENVO:00002003 | host: Homo sapiens | place: USA
GCGTAAGATCGTCGGCAGCGTCAGATGTGTATAAGAGACAGTTTTACAGCCGTAGGCCCGAAGAATACTGGGAGGACATTCCCTTCTCAAAACGGTCGGAGAAGTAGGTGATTTCTCTTCTTGAAAGACCTGCATCCTGCGCCATCGCCTCCCAATACTTCATGTTCCGGGTTACGTCCATGATGATGCCCCTCGCGGTGGTATCGTCCAGCATGTAGAGTTCGTGGGCTTCGTACAGGCGGTTCAGGTCGCTGTCGTTAGAGTGAACGTCTATCAGCAGGGCCTGATAGAGGCTGTTGGTCGGGTTCATGTCGTAGGCAGGAGAAAACTCCCAGCCTCGCTTGCCCAGCAGGAAGGCATGGTTCCTGAAGTGGTCGTCAGCATTGCCTATGCAGATGTTGAAGGCTACTCTTCTATAAAGCTCTTCTAGGTCGGTCTCTATTCTTGTGCCGCCACCAGTTACGATGAAGTCCACCATGTCGAGGTAGCCCTTGCCGGTCTTCTCGCCGTCTCCGTCCGAGAAACCAAGCAGCGTGAGGGAGGATGCCATGTGAACTCTTCGGTTGTCGTCCGTCCTGTCAAACCGTCTTGACAGCAGGATGTCCTGACCGGTTCCAGCCGTGATTACCTCCGTCTGTGCGGCACTGATGCCACACTCCTTGGCCATCAGATGAGCAAAATGCTCCCAGCGAGACACGTTCAGCGTGTCTTTGACCGACGGAAACTTGGCAAGATAGAGGTGGCCTCCACGCTCCACGCAAGCCTTTGGACGTGCTCCACCCATCGAGGAACCGGGTTGGAAAAGACGCTGTACCCACTTTTCTTCGGGTGCCATGTGCCTGTAATCGCTCTTCTCTATCTCTCTGGCGGCTTGCAGCAGCTCGTCGATGTGAAGGACAGGTGGAACGGAATAGTCGGGCGTGGCACTGATATAGACACCTTCGGCAGATTCCTTGAAACGGAAACCGCCCATGCGAAGGGAATCTTCCACACCTTTAAGATAATCCCAGTCTGATAGTGCAGTCCTGCCCTTTGCCTTCTGTTCCTGTGCCGCGCGGAGGTCTATCAGCCGTCGCCCCCACCTGTCGGGCAGCGCGTCGGAGAAGCAGCCAAAGATGCGGTTGCCAACCGGGCTGTATTGGATGCCTGTGAACGGCTGCAGATCTCTGCCAAGGATAATGTCCGAATGGCGATTCAGCCAGTTTTTGTCGAACTCAAATGAGAACACGTCAGACCCTCGCAGGGACTCATGCTCCAGCGTGCCGATTTTCTCTTCTTTTTCCAGCCAGTCGAAACCGGCCATCACATCCAGTTTTTCCATTTCCTATTTCTTTGATGCCCTTTTCCTGTTCTTCATCTCCATATCCTGCACCATGTGGCCGAGGATGTCGTCCTTGGCAAGACCGAGGATATCGTCTTCGAGTTGCAGGGCGTTCAACACTCTCACCACCACGCCAAGGGAAACGGCAGACGACCCTTTTTCCAGTCGGGAAAGCGTCAGACGACTGCATTGCGCACGCTGTGCCACCTGATCCATCGTCAGGTTTCTGCGAAGTCTCGCGAGGCGGAACTGTTCTCCCACGATGTCCAGCTTTTGCTGCAAACCACGGGTCATCCAGCTTGATTTGCTAAATTTCGTCATAATGTATCTTTTACTCTGCAAAGATACAAAATAATGTGTAATAAATAATACTTTATGGCTCTTTTTACAATAAATCAATTGTATCAGACAGCTTTTGCAGGTAATTCTTCTTTATGTTGCTCAAATCCCTGTCTATTTCCTCCCTTATCATTTCCATCTTGGCCTTGACAACGGTATTGAGCGAGAAGGACTTGGTATAGCGGTCTGCGTCGGCAAGGTTAAAATCCTTTGCCAGCAGGAAGTTCATGGAAATGTAGTTGGAATAGAAGAGGAGCAACTGGATGAACGAGTCGGAGTTCACTGCCTTGTCATGCTCTATCTTGGAAATTGTTATGACTGGCAGGTTGGTAGCTTCCGCTACCTGCAACTGCGTCATTATAAGGTATTGGCGGACGCTTTTCAGCCGTTTGCCTATTTTCTCTTGCGGTGTCTCTTTCATAGCGTATCTCATAAGTTTCCCTTACAGGCGAACCTCCTTCCCCTTTTGCAGAAGCTCGGCAATCATGGCCTCGATGTCAGACTCTATGACGTTGAAGTTACGGCTTAGGATGACCTCCATGTTTTGGTCATCGCCGAAATCATACAAAGCCGGTATCTCCTCGTATTTTTCCTCCTCGGCACTTATCTTCTTCATGTCGAAATTGGTCTTGCAGAAATACTTGGATGTCTTGAACTCGTCTGAACTCTCGAGCTCAAAGGTATTCATTGCACCATTGGGTGTGGGTGTAAAGTCACGGGCAACCTGACCTGCCAGCCAGCCTGTGGCCATGTCGGCAATCTTGGCTGCAGGGACAAGGTTGTCCATACTCTCGGATATGGAGGTGGAAACCTTCTGGTCGTTAATGGATATGGACTTGCTGGTTTGCTTGACCTTGCCAAATACGTCATTCTGCGCCCATTCCAGCGTTTCCTTGTTGCGGGCTGCTCCCATGAAGACGTTGCCACATGTGGACAATATTTTCTCCATGCCGTTCTTTCCATAGTCGGCTTCGAGCTGCGGAAGTTCCTGAAAGCCCAGCGTGACAGACACCCTGTTGCTTCTTGCCGTGCCTATCAGTCGGTCAATCTTGTGGAAGTAGAGAGTAGGCAGCTCATCGACGATAAGGCTGCAAGGATAGTTGCCCTTGCTGTTGAATTTCATGACAAGACGGTTCAAGATGAGTGCGTTGAGCGAGCCGATTACCTGCTCCTTCTCCGGGTCATTGGCAATAACAAGGTAGCTTGGATGATCGCGGTCTGATATTTTGAGGTCAAAATCATCACCGGTGAAGACCCAATAAGCCTCCTGTGTGGCCAGTCGCCCAGCGGCCACGCGGAGTGTTCCAACCATACCTTCCAGCTGATCCATGGCCTTGTTCTTGAAAGCGGACTCAAACGGAGCCATAAGTGGCTTGATAGTGCGGTCGCTCATCAGGATAGAGAACACGTCATTGTAAGGCTTGTTGAGAAACTGGAGTACGTGTGCCATGTCGGAGAACTCACCTGTAATGGTGTCGGGAGTTACCTTGTTTCCCTTGTTGTCCTCATACCATGTTTCCAAGATGTTGACCAGGCATCTGTCGGAATCCACATAAGAGAAACCGTCCAGTTCTACAAACATGCCGTTACTGTCCAAGGACATGTTAACCATATCTTCGTTGTTGAAGTCAAGAACAACTTCGCCTTTGGCATTGACCGCACTTTCAAGATATAAGTGCAATTTTCAGTGTGGTATAGCTTAATAATCTATACCTGAAAACACCGAGGGGTTTGGGGGCGAGTAGCCCCCTGATACGGAAAGATCAATGAGCAATACTATAAAAAGAAGAAAGGAGAGCAAAGTCTCCCAAAAATCAATTTGGCTTATATGACAAAAGTGTGCTTATTTTAGAGACGTTTTCTTTTACACCGCAAAAGAGTCGATTCTTTATAACTCTTTGATTATAAGCACTTATAAAATTGAAAAAAGGAAAAGGGTTACGATTTGGTTACTACTCAAATTCCCCGGACTTCCTTGATTTGCTGTCGTTTCAAACAACTCTTGTTATTGATGCAAAGATAACTAAAATGCGCTGTCCGACCAAAGAAAAACTTATTTTTTCTTATCGGGCAGACTTTTCTGCTGTCATTTCGATGGTTTAATTGTCTTGCTGAAATCCTTCTCATCTTCGGCAGAAACAAGTTATGCCCTCTCTTCGTAAACTTCGCTATCGGGCATAACACATTCCTGCCTTTCATGACCGACGAAAAGAGACAGGGAGCTGCCTGTCGAAAAGGATTTCGGCAAATCTGCTTCCTGCCACATTTCTGTGTATCGATCATACTTTCTAAGGTATGGATTTCAGCAAGACAATTTTTCAGATTTTTCTTTTTCGATGTTTTTCCTTTCTTGGAAGCGGTTGTAAAAGCCGCATTGTTTGTCGTCTAAGAAGTCGGAGCTATTCAGGTGGTGATGAATCTCACCCCTATCTCCGACACCTCCGACTTGTCTGACAAAGACGTAGGAAAAGTACACGCCTGCCTATTGCAGCAAGTCCGAAGGCAGACTTCATACCTTTCCTTATTCCGTTTTTGTCTTCTTAGGTGGCTTTTACACGCCCGCTTTATTAACACATACCTCCACTTATCTGATTGTGTGGCATGCAATCAGATTTTTTACTTTTCATCCGAATCTGTCTCTTTTCCGTTTACCTCCATTTCGATGCGGTCTTCACCGTATCGCATCCGTTGGTCGTCCCCGTTCAGGCGCAAAGGTAATTCCGGGATGCTACGCTGCTGCAAGGTCGGTGCCTTCGGTTTTGGAGAAAATCTCCACGCCTACGCTCCACTGTGTTTTGCTCCGGGTAGTATTTTCCCTCAAAAACCTTGCATTCGCTCATCCCTACCTTTGTGAGGCACCTGAAACGAAAACGACCGATGCGACAGGAAGACGCATTAAAAAAAATGTCGGATAAACGAGAGACAGATAAGCAGTGAAACTCAACTCCCTCAAGCTCTTGGATCCGCATTAAACATTAAAAACTCAAATAAAATGGAAAAGTCAATCAACATTCACCGAGCCTTGCGCACAACCCTCCGCCTGCTGCTCACAAGCATTCTAAGCATCGTCTTTTGGGCGGTCGGTATGATAGTCGGTTTGCTTGCGGAAATCATCGCAGGTGTGCTCCGCACCCTTTGGGCAATAGTCCTCTACGTGCTCACCCTCGTCAGTATTCTCGCCCTTATTCTTTGGATATTCACCCTATAACATAATTCAAGATGAAAACAAGACACAGCAAGACACCCAGCCAGCAATGCCGATACTACGAAGTGAACGACATCTTCGAGTATATGTATGAAACCTACATCAACGGCAACTATTCGCAACTGAAAACATTGTACAAGGAGTTGCGCAGAGAAGCAAGAAAAGAGTTTATCGCATTCTGCTTTGAAATGGTCAGTCCCCAACACAGAATGCAAATTATCCAAGCTATCGTTTAATTAAAATCATACGACAATGAGAATAGAAACAAAAACATACGAGGTGTATCAGTTCCACGAACTGACAAAGGAAGCACAAGTTAAGGCACACCGCCATTGGGTAGAACATTTCGACTATATTTGGAGTAAAGAGAACAGAAACACCTTGCAAGCCTTTGAGCAGGTTTTCAAAATCAAAGTAGAAAAATGGTCATACGACAGTTGCACCTACAACTATCGTTTTACCTCTCATTATAGCGAGGAAGAAGACAATTTGAAAGGAATAAGGCTTCTCAAATACCTTGTCAATAACCATTGGAACGATTTGTATATCTCCAAGACCTATTGGGGCAAAAACTATAAGAAGAAACGCAAGAGCCGTGTATTCGTCACCAATGATTGCGTACTGACAGGCTACTACATAGACTATGATATTTTGAAGCCCATATACGACTTTTTGAAATCTCCCGACAACACCACGCTGTGCGAACTTATAGACAAGTGCTTGGATGGCTTTTTCAAAACTTGCAGGGACGATATGGAATACCAACTCAGCGAGGAAGCCTTTGCAGAGAGTTGCGAAGCCAACAACTACGAATTTCTATCCAATGGAACATTATTCAATTAAAAACAGCATACGACAATGAAAGCAACCGACCATTTCAAACGAACCATTCAAGCCTATTTGGACAATAGGGCAGCCGAAGACGAACTTTTTGCAGTAAGCTACCGCAAGGAGGGCAAGAACATCGACGACTGCATTACCTATATCCTCAACTATGTGAAGAACAGCGGATGTGCAGGCTTTTCAGACGGGGAGATATATTCGCAGGCAGTGCATTATTTTGACGAGGATAATATCGACATCGGCAAGCCCCTTAATTGCCACATTGCAGTAAATCACGTGGTACAGCTCACAGACGAGGAAAAGGCGGAAGCACGCAGGCAAGCCATTGAGCAGTACCAACGCGAGCAGTTTGCCAAGATGCGCAGCCACAGCGAGCGAACCAAGAAAATGGAAAATAAGGTCGTACAACCTTCACTATTTGATTTTTAACCCTTAGACAATATCGCAATATGGAAGCAATGGACTTGAACGAAGCACGGATTTACGTAGGCACTTATGCCAAGTACAACAACGGCACTTTGCAGGGCGAGTGGGTAAGCCTTTCGGATTTTTATGATTTGGACGGCTTTCTGGAGTATTGTGCCGAGATACACGAAGACGAGGAAGAACCCGAATATATGTTCCAAGATTGGGAGAACATTCCCGATAGTCTGATAGACGAGAGCAATTTGGAAGAAAATTTCTTTGAACTTCGAGACGAGTTGGACAGACTGAACGACACGGAGAAAGAAGCCTTTTGGACATGGGCGGAGGGCAATAACATCAAACTCACACAAGACGCTTACGACCTTGTGAAGTCTTTCCAATCCGCCTATATCGGCAGTTATGCAAGCAAGGAGGAATTTGCGGAAGAACTTGTGAGAATGGAAAACGACTTGTCCGATTTTGCATTGAGCTACTTCGATTTTTCAAAATATGCCGACGACCTTTTCGACACGGACTATTGGTATAAGAACGGCTATGTATTTCGTAACGAATAAAGCAAGGAGGAAAGAGTATGAAACCGAGAAACAGATTTGAAAAGGCAGTACTTACCGAAAGCAAGCATTTGCGCCCCATTACCAAGACACAAAGCAAGTGGGCATTCCATGAGTGCATCGGCCACTTTGCCTACCGATTACCCAAAGGTCGCACCACTTGTATGGACTGCGGACATAGTTGGCTGATGGAAAAGCCTGCCCAAACTTGCACCTGCCCCCATTGTGGGGCAAGGTTGCAGGTTGAGGAAACCTACGGGCGCAAATTACAGCAGAAGCAATACTTCACTATCCTCACTACCTGCGGAACATACCAAGTGTTGCGTATGTTCCTGATAGTAGTGGGCATGGAGAAAGGTTGTAAGGCGAAATATGAGACAATCGAAATCGGTCAGTATTGGTGGAACGGGCAAGGGAGAAAGGTTGTGATAGCCGTTCAACGCATATTGGGGCATTACGTGGACACGTTCTCTTTCTATTCGCCAATGGCAGTGCGAAACGACAACGAAGCCTACCGTTACGTGGCTTGTGCACCCATATACCCCAAGTTCAAGGTAACGGACACACTCCGCAGGAACGGCTTTAAGGACGATTTTCACCAAATCGCACCTATTGCCCTTATCCCGGCACTACTCACCGACAGCCGTGTGGAAACCCTCATCAAGGCAGGACGCATAGACCATTTGCGCTATTTTCTCAACAACGCAAGGGCATTTGAAGCCTATTGGCAGTCGTATAAGATTGCCGTTCGTAACGGGTATGAGATAAAAGACATTTCCTTGTGGTGCGATTATGTGGATATGCTTCGCTATTTGGGCAAGGACGTTCACAGTCCGAAGTACCTTTGTGCCAAAGACCTTAAAGCCGAGCACGACCGCATAGAAGCCCAAATACGCAGGAAAAGAGAAAAAGAAGAAATCGAGAGAAAATGGCAAAAGGCAATCGAAGATGAAAAGTGTTTCCGAGAACTCAAATCCAAATTCTTCGGTATCCATTTCACGGACGGTACAATCCTAGTCCACGTATTGGAGAGTGTGCAGGAACATTTGGAAGAAGGGGCAGCTATGCATCATTGTGTGTTTTCAAATAGATACTACCTCAAAGAAGACTCCCTTATCCTTTCGGCAACCATTGAGGGCAGGCGGATAGAGACTATCGAAGTATCGCTGCAAACCTTAAAAGTGTTGCAAAGTCGTGGCGCGTGCAACAAGAATACGGAGTACCACGAGCAGATAGTAAATCTTGTGAATGCCAACAGCAAGCTTATACGCCAAAGAATGAGGGCAACAGCATAAAGAAAAATATAAACCACCAAATTATCACAGCAATGAAAGTAGAAATAGAGAGCATCGTATGCAACTGGGCAGACGAGATACCTTACATACTCGTAAGGGTTATCAATGCGATAACCCTATCTGCCAATAAAGAGGAGTTAAGAACAGCCATTAAACAGATAGCCGAAGAAACGGAACTCGACAAGTTCTTTGCCTATGGATATGGTAAACATCATTTTTGGCTAACACATCGCAGGTTGTCGAATGGTGAGCCAATGGAGCATAGATTATTAATGGCAAAGTTTTAGGTGTATGAAGAAGAAACGGATTTACAGAGTACGAACGCAATATATTTTCGAGGGTGTATTTGAAGTCCTTGCCGATAGTAAAGAAAATGCACGGCAGAAAGTCCTGCAAGATTGTGGGTTGGTAATGGGCGGAAGCATTCACAGCACCTTGCCCGATGAAGAAATAAACTGGGCTTTTTCTACCCACCCCGAAGTAAAGGCCACGCGAGTAACCATTCAAAAGGAGTAAACAACAGCGAATTTAACAGGCGGCACATTCGCCGCTTGCTCCTTTCTTTCGTGAGCAGAAAAAAGGCGGAAAAGAAAGGAGCAAAGAAACCATAAGTCTTCATTCTGCGAATGGCAGAAAGCAACACGAAGAAAAATAGCACACAAAAACTCCCCCTATCGGTATTTTATACTGTTGGAGGGAGTTTTATTGGAGTATTTAGAATTTTACTCATGGGATATAAAACAGAGCGAACTCCACGCGCCGCCGTTTGAGCAATCCGGGCAATACTCTACCTTTATAGCGACAGAAAGAGAGGTATTCGGGCAGGATGTTTCTGTCGCCCCGTTCGAGTTTCCGTATCAGCCGGCTTTTGGGACGATTTCTGCCACCGAGCAGTGTGCCCGTGCCTACATTGTAGGAGAGTACGGTCAGGAGCAGAGCATCCTTGCCGAAGCGGCGAAAGAGGGCGTAGCGGCTGAGCAGGTCGGCACGCAGGAGTGAGTCCGCCTGCCGTTCGGTCATACTTGCCGTAAACTGCTCTCCTTTCAGCAGTCGGTGACCGTAACCGACATACGGATACCGACCGCGCCCATGCCAACCCTCGAAGAATTTCACGCAGCGCACAGCACGTTCGAAGCGTGAAAGCGGTTGACGTGGCTGTGCAGGCAAGGAAAGAGGAGTGAGTACAAGCAGACACAAGCAAAATATCCGCCTAACGCCTGCCGCCAAAATGCCTCTCATCCTCTCTTGATGAATTGCCCTGCCCGCCACTCTCGTCCTTTTTCGTGTCGTTGTTGAAACTAAGTTCCAGCTCCTGTGCCTGTCCGTCGGAACTCTCCACCGTTACCGTGAGCTTCTGCGCATCGGTGGTGGCGGAGGTGTAATAGAGTCTGAACTCCTCCTTATTGAGTGGATAACGGTCGTTAGGCTTGAATACCGTGCCGTCATCCATACGCAGTACGCCTGCACCATCATATTGGAAATACCTGATACTGTAGCGCGTGTTGGCAAACCGCCCCTGCCGTACGAGCATGCAGCGTATCTCCACGGTCTGCCCTTTTGCCACTCTGCCCGGTATAGGCATCGTCTCTAACTTGAACGGGTATGCCGTCTGAATATACAGCTCATTATCACAAGCAGATAGACAAAACACGGCGAGGGCAAGCACTCCCATTACCCAAATTATATTAAAAATTTTCTTTCTCATTTGTTCGTTATTTTTTATCGTTATACATTCATTCCTGCCCGCCAAGAGAGCAGGTACTCATTCAAATCCTTGTGGCCGGCATACAGAGAGGAACAGTCAACGACTTTGTCCCCCAAGTTTACCCTCAACCTATCAAAAGTCCTTCGCCCTGCATTATCGTTGTCGAGATAGCATTCTATTCTCTGATAGTCGCCAAGCACTTGCAAAGCTTTCTCCACGTTGGAAACGGAATTAAGCATAAGCCTGTCCGAAGCGATGATGCCGAGTTGCATGGCCGAGAGGTAATCCATGAAACCCTCGAATACGGCACACACGTCTGCACCATTACATTTCAAAGAAATGTCCTTCGGCGGTATGCACCCCTTGAAGAAGCGGTTACGCAGTTCCATCCCTCCGCTCCTGTTGCGGAAGCCGATGGCATAGTACCGTTTTCCATGTACACGATACCTTATCTCCTCGCAGTTGGGGATGGCAACATAAGCATCGATGCCCCGTTCTTCCAGATAGCCCAGCAATTTGCTGTCCTGCAAGGAACGCACCCAAATATCCTCAAAGGCAGGCTCTCTTTCTTTATTCCTTGTCGATTGCGTCATAACGGGAAGCGGACACGCACCGCTCTTTGCGATAAAAGCCGCCCGCAAAAGAAAATCCTCACTCCCGATGAAAGCTCCTGCCAAATCGAAGATGTCGCCACCCTTGCCGATGCCAAAGTCGAACCAGACATTCTTGGCGATGTCGACCTTGAAGGAGGGCGTCCGCTCCGTGCGGTACGGAGCGGAATACCACAAGACCTGTCCTCGCTGCTTAGCCGGACGACCCCCCATTGCGTTCAGGAAGTCCGCAACGGGGATTTCTCTCATTCGTCGTGCGTCCATCGTCAAGTCCATCATGATTTTCAGTCCGACACCGTACTGCGCATGGAAATGTCCTATAGAACCTCCCCATAGACAACGTTCCCTGCCGTAGAGCAGCAACACCAATCTGTCCGTCAGATAGGTCTCCGCCTGCAAGGTGATTGCCCCACCATAAACAAAACCGTCTTTATTGCGTATCGTAGAGCCGTCGAAGAGCAGTTTCTTGCCGCCATTGACCGTCTCATAGCCTGCCAAGGCGGAAATACCCACCGACAGGAAAAAGGTCTTGCTTCCGTCCGAAAGCATGTCACAAAAGAAACCTCCCTCAACCGTGAACTGCCCCACGGGAATGCGGCTTTCACGATAAGGATGGTATCTGCGGAGATATTCCGCCCCAAGCACCCATTGATGTCCGCCTTTGGTGTAGGTGGCAAGCGAAGCCCCGAACGAATAGCCCGTTTCATTCTTTGAGGAGGGAGAATAAAAACCGTCTGCCATGCCAGCCGTGAGGCGTATGCCTTTCATTCCGGGCAGACAGCGTTGGGCGTGCGCCTGCCCCCGAAAAAGGGCAAGCGACACGACAAAGAGGAAAAATGTGAGCTTTCTCATGTCATTTCACTTCAAGTTCGCTGATTTCCCTTGCACGCACAAGGTCTTCATTCTCGATGACGAACGATTGATGCCTGCCACCGTTCTTTTCGCAAAGCTCCACGACAAGTTGCTTGCCGTCGGGGATGGTGAACTTCGACATGGCAAAGACCGTGCGCTCACTCTTGCCGCCCGGCACGCAGGTAACATAGTTCTGTGCCCGCAGCGGAAGCACGACCTGTTCCTGCACGGCCGTGCGCTTGGCCACCTTCTTGTCCACGATTTTCCACGTCATGTAATCCACGTCGAAAGGAATGTGGCTTTGGTTCCTGATTTCGGTGTGGAAATAAATCAGTCCGCCGTGCGTATAGATGCCCTTGAGCAGGTATTGCACGCCGAAACGCTTGCAGCCGATGTGCTTGACTGTTCGTCTGTCCTGCCTGTAAATGGACTTCATGATGAGCCGCACGAGCATCGGGCTCTCGCTGCCCAGTTCGTTAAGGTACACCTCCTGCGCATTGTTCGGACGGTTCGCACTTTCACCGTCGTGAATGATGTCCGTCATCTCCACATTGAGCAGCAGCGGCTCGTCGGCATAGCGCACGTTGAAAGTGTAGAAGCAGCCATCTTCAGTGATGACGCTCATGTTCGTCTCCCCCTGAAAGCCCTTGACGGTAGATTTTACGCGGATGACATTCTCCGCTCCGTCCGCCTTACCGGCGATGAGGTTGGGCGAGCCGAGGTCTACGTAGCGCACTTCTGCGGGAAAAAGGATGTGCACCGTTTTCCCGTAGGTCACTTCCAACCCGTGGGGCGGTATCATCCGTTCGAAGGTCAGCTGCCGCGTCAGCCCGTCATACGGTGCCGCGGCGGCAACGCCCACCGGTTTTACCTGTTTAATACCCTGTTGCTGTGCATTCGCACATGCCACGCCCATAAAGAGGGCGAGGACAAATAACATTTTCTTCATTTTACTGTTGGATTTAGTTGGTAATAAAAACATTGTCGATTAATCTTTCTTTTGAAAAAGCAACACGCGGTAGCCCGCCTTGAGATGCACCTTGACGGCGCGCACCTTTTTGGCGAAGTACTGCGACGTGCCTTGCAGGAGTCCCTTGCCCAAGTCTGCGGCGAGCTGCGCCCCCGCATCGGTAGAGATGTTCATGCTGCTACCCGCGGCGGTGCCCATGTTGGCTGCAATCTCCTTGGCAGCACTGCGCTCCATCGAGTTGGGAATAAAGATGCCTTCCTGCCCGTCGGTGTCGTAGACCGAGAGAGCGGTGGGGATGAGTGTACCGCCGTATTCGAGCGTCTCGATGACGATGGTGAGCCGTTCGCCCTGTATCTTGGCCGCACCCGTTATAAGGGCGTTCTTCGGCAGGATACGTTCGCCGGCCGCCATCGGTTCCGAGAGCCGTAGGCGCACCGCCTGTCCGTCGCTGACGGTCTGGTTGCCGTAGACGGTGGCGGCGATGGTGTTCTTCTCCGCCGCAGCCTGCACACCTACTGCCGTCTGAAAGCCGTAGTTACGCGCTTGGGAGTGGGCAGTAATAAAAGCTTCGTCCGTCATAGGCTGCCCGAGCGCAGAGACCACCTGCCGTACTACCCGCTTGACGGGTGTCACCACGGCTTTCTTGTGTACGCCTGCCGAGGTAGCCGCTTGCAGCGTGTCGCCCGTGGCAGCCTTGCCGAAAGGCGCAGAGCCACTTGCAGCGGGCATGTACTTCGCCGCCAGCCGGTAGGACTTTTCCAAGAGCGCCTCCTGCTCGTCCATCGCAGAGGAACGGCTGCTTTGCGTATTCAGACGCTCTTCCAATTCGTGCAGGCGGACTTTGAGTTCTTCCTTTTCCGTGTCCTGCCTCGGTTGCTCGCGCTCGTAAAAGCCGCCCAGCGTGGTGTTGAGGTCACGGTAGGCACCTAATGAAGAACGCACGGAGGAAGTGCCGCCCTGTGCGTTGTCCTGCGGAGAGGGTTGACTGCCCGTGCTGAAATCATCGATGGCGGCATGGGCTGTGCTCGTATTATCCGAGGAAAAGAGCGAGCCGAGGTCTTGCAGGTCTCGGTTGCGCTGTTGCTGACGTTGCTCCATCTCTGCCACCTCGTAGGCTTTCCGCTTGTCGGCGATGATGCCCGTGCTGTCGGCGGCGGGCATCTCTACGTTAAAACCCTTGCCCGCATCTTCCTTTGCCTTGTCGGCGGACGAGGGCGCGAAGATGAGCCACATCGAGCCAGCGAAGAGCAGCACCATGAGCGGATAGACGAGCAGTTTCATCCTCCGCTGCCGCTCGGCTTCGGTGAGCGGCCGTTTCTGTTTTTCTTTACTTGTCTGTGTCATTATCGTTTTTGTTTGAACGTTTGAATATGTTTGATTTCCATGTGCTCGCCGCCACCATGCAGCAGACCATAGACTGATTTGCCGACGGTATAGAGCGAGAGCAGGGCGAAGAGGACGAGCATCGTCAGGACGATGCGCCGCCGCGTCCGCTCGGACAGGCTGTCGTGGTAAGCCCACAACCGCCGTAAAGCGCGTTTGCGGAAGTCGTAGACTTTCCACAATGCCCGCCATAGTGCCTTGCTGGTCTTTTTCCTTTTCATCGTTTCACGGTTTGAAGGTCCTTGTTTTCGAGAATATTAAAACCCTCGATAGTAAAGCCGTTGGGATTGTCGTCCGAGCGGGCGGCATTCAGGAGGCGGCACTCCGTCTTGAGACTCCGTCGGGTGACGTTGCTCTGCCGGATGATAAGCTGTGTGGCATAGGTCACGGCGCGGTAGGGATAGGCGTCGAAGCTGCACACCACGCTGTCCACCCGGAGCGTCTGGTTGATGCCGCCCGCGATGATGCGGTTGTAATAGCCCTTTTCGGCAAAGTCGGCATAGCAGTCGTAGGCACTCTTGTCTGCCAAGAGCAGGGCGCGGCGGACATTGTGTTCGATGGCGCTCTTGTCCGGCGAGAGGGTGAAGAAGAGTTCGTGGAAACGCCGCACATGCTCCCGCGCTTCGGCGGGGCGGTTCTGCGACAAGTCCTGCGAGAGGGCGAGCATCAGGCTCTTGCCCCCGTCCAATACGTAAATCTTCTCGCGCTGCCGCTCGGCAAACCGGTAGGAGCTCCACAGCGTGTAGCCCACGATGGCCGTGCACAGGCAGAGGACTGTCTCTT
>OWIH01000339.1_pt1 | contig 13944 bp, 9 predicted proteins | sample 1732891 | NCBI WGS metagenome assembly OWIH01 (sample SAMN05065765, study PRJEB22554) | human gut metagenome | biome: ENVO:2100002; feature: ENVO:00000062; material: ENVO:00002003 | host: Homo sapiens | place: USA
GTGATAACTCCAAGTAAAATGCCTTTTTTCTTGTTCAAAAGTGCGTAAGAACATATTTTTTCGCCTATTTTTCCTCCACCAATGGGATGACGAGACAACTGAAGCACCGTTTGTTATGTCTCTGAGGTGGCGGCATAAACCGGTGGGAGCCGCCGGTCGGGCATTCAACTTTTGGGCGTTCGATGCAAGAGGTGAGTCGTGTGATGCCGCTTAAAGCGGAATAACCTTTACAAAAGTGTGCTCACGGAAAATCTCCAACCAGAGCGGGAAACGGTCTTGAAACACTCTCCAAAGCCCTCCGATTTTCTCGTTCAGGCTCTTCGGCATTGCGAAAGGGCCACACTTGGAAGCCGAAAGGGCCTCGGTTGCACTGCAACCGAGGCCCTTTTACAAGCCCGTTTGGGCTCTTTTAGCCCTTTTTTCTGGCCGGGAAATGTGTTGATAAAATTCAAATGACTGATTGTCAGCATTTTAAAAGTATCGCCAAAATTCGCGTATTTGCGCCCGAGTCATGGTCGTTTGCAAATATCGCAGAATAGAGGGCCGAAAACCGAAAAATGGTTTGACAAAACCATCAGCGGACACCCCACGACCGTCAAGGGCAGCTTGCTTCCGTCATTGGTCATTCACAGTCTGCCTATATAAAAGAGGTGTACGGCTTGCCGCTACTCGCCTATGGTGATGGTGTATTCGCTCATGAAGCTGGCACCGGGCTGCAGACTGTTCATCAGATACTTGTCCTTGAACTCTCCGGCATATTCCACCCGGTCGTGGATGCCGTACCACGGTTCGATGCACACGAAGGGCGCATGCTTGCCCGTAGGATTCCAGATGCCCACGGCCGGACTCTTAAAGTCGACCGTCACCTCGGGATGCCCCTCCCCGTTGAGCAGGGAGATGCGCTTCAGCTGGCTGCGGTCGAATATCACGGCATCGTCGGCAAACGAGTTTTCGGTGAAATGCCACAGTCCGCCTTCCGTCTCCACCTTGTGATAGCCCTCCACAATGCAGCCGCCCACGTTGCCATAGAGGCGTTCGGGAGCCACATTGTCAAATTGCAGCCGGCCTTTCACCTCCTCGCCCTTGCGGGCTCCCGGCACGAGAAAGGCCGGGTGGCCGCCTATCTGGAAGAATATTTCCTTGTCGTCGGTATTTTCCACGTGCCAAATCACATGCACCTTGTTGCCATCCAAGCGGTAGGTCACGGCCAGATTGAAGCGGTAGGGATATTGCTTGAGTGTCTCCTCGCTTTCGTGCAGGGCAAAGGTGATGCGGCTGTCGGTCTTGTTGATGAGCGTAAACTCCGTGTCGCGGGCAAAGCCGTGCCGCCCCATGTGGTATTCCCGGCCACTGATGCGGCAGGTGTCTTTCCACAGTCCGCACACGATGGGGAAGAGAATGGGCGAGTGGCGGTTCCAATACTGCTCGTCGCCGTCCCAGAGATATTCCTTGCCTTTGGCATCCCTGATGCTTTGAAGTTCGGCCCCCATCGGAGCCACACTGATGGTCAGTTTTTCGTTTTTGATTTGTTCCATGATACAATTTAATTAGAATCTACTTGCAAAGATAAAGATTTTATTCGTAATTTTGCACCTGCCTTCGCTGAAATATTGTTTTTAAAGACAGCGGGCACATTGGTGATGAGTGATAAGGTAAAAGGATTTCTGGCAGCTGTCGTAGCCGCCGTTTGTTATGGCACCAACCCGCTGGGCACACTGCCTCTTTATGCCGATGGCGTCAACTCCGCTTCGGTGCTGTTCTATCGTTACGGGTTGGCCGTCCTGATGTTTGGCGTTCTGATGCTTTTTCGCGGTGAGCACTTTGCCATCCGGCCCGGCCATGCCATCCGTTTTTCCCTTCTTGGGGTCTTTTTTGCCATGTCGTCTACCACGCTCTACGTGAGTTTCCACCACATAGCAGCCGGCATCGCCTCCACACTGCTCTTTGTCTATCCCGTCATGACGGCCGTGCTCATGACTGTTTTTTTCCACGAGCGCGTCACGTGGGGCACCTCTATCTCCATTCTCTTGGCACTTTTAGGCGTGGGACTGCTCTATCAGGGCGACGGTCATGCGAGACTGAGCACGGTGGGTTTCACACTCGTGATGCTCTCCTCGTTTCTCTATGCCGTCTATATCATCTCCGTCAATCGCTGGCACACCGACATGTCGCCGCTTAAGTTCACCTTCTGGGTGCTCGTCTTCTGCTGGGCCACTATCGGTGTGTTCAGTGTGATGTCGGGCGAACCGCTCATGCTGCTTCACGGACCGAAACAGTGGGGCTGTGCCACCCAGCTGGCTCTGTTGCCCACGGTGCTCTCGCTGTTCTTCATGAACATCTCCATCAACAAGATAGGTTCCACCCCCTCGGCCATCATGGGAGCCCTCGAACCCGTTACAGCCGTCATTATCGGCATTTTCGTTTTCTCCGAGACATTCACTCTGCGGTTGGCCGTGGGCATCCTGCTCATCCTCTTGGGCGTGACACTCATCATTCTCAAACGGCAGGGATAGAGGTGGTTGCCATTTTTCCTCTTTCCCCGACCGCCATTCTCTCATCTTTTTCGTAACTTTGCATCATGTTAGATATCAACGAACTGAAAGACAAGCGCATCGCCGTGCTGCTCTCCGGTGGTGTGGACAGCGGCGTGGTGGTATGCGAATTAGCTGCTTTGGGGCTGCATCCCGACTGTTTCTACATCAAAATAGGGCCCGAAGAGCAGGAAGAATGGGACTGCTCTTCGGAGGAAGACCTTGAAATGGCCACGGCTGTGGCGGCCAGATACGGTTGCCGACTGCAGGTGGTGGACTGCCACCGGGAGTATTGGGACGAAGTGACTCGTTACACGATGGAGAAAGTGAAGGCCGGCTTCACGCCCAATCCCGATGTGATGTGCAACCGGCTCATCAAGTTTGGTGCTTTCGATGCCAAAATGGGGCACGACTACGACCTCATCGCTACGGGCCACTATGCGCAGACGGAATGGATTGACGGGCGGAAATGGCTCGTGACCAGTCCCGATCCCGTGAAAGACCAGACCGACTTTCTGGCCCAGATCTATGACTGGCAGCTGCGCAAGGCCATCTTTCCGATAGGCCACTACATGAAAGACGAAGTGCGGGAGATTGCCGAGCGCGAGCATTTGGTCAACGCCAAGAGGCGCGACAGTCAGGGCATCTGCTTCTTGGGGCAAATCAATTACAACGAATATCTGCGCCGCTATTTGGGCGAACAGCCCGGCGATGTGATAGAACTGGAGACGGGCAAGACCATCGGCGAGCATCGCGGACTGTGGTTTCACACCATAGGGCAGCGCAAGGGGCTGGGTTTCGGCGGAGGCCCGTGGTTTGTGGTGAAGAAGGATGTGGGGCGGAATGTGCTCTATGTGAGCCACGGCTACGACCCGCAGACGGCCTACAAGCAAGACTTCCGGATGCACGATTTCCACGTGCTCACAGCTCCGATTGACTCGGAGCGCGTCACGTTCAAGATTCGCCACACTCCCGACTATCTCCCCGCCACCGTAGAGAAAACCTCAGAAGGTATCTACACGGTGCATGCCGATGCCCCTATCCACGGCGTGGCCCCCGGACAGTTTTGCGTGGTCTACGACGAGCAGCATCACCGGTGCTTCGGTTCGGGCGAAATAACACTCTAAGGATGTTGTCAATCTTTGACGAAAAACAAGGTTGGAAAAAGCTTGAAATAAGACGGGAGAATCGATTCGGAAAGCCGATTCTCCCGTCTTCTGTTGCTATCAGGCCATGATGAGAGACTTAAAAAGGACAGGAGCGGGAGGTCAGAGAACTCCTTTGTAGATCCTGTTTGGGCCGAACGTCACCCCATGTCTGGAGTTTTTGACATTTCTGCACTCCATCGCAGCAAAAGGAATGTAATGGAGGACAAATGCCAAGATAATCACCCCAATAGTGCTGACAATAAAAATAAAAGTCTTATCTTTGCATGAACAAGACGGCATCCGGTTCGCACGCGACGATGCTGCCACAAACCATCAACCCCCAAACTGCACATTATAAATGATGAGAGAAAAGATAGACGTGTTCTTGCCGGCCATAGCTGCCGATACACTTGCAGAAACCGTGCAGGTGCTCAACGACGACAAGACCGTGCAACATATCGTGTTCCTGCAACCGGGAAGCAACGCCATTGAAAACGCACTGGCCTCCACGGAGACCATTCTCCACATAGCCGACAACACCGATGCCGACTTTGTGCTGCTCTGCACAAAGACCACACACATGACATTGGGCCAGAATGCGCTCCACCGGATGCTTCAGGCGGCCGACGACACGGGAGCGGCACTCGTCTACAGCGATCATTACACCGTCACAGGCGGGCGGACGGAGCGTCATCCGGCCATCGATTATCAGCCGGGAAGCATCCGCGATGACTTCGACTTCGGCTGCCTGCTACTCGTGCGCGCATCGCTGCTGCACGACTATGCCAAGGAGGCACGCGCTGCGGAGGGCAGCTATCGCTTTGCAGCCCTCTACGATCTTCGGCTCTACTTGAGCCGAAAGGGCGACTTGTTCCACCTCGACGAGTTTCTCTATACCGAGGAAGAGGTCGACAACCGCAAGAGCGGCGAGAAGCAGTTTGACTATGTAAATCCTCGCAACCGCGAGGTGCAGGTGGAGATGGAGCAGGTGGCCACGGCCCATTTGAGAGCATTGGGAGCATTGGTGGACACCGGAGATTATGGTCATATCGACTTCGACGAACAGGAGTTCGACTGCGAGGCCAGTGTCGTTATTCCCGTCTTCAACCGCGAAAAGACTATAGCTGATGCCGTAGAAAGCGCGTTGGCGCAACGGGCCGATTTCCGATATAACGTGCTGGTGGTGGACAACCACTCCACCGACCGCACAGGCGAGATACTCACGGCCCTACAGTCGACAGACAGAGCAAAAGGCGGACGACTCGTGGTGATGACTCCCGAGCGGAGAGACCTCGGCATCGGTGGTTGCTGGAATGTGGCTGTGAACGACAGCCGCTGCGGACGGTTTGCCGTGCAGCTCGACAGTGACGACCTCTACTCTTCGCCCCATACGCTGCAACGGGTGGTTGATGCTTTCCACGAGCAGCAGGCGGCTATGATCATCGGCAGCTACCGCATGTGCGACTTCGAACTCAATACGTTGCCCCCCGGCTTGATAGACCATCGCGAGTGGACCGACGATAACGGCTGCAACAATGCCCTGCGCATCAATGGTTTAGGGGCTCCGCGCGCTTTCTTTACCCCCCTGCTGCGGCAGGTGCAGTTTCCTAATACAAGCTACGGCGAAGACTATGCGCTGGGACTGGCCTTTAGCCGCTGCTACCGCATAGGACGCATCTACGACGAACTGTATCTTTGCCGTCGTTGGGGGGGCAATAGCGATGCCGCACTGAGCATCGATCGCGTGAACGCCAACAACCGTTATAAAGACCGGTTGCGCACGATGGAGATACAGGCCCGCCGGCAGATGAACGGTGGTAAGGATGACTTGCAGGATGCCTACGACCCGATGACGCGGTTTTTCAACCGTCAACTGGAGGTGTGGGAGGATGCCCGCCGGCGCTACCGCGACTTGAGTAATGTGAAGACACGCACGCTTGATACGCTGAAAGTGCAATTCAATCCGGCCCGCATCGTGTCTACGGGGGCCAAGCTCGACCGCTCTACGCTCAGCGGCCGGCCCTGCTTTCTCTGCAAGGTCAACCGCCCGAAAGAGCAGATGGTGAAAATGCTCGACAACGATTTTGAACTGTTGGTGAATCCGTTCCCCATTCTTCCCATGCACTTCACGATAGCTTCGCGCCGGCACGAGCCGCAAAGCATAAAGAAACACTTCGTAGAGATACACCGTTTGCTTGAAACCTACGGCAGTCTCATGGTGTTCTACAACGGTCCCAAATGCGGAGCCAGTGCCCCCGACCACCTGCATCTGCAGGCCGGTACGAGTGGTCTTGTGCCTTTGCAGGCCGAATGGCAGCGGCTCAGCCGTGAGGTGGTGAAGTTGGTGGAGTGCGACGAGAACGACTATCTGGCCGAGGTGACGGGCTATGTGGTGCCATGTTTCGTCATCCGAAGCCGGAATGCTGAAACGGGCAACAGACTTTTTATGCGCCTTTACGACAGCATGGGGAAGGCTGCCCGTACACCCGGCGAGGAGCCGATGATGAACATCATGGCATGGAGACAGGGAGATGATACGCTGACGGTGGTGATTCCGCGTGAGAAGCATCGCCCCAACTGCTACTCGGCCGAGGGCAGCGACCGGCTCATGGTGAGTCCGGGGGCTCTTGACATGGCCGGTCTTATTATCACTCCGCGCCGGGAAGATTTTGAAAAACTCACCCCGGAACTCGCCACGGCTATCCTCCGCGAGTGTGGAGCCGGTGCAGCACGGATGCAGGAAATACGCGAAGGACTGCGAACATCAGCTGCCCCTTGCCGCCACCACACGGCCGACAAGCAGCCCGATGTGACGGTGGGCGTCGTGAGTGCGCAGAAGATACATTTTGTGCTCAACTGCCCCTATCTGGCCAAGGGCGAGGAGGTGTGCGGCGAACAAGAAGTGGAGTTCTATGAGGGTGGCATCCTCTGGAACGGCAATCAATACAGTCAGCTCACTTTTCATCCGCATACGCCCGATGCTTCATTCTCCATCGATGATGTGACCATTGGGGTCGACTTCCATTGGGAGCGGCAGGAACGGCAGACTTTCCTCGGTATGTTGCGCTTGGTGGTGGAGGAAGGAAAGATATGCGCCATCAACGAACTGCCCGTGGAGCAATATTTGGAGAGTGTCATCTCAAGTGAGATGAGTGCCACGTCAAGTCTTGAACTGCTTAAGGCGCATGCCGTGATTTCGCGTAGTTGGCTGTTGGCGCAGATGGAAAAACGCCGACAGGTGGCCGAGACGGGCAACAGCTTCTTCTCTTTCGTTAAGAAAGATGACGAACTCATTCGGTGGTACGACCGTGAAGACCATTCCATCTTCGATGTTTGTGCCGACGACCATTGCCAGCGTTACCAAGGCATCACCAAAGAAACGGCCCCCCATGTGGCAGAGGCTGTCCGACAGACGCGCGGACAGATCCTCATGAGTGGTGGGGAGATATGCGATGCGCGTTTCAGCAAGTGCTGCGGGGGCATGACGGAGGAATTCCAATACTGTTGGGAGAATATCCGCAAGCCCTATTTGTTGGCTGTGCGCGACACGGAAGGCGAAGCGTCCGGTGTCGACCTCACGGTGGAAGCCAACGCTGAAAGGTGGATTCGCACTTCGCCGGAGGCTTTCTGCAATACGAGCGATGGGCGGGTGCTCAAGCAAGTGCTCAACGACTACGACCAAGAGACGGCCGACTTCTATCGCTGGCGGGTGGAATACACGCAGGAAAAACTGCGCCACCTCATCGAAGACAAGCTGAAGATGGAGCTGGGGGGCATTGTAGACCTCGTACCCATAGAGCGCGGGGCGAGCGGACGCATATCGAAGTTGAAGATTGTGGGCACCGAACGTACGTTCACCATCGGCAAGGAACTCGAGATACGCCGGGCGTTGAGCGAGAGCCATCTCTACAGTTCGGCTTTCGTCGTGGACAAGAGCGAGGTGGATGCCACAAACGGAGTGCCGCAGCACTTCACCCTTGTCGGGGCCGGTTGGGGCCACGGTGTGGGGCTTTGCCAGATAGGGGCAGCCGTCATGGGAGAGCAAGGCTTTGGTTATGATGACATCCTTCTGCATTATTATAAAGGTGCAACGATTGAGAAATATTACAAATGATGAAGAATCGCATGACTCCGTGGGCTTGGGTGCCCACCCTCTATTTCGCTGAAGGACTGCCCAATGTCATCGTCATGAGTGTGGCGGTGGTGATGTACATGCAGTTGGGCATGACTGATACCGACATTGCCCTCTATACCAGTTGGCTCGGACTGCCGTGGGTGATCAAACCGTTTTGGAGCCCGTTTGTCGATCTCTACCGTACCAAACGCTGGTGGGTATTGGCCATGCAGATACTCCTCGGTTCCTCGTTGGCAGGCGTGGCCTTCACGCTCAATGCCGCTTTCTGGTTTCAAGGCACCATGTTTTTTTTCTTTCTCATGGCTTTCAGCAGTGCCACTCACGACATAGCAGCCGACGGCTACTACATGCTGGAGCTCGACGACCACGCTCAAACGTGGTTTGTAGGCATCCGCAACACGTTCTATCGCATCGCCGTGATCATGGGCAAAGGTCTGCTTGTGCCGGCTGCAGGTATGCTCCAACTCATCTTCCGCAATCAGAAGGCATTCACGTGGAGTCTTGTTTTCTATGGGTTGGCAGGCCTCTTCATTGCCATTTGGCTCTATCACGGCTTCATCATGCCACGCCCCGAAGATGACGCTGAGAAGAAAGACACTTCTGCCCGCGAGGTGATGGCAGGCATGAAGAAGATGTTTGTGGCTTTCATCGGCAAGATGCCGGGGCGCGAAATGCTGGCAGCCCTCTGCTTTCTGTTGTTCTATCGGTTTCCGGAGGCCATGCTCTCAAAGATGACCGATACCTTTCTGCTGCGCCCGAACTCGGAGGGCGGACTGGGACTTTCGCCGCAGGAATATGGCTTAGCCAATGGCACCGTGGGACTAATAGGGCTCCTGCTGGGCGGCATCGTGGGTGGAATGCTCGCCAGCCGCGACGGACTGAAGCACTGGTTGTGGCCTATGGTGTGCGCCATCACGCTGCCCGACATCGTCTATGTGTACATGAGCTATGCCATGCCCTCCAACGTGTGGGTGGTCAGTGCATTCCTTTTCGTCGAACAGTTTGGCTACGGCCTGGGCTTCACGGCCCTTACCCTCTACATGCTTTATTTCAGCCAAGGAGCTTATAAGACCTCACACTACGCCATCTGCACGGGCATCTCCTACCTTGGACTAATGCTCCCGGGTATGATTTCAGGTTATCTGAAAGACATCATGGGTTATCGCACTTTCTTTATCCTTGTCATGGGATTTTGCGCCATCACCTTTCTTGTGACGGCATTTATCAACATCGACGACTCTTTCGGCAAGAAAGCGAAACGGCGGGAGGAGGTATAAAGAAAAAAACTGCAATGCCATTAAGACACAGCCGCAACGGAGTGACAAACCATTCCTGTTGCGGCTGTGTCGGAATATAGGGATAGTGAAGGCCCGAAGGAATCTGCCGTAATTATAATTTTTGTAAATTGTGGGGACTGACTAAAACTTTTTATTATCTTTGCAATATTAAAGAAAAGATTCATATACATACAAAACTAAGGAATAAAAAGAAAATGAAAACAGTCTATGAGTTCTCTGTTAAAGACAGAAAAGGTAAGGACGTATCACTCAAAGAGTATGCCAACGAGGTTCTTTTGATTGTCAACACCGCCACGAAGTGCGGGTTCACGCCCCAATATGAGGAACTTGAGAAGCTGTATGAGCAATATCATGCCCAAGGCTTTGAGATTCTCGACTTCCCCTGCAACCAATTCGGCCAGCAGGCACCGGGCACCGACGAGAGCATCCACGACTTCTGCAAGCTCAACTACGGCACAGAATTCCCCCGTTTCAAGAAGGTTAAGGTAAACGGCGAGGATGCCGATCCGCTGTTTAAATTCCTCAAAGAGTCGAAAGGCTTTGCCGGATGGGATGAGACACATCCCATCTATCCCATCCTTGAGAAGATGCTCAGCGAGGCCGATCCCCACTACAAAGAGAAGCCCGACATCAAGTGGAACTTCACCAAGTTCCTCATCAACAAGAAGGGACAAGTGGTGGCACGCTTCGAGCCCACCGAGAAGATTTCCAACATTGCCAAGCAGATAGAGGAACTTCTTGCCCTCTAAAAATCCAAAGGAGGACTTCAGAACATGGCAAACAGAGAATACACACGCTGTCTCATCATCGGTTCGGGGCCTGCCGGATACACGGCAGCCATCTATGCCGGTCGTGCCAATCTGCAACCGATAGAATATTGTGGTATGCAGATGGGCGGACAGCTCACCCAGACCACCACGGTGGAGAACTTTCCCGGTTACCCGCAGGGGGTGGACGGCAACCAGATGATGATGGAACTGCGCGAGCAGGCCGAGCGGTTCGGTGCCACGCTGCGTGACGGAGAAATCGTGAAAGCCGACTTGAGCAAGGCTCCCTACCTGCTCACCACCGACCGCGGTGATGAGATAGAGGCCGAGACGGTCATCATCGCTACCGGGGCCACGGCCAAATATCTGGGACTCGATGACGAAAAGAAGTATAACGGACAGGGTGTAAGTGCTTGTGCCACCTGCGACGGATTCTTCTATCGTAAGAAGGTGGTGGCCGTTGTGGGAGGTGGCGACACCGCTTGCGAGGAGGCCATTTATCTGGCACAGCTCGCTTCCAAGGTCTACATGATTGTGCGCAAGCCCTATCTGCGGGCCAGCGACGTGATGAAGAAGCGCGTGGAGGAGAACGAGAAAATCGAGATACTCTACGAGACCAACACGCTCGGACTCTACGGCGAGAACGGTGTGGAGGGCGCCCATCTCGTCTACCGCAAGGGAGAGGCTGACGAACGGAAGTACGATCTGCCCATCGACGGATTCTTCCTCGCCATCGGGCACAAGCCCCAGAGCGACTTGTTCCGCGACTTTGTCGATGTGGACGAGCAGGGATACATCAAGGTGGACAGCCCCACGCAAGCCACGAAAGTGCCCGGTGTGTTTGCCGCCGGCGATGTGTGTGACCCGCGCTATCGTCAGGCCATTGTCGCAGCAGGCACGGGTGCCAAGGCTGCCCTCGACGCCGAGAAGTATCTCAACGGGCTGGGCAAGTGACGCCACTTAGCCAAAGGCCTGCAAAAGTCAACATGCCATTGAGCATCAAGAGCTCATAACCGAACTTATATCCGGTCATCTGTGTAGTCATCATGTCGATGGCGAAACAGATGGCCGGACTTGTTATGCAGATATAGGGCACCCAACGGTCGCGCACAGGCCGTCGGCCGGCCAGCAGACTGAAGGCAAAAAGTCCCAGCAGCGGACCGTAGGTGTAGGAACAGAGGATGTAGATGGCATCAATGACACTCGTGGAATTGATTACTTTGAAGCCCAAGATGAACAGCATGAAGACCACGGCCATGCCCAAATGCGCACGTTTGCGCAGCCGCTCATCGTCGGGCTTGCCGCAGATGTCCACGCAGAAGCTCGTCGTGAGAGCCGTAAGGGCCGAGTCGGCACTCGAAAAACTCGCCGCCACAATGCCTATTGTGAAAAGCACCACCACCGCACTGCCCAGCGCGCCCGATGCCGTGAACATGGGCAACAGGTCGTCGCTCATGGCAGGCAGGTCCACTCCCCGGCTCCGGGCCAGCATCAGGAGCAGCACGCCCAGTGACATGAGTAGCAGATTGGCCGGTACAAAGGCCACACCGTAGCTGCACATGTCCTTTTGTGCCTCCCTGAGCGACTTGCAAGTGAGGTTTTTCTGCATCATGTCTTGGTCGAGTCCCGTCATCACGACCACGACAAACACGCCGCTCAGAAACTGTTTCCAGAAATTCTGTCGTGACACCCAGTCGTCGAATACGAATATCCGGCTGTGGCTGTCAACTGCAACCGCACGGACGGCCTCGCCCACCGTCATGTCCAACGCGCCAATCACCTTATATATAATAAGGAGGAGAGCCGCAAAAAGACAGAATGTCTGAAACGAATCCGTCCACACCAGTGTTTTCACTCCGCCCCGCCGGGTGTAGAGCCAGATGAGTGCCACCATGCCGGCTACCGTCACAGGGAAGGGAAGGCCCACCCCGTCGAACACGAACTCCTGTAAGATGATGCACACCACGTAAAATCTCACGGCTGCGCCCGTCATCTTCGAGAGCAGGAAAAAGCCCGCCCCCGTAAGGTAAGACTGCCGGCCCAACCGCTGTTGCAGGTAAGAATAAATTGTCGTGAACTTGTATTTGTAGAATATGGGCAGCAACACGAAAGCCACGACAAAGTAGCCCAAGATGAAGCCGAGGCACATCTGCAAATAGGTCATGTCCATTTTCATCACCATGCCGGGCACGCTCACGAAACTGATTCCCGAAATAGAGGCCCCCACCATTCCGAAAGCCACCATATACCAAGGCGAATTGCGATTGGCCATATAGAAGGTATCGTTGTTGGCCTTGCGCGAAGTGAACCTGCTGAACAGCAGCAGACAGCAGAAATAAATCAATACGGTCGTGATGATAATCATAGATGCAAAGTTACACAAAATGGGGGAAATGAGCAAATAATATTCATTCAGGAGCTCAAGTAGGATATTTTTTCGTATATTTGCAACCAACAACCGCGATGAGGCGACAAACTAATATAACAACATCATGAGACAGAAGAAATTCCTACTGCAAGAGAAAGACATCCCCACACAATGGTATAACATCCAGGCCGACATGCCCAACAAGCCGCTGCCGCCCCTCCACCCTGTCACCCATAAGCCTATGGTGGCCGAAGACCTTGCTCACATCTTCAGCATGGAATGTGCCCGTCAGGAGCTCGACACCCAACATGCGTGGATCGACATTCCCGAGGAGGTGCGCGACAAATATGCCTACTACCGCTCCACACCGCTCGTGCGTGCCTACGGACTGGAGGAGGCCCTCGACACTCCGGCCCATATCTATTTCAAGAACGAATCGACCAATCCGCTGGGTTCGCATAAAATCAACTCGGCTCTCCCGCAGTGCTACTACTGCAAGCAGGAAGGCGACACCAATGTGACCACGGAGACCGGTGCCGGACAGTGGGGAGCGGCACTCTCATACGCCGCCAAACTCTACGGACTCGAGGCTGCTGTGTATCAGGTGAAGATCTCCATGCAGCAAAAGCCCTACCGTTCGGCCATCATGCGCACCTTTGGTGCTACGGTGGAAGGCTCTCCCTCGATGAGCACCCGGGCCGGTAAAGACATCATCACCCGCGAGCCCAACCATCCCGGATCGCTCGGAACAGCCATCAGTGAGGCCATCGAACTGGCTACCACAACGCCCAACTGCAAGTACACACTTGGTTCGGTGCTCAACCATGTGGCTCTCCACCAAACAGTGATTGGTCTTGAAGCCGAGAAACAAATGGAGATGGCGGGTGAATATCCCGATGAGGTGATCGCTTGTTTTGGTGGCGGAAGCAACTTCGGCGGACTCGCTTTTCCTTTCATGCGCCACAACATTCTTGATGGCAAGAAGACCACCTTTGTCGCCGCCGAACCCTCAAGCTGTCCCAAACTCACCCGCGGCAAGTTCGAGTATGACTTCGGTGACGAGGCCGGCTACACGCCGTTGCTGCCCATGTACACCCTGGGGCACGACTTCAAACCTGCTAACATCCACGCCGGCGGACTGCGCTACCACGGTGCGGGCATGATCATCTCCCAGCTCATCCGCGACGGCTACATGCACGGCGTTGACATTCCGCAACTTGAGACCTTCGAGTCGGGTATGCTTTTTGCCCGCACCGAGGGCATCATTCCTGCTCCGGAGAGCTGTCATGCCATTGCCGCTGCCATCCGTTCGGCCCGGCAGGCCAAGGAGGCTGGAGAGGAAAAGGTGATTCTCTTCTGTCTTAGCGGACACGGACTCATCGATATGACGGCCTACGAAAACTACATCAACGGCGACCTGCGCAACTACACCATCTCGGATGACGACATAGAGAAGTCGCTCCGGAACGTTCCGCAAGTGGAAATTTAACTTTCATCGCCTCTTACATCGTCCCCGCACCGGTTCTGCAAGGTGTGGGGATTTTTATTGCAAAGTGTTGTGCCCGAACACATTAACGAGCATGAAAATAATACAAAATGTGCCCGTTCACAATGTTAAAAGATGTTTTGAGTTAAGAAACTTCACCGGAAATTTACTACTGTCTCTTATACACATCTCCGAGCCCACGAGACGGAGC
>OWIH01000343.1_pt1 | contig 13676 bp, 14 predicted proteins | sample 1732891 | NCBI WGS metagenome assembly OWIH01 (sample SAMN05065765, study PRJEB22554) | human gut metagenome | biome: ENVO:2100002; feature: ENVO:00000062; material: ENVO:00002003 | host: Homo sapiens | place: USA
ACGAGATGTAGCTCCGTCTCGTGGGCTCGGAGATGTGTATAAGAGACAGGTCAGGAAGAAGTGCTCAAGGCACTTGCCAAAGAAGGCTTCACCCTCACGCAGGCCACCTTGAGCCGCGACCTCAAACAACTGAAAGTGGCCAAAGCGGCCAGCATGAACGGCAAATACGTGTATGTGCTGCCCAACGAGACGATGTACAAGCGCATCTCCTCTCCCCTCTCGGCCAACGAAATGCTGCAAACTCCCGGTTTTTTGTCCATCAACTTCTCGGGCAACATGGGTGTCATCAAAACCCGACCGGGCTATGCCAGCAGCATTGCCTACAACATTGACAATGGGGCACTGACCACCATCTTAGGTACGATAGCGGGCGATGACACTATCTTCATCGTGAAAAAAGATGGCGTGACCGAAGAACAGGTGCTGGAGGGACTGAAGGGGATTATACCCAATATATAGTTAACGAGTGAACAAGTGGACGAGTTGACAAGTTGGCAGCCGGAAAGACGGAAAAGTGACAAGCCGGCTCAGTAAACAGGAATTTATTATATAAATGGAAGAAATCAAAGTAATGGTAGCCGATGCCTCACACGAGAAGTATGTAGACACCATTCTTACGACGATTGCAGACGCCGCAAAGGTGCGCGGTACCGGCATAGCCAAGCGCACACATGAATATCTGGCTACGAAAATGAGAGAAGCCAAGGCTGTGATAGCCCTGCAAGGAGACAAGTTTGCAGGCTTCAGCTACATTGAGACTTGGGGAAACAAGCAATATGTAACCACCTCGGGGCTCATCGTGCATCCCGACTTCCGCGGACTCGGACTGGCCAAGCGCATCAAGGACATGACCTTCACACTGGCCCGCAAGCGCTGGCCGCACGCCAAGATATTCTCGCTCACCTCCGGGTCGGCCGTGATGAAGATGAACACCCGTCTGGGCTATCACCCCGTAACCTTCAACGACCTCACCGACGACGAAGCCTTCTGGCGTGGTTGCGAGGGCTGTATCAATGTCGACGTGCTCCACCGCACCGACCGCCGCTATTGTATCTGCACGGCCATGCTCTTCGACCCGGAAGACCATCTGCCCGCCAAGATACCGGCCGAGGTGATGGAACGCATCAGAAAGATAGACGGAACCAATGTGCAATAAAACCAAGGAAAGGAAAAAAGATATGGCAGAAAACAAGAAGAAAAAAGTGGTCGTGGCCTTCAGTGGAGGCCTTGACACGTCATACACCGTGATGAAGCTAAGCCAAGACGGTTGGGAAGTATATGCCGCCTGCGCCAACACCGGCGGATTCAGTGCCGAACAACTCAAGACCAACGAGGAAAATGCCTATAAACTGGGGGCCAAAGCCTACGTGACACTTGACGTGACACAGGAATATTACGAGAAATCATTGAAGTATATGATTTTCGGCAACGTGCTGCGCAACAACTGCTACCCCATCTCCGTGAGCTCGGAACGCATCTTCCAGGCCATCGCCATCGCCCGCTATGCCAAAGAGATAGGGGCCGACGCCATCGCCCATGGTTCCACCGGAGCCGGCAACGACCAGATACGTTTCGACATGACGTTTCTCGTGATGGCACCGGGCGTGGAAATCATCACCCTCACCCGCGACAAGGCCCTGAGCCGTAAGGAGGAAGTGGACTATCTGAACGAACACGGTTTCTCGGCCGACTTCGCCAAACTGAAATACAGCTACAACGTAGGTATTTGGGGTACGAGCATCTGTGGGGGCGAATTGCTCGACCCTACACAAGGCCTGCCCGAGGAGGCTTATCTGAAACACGTCACCAGCCAAGAAGAAAGCGAACTGCGCATCACCTTTGAGAAAGGCGAAATCGTGGCCGTGAACGGTGAACGATTCGAGGACAAGATAGCAGCCATACAGAAGATTGAAGACATCGGAGCCTCCTACGCCATAGGCCGCGACTGCAATGTGGGAGACACCATCATCGGCATCAAGGGACGTGTGGGATTTGAGGCCGCCGCCCCGAAACTCATCATCGAAGCCCACCGGCTGCTTGAGAAAAGCACGCTCTCGAAGTGGCAGCAATACTGGAAAGACCAAGTGGCCAACTGGTATGGCATGTTCCTGCATGAAAGCCAGTATCTCGAGCCCGTGATGCCCGACATCGAGGCTATGCTCACCAGCAGCCAACGCAACGTGAACGGTACGGCCATTTTGAAACTGCGCCCGTATGGATTCCAAACCGTAGGCATTGACTCGCCAGACGATCTCACCAAGTCGAAACTCGGAGAGTATGGCGAGATGCAGCACGGATGGACAGCAGAGGATGCCAAAGGCTTCATCAAGGTGAGTTCCACACCGCTACGCGTCTACTACGGTATGCACCCCGACGAAGAAAGATAACTCCATTTGCAACTTCTCCGCCCGGCAAACCGTCTAACAGACAAATGAACTTTTAAGACCAAAAACACATGGGAAATTATAAAAGACTTAAACGCTCCACCACCGATGTGTGGCTAGGCGGTGTATGTGGTGGTATTGCCGAGTATTTTGACATCGATCCCACACTGGTGAGAATCGGCTACGTAGTGCTCTCACTGGGCAGTGCAGCCTTCCCGGGCCTGCTGATCTATCTCATCCTCTGGATGATCATGCCGAAGGAGTAGCGACACATTATATAATTAAGGTGCGCAACGGGACTGCGCACTTCACACAAGAAAACGACTTATGAGAATTGGAATACTGGGAGCGGCAGGCTATACAGGCGGTGAACTCATCCGCCTGTTGGTGAACCATCCCGAGGCAGAGATAGTCTTTGCCAACTCAGAGAGCAATGCCGGCAATCTCGTGGCCGATGTGCATGAAGGTCTTTATGGCGACACCGACCTGCGGTTTACGGCAGCCATGCCTTTTGGGCAGGTAGATGTGGTGTTCTTCTGCTTCGGACACGGTAAAAGCGAAGCCTTTCTGAAGGAGCATCCGATACCGGCCGAGGTGAAAATCATCGACCTCGCACAAGACTTCCGCATCAAGGGAAGTCGCCCCTACCCCAATGCTGCCACAGTCGGAGAATTCCCCGCCCCCACTCCCGAGAGTCACGACTTCGTCTACGGTCTGCCTGAGATAAACCGCTCTCTGATAGCCCAAGCACAGCATGTGGCCAATCCGGGATGCTTCGCCACCTGCATCCAACTCGGTTTGCTGCCCGCCGCCCAAATGGGACTCATCGCCAACGACGTGTCCGTGAACGCCATCACGGGCAGCACCGGAGCCGGACAGAAACCCGGTAGCACCACCCACTTCTCGTGGCGTAACAACAATCTGAGCATCTATAAGGCTTTCAGCCACCAGCATGTGCCCGAAATCAGGCAGAGTCTGGAACAGGTACAGGGGGCACTCACAGCCTCCATTGACTTCATCCCCTACCGGGGCGACTTTACCCGCGGCATTTTCGCCACCCAAGTGGTGAAGACCGACAAGCCGATAGAAGACATCGTGGCGGGCTACAAAGCCTTTTACAAAGAAGCAAAATTCACCCACTATGTGGACAAGGCACTCGACCTGAAGCAGGTGGTCAACACCAACAAGTGTCTGGTACACTGCGACAAAGTTGGCAACAAACTGCTCGTCACCTCCTGCATAGACAACCTGTTGAAAGGAGCCGTGGGACAGGCCGTGCAAAACATGAACATCATGTTCGGTATCGACGAGCAAGCCGGACTTCATCTTAAACCATCAGCATTCTAATGAAACTATTCGACGTATATCCCCTCTTCGACATCAATATTGTCAAGGGCAAAGGCTGCAAGGTGTGGGACGACCGCGGACAGGAATATCTCGACCTCTACGGTGGCCATGCCGTTATCAGCATCGGACACAGTCACCCCCATTACGTGGAGAAACTCACCGGACAACTCAACCGGTTGGGCTTTTACAGCAACTCGGTGGTCAACAAGCTGCAAGTGGAACTGGCCGAGCGGTTGGGCCGCATCAGCGGTTACGACGACTATCAGCTCTTCCTCATCAACTCAGGGGCAGAGGCCAACGAAAATGCCTTGAAGCTCGCTTCATTCAAGAACGGGCGCAAACGCGTGCTGTCAGTGGCCAAAGCTTTCCACGGACGTACTTCGCTGGCCGTGGAAGTGACCAACAATCCCAAGATCGTGGCTCCCATCAACGACAACGGACACGTGACATTTCTGCCCCTCAACGACCTTGAGGCATGGGAGCGTGAACTGGCCAAGGGTGACGTATGTGCCTGCATCCTAGAGTGCATTCAAGGCGTAGGCGGAGTCAACATGGCCACCCAAGAATTTGCCCAAGGCCTGCAGGCTGCCTGCAAGAAGTACGGCACCTACCTCATCTGCGACGAAATACAGTGCGGATATGGTCGCAGCGGCAAGTTTTTCGCCCACCAGTGGCTCGGCATCCGTCCCGACCTCATCACCGTGGCCAAAGGCATCGGCAACGGATTCCCAATGGGAGGTGTGCTCATTTCGCCCGAATTTGTTCCCGTCTACGGACAGTTGGGCACCACTTTCGGCGGTAACCACCTCGCTTGTACGGCAGCATTGGCCGTACTTGACGTGTTCGAAAACGAAGGATTGGTGGAAAACGCCCACCTCGTGGGTGAATATCTCATGGATGAACTGCGAGAATTGCAACAGCGCAACAGCCACATCAAGGAAGTGCGCGGTCGCGGGCTGATGGTGGGAGTGGTGCTCGACATCCCCCACAAGGAGGTGCGCTCAAAGCTCATCCACGAGCAACACTGCTTCACCGGATGTGCCGGAACCAACATTCTCCGCATACTTCCGCCACTCTGTCTCACCCGCGATGAGACCGACGACTTCATCCAAAGACTTGAAACTGTTTTAAACCAACTGTAAACATGAAAATAGCAATTATCGGAGCAGGTGCCATGGGCGGCGCATTGGCCGAAGGACTCTTGAAATGTGATACTTTTATGGCCGGCGACATCACCGTGGCCGACCCCAATCGAGAAACTCTCGAACACTTCGCCGAGCGGGGAACAACCGTAACTCCCGACAATGCACTGGCAGCACTGGGGGCCGATGTGGTGGCCGTGGTGGTAAAGCCCTGGCTTGTAGAGGGCGTGCTGAAAGGCATCAAGGACAGTCTTGACTATGCCAAACAGTTGCTCATCGTGGTGGCAGCAGGCGTTTCGTCGGCCGACATCAAGGGATGGTTAGACAAAGACGGGCAGACAGAGCCCCATTTCTTCCTCGCCATACCCAACATAGCCATTGCCGAAAAGGCCTCCATGACCTTTATCGTGCCCGTTGGGGCTACTGCAGAAGAGACCCAAACCGTAAAAGGTATTTTCGACTCTCTGGGCAGTTGTCTTGTCACCGAAGAACGCCTGCTGGCTTCGGGCACCACACTTGCCTCCTGCGGCATAGCCTACGCCATGCGCTACATACGGTCATCGGTAGAAGGCGGTGTGGAACTGGGCTTCAAGGCCAAGGATGCCGAACAGGTAGTATTGCAGACTGTGAAAGGTGCCGTAGAACTTTTGCAAGCCACGGGAGAACATCCCGAAGCGGCCATTGATAAAGTGACGACGCCCGGTGGCGTGACCATCAAGGGACTGAACGAAATGGAACATGCCGGATTTACAAGTGCCGTGATACGCGGTTTGAAAGCCGGACTCCAATAGCAATGGGAAAGCCATGCCCCCATAGCGGAAGAGCATACCGTGGCAGCAAGTTTTCAAGAAGATGGCCGAACCGTTGCACACACTAAAACCCTTTGTGCAGCAATTCCCGTTTTATTTGAGTGTGCATGAAGAAATCGCAATCTTGGGTTTGTGGAAAAGAAAAGTTTTCGTAATTTTGGCGCAATGATTCATCATTAAAACAACAATTATGGAAGAAGCAATCAAACAAATTGGCGAGCGGCTGAAAGGTCTGCGCGATGTGCTCGACATCCCCGCGGAGGAGGTGGCAGAGCTTTGCGGCATCACCCTCGACCATTATCTCAAGATTGAAGCAGGCGAGGCCGACCCGTCGGTCTACCGCCTGTCAAAGATATCCAAACGCTACGGCATAGCTCTCGATGTGCTGCTCTTCGGCGAGGAACCGCGCATGAGTGCCTATTTTCTCACCCGCAAGGGACAAGGCATGAGCGTGGAGCGCCGAAAAGACTATAAATACCAGAGTCTGGCAGCCGGATTCAGAGGGCGCAACATGGATCCGTTCCTCGTCCGGGTAGACCCACTGCCCGACGGACAAAACCACAACAAGAACTCCCATGACGGACAGGAATTCGACTATGTGATAGAAGGTACACTCGAAATCACCATCGGCAAGAAAGTGATGGTACTAACTGAGGGCGACAGCATCTACTTCGATGCCCACCAGCCTCACTGTATGCGTGCCCTCAACGACTGTCCCGTGAAGTTTTTGTGTATAGCCATCTAAAGAGAAGTGAACGATTATGATTGAAAGATTTTTAACCCAGACGCACTTCTCTTCAGAGGAAGACTATCAGAAGAACCTGCACTTTATCATTCCGGAAAACTTCAATTTCGCCTACGACGTGATGGACGAGTGGGCGCGAGAGGCTCCGGACAAACTTGCCTTGCTATGGACCAGCGAGCGCGGAGAGGAGCTTCGGTTCACTTTCCGCGATCTCAAGGAACAGACTGATCAAGTCGCTTCCTATTTCCAGACATTAGGCATCGGGCACGATGACAAGGTGATGCTCATCTTGAAACGCCACTACCAGTGGTGGCTCTCCATGCTGGCCCTGCACAAGTTGGGAGCCGTAGCCATCCCGGCCACCCACATGCTGACCCGCCACGACATCATTTACCGCAACCAGCGGGCCGGTGTGAAAGCCATCGTCTGCGCCAACGACGAGTATATTACCCAACAGGTGAGTGCCGCCATGCCCGAAAGTCCCACCGTGAAGGTGCTCGTGGCCGTCAACTCCGATGCCCAGGCATCGCAGCCCGTACCCAAAGGGTTCCACGACTGGCGAAGAGAATGGCGGGATGCGCCCCGTTTTGTACGCCCCGAACACGTGAACACCAACGAAGACACGCTGCTGATGTACTTCACCAGCGGCACGAGCGGTGAACCGAAAATGGTGGCCCACGACCATCTCTATGCCTTGGGGCACCTCACCACGGGCGTTTTCTGGCACAACCTCAATGAAAACAGCATCCATCTCACCGTGGCCGACACGGGTTGGGGCAAGGCTGTGTGGGGCAAACTCTACGGCCAATGGTTTGCCGGTGCCACTGTCTTCGTGTTCGATCACGAGAAGTTCACGGCAGAAAAAATCATGCGCCAGATCGAAAAATACCGCATCACATCGTTCTGCGCCCCTCCCACCATCTTCCGTTTCATGATACGCGAAGATTTTAGCCAATACGACCTGAGCAGTCTGAAATACTGCACCACAGCCGGCGAGGCCCTCAATCCCTCGGTAGCCAAGGAGTTTTACGATCTTACGGGCGTGCAACTCATGGAAGGTTTCGGCCAAACCGAAACAACGATGACCCTCGGCACATTCCCATGGATGAAACCGAAACCGGGCAGCATGGGCAAGCCCAACACGCAATATGACGTGAAACTGCTCCGCCCCGACGGCACCGACTGCGAGGATGGCGAAAAAGGAGAAATCTGCATCAAGGTGGGCGATGAGAAGCCTTTGGGGCTTTTCAAGGGCTATTACCGCGATGCCGAAAAGACCAAAGAGGCTTGGCACGACGGCATCTACCACACGGGCGACATGGCATGGCGCGACCAAGACGGCTACTACTGGTTTGAAGGGCGCGCCGACGATGTCATCAAGTCAAGCGGCTATCGCATAGGGCCATTTGAGGTGGAGAGTGCGTTGATGACCCACGAGGCCGTCGTGGAATGCGCCATCACCGGTGTGCCCGACCCGATACGCGGCATGGTGGTGAAGGCTACCGTGGTGCTGGCCAAGGAGTGGAAAGACAAAGCCGGTGATACACTTATAAAAGAGTTGCAAGAGCATGTGAAACACGAGACTGCTCCCTATAAATATCCCCGCGTGATAGAGTTTGTGGACGAACTTCCCAAAACGATTTCGGGCAAAATCAGACGCGTGGAAATACGTGAGAAAGACAAGCAGAAGTAGCACCCCGCCCCGACTTCCCCGAAGTGCAGGGACCCGGCGTGCGCCTTCCCGGCAAAACCGGTATGATGACAACGAAATGCACTGAAGATATGAACAGCAAAGGTGAACAGACCTCCCCTGCTACGGAGAAGGTCGGAGAGAAGAAACGCGTGGTGGTGAAGGTGGGCAGCAACGTGCTCACCCGCGACGACGGCAAGTTGGATGTGACCCGCATGTCGGCCATTGTCGACCAAGTGGTGTGGCTCAAACAGCATGGCTACGAGGTGATACTCGTCTCCTCGGGGGCTATGGCCTGCGGTCGCGACGAACTGAAAGTGACGCGCAAACTCGACAGCGTGGCCCAGCGACAGCTCTACTCCGCCTTGGGGCAGGTGAAACTCATCGGTCTCTACTACGATCTTTTCCGTGAATACGACCTGCACGTGGGGCAGGTGCTCACCATGAAGGAGAGTTTCTCCACCCGCGGCGAATACCTCAACCAGCGTGCTTGCATGTCGGTAATGCTCGAAAACGGTGTCATTCCCATTGTCAACGAGAACGACACGGTGAGCGTAACGGAGCTGATGTTCACCGACAATGACGAACTCTCCGGACTCATCGCTTCGATGATGGATGCCGACACGCTCATCATCTTGAGCAATGTGGATGGCATCTTCAATGGCGATCCGAAGGATTCGCAGACGCGTGTCATACCGATGGTAAACTACGACCGCGACTTGGGCGAATACATACAAGACACCAAAAGCGGATTCGGGCGCGGGGGAATGCTCACCAAGGCCAATATCGCACGCAAGGTGGCCGAGGAGGGCATCAAGGTGATTATCGCCAACGGGAAAACCACTAATATTCTCGTCGAACTGGCCACAAAACCCATGGAGACGATGCACACCGAATTTCGTCCCAACCCCACTCCCACATCCACACTGAAGAAGTGGATAGCCCACAGCGAAAGTTTCGCCAAAGGCCGTGTGGTGATCAATGACAAGGCTGCCGAGGCACTGAAAGGGCACAAGGCGGTGAGTCTGTTGCCGGTGGGTGTGACAGCTGTCGAGGGCGACTTCGAAGAAGGCGACATCATCAACGTGATAGACCAGCAGGGCAACAACATCGGCGTGGGGCGTAGCGGCTATTCGGCCGAGGAGGCCCGCAGGCGGATGGGTGTCCACGACGTGAAGCCTGTCATCCATTACGACTATCTTTATATGGAGTAAAAGAATCCTCGCTCCCGGCTCCTCTCCGAGGAAAGAGGAGAAGTGGAATGTCCATAAGCGATGGGAAATGACACTGCCAACCAATGAAAAAATGACGAAAGGTGATATCAGATGATGATTTATAATAACGAATCGATGTTACTCAAAGAGACTTTTCAAAGCGTGAAAGAGGCCGGCAAAGCACTGCCGCTGATTTCGGATGAGCGCAGAAATGAAGTGCTGAACGCAGTGGCCGATGCCATCGTGGACAAAACGGACATACTACTCGAAGCCAACCGAAAAGATCTCGGGCGCATGGAGCCTGACAATCCGCTCTACGACCGCTTGCTGCTCAACGAGAAACGGCTTGCCGACATGGCTTCCGACATGCGCCACGTGGCCACGCTGCCTTCGCCACTGGGGCGGGTGCTGAAGCAGAAGGTGCTCGAAAACGGTCTCCGGCTTCGCCGGGTGAGCGTGCCTTTCGGGGTGATAGGCATGATTTATGAGGCGCGCCCCAACGTGACTTTCGACGTTTTCGCGCTCTGCTTCAAGAGCGGAAACGCCTGTATCCTCAAAGGCGGAAAGGATGCCGACGACAGCAATCGGGCCGGTGTGGCACTCATACACGATGTTTTGCGCCGTTTTGACATCCCTACGGCCGTGGTGGAACTGCTGCCTGCCACCCACGAAGCCACGGGCGAACTGCTCAACGCCGTGGGCTATGTGGATCTCTGCATTCCGCGAGGCAGCAAACGGCTCATCGACTTTGTGCGCGACACGGCCCGAGTGCCGGTCATCGAGACGGGGGCTGGCGTGGTACATGCCTATTTCGACGAATACGGTAATGCGGAGATGGGCAGCCGCATCATCAACAATGCCAAAACGCGCCGCCCGAGTGTATGCAACGCTCTCGACACGCTGATCGTGCATGAGAGCCGGCTTGCCGACTTGCCCGAGCTATGCAGTCTGCTACCCGACCACCGCGTAAGGATCTACGCCGATGCGCCGGCCCGGCAGGCCCTTTCCGCACACTATCCGCCCGAGTTGCTTTTCTCTGCTGATGACAACACTTTCGGCACGGAGTTTATGGACTATGCCATGGGGGTGAAGACCGTCAGTTCGCTTGATGAGGCTCTTGCCCACATCGCTACTTTCGGCAGCGGCCACAGCGAGTGCATCATCACCGACAACGCCGACTGCGCCCGGCACTTCGAGACGATGGTGGATGCCGCCTGCGTCTATGTCAACGCCCCCACGAGCTTCACCGACGGGGCACAGTTCGGCCTCGGGGCAGAGGTAGGCATCAGCACGCAGAAGCTGGGAGCACGGGGGCCAATGGCGCTGGAGGAGATGACTACCTATAAATGGCTGATTGAAGGAGAAGGACAGGTGAGGGAGTAGAAAGAAGCCTCACCCCCGGCCCCTCTCAGAGGGGAGAGGGGAGTGAACGGCTGTGCTGCTGTTATCGAAGATATGAAAGGAGGACGAAAGGGTAGCCGTCAAACTATTGCAAGTATTCACCATCATATAATTACAGAGCGGAGAAACGGATGGGCCGGTAAAACGGCATCTCCGTCTCCGGAATGTGCCGATAATCAGCTCCCGTGGGCACACTCCTCTTTGGGAGGAGACGGGGGAGAATAAAAGATGAAGACATTTTTCAACGTAGAAGACATTGGCGACCTCAAGACTGCACTCGCAGAGGCGCAAGAAGTAAAGACCAACCGTTTCGGATTTCAGCAGTTGGGCAGGAACAAGACCTTGCTGATGATATTTTTCAACAACTCCCTGCGCACTCGATTGAGCACACAGAAAGCCGCCATGAATCTGGGCATGAACGTCATTGTGCTCGATGTGAATGCCGGGGCGTGGAAACTGGAGACCGAACGGGGTGTCATCATGGACGGCGACAAGAGCGAACACCTGCTCGAAGCCATCCCCGTGATGGGGAGCTATTGCGACCTCATCGGCATTCGCTCCTTTGCCGGACTCACCGACCGCGAGTTCGACTATGCCGAAACCATCGTGGGCCAGTTTGTGAAATACAGCGGACGTCCGGTCTTTGCTATGGAGACAGCCACTGTGCATCCCCTACAGGCTTTTGCCGACCTCATCACCATCGAGGAACACAAGTCGGTGAAGCGCCCCAAGGTGGTGCTCACGTGGGCACCTCACTGTCGCGCACTGCCGCAGGCCGTTCCCAACTCCTTTGCCCAATGGATGAATGCCTCCGATGTCGATTTCGTTATCACCCACCCCGAAGGCTACGAACTCGACCCGCAGTTTGTCGGCAAAGCTACCGTGGAGTATGACCAGCTCAAGGCTTTCAGCGGTGCCGACTTCATCTACGCCAAAAACTGGAGTTGCCCCGGGGTGAAAAATCCGGCCGACTATGGCAAGATTCTCTCCCAAGACATGAGCTGGACGGTGGACGACGCGCACATGCGCCTGACCAACAATGCCTGCTTCATGCACTGCCTGCCCGTGCGCCGCGGCCTCATCGTGACCGACGACGTGATAGAAAGTCCGCGCAGCTTGGTGATTCCCGAAGCCGCCAACCGCGAGATTTCGGCCGAGGTGGTCATCAAGCGTATGCTTGAGAGCCTGTAAATCATCCGCGATAAACTGATATTTTTGCGCCCCTACATTCCTGATGCGTCATTGGGAATGTAGGGGCGCAACCGTTTAAGGCAGCTGCTTTGTAAAGCCCCCTAAGTTAGGGGGTCGGGGGGCTGAACAAGGGGGATAATACCATATATAGTACGGAACTTACCAAAGTCGTAAAAAAGCCTTACACATCATTTTTCCACGTCCATTTTTCCGCCCCGTTCTATCCGTCTTATTTATCCCATCCGTCCCATCAATTTCCTCACTCTGTCTTAACCGGCTTTAGCTTGTCATATTTCATCCACCTTTAAAATCAAAAAAAATATGACAAAACGTAAAAGTCCAAGAGTTTACAGTGAAGTTTTCAAGCTTCAGGTTCTTAGTGATTATTACACTCATGGGGGCAGCCAGGCCGCCATGGGCCGTAAATGGAATGTTGACGGGAATTCCATCCACCAATGGCTCAAACGTTGGCCGGTGGACTCAAAAGCATTATCTTTGCCCTCGGAAGTGATTTCATCCTACCGTATGGAGCATCAAGAGACGAAGCTGAGCAATGAGGAAATCCTCCTGAACCGCATCTCCGATCTGGAGCGCGCGCTGGAGCTGGAGAAGCTGCGCAGCCGTGCCTTCGAGAAGATGATACAGATTGCCGAGCAGGAGGAGGGCATCTCGATATTAAAAAAAGGTGGTGCCAGACAGTAGAGGCGCTGCGGGAGGAGTTCCCCCGGTTGAATGTCGGGCTCCTCTGCGGACTGTTTGGCAAGAACCGCCAATGGTACTATGCGCGTCATGGCAGAGTCGTCTCGGAGCGTCAGCGCCGCAAGCTGCTTGTGTCCTGCGTGGAGTACTACCGATGGAGATGGCCGCGCCTTGGGGGCGTAAAGCTCCATGTCATCCTGAAGGCCGAACTGGGGCCGGAGGTGACGCGCGGGCGCGACTCCTTCCTGCGGTTCCTCGCAGCGGAAGGCCTGACACCGGCCCGCCCCAAGCGGAGGAGGACGACCGACTCGGCCCACCCCTACAGGAAGTATCCCAATCTTATAAAAGGCCTTCAGGTGGGGCGTGTCAACCAGGTGTGGGTGTCTGACATCACGTACGTTTGGATCAAAGGGGACGTGCTCTACCTGCATCTTGTATCAGACGTGTACTCCCACGCCATCATAGGCTGGTGCCTGTCTGAGAACATGGAGGCGGCCAATGCCAAAAAGGCCCTTCTGATGGCTATACGGACGGCCGGGGGAGGCAACCTGTGCGGCACGATACACCATTCGGACAGGGGCTCCCAGTATGCCTGCCTGCTGTATGTCAGCACGCTCATGGAACACCATATACGGATCAGCATGACAGAGAGCCATGCACCGACGGACAACGCCGTGGCCGAGAGGCAGAACGGAATACTCAAGAACGAGCATATCTGCCTACAGGACATGTATCAGGACTACGGGAGGGCCAAACTGGAAATAGGCAACGCCATAGAGTTCCACAACACCTTGAGGCCGCACATGAGCATCGGCATGAAGAGACCCATGGATGTCTACCGTGGAGAAGAACCCGGAAGGAATCTCTGGAAGAAAGACAGGTGAAACTTGACGAATTGGAAGAAAACTGCTACCTTTGGCCTGTGGATGGTGAGCCCGGTTCCATCATGTTCCATCTTGGGGGATGGAAATGAGGCCTGACAAGTCAGACAGTACAGACAGCAAAGTCATGTCAAGCAAATCTGTAAGGAAGAGATAATTTTGACAAGTTGAAC
>OWIH01000346.1_pt1 | contig 13660 bp, 14 predicted proteins | sample 1732891 | NCBI WGS metagenome assembly OWIH01 (sample SAMN05065765, study PRJEB22554) | human gut metagenome | biome: ENVO:2100002; feature: ENVO:00000062; material: ENVO:00002003 | host: Homo sapiens | place: USA
CGTACGTACGGTGCTGTGAGAGGACGGCGGTTAATCACCGCCTCCTACTCGATTTATTATTGCTGTGATTCAATTATACCATTCAATTGCGTTTTCTGACCACGTTATTCAATGTTTTGCGTTTCAGAATTCTCTTTGTCCAGGTAGTGCCTGGCGTCTTTGAAAAAGCTCCATACAATCATTACAATGATGAAACCAATGGGAAAGGCCGCTATGATGGATACGGTCTGTAAATTAGCCATGGAGTTCTCTGCAAAAATCAGGGCTATGGGCAGCAGCATCAGCAGTATGGACCAGAACAGCTTTACCTGCTTGTGGGGTTCCTCCTCAGCGCCCAGGGACTTATAGGAGTATGAGCTGGCTACCATGGTCAGTGCGTCAAAGGATGTGGCATAAAAGGCAATCATGGTAATGGCCAGAAGAACCAGCCCGGCCTTTGCCAGGGGCATTGTCTCAAATATGGAGATGATGGCCTGGTACAGGTCATCGGTTCCGGCGTAGACACCCATCAGGTCCAGCTTTCCGTGCATCTGCAGTCCCAGCCCGTAATTGCCCAGGATGATGAAGGATGTAAAGGTGCCTGACAGACCGAAGAAATAGCCTCCCAGCACAGTCTGGCGGATGGTCCTGCCCTTGCTGATGGTGCCGATGAAGAATGGGGTGGCAACACACCATACCATCCAGTAAGCCCAGTAGAAGATGGTCCAGTTCTGGGGGAAGGAGGAGGTGCGCGTGGCGTCGGTCCAGGTGGCCATGCCCACGAAGTTCTGTACCATGTTACCCACCGCGGTGATACCTGTCTCGATGATATAGCGTGTCTCGCCGCCGCACAGAAGGAAATAGGCCAGCAGTCCGAAGAACAGGTACACGCAGGAGGCCGCCAGTTTGGCAATGCCCTGCATGCCGAAGTACACGGCCATGGTATACACCACGCAGATGATAACCAGGATGCCGATGGTCAGGAAATTGTTCTCAGGTATGCCCAACACGCGGCTTAAGGCCATGGAGAGGAGAGGCGTTGCCAGGGAAAACGTGGTGGCAGTACCGGCCAGAAGGGCAAATACCGCTGTCAGGTCGATGAGCTTGCCCCAGAGGCCGTCCACCCGTCCGCCAAGAAGCGGCCTGCATGCCTCGGAATACTTTTGTTTGTTCCGCTTGCGCACATGGAGCATGAAGCCAAAGGATACAGCCAAAATGATGTAAAAGCTCCAGGGAATGGGACCCCAGTGGAACAGGGGATAGGTGGATGCCCAGTCCTGCATGGCCCCCATGTCCGTTATATGGGGCTCGCCTGCGTAGAGCATCCACTCGCACAGGGAGTAGAAAAGTATGTCGGCAGCCAATCCCGCCGTAAACATCATGGAACCCCACTGGAAGGCGGAGTACTGCGGCTTTTCGAGATTTCCCAGCGTTATCTTGCCGTAGCGGGAAAATGCCATGTACAGGGAGCAGATTAAGGCGCCCAGTCCAAGAATCAGATAATAGCTTCCAAACTGGTCGCCCAGGAAAAAGCGCACAGACCCAAGAACCTGAGAGGAGGCGTCCGGGAATATCATAAACAGGGAGCAGAGGGCCAGTATGGTCACAAAGGGAATGATGGTTGTGACCCGGTCCAGCCGATTCTTTAATGGGGTATCTATACTGCTGTTTTTATCTTGCTTCATGGCTGTATCCTCCTGAATGTTCAAAAAATAGTTAAAATTAATTATATTGAACATATTATCATCAGTTACTGGAAAAATCAAGAGGAACTTGTAAAAACATCAATAATTTTGTAAGAAAAAAGGACTGTTAAATTATTGTAATCTTAGCTATAATAATAACGTTGACAAAAGGAGGATTACCATATCATGAGAAAATTAAAGAAGTTATCATTGATATTATTAGCTTCAGCGGCCCTGCTTTGCGGTTGTACCCAGAGCAACATTGTTTCTCCCAGTAACGGTGTGGTTCAGGGGGACGGACAGCCTGACCTGGAGGTTGATAAAAATATTAACATTGACTGGCAGGAGGTAAGGGAAGATCTCAGGGACCAGTTCCTGGATCCTTACGGCGAGTTCGCTGATTACGTGTTGGATCTGGATGCCAAGTATGACGCCGGCAGCAGCAGGTTGGTTGTCCTGCTTCCCGTGACACATAAGACCACAGGCGACATTGCTGTGATTTATGGTCAGGAAGTGCTGAAGGCAGTGGGTACCTATGTTGCGGAGCAGAACTTCTATTATGAAGCTACTGACTCGGAGGATACGGACAGCACCTACTATGGCAGTTACTTTGACGAGCACGACGTGCTTGTGCAGGTGTTCCCTTATGACAAAGAAGGGGATGAAAGCGCATACCTTGTGAATGATGTTATGAAGGCAGGGGAACAGAGAGAGCTGACAGCTCAGATTCAGTAAAGAAATGATTAAGGAGATATTGGGATGAGGATTGACAGATACTGGAAACAGGCCGCCGCCGGGCTGCTGGCCATCATGACACTGACAATGACCGGAGGGAATCTGGACAGCCTGGCCATGACCAACTCCCAGCCGTTAAAGGCCCAGGGACAGATGCTGTCCTCACCGGACAAAATTATCATCAGGGATGAAGGGGATAATGCCCAGTCATCCCAGGCAGCCGCTGCCAGCCAGCCGGTGATTCAGACCAAGGCTCAGATTGCCGCGTTTGGGGAGGTTACCACTCCAAAGACAGATACCACCTCCCTGTTTGGGGCCGGCCGTCTCACCATGCTGGCCAATCATGACACGGCGGCCCAGCTTCTGTCGGTCATCATCGAGACGGGAGAGGGCGGTCTCATCGTAGTGGACGGAGGCTGGACCAATAACGCGGATTATCTTCTGAACCAGATTAAGCAGAAGGGCGGTTACGTCCAGGCATGGCTGCTGACCCACCCTGATTCGGACCATGTGGGAGCATTGGCAGACATTTTGTACAAGCATAACGGAGAGATTACCATTGACGGTATCTATTACTCCTTTGCAGAGGACAGCTGGTATGCTGAGAAGGACCCTGAGGTTGCCAAGATGGTGGCCTATATCAAGGGAGCTTTTGGTCTGGTGCCTCAGAACATACTTCACGGGGATATTGTATCAGGACAGGTCATCCAGGCAGGTCCTGCCAAGATTCAGGTATTGAATCAGGCATATAAGATGAACAATGACTTTATCAATAACAGCAGTGTGGCCTATATGGTATCCTTAAACGGGACAAACACCGTGTTCCTGGGAGATTTGGCCAAGTCAGGCGGCGAGCAGCTGATGGCTGACCATGATCTGAGCGCCCTTAAGTGCGATATCGTCCAGGTGGCCCACCACGGACAGAACGGCGTGGGCTATGAGGTCTACAAGGCGTTAAGGCCAAGCGTTGCCCTGTGGCCCACCCCCCAGTGGCTGTGGGATAATGACAACGGTGGCGGCTCCGGTAGCGGTATCTGGCTTACACAGGAGACAAAGAACTGGATGGTGCGCCTTGGGGTGAATGCAAATTACTGCATCAAGGACGGCGACCAGGTGATCGAATAAAGCGTGAAATGAATCAGCCGCAAAATAACAGAAATCGTAAAATAACAGAAATTGTAAAATGGCAGAAATTATAAAATGGCAAAACCACCGACAGCAAACGCCGCGGCCCCTTTTCCTGAGGATTTAGGAAGAGGGACCGCGGCATTTTGCTTCGCAATTATCTTTTTTATCTGCTTGTCTGTTTTGTCTATTTACTCACTTTCCCTGGCAGCTGTTTTTCATACATTCAGTCATCAGCACAGGGAAGTCCGCTGTGGTAGGAATAATTTCCCAGCTCGGACAGCAGGTTCTCAAGGGTGTTCAGCTTTAAGGGCTGCCCTGTCTCCAGCATGGAGTTAATCATGTAGAAGATAGTGCTCAGCTTCCCCAGGGACTGTCTGAATAAGTCGGGGAAGGAGGACTTGGAGGCAATGCTCTTATCCCACGGATTGCACCATGTCTCATGGTGCAGGTTCAGGCTCCAGGCCGGGTTCTCCACTGTATCCGTAACCAGCTTGCTGGAAGCCACCGGGTTCTTGAGGAACAGGGATTCAAAAAACGCAATCCTGTCCTTTTTCCTGCTGTTAGGGTCAGACAGCGTCCTGCATCCAAAACGGAGAGCCAAGATGGAACGGTGTATCATGGGAGCCGTGACCTGATACCTGTTTTTATAGCTCAACGGATAGAACGCCTCGTTGATGCAGTCTGACAGGAACTGGGAAATAAATTGGGTTTCCATTCCATTAAGACAAATGGTTGCTGCCTGGTTGAACTGGGATGGCTTCTTCCTCTTGTACTTCTGGAGGAGAAGGGCGTCGATGTCATTCTCCAGCTTGGCGTGGAGTCCATGGTAATAGGAGCCCGGGTGATTGACATCGTATTCAATGCGTCCGTATACATAGGGGTGGCATATGGAGTCACCGATATAATGGCAGATAAAACCGCACATGTAGGCCAGGCCTTCTTCACGCTGCTGCCTGGAGCCGATTCGGGAAAGCTGCATGAAACAGCAACGGAAAAAGTAATTGACATGGTGTTCATGCATATAGGAACCTACATTGCGGTGGTCTCGATGGCGCAGGATGGGCAGGTTATAAAAAAACATGTCCGGCCCCTGGAGACCCAGCTGATAGAGCCACCGATACTTGGCAATGATAAACTTCAGATTGTTCTGAGGCATATCATTGTATGCTTTCATACCCAAGACATAGTGTGTTGTAAAACCTGGCATCGGCATACCTCTTTTCTATTGGATTCTTGCAGTTGTTCCTGCTTCATATTCTATCATAAACAACTATGAAATGCGAGCCGGAAACAAAAGAAAATTCCTTCCAGTGGTCATAGTCAGGGGAACTTTGGAATAAGACATTTATAAGAAGCAAGCAGGGCAGGTTGGGCTCGGATGATGAATGTATTAGAGCAGGTCCACCAGATGGTGTGGGGACCGTGGACCCTTGTCATATTCCTTGGGGTGGGTATATTCTTTACCCTGAAATGTCATTTTTTCCAAATTAGGGGATTTTTATTCTGGTGGAGCCGGACCGCAGGACGGCTCATATCAGGAGAAGCGTTCGGAAAGGAGGACAGGAACGGGAGAGAAGACGGAAACGGGAGAGCGGACGGGACCGTAAAAGGAAAGGGAATCAGTCAGTTCCAGTCGGTCTGCACCGCACTGGCGGCAACCGTCGGCACAGGCAACATAGCGGGGGTGGCAACCGCGCTCACGGCTGGAGGACCAGGCGCTCTGTTCTGGATGTGGGTATCAGCCCTGATCGGCATGATAACCGCTTACGCGGAGACCATGCTGGGAATCAGGTACCGGTACAGGGATAAGGACGGACATTACATATGCGGTCCGTTTATATACATGGAAAGGGGACTGGGGCTCAGGGGAATGGGGGTGCTGTACAGCTTCCTGTGTCTGATGAGCTCCCTTGGAATGGGAAGCATGGTCCAGGCCAACTCGGCAATCAGCACCATGGAATACACCTGGCATGTGCCGGCCCTGGCTGGCGGACTGATATTTACCGGCCTTCTGGCGCTGGTCACCTGGGGAGGAATCCGCAGAATCGGAAATGTGGCTGAAAAACTGGTGCCTGCGGCATCCGGAATCTATATCGCCTTTTCCATGATTGTGATACTGTCCTGTCTGGAACAGATACCGGGAGCCCTGGTATCCATGGTGTCCTCCGCCTTCCGGCCTGAGGCGGCGGCAGGAGGGACCGCTGGATATGTAATCAGCCGCAGCGTGCGTTACGGCATCTCACGGGGAGTATTCTCCAACGAGGCCGGACTGGGTACGCTGGCCGTACTGCACGGACCTACAGAGGGCACAACGCCTCATGAGCAGGGGATGTGGGCCATGTTTGAGGTGTTTTTTGACACCGTGGTCCTTTGCACCCTTACGGCCCTGGTAATCCTGTGCATGACCGGTTCCAGCCCGGAGACAATACCTTATGAGGGGGCAGCTCTTGCGGCCTGGTGTTTCAGCAGACGACTGGGGATTGTAGGGGAATATCTTGTCAGCGGATCCATGGTGGTATTTGCCTTTGCCACTATCATGGCCTGGTTTTATCTGGGGAGGCAGGCCGCTGCCTATTTTATCGGAGGATGCGGGTTCGGAGAAAATGCGCAGCGCATGCTTGCGGCCAAGGTATATCCTCTTTTGTTTATCGCAGCCGTATTTTTAGGAAGCGAGGCCAGGCTGGGCCTGGTCTGGCTGTTGTCGGATATATGGAATGGGCTCATGGCCTTTCCCAACCTGACAGCCCTGCTGTTTTTATCCAGGGAGGTGACTCTGCCGGAGGGTTTTTTAAGAAGGAGCTTCCTGTATAATTCAAGTATAGGGAGTTCCAAGAAAGAGGGGTGAGAAAAAGAAATACCTCAGAGTAAAATAAGATTACTGACTGGAACGGTTAGTAAAAAATCTTATTAAAACAGTGAGGTATCTAAAATGAATTGTAACACACAAAACGCAAAAATTGCATCCATAACGGAAAAAACTTTGATTGTTGGAATTGATGTCGGCAGTGAGACCCATTACGCCAGGGCATTTGACTGGAGAAATTATGAGTACACGAAGAAACCACTGGAATTCAGTAATACAGAAGCGGGGTTTCTGACATTCAAGGCATGGATGGAGGACATAGCGCAACAGCAAGGAAAAACCGCTGTAATCCCCGGAATGGAGCCCGCCGGGTATTACTGCGCGCACATATGGTGCACATAACAAATCCTCCGAAAGCAGGAGGAAGGCATTGGTATAAAAATGCCGCCATCAACCGGCTGACCTGCAAGGGAAACCACAACAGGGACAAACGCATGCCGGCAACGCCGTAAGCCAATGAAATTGCCAAGTTGCGGCTGAACGGCAAGATGAACGTATCGACAAAGACAAAAGCTACACTGCCTGAAGGATAGCCCAAGGAGTCTTAGCCGGGTCACCAGCGAATGGCAATTGTAACGCTGGGTGGCAGTGATAACGGAATCCAAGTATTGTTCCGGTATATATACCCACTGCCAGCCATCCGCAGTAAGCGGAAACGGGCGAAAATCCTGTCTGAAACGGTACACGCTATGTTATGCGCATGAAATGTGGATTGCCTAAAGCGGTTATACCGCCATGGCAACGGAGTCCCCATAGTAGTCCGGGCAGCGGAAAGCGCTGTACATGGCGAAGGGGGACAGTTTGTGATTTCAATACCTAAAGGAAGGATGTGCGAGACATCATGAGAAGTCCCGAAGCTGTATTGAAAAGCTTAAAATCCCACTCTGTTTCACCCGGATACCGGTATGAACGGCTATACCGTAACCTATACAATCCGGCGTTCTATCTGCTGGTATACCAGCAGACGTATTCAAAACCAGGCAACATGAGCCCTGGTGCTGATGGAAAGACATTTGACGGCATGAACCTAGCCAGAGTCAATAAAATCATCACCAGCATGAAAGACCATTCTTATTGCCCAAAACCTGCCCGCCGTACCTATATCCCAAAAAAGAATGGGAAACTCCGTCCGCTCGGTATTCAGTCCAGCGATGATAAACTGGTACAGCAGGTTATGAAAATGATGTTGGAGAATATCTACGAAGATACATTCACTGATACCTCCCACGGCTTTCGTCCAAACCGAAGCTGTCATTCAGCCCTTAGCCAGATTAAAATCAACTTCAACGGGGTCAGATGGTTTATCGAAGGTGATATCCATTCCTACTTTGATATGGTAGACCATCACGTGTTGATAAGCATTCTCCGCAGAAGGATAAAGGACGAAGCCTTTATCAGCCTAATCTGGAAATTTCTAAGAGCCGGGCACCTGGAAAACGGACAATTACACAGACCGGACAGAGGACTGCACCAGGGTTCAATTATCAGTCCTATCCTTGCCAATATTTACCTGAACGAACTTGACTGTTTTATGGCGACATACAAAACCTCCTTTGATAAGGGGACAAAACGACAGCTGTCCAAAGAATACATTTCTGTCCAAAATAAAGAACAACGGTTGAGGAAGTCCATCTCCGGGCTTGCTGGGAATTCCAGAGAGAGAACCCAAAAACTAAAAGAACTCAAAGCGTTGCGCAACCAACGGGTATCTATGTCCTGCTCCCAGCCAATGGATTCTTCATTCAGAAGGATTTTCTACCAAAGGTACGCGGACGACTTCCTTATCGGAATAATCGGCAGCAAACAGGACGCTATAGCAACCAAACAGGTAATCCAGTCATTCCTGCTTAAGGAATTACATCTGGAGCTGTCCGAAGAAAAAACACTGGTTACCCATGGATATGAAAAAGCACAATTCCTCGGTTACGAAATAACCATTGGCCGAAAAGGCGTCCCGTCCAGGGATAAACTGGGAAAACTGTCAGACCGTCACCATGGAAGAGTCAGGCTTTACCTCCCCAAGCAAGCGTGGTTAAAGAAATTAATACAGTCTGAGCCAATAAAAATCGAACACAACGCTGATGGAAAGGAAATCTGGAAACCGAAAACAAGAAATAACCTGCTCTATCTCCCCGACCATGAAATCTTCCGTATATACGACTGGGAAATCGTCGGTTTATACCAATACTACAGGTTTGCGGACAATGCATCGGTGCTCAATGATTAATGTTACATCATGAAATACAGCCTTGCTAAAACACTCGCAGGAAAACACAAAAGTTCAGTGCACAAAATAATGAGGAAATATTTCAGGGAAGGACGCATGCAGACACGTTACCAAACCCATAATGGCTTCAAAACAGTATACTTATATGACTATGGTTTCAAAAAACAACCCATCATCACAAACCATGCTAGTAAAAAACAATCCAAGGAGTTGCTCACACGCTTTTCAAAAGACTGTTGTGAACTTTGCGGTGAAACAAAACCTGGAACAATAGTCCACCATGTAAGAAAGCTGTCAGAACTATCCGGAGTCACCGACTGGGAACGAAAAATGCTTGAAATGAACCGGAAAACCCTGGTTGTATGCGAAACTTGTTATAGCAAAATAGTAAGTGGATTTTAAGTCAACACAAATGGAGAGCCGTATGCATTGAAAGGTGCACGTACGGTTCGGGGGCAAGCACGCAAAAACCTGCCTTTGGGCAAGGCGTTGTGTGCTTAGCCTACGGTTTGCACTGGGGAAATTCCTGCAGGACAACGGAATGAAGCCGGTACACGTAAATCCCCACCATGTCAAGAAGTCAAAAGAGCTGAACGACAACAACCCCAACAAGAATGACCGCAAGGATCCAAAGACCATTGCCGCACTGGTAAATGAAGGGCGCTTCTCTTACCCTTACATACCAACCGGCATCTATGCGGATATCAGGAGTTTGTCAAACCTGCGTTTTCAGACACAGGAGGAGCTTACAAGGATCAAGAACCGGACTGCCAGATGGTTCGCCATCTGCTTCCCTGAATATAAAGACGTTTATGGGGATTTAAAGGCGGTCAGTGGGAGAATGGTGCTGAAGGAAGCGCCTTTGCCGGAGGACATCCGGAAACTTGGTGCAGAAGGTGTAAACAAAATATGGAGGAACGCAAAGCTGAGAGGCGCTGGAATGAAGAAGCAAGGATGGACGAACTGCTCCGAAACATAGAGGAGAAGCCGGGAGAAATTCCATACGTGGATAAACTGATGGAAATCAAGGAGATCGGGCTGGTGAGCGTCAGCGGATTTATTGCAGAGGTGGGGGACATTGGACGTTTTGACAACCCGAAGCAGCTGCAGAAGCTGGCAGGATATGCGATCGTGGCAAATGATTCAGGAAGGCACAGCGGAGAAAGCCGTATCAGTTACAGGGGCAGGAAACGCCTGAGATACGTGCTGTATGAAGCGGCGATATCGCTGGTTGGGAAGAATACCGAGTTCCGGGCAATCCATGAATACTACCGGACACGCAGGGAAAATCCCTTAAAGAAGATGCGGTCTGTTGTGGCAGCGGCCTGTAAGATTCTAAGGGTATTCTACACGATACTGACAAAAGGTGTGGACTATGACCCGTTGAAACTGATGGGAGACATCAAGAGGCCGCAGATGCAGGCGGCATAAGCAGTAGAGGAAATGGTAACCAAACAGGCAATGCCCTGTCCCGGTTGAATTGAGCTTTTGGCGAATGGAGTTAAGGGCTGAATTCAGCCGTGACAGGAAGGCTGAAAGGCAGGAAGAACGAGTCGGGAAAACGTCCGCCGCAAGGCGCCGACCGGGAATCATGCATGACAGGTCAGTAAGACTTAATACAAAGAATGAGCCAGTAGTCGGCAGGAATATTTTCCATAGGGCATGACCCTGCAAAGGAGCTAAGCAGACACCCTGGTTATGGACAGGCGGGACGAAGGAAGTTAGGACCCGGCAGAAATGCTGGAGCTCCTGGCAGACACGGGAGGTTCGCTGCCGTAGAAGGATGGGTATACAAAAGGCCATGTAGAACGAAAGACAACGACGTTTTACTTCGTGTACCCAACCCCCTCTACTTTCGTACCAGATACAGAGAAATCTCCATTCCTCCGGCTCATTCATCTGAGATATGATACTAAAAAATCCTTGAAAAATAAGGAAAAAAGACTTGACTAAATAGGAAGGGAGTAAGAGGATAGTTCATGTACCAAATCAAAGAAGGGAAACAGGGGCGGATTTGACTATGCCCCTGAGCCAGGATAAACGAAAAAACACACCATCCCGTGGATGATGCGCCTTCTGGAAAAAAGTATTAAAAAAGGGAGGAGAGCTGATAAATTCTTATCAGCTCGAGTATTATGAAAAAAATCTTGTAAGCGTTTTTGGGGCAGCAACTCTTGTTGTTTGCTATGGTTAAAGTATATAGCGTAAACATGAAGAAATAATGTTGTTTGTGTAAAAGGTTTTTGAATGAAATATGAACGAAGTGTGAATGGGCAAAGGGGAAGTGTTATCTTCCTACCGGCTTCACACTCACTGTCCGGTCGAAAATAGAACAAAGTAAACATAAGCAGAAGTATCAGGACTAAACAATCCGGGTACTTCTGCTTTTTATTTTCCGGTTTTTCACTCCCGGTCCTATCTGCCGTTTGCCCTTTGTTTTCTCTCTGTTTTCAAAAGAAGAAAGAGTAAATAAGAAAGAAAAGCTGAAAAGGAAAACACCCGGAAACAACGTATTTACAAGGAAAATTCAACCTAAAGACCAATACAAACAAACGGTAAACTGTCTTTGTTCTTGTCCTTTGGCTGTGACAGTCTCAAACAGTGTGGCTGCACCAAAGCCGGAAAAAGAGCAGAGAACAAGGCAGAAAAAAGCATGTCTGAAAATCTAAAAAGGAAGAAAAGAGCGAAAAAGGAAAAGGCTGTTTTCAGTGGGACAAAAGGGCGGGTTTCACTCGCACCTTGACAGGAAGTTGTCTCCTTCCCACCGACTTCCCACTCATTGTTCAGTCGAAAATAGAACAAAGTAAAATCAAAGCAGAAGTATCAGGACTTAACAATCCGAGTACTTCTGCTTTTTTTCTGGTTTTTCACTCACAGTTCCAACATGTATACTACACTGTTTACTTACTATACAACATACAATAATAATGAAGCTAAACATAACAATACAGCCGATGAACAGGAGATAGATTTTTTAGATTATCTGACAGGCGGTTTTATGCGGTTTTTGATTCAGCTAAGTAGAAACAAAAAGAAAATATAATCTTTGCAAAACGTATGTTCCCATGTTAAAATAAACATTAGGAAAGCACTCACGACAGGAGTGGAACCTCCCAGACTTAGTAAAAACGGTTCGCCGGAATACATAGGAAAGGAGGTAGCGCCCATGACAGCATACGAGATTATTTCAATCTTCATAGGGATACTAGCTCTACTCATATCCTTTGGCAGCTTGATTGTAGCGATTATCGCCTTTCTCGATAAGAGAAATAAGCGTAAATAAAATGCCCACCCTGTCTGGTCCACAGGGTGAGCGTTGTCCTAACGGACATTAACTAAACCTTTTGGGAGCATCCACTTTTGGAGTGGGTGCTTTCTTTTACACTTTTATTATAATCAATCCGTTCCCTAAATTCAAGTGATTCTTTGAAATTTTCGTCTAAATTCACACGCCGGCGAGAGCAATTCACCTATTTTGCACCTCATATCCATCAAAACCGCTCTATTTTCCAGCCGCCGCCCATGAAGCAGCCCTCGAATGAATTATCAGCCGATTCAACATAAAACATCATAGAATCAGATAGTAAACGCTTTTCTAAAATGTGTCTGATTCTGGTAAATGCTCACAGACTTTTGCTCCTTGTATTCAAAATACAAAAAATCTATTCGTCAAAATCAACGGCTCTATATGGGCATTACTTTATATATAGAAGAAACTCCTTTGTTCATAAGGCATTCCAGTAAGTAAAATAAATCCGATTTTCCGTCTTTGCATAGGTTGCACAGGCCCACAAAAAGTCAATGCGTTTTTTACCCGGGCTTATCCGAAATAAAAAGTCTAGCTCTTTCATAAGTTGTCCGGCTATTCAACCAGTGGGTCACCGCTGGGCCATCAAAACACAGCAAAATTCATGGTTCTAATCAGTTTACCGCCCATAAACATTAGACAAAAGCAACGGCCTACCATAAAAATGCACTGACCCTGGGCGATAATTTCAGCAGTTCTCTCGGCTGTTCCTGGTCTCACTACGATAGTAAAATTAGAGTGGCGCTAATATACTCAAAAGGAGAATTGCCTATGGAAAGATACGATTACACAGCCAATGTTGATCTGGCTAGGAATGTTCCTGAAGAACTGGACAGATTGACAAACAAGGAAATGATTGCATTACATGAAGCAATTCAAAGAATCAGACAAGACACGGAAATAGAGGCCACCACAAAACATATGGAATGGTTTGACACCGCTATCCTCCCGGTTTTAAAAGAATATGCAGAGCAGACTTCCTCTATTCTTGATATTGAACGGGATAGAGAAATGCTCATACAAGCCACCCTCCGTAATGCTTGTGGGTTAGACATATCAAGTGATAGCCGCTGCCTGTATATGGCAATAATGTCGACCGTTCACCTCTCTGTTGATGTTGAGAACGGTGATCCTGTACTTGTTTTGACTTATGATTTGAAAGAATCTTAGAGGAGGTCAGGTATATGGATATGAAAGACAACCGCAATCTGATAATCTCTATTCTGTTGAATCTGTTAGCGGTCTTGCTGACATCAACACTGTTTTTATTCTACAAAGTGGTGATTGCGGAGGAAATTAACAACGATTTGAACATGGAAAACTTAATGCTTTACAAAGACAAGAAGGAACTGGCAGAGAAATTAGAAGTAAAAGAAAAGCAGGAGGTCACAGAGTAACTTCCTACTTGAAAAATTAAGAAATATCTACATCAAGGATTTTTGCCATGGCAACCAGTTCAGACGCAAAAACATTTGCGAGGTCATGTTCCAGTTTGTAGTATCGCTGCTTATTAATATTTAAACCTTGCAACTGTAATTCACGGATCAGGTCGAAGGCTCGGACACCCTTGCTTTCTCTGATCCGTTTGATATTTGCACCTACGCTGATATGATTATCAGAACGTATTTTAATCTCGTCCATGAGCTAAACTCCTTGATTTTTGTAACTCAATGATATATTACCTGAATCCGTGAAACTGGTTGTTTTATGATGCTAATCCCAAATCGGATTGGCTT
>OWIH01000373.1_pt1 | contig 12469 bp, 10 predicted proteins | sample 1732891 | NCBI WGS metagenome assembly OWIH01 (sample SAMN05065765, study PRJEB22554) | human gut metagenome | biome: ENVO:2100002; feature: ENVO:00000062; material: ENVO:00002003 | host: Homo sapiens | place: USA
GTAAGATCGTCGGCAGCTCAGATGTGTATAAGAGACAGGCCCAGCTATGTGGTGAAGAGCTTCGAGAACTTCTTCCGGGAGGATGCGAGGGGGAACGTGCAAAATTAAAAGATTCAAAGATTTAAAAATTCAAGAATTGAAAGATGCAAAGATGACAAAGTTTTCTTGAAGGGGCGAAGCTTCTTGTGTCGAACAGTAGGGGCAGTGCCTTATGCCTGCCCGCACGCCCGGCAGGGTGTATAGATATAAAAAATAATGTTGAAATAGAAATGGGATGTGCAGGCCGGCAACGCAATCGGCCACATCCCACGAATTTGAAAGACAGAAAGGTGTAATGATGACAATGAAGAAACAAATTACCAACCGTTCTTGGCAGGCTTTCTTCCGCCATACACTCCCTTCCTTTGGAAGGGCCGGGACAGGCTTTTTTGCCATATTGTTCCTCCTCATGCCCCTCTGCGCCCGGTCGCAAAACGTAGCGGCCGGCATCCGCGAGACGCGGCTCATCAACAACGGCTGGCGTTTCGCGCTCGGCGATGCATCGTCGATGGAGCGCGACTTCACCCACGGCACGGAATATTTCACCTATCTCTCCAAGGCCGCTTCCACCGGACAGAACCGCGGCCCCGCCGCCCCCACGTTTGACGACAGCCGCTGGCAGCAAGTCAGTCTGCCCCACGACTGGGTGGTAGATCTGCCCTTTTCGGCCCGCGCCTCCCACAGCCACGGCTACAAGCAAGTGGGGTGGGGCTGGCCCCAAAACTCCGTGGGATGGTATCGCCACCGCTTCTTCATCCCCAAGAGCGACGAGGGGCGGCGCATCGCCGTGCGCTTCGACGGCATTTTCCGCAATGCGCAGGTGTTCTGCAACGGCTTCTACCTCGGCCATGAGCCCAGCGGCTACGCCTCGGCCACCTACAATCTCACCGAATATCTCAACTATGGCGGTGACAACGTGCTCACCGTGCGCGCCGATGCCTCCACCGAAGAAGGCTGGTACTACGAGGGTGCGGGCATCTACCGCGACGTGTGGCTCGAGAAGACCGGCCCTGTGAGCATCGCCTCCGCCACTTACGACACCGAGACGGGCGCAGACACGGCCACCGTCTCCTGCCAAGTGAAGGTGGGCATCGACCGCACGCTCGCCACTTGGACGGGCCTCCTCCGCGTGCGCCTCGACCTGCTCGATGCCCGCGATGCCGTGTGCGCCACGGCCGAGGAGACCCTCGGCGAGTCGGCCGGCGACCTCTCCGTCAGTCTTGCGAAGCCCCATTGGTGGTCGGCCGATACACCTTATTTATATAAGGCCCGCCTCAGTCTCTATCAAGACGGCCGCCTCGCCGACCGCACCGTGACGCGGTTGGGCCTGCGCAGTGTGGCCTTCGACCCCTCGCGCGGCATGACGGTCAACGGCCAAGTTGTGGAACTTAAAGGCACCAATCTCCATCTCGACCACGCAGGCGTGGGTGTCGGCGTGCCCGACTCGCTGTGGGTTTATCGCGTCAAGGCCCTCAAGGCCCTCGGCAGCAACGCCATCCGCTGTTCGCACAATCCCGCCACGCCCGCCATGCTCGACATCTGCGACTCGCTTGGCATGTATGTCATCGACGAAAACCGCCTCATGGGCACCAACCGCGAGCACCGCGACCTGCTCGAGCGCATGATTTCCCGTGACCGCCACCACCCGAGCGTCATCCTCTGGAGCATCGGCAACGAGGAGTGGCTCATCGAGAGCAGCGGGAAGGGGGAGAAGATTGCCCGCACGATGCAGCAGTGGGTGCACGACCTCGACCCCTCGCGCCCCGTCACCTACGGCAATTCCGGCGGCGACCGACTGATCACCGTGCCCGACATACACGGCTACAACTACATCGTGCAGAACGATGTGGAGCATCGCCGCCGGCAGCATCCCGACTGGTTTGTCATCGGCACCGAGGAGACCAGCGGCTGCGGCACGCGCAATGTCTACTTCACCGACTCGCTCCGCGGATGGATGCGCAGCATCAATTATGAGGGCGAGGAGCGGTCGGGCGGCGAGCGCAACGTCATCGAGCGCGGTTGGAAGTTCTACAAGCAGCATCCTTGGGCCGGCGGACTCTTCTACTGGACGGGCTTCGACTACCGCGGGGAACCCAACCCCATGAAGTGGCCCGCCACCGGTTCGCAGTTTGGGCTGCTCGACTATTGCGGCTTCCCGAAAGACGAAGCCTTCTATCTCAAGGCCGCATGGACTCCCGGGCCCGTGCTCCACCTGCTGCCCCACTGGAATCTCCGCGGCCATGAGGGCGACTCCGTGGAGGTGTGGGCCTACAGCAACTGCACCGAGGTGGAACTCCTGCAAGACGGCCATTCGCTCGGGCGCAAGCCCATGCCCGCCGACGGCCACCTCTCTTGGTCCACCGTCTATCGCCCCGGTCGGCTCTTGGCCCGCGGCTATCGCGACGGCCGGCTGCTGCTCACCACCCTCGTGGAGACTACCGGCCCGGCCTCGCGCCTCTCTGCCAAGCCCCACAAGCGCACCCTCCGACGCGACGGACAGGACATCGTTGTCGTCGACCTCTCGTTGCTCGACAGCCGCGGGCGTCTCGTCCCCGATGCCTGCGACTCGCTCCAGTTCGCCGTCTCCGGCCCGGCCGAGATTCTCGGTTGCGGCAATGGTGACCCGGGATTCAAGGGTGTCGAACGCCCCCGCCCCCTTCCGGCCGGTGCCGCCGGCCCGTCTTCCGCCCGGCGTTTCGTCTTCCCCGCTTTCATGGGCCGCGCCCAAGTCATCCTGCGCAGCCGTGAGGGCAGCGGTCCCGTGGTGTTCATCGCCCGTCTGCGTGGCGGAAGGGCCGTGGAGGTGCGACTGTAAAAGTCAAACGGCCAAAAGATTCGCTTCATTCGCAACATTCGCCGACAGAAACAAAACATCGGCGAATGTTGCGAATGAAGCGAAATTGGATAATACAGAGAAAGCGTTAAATGAGTGCAAATGGGGACTTGGGGGCGTGTAAACGGTGAGTATGGGCAGAAAGGATGATTTTCTTTGCTTTTCCATTTGACGGTATGAGGATTTTTTTGTAACTTTGCACGCCAAATTGCGAACAAGAGTGCAAAGTCGGCACGGTATTTGTGGAGTCTGTAAAAAGGAATATATAAGAAAGGTAAAAGGATTACATGAGACAACTTAAGATTTCGAAGAGTATCACCAACCGGTCGAGCGAAGCACTCGACAAGTATCTTGCTGAGATCAGCCATGAGCCCATGGTGTCGATCGATGAAGAGACGGAGCTGGCACAGGCCATCCGCAAGGGCGGCCGTGAGGGCGAGCGCGCCAAGGAGAAACTGGTGCGTGCCAACTTGCGCTTCGTGGTCTCCGTGGCCAAGCAGTATCAGCATCAGGGACTCGGACTGACCGACCTCATCGACGAGGGCAACATCGGACTGGTGAAAGCTGCCGAGAAATTTGACGAGACCCGCGGATTTAAGTTCATCTCGTATGCCGTGTGGTGGATTCGCCAGAGCATCATGCAGGCCATTGCCGAGCAGAGCCGCATCGTGCGCCTGCCGCTCAACCAAGTGGGGGCGGTGAGCAAGATCAATCAGGTGACGAGCAAGTTCGTGCAGGAACACAACCGCCGTCCTTCCATTCAGGAGCTGGCGCAAATCACGGGCATTGACGAGCAGAAGATAGAGCAGAGTCTCAATGCCGACTCCCACCACATGAGCATCGACGCGCCTTTCGCCGAGGACGACGACAACTCGATGGCCGATGTGCTGGCTTCGGGCGACGACAGCCGCACGGACAAGCAGGTGGACTTCGAGTCGATGGCCAGCGAATTGAACAATGTGCTCAAGAACGTGCTCAAGGAGCGCGAGATACGCATTGTGAAAGAGTGCTTCGGCATCGGCTGCCACGAGAAGGGGCTCGAAGAGATAGGCGAAGAAATGGGACTCACACGGGAACGTGTGCGCCAGATTCGCGAGAAGAGCATCCTCAAGATTCGCGAGAGCGGCAATGCCCGCATCCTCATGAAATATCTGGGCTGAGCCCTGCGGGGGCTTGTGGGGCGGCCGGTTGGGTCATTCCACAAGTTCCACTTCCTTGTCGGTCATGGTGACGAAATGCAGTTTGCGGGCCATGCCGAGCAGATAGAGCGCATCCTTTTGAGTGCAGCTATATTGGTTTTTCAAACTCTCCAGAAACTTTTTCTTAGACACGGTATGGCTGTGGCTGTCGTCAAAAATGCGACCCACAGCCTTTTTCAGTTCGTCGGCGTTGTAGTGGATGTGCTTCTTGTGCAGGAAGTTATAGACCACGAGCCCCAGGCAGGCGGCTATCAGCAGGATGGTGATTAGTGTCGTATGATCCATGGTGGGTAGGTTTTGGTGGTGTAGTATAGATTGTTGCCGGGTGTGCAGAGCATACCTTCTGTCGCAAATATATGCTTTTTTTTGATAAGTTGTCACCACAAGCGGCAACTTTTTTGTTTTTTTGACAGAAGAGGGGGGAGGAAGGAGGGAAGAATTGTGGGAGAAGAGGGAGAGGAGGGAGAGGAGGCCCTCACAGCGTGAGGGCTTACCCGACCGCAGCAGCAACTCCCTAAAACTCCACCACCACGCGGCCGTTGACCATGCGGCCCGTGAGATAGTTGGGCACGGCATACTGGTGGCTGCCGACATCGGTGATCCAGTAGTAGCTGTTCACGTTGCTGATGCCGAAAAGATTGAGGCAGTCCACGCCGAGCCACACGTTGCGCACGGGCGAATGCTTCTGCCGGCGGTCGTTGTCGTAGAGCCGGTAGCTCATGCCGATGTCGGCGCGCTTGTAGGCCGGGGCCCGAAACTGGTTGGTTTCCAACTCCCGGTGGGGTGCGGCAAAGGGCAGACCGTCGGCGAAAGCCAGCTTGAGACTCATGCGCCAGCGGGTGGTGCCGGGGAAATAGTCGGTGAAAAAGAGGTTGACGGCATATTTCTGATCCGTGGGCAGGGGAATGTCTTTGCCGTTGAGCCTCATGCGGGTGTCCATGACGGAGAGCGTGAGCCACGAGTCGGTGCCCGGCACAAACTCGCCGTAGAGTTTGAGGTCGAGGCCCGCGGCGTGGCCCGAAGCCTCGTTGTGGCCGTAGTAGACCGTCTTCACGTTGTTCACCGAGTAGGGCACAAGGTTGGCCAGCGCCTTGTAGTAGGCCTCGGCCGAGAACTTGAACTTGCGTCCGTTCACGCTGAAACGGTAGTCGTAGCCGGCGATGAAGTGTATCGACCGCTGGCTTTTGATGTTGCGGTTGAGTGTGGCATAGGTCACCCCGCCCACGGTCGACGTGTCGCGCAGTTCCTTGAAGAACGGCGCCTGATAGTACAGTCCCGTGGCCAACCGGATGGTCACCTTGTCGCTGAAAGCCGGTATGATGCCCAGCGAGAGGCGCGGACTCACGATGGTCTCGCGGTTGAAGTTCCAGTGGCTCATGCGCACGCCGTAGTTGAGTGTGAAATGCGTGTGTCCGCCCGCACTTGACAGTCGCCACGTGTCCTGCAGATAGGCCTCGATGCGAGTTGCGTCGAGCGTGTTGGCCGCGCGTAGCGAGTATATCATGTGCAGGTCGCGCCCTGTGTGGGGCACGCTGTAGCCCGCCGAGTCGCGCATTTCATACTCCACCGAGTTTTCCTCGATGTGCTCCCGTTTGAGCGTCACAGCCGTCTCCACCTCATGCTTCTTGGGTTTGTAGCGCAGCATGAGTTTCGCGCTTGTCACCCGTGCTTCGAGATAGTTACGCGCATGTTCGAAATAGGTGCCCACGGCAAGGTTTTCCGATGTCTCCGTCTGGTCGAGCCAGTATTGTCCCTGAATGTCGTAACGTTCCTGTTCGCGGGTGAGGAAGGCACTGCCGATGAGCGAGAGCGAGGCCAGGCTGCCCAACCGCCGGGTGAGCGCGAGCGACCCGAAGTAGGTGAGGAAGCGGTCTTTCTCCTGCCCGTCGAAGTAGACGCGGAAGCTCTTCACGTTTTCCAGCGTGCCGAACGACGTCTCGCGGTTTTGCGGTATGAAGTGGTAGTGGTTGTCGGAGATGTTGCCTATCAAGTCCACCTGCCACAGCTTCGACGGCTCGTAGTGCAGATAAGTCTGGTAGTCGAGAAAGTTGGGCCGGTATTCCCCGTTCTCCTGCAGGCTCCCCAGCAGATAGCGGTTGGTCTTGTAGCGCAGGCTGTTGAGCCACGAGAGCCTTTTTGTGGCCACCCCCACGTAGGCATCGGCCCCCATCATGCTTGCCGCCAGCGTGGCCTCGAAGGCCGTCTTGCGCCCTGCGGCCGGCTTCAGCTGCTTGTAGTCGATGGCCAGTGCCGATGACATTTTGTCACCGTAGCGCGCCTCGTAGCCTCCCGTGGAGAAGGCAATCTTGTCCACCATGTAGGGGTTGATGACGGACAATCCCTCCTGCTGCCCCGAGCGCACGAGGAAGGGTCGGAACACCTCCACGCCGTTGATGTAGACCGAGTTTTCGTCGAACGCTCCCCCGCGCACGTTGTATTGCGACGACAGTTCGTTGTGCGAGCTCACGCCCGCCTGACTCTGTATGAGTCCCTCCACGGCGTTGCCCGTGGCCGAGGGCGCGCCCGCCATGTCCTTCACTTTCAGGTCCTGCGCCTGTCCCGATTGTATCTTCTCGCCCTTCACCTCCACCTCGGCCAGCGTGTTGTCGTTGTAGAGCACCACCTGTAGCGTCTGTTTGCCCCGTGGCCGTCGCAGCACGCGCGTCTTGGTGCGGTAGCCTATCATCGAAAACCTCACCACCACCGAGTCGGCCGAGCGTAGCTTCATGCTGAACTCGCCCTTGAGCGATGTCATGGTCATCCTGCCCTGCGCCGGCACCGCCACGGTGGCCAGTTCCACGGGGTTCATGTCCGGGTCGGTCACTTTGCCTTGAAGCACGAATTCCTGCGCCCCCACCTTGCAGGCCAGGCACAGAAGTATATGGATAAGGAAAATCTTCTGTCTCATTGTTTCTTTAACGCAGAAAGGGGCGGAATATTGTAGAGGTATAGAGGTAAAAGGGGAGAGGGGTAAAAGGGGGAGCGTATGGTGGATGGTGGGGAAAACGTGGCGGATGGCAGGCATAAAGTGCCGCCCCTACTGCCGGTGAAGGCTTTGTCAAACTATCTGCTGCTTTTCGGGCTTTGAGCCTACGTTATTTTCATCGGGCGGACGGATGAGCGAAAATACGCGAATTTTGGAGCTGTTTTCTATGCGCTGATAGTCAGGCATCTGAATATTATTGACAACCCTTGGAAGGTTGAAAACGGGCCGAACGAGGGCGCAAAAGGGCCGCAGTCGCACGACGACTGCGGCCCTTTTGCCTTGCGATAGTGGCCCTTTGGGCTCCTGATGGTGGCTCTTTGGCAAAATCCAAAGGCCCCGATGGCGTGTTAGAGCGGCTTTTGGAGCTTTGAAAGGCAGTCTGTCCAAGCTAATCGGGGAGTTTCCGCAGAGGCAGATTTGTAAAACTTATTCAGGTGTTGTCAACACAGAATCGAATCTTTATACATACTGATGCGATGGTGTAAAATCATCCGCGAATATTTGGATTTATGGCCGAAAAATGGTATATTTGCCAACAGAAAACCATTAAAGAACAGGGAGGTAGGACAATGACGCAAATACTTGTAACGCTCGATGAGGAGTCCACGGCACAGAGCATCCGCCGTGCTATCGGCATGCTGCGTGGTGTGGTTTCCACCTCTATTTATAAAGGGGAGGAGCAGGCTCGGAAGGCGTATGTGAAGGAAACGCTGACACGGGCCGTCACCGAAATGAAAGCAGCGAAGGGCAAGGGGCTGAAAAGGCAGACTGACAGTGATTTTGTACGGGAAATAGAGGAGTGTATATAAATCTAAGGAAAGAAAATGGAAACGACCATCACCAGAAAGTCGGCATCGTTCAGGTTGAATGCCGACTTGCTCGAAACGCTGAAGCGCCACGCCAAGGCTGCCAACCGCAGCCTGAACAACTATGTGGAGAGCGTGTTGCTCGATGCTATGTACCATGAACCCAACGAGGACACGAGGGCGGCCATTGAGGAAGCGCGGGCGGGCAAACCTGCCGCCGGAACGCTCGACCTCTCCGGTTACGAGGCTTTCGTGAAATCCATAGACGAGGCAGATGAAGAGGATTGACTACAGTGCACAGGCCAAGAAAGACCTGAAACGCTATCGGCACAAGCCTCGCGAACTGAAAGAACTTTTCAATGTGCTGGAAATGTTGGCCCGCGGGCAGAATCTCCCTGTCGTCTATCGGGCGCATCTTCTGCATGGCGAATATGAAAACTGCATGGAATGCCACATCAAAAGTGACTTTCTGCTCATCTGGATAGACGAAAGCCGGTCGACTATTCGGGTGTTGAGAGTAGGCAGCCATTCCGAACTTTTCAAGAAGTATTGAATCTTCGTCCCACGTTCCGCACAGCCAGAGCGTGGGACGATTGTTTTCCCGCCATCTCTCGCTGCCGACATCGACAGATATTCCCCCTGCTACGGCTGCGGCAGGGGCATTCCGGCCCGGCGGAAGAGGAGGCGGTCTTGCCGGCTCCGCACCATCTGTTGCAGGAGCCGGGCCTCGTTGTGATCGTCGAGATAGAGAGCCGGGGCGGGGCGGTAGGCGCAGTGGGCCACGGAGAGGGTGGGGAGCAGACGGGGCGTGCGGATCCCGGCAAGGTGGACGAAGGTGTGGAACACCGACACGCTGGTGGCCACCGGGCGGCGGGCGTTGGCCGAGAGGGCCCGGGCAGCGGCAGGATTCAGGGCCCGGTAGCGCGGCGAGAGCCACACGAGGAGCGGCACGTGCAGTTCATAATAGGAGGGCACGGGCGAGGCGTGGAGGAAGAGGTGGCGGCTGTCGTCGAAGATGTTTTCGCCGTGGTCGGAGGTGTAGAGCAGGGCCGAGGCGGCATCCTGCGCCGCGAGTCGGTCGATGAGCAGGGCTATCAGGCGGTCGGTGTAACGTATGGTGTTGTCGTAGCCGTTGACCAGCGAGGCGCGGTTGGCGGCTTCCGCCTCGTCGGCATCATCGGGCAGGAAGTGGGCCATCGAGCGCGGATAGCGTTTGCGATATTCGAAGTGCGAACCGTAGGTGTGCAGCACGATGAGCTGTTTGCGCCTCTTCCGGCGCAGCACCTCGTCTACCGGCGCCAGCAGGTCGGCATCGTAGCCGTCGCCGGCAGTGGAGTGCGAGCCGGCAGTGGGTTCTTTGACAAACTTCCACTCGTCGGCCTCCTCGCCGAAAAAGTCGATGAACGAGTGGTTGGGCAGCTGGTTGGAGAGGAAGACGGTGTGGAATCCCGCCTCGCGGAAGGCCGTGATGATGCCCTTCCGGGTGTAGATGCTGTCGTAGTCGGCGGCCGACACGGCCGAGAGCAGCATGGGCACGCTCTTGTGGGTGGTGTTCGACTGGGTGAGGGCTTTGTCGAATGCGAAAAGTCCCCGCATGGCCGAGAGCCGCGGCGTGGTGTTGCGGTGGTAGCCGTAGAGTCGGAATTGCGGCGCACGGGCCGTCTCGCCGATCACGAGCACATACACCTCGCGCTCGTCGGCGGGGTGGGTGGGCCGTGCGTGGAAGGTGAAATGGCGCGAGGTTTCGGCATAGCGGGCGGTGGCCCGGGTGCGGAGCACGGCCAGCCGGATGTTCTGAAACACGTTGACGGGGTAGAGGTCGTTGGCCGCCCGATAGGCCTTGCCGGTGGCGAAGACGAGGAGCAGTAGTCCGGCCGCCGCCCCGGCGGAGGCTGCAAGGCGCGTGACGCGGGTCCACCGGTGGGGGAGTGGGCGGCTTCGGCGTATTGAGAGGGCCCCCAAGAGGAGTGTGGGCACGTAGACGGCGAAGACGAACGCCAGCCCGGGCAAGAGGTTGTCGAGCAGTTCGCCCGCCTCGCCGGGGTTGGTGGTGAGCAGGTTGAGGAACATGTCTACCGCAATGACGGAGTGCCCGTAGAGATAGATGAGCACAAACTGGAAGGCGGAGAGGAAGACAAGCGGGAAAAGCACCCACAGCACAAGGCCGGGCCGCCGGCGGAAGGTGAGCGCGGCGGCATAGAACGAGACGGGCAGCAGGATGTTCACCAGTCTGTAGACGAAGGGCACGGGCTCGGTGACGGCCAGGCAAAGGTTGGGCAGGGCCAGCACGAGAAGGGCCATCACGAAGACCGTTTGCGGCTCGGCGGCTCGGCGGAAGATGCGTTTAAAAAGCTTCATTGACATTGAATAAAAAGCCCGACTGGCCGCTTTTGCCGAAGCCGTAGTCGAACCGGATGTTCACGTTTTTCTTGAATTCCCAGCGATAGCCGATGCCCCAGTTGGGCAACACGTGGCGCAGGCGCAGGGTACCCGGCTTGGGAAACACCGTGCCCGCCCCGGCCCATACCACCATGCCGTTGCGGTGGTAGAGGTGTTGGCGCAATTCGACCTGCGTCTCCAGTTTGTCGTTGTCGCGGTAGCGGCCATTGTAGTAGCCGCGCATGGTGTGCGAGTCGCCCAGCAGGGCCATGTTGTTCCACTCCGGCGCGCCGAACTGCAGCACACCGCCGGCCTGCACCGCGAGCGTCGCCCCCTGCCAGAGCGGCGTGTAGGCGTTGGCCACGAAGGTGGTGGTGAAGAAGGTGTGTCGGGCGTTGGCCAACTGCCGGCGCGCCATCTGGCCGAACGTGAGGTAGAGGCCGCGGTGGGGGGCGGTCATCACGTCGCGCGTGTCGAGTTCGAAGGCTGCCCCCATGCCGAGATCGGTGGCGTGGGTCGGTCCCCCGGAGAGCAGTTCGGGGCGCGTGAGGCTGCCGGCCTTCATCCAGTTGAACGACACTGCCGGCCCCGCATACACGCCCTTGGCGAGACGGAAGAGGAAGTTGGCTTTGATGTCCACCTCCGAACGGTTCATCTTGCCCTCGTTGCCGCTGTCGTTGCCCATGTCATAGCCCGTGCCCCAAAACTTGGTGGGGAAGAACACGAACGATGCATCGTAGCCGAGCCGGTAGCGTTCGCGCGGAAAGAGGTGGACCCCCTTCAGCCCCACCATGTAGAAGCCCACCGTGGACACGTCGCCATAGAGCGAGACATTGGAGGGCGGCAGGAGCGAGTCGGCAGGGTCGGTGTAGTAGAGTCCGGCTGCCACGAGTCCCAGGCCGAGCTTGGTGTCGGTGGCATAGTGTGGTCCGCCGATGACGCTGAAGTCGAACTTGCGGCGGTCTTTCTCCTTGTTGGAGTCGGCGAAGTAGGCCGCCAGCCGGCTGACGAATCCTCCCTTGTGGGGCCGTGCAAGCGTGTCGGGCACGGCCATGTCGCGGCGCAGCGAGTCGCCGGCGGGCGGGCTGTTTTGCGCCCGCAGTCCCATGGCGGCAAGCAGCAGTCCCGGAAGCAGCGCAAGTCTTGCTGCCCGAGGCAGGGTGGGGCGCGGTTTAGAACACCAGTCTGACATTGTCTATCCAGATCGTGTTGCCCGGCGAACCGATGAAGGCGCCGCCGTTGCTTGACGAGAATTGCACGATGAGATGTGTGGGTTGCTCGCCGGCATCGGCCCAGCCCACCTCTTTCAGCACCACGCTCTTGCCCTTGCTGTTGCGCACGTAGTCGGTCTGCCGCAGGCCCATCAGCCGTTCGTTGTAGCCCTGCCGGTGGCGCAGGTCGCCGTAGAGCACCTGATAGGTGGCATTGTTCACCCATCCGCTGCTGCTGTTGCGATATTCCACCACCACCGTGCCCACGCGCTTGGCCGTCACGTTGCCCTTGCTGTCCTCGCTGCGCTTTTGGAGCAGGAGCACCGCCGTGGCACAGTCTTTGCCCGCCACGGTCTGCACTTTGCTGAATCCCGTCTGCTTGATGCGGTTGGGCTCGTTGGTCAGTGCTACCCGGTAGTCAAACCGGAGTGCCTTTGGCCGCTTGGTGTAGGGGATGCCCCAGTTCAGCGCGCGTTCGCCGTCTTTCGATCCGCTGATGGGTTCATGCACGTCGCCGAGGAAGATGGAACCCGCCGCGAGCACACTGATGTCGATCATGCCCAGCACCTTCACGTGCTCTATGTGGGTGGTCAGCTTGGCGCAGTAGCCGTTGCCGCGCGCCTCGCGATACACCGAACTGTTGGTCTTCACGATGCCCATCACCTTGGCCATCACGTTCGACGTGGCCCATGGCGACTTGCCGAGGTTCTTGTAGGGCACGTTCCCGTTGACGGTGCGGTCGGGCCCTATCTCATAGAGTGTCTTGGCGTTGCCGCCGATGATGTCCGACTCCTTGATGTTGCGAGCCACCCAGTGGTTCATGTTGCCGTAAAGAATCGGCTCTTCCCGCTCCTGCGCCACGCTCGCTGTGGCCAGCAGGCAAGCCATTACTGTTATTGCTATTTGTTTGTACATAATAAAACCTTGTTCCTAAGAGACCCCCAACCCCCTAAAGGGGGCTTTGCAAACCCTGTCTCTTATACACATCTCCGAGCCCACGAGACGGAGCTACATCT
>OWIH01000400.1_pt1 | contig 11256 bp, 6 predicted proteins | sample 1732891 | NCBI WGS metagenome assembly OWIH01 (sample SAMN05065765, study PRJEB22554) | human gut metagenome | biome: ENVO:2100002; feature: ENVO:00000062; material: ENVO:00002003 | host: Homo sapiens | place: USA
GGGGTGGGTCCGTAATGCCTGTCAAATTATTTATTGGTTTTCACCCTCTGTGCTTGCGATATTTGCAACCGTCTGCCCACTTGGGTGCAAATATGCGATTTTTGGCGATGTTTCCAACACGCTGACAATCAATCGTTTGAATTTTACTGACACGATGATGGACCCGAAAACGGGCCTGAAAAGGCCCAAACGGGCTTGCGAAACGGCCACAGTCACCGTGCAACTGTGGCCGTTTCGGCGTTTAAGGGCGGCTCTTTTGCAAGTTCGGTGTGCTTTTCCTCAAGTTCGGTGTGCTTTTCCTCAAGTTCGGTGTGGCCCTTTTGCAAGTTTGGCGGGCCGGAACGGGGAAAACCGGTGGACTTCTTCGGCGGTCTAAAGGCGGTTTTCCGCTCCGGTTGGAGGATTTTGGCGGATGCGTTTTTGTTCATATTATTCGCCACCATCCGATGGCTTGCAGAGACAGCCTACGCCGGGCTTGTGGGTGCGTGGGCCATGCACGGACTCGTTTTCCGCCGGCCGTCAACTGTCCGCATTCCCCCGTTCTGCGCGTTGCCGCCTCGCGTTTATCCCCTCACATCCGTTGCGGGCTTGAAGGGGGAGAGCCATCCCATCTTTTGTTTATGAACATTTTACAGAGTCGGTTAAAAGACCGGACACAGCAAGACAGCAATTTATTTCCCACTCCTTAACGTTTTTTATGTCTTCACGATGTTTCAGTCTTCATATTTTTACTTATTTTTGCTCCGAATACTATACATTAACCAAACTCGCTTGCACACGCTTGATAAAAATAGAAATATTGTGATGAGAAAATATATTCTATGTTCCCTCTTCGCCGCCGTTGCTTTGCAACTCTGCGCGCAAACGCCTTCCTATGCGCGATATGCAGGCTGGCACAAGCAATATGGCGACACCTTGCGGGGGGCAAACATCGCTGCGGCACTGCAATATCTCGCCAAACAAGGTATCAAACCCCGCCGGACGGTGGTTGTGGGCATCTTGGATTCGGGCATCGACACCGCCACCGTGGCACTCAAGGACGCCCTGTGGGTGAACAGGAAAGAACGCCCCGGGCGCAAAGACTGCGACGGCAACGGCTATGCCGGTGACGTGCATGGATGGAACTTCTTGGGAACGGCCGACGGAACGTTCGACATGACGAGTGCCGGCACCGAGGAGTACCGCGAGTTTAAGCGGCTCTATCCGCGCTACAAACACGCGTCGGACAGCGCGGAGGCGGCCAATCCCGAATATGCCTATTATCGGCAGATGCGCAAGGCGGCAGGCATCAACCGCTATTTGCTGTATTACAAAGCCACGAAAGCCAAGATGAAGGTGATGGAGCGGATGGACTCGGCACTGAAGACGCTCCCCAATGTCCATACAGACACGCTGCGGCTCGCCTCGCTGGCCCGTGTGCCCGCGCCCACCACGACATGGGCCGACGACTGCCAAGCACTGCTCGTAGACCTGATGAAGGCCAAGGAGGGCACCACGTGGCCGGCCTTTGTGGCGCAGCAGCACAGTGCCTTCCGGCTCATGGGGCAGCGCATCCGCGGCATTGAGCACGATGCCGACAAGCGACTGCTCATGGGCGACGACATGAGCGATGCCGCCGACCGCTTTTACGGCAACGCCCGGCTCACGGTGGAGGGGTGCGACCACGGTACGTTTGTGGCGGGTATCATCGCCGCAAAGCCCGATGCGGCCCACCGCGCCTATGCGGGCATCTTCCCGGAGGCGCGCCTGATGATAGTGAGGTGTGTGCCCGATGGCGACGAATATGACAAGGATGTGGCCTCGGCGATAAGGTATGCGGTGGACAACGGTGCCAAAGTCATCAACATGAGCTTGGGCAAATACACCTCGCCGCAGGCGGATATGGTGAACCGGGCCATTGCCTATGCGGCCCGGAAAGATGTGCTCATCGTGCAGGCGGCGGGCAACCACCATCGCGATATAGACAGTGTGGCCTATTATCCCACGGCCACCGACGCGCAGGGGCGGCGCTTCGACAACTTCATCAGGGTGGGGGCATCCGATTCCGCCGGCCACCTCTCGTCGTTGTCCAACTACGGCAGAAACGCCGTAGACGTGCTGGCTCCGGGCGAATACATCGCTTCGGTGCTTCCGGGCGATGTCTACGACTTTTCGCAAGGCACCAGTGTGGCGGCCCCCATCGTGTCCTCGGTGGCGGCACTGCTGCGCAGTTGTTTCCCCAAGCTGAGTGCCAAGACGGTGAAGGCGATTTTGGTGCAGAGCGTCCGGAAAGATTCCGACGGCCTGTTGGATGCCGAAAAGGCTGTGAGGGCGGCACGTGCGTTGTGCCGGTAGACGGAAAACAGTTTGCCGCCGCTCCCAATCGGCAGAGCCTGCGGGCGGCAATGAACACATAAACTAAATATGACTCAATCTTTGCAGCATCTCTTTTTGCATCTCAGTTGTGGACTGCGGCAGCGCAAACGCACGGTCACGGGCGTGGCATTGCTGCTGCTCGGCAGCGCGTTTCCCGTGCTGTCGCCGGCACAAACCACGGTAGACTGGCAGTTGGTCGAAAACGCTTCGGAGCGCGCTTTGCAGCCGTTGTATCAGGAAAACGCCGTGTCGCCGGCATGGGTGGGCGACAGCCATTATCTGTTCTACGATGTGAAAGAGGCCTCGGGTCGCGTGGTCTATCTCATGAATGCCGCCACGGGCAAGCGGGAAAGGCTCATCAAAGACACCGATGCCTTCGTCCGGCAATATCGCACCTTGCTGAAAGACACGTCGATAACGGCAGACAATCTCAAACTTTACAGTCTGCGTATGCGCAACGGCGATGCCCGCAGCGTGTATTGGGCGAAGGGCGGCAAGCATTTTGTGTATCACCGTCCAAGCGGTCGGCTGGCTTTGACCGCCGAAAAGGTGCCGCCCCGTTTTCTGACTCCTGCTTCGGGCGCAGGCCAACGCTCGTCTTCCACGCGCGACTCGCTCTTCACCATGCTCGGCAGCCGCTACGACTTGTATGTGCGCGACAATGGTTCGGGAGCGGTGACACGGCTCACGCACGACGGCAAGGAGTATGCCTCCTATTGCAGTCGCTCGGCAGGCGACTCGCTGTCGGCCGGCAATGCCGCCGGCCTTTGGTATGGGCACGTGTACATCTGCCTCGTGACAGACGACAGCAAGGTGGGCGACCTGTATCTCATCAACGCCCTCGGCAAGCGCCGCCCCTCGTTGCGCACCCGCAAGATGCCCCTCCCCAACGAGCCGAACGTGAGGCAATTCAGGCTGTTTTGGTATGATGCCGACACCCGGAGGAGTGCCTTCGTGCCCGTGAGTCGTTTTCGCGACGGCGTGGTCGACATGAGTTTCGGGGCGGTGGGCAATGCCCTTTACTTCACAAGCCGCAGCCGGGCCGCCGACAGCCTTGAGCTCTGCCGGCTCGACCTGCCCACGGGCACCGTCCGGACCGTTATCCGCGAGGTGTGCAAGCCCCATCTCAACCTCACGCTTTTCAACTATCATGTCGTGGACAAAGGCCGGCACATCATCTGGTGGTCGGAACGCACGGGGCGGGGAAACTACTACCTATACGACAACAAAGGCACGCTGCTCAACCGAATCACCCGCGGCGATCGGCTCGTGGCAGGCAGCATCGTGAACATCGACACGCTTGCAGGCACGATGATATTTGCCGGCTACGGTCAGGAGGCAGGCATCGACCCCTATTACACCTATTATTATAAGGTGCGGCTGGACGGGCGCAAGCAGCAAAAGCTGTGCAGCGGCAACGGCACCCACGAACTGCAACTGTGCGACGACAAGCGTTTCGCGCTTGACAGCTATTCCCGCATGGATCTGCCCACAGTGTATGAGGTGGTGTCGGTGGAGCGGCCGCAACGCCGGTTCGCTGTGGCCAGACGCTCGGATGCCGCCCTCCGCAAGGCCGGATGGCAGCCTCCGCGGCTCCTCTCCCTGAAGGCAGCCGACGGGAAGACCGATCTCTACGGTTTGATGTACGTGCCCTGCAACTTGAATCCCAAAGCGAAATACCCCGTCATCTCAAACGTCTACCCCGGTCCGCAGGACGACCAGCTGCCGCGCAGCTTCTCTCTGGACGACAACGGCAACCAGAGTCTTGCCAACATGGGCTTCATCGTGGTGAGCATTGCCCCCCGGGGCAGTTCGCCGCTAAGGGGGCGCGACTTCTACACCTACGGTTACGGTCGGCTGAGAGACTATCCGCTGGCCGACGACAAGCATGCCTTGGAGACACTGGCCGGGCAATATCCGTTTATAGACCTGTCGCGCGTGGGCATCTACGGGCATTCGGGCGGAGCCTTCATGACCGTTGCGGCGATGCTCACCTATCCCCAATTCTACAAGGTGGGGGTGGCCGCATCGGGAAATCACGACAACAACATCTACATACAGTGGTGGGGGGAGGTCTTCCACGGGGTGACGGGCCACATCCCGACGAACATGGAGCTTGCCGGCGCTTTGCAAGGGCGGTTGATGCTGGTGTCGGGCGATGTGGATGACAACGTGCCTTACGCTTCGACCCTCCGCATGGCAGACGCTTTCATCAAGGCCGGCAAGCGTTTTGACATGATGATTCTGCCCGGCAAGGACCACAGTGTGTGGAGTGATTACTACCAGAATCTGGTGCGGTACTATTTCAAGGAACATCTCGTGGTTCCGCAAAAAGAAGACATAGACATAATTCATCACCAATAAAAACAACCTCTGTCCATGAGTATGAAGAAAACAACACTATTTATCTGGATGTTGCTTTGTTTGCTCGTAACAACAGTACAAGCGCAAAACAAACAAAGCGATGAAGATGTGCTGGTAGACATCACCATTGTCGACAGCAATGGTGACGGCTTGCCCGGTTCCACGGCCAAAGTGTCGGGAAGGCCCGTCGCCGTGGTTACCGATGCCGACGGAAAGGTGTCGTTCTGGGTGCACCGGGGGGATAAGATCACGCTTTCTTATCTCGGAATGCAATCGCGCGTGTTGGTGGCCAACAAGCCCATCAGTGGCAAAATCACACTGCAAGACGAGGAAAACACGCTCGACCAAGTGGTTGTGAACGGTTATCAGCGCACCACAAAGCGCAGAGTGACGGGCTCGGTGGCCACCATCGACGCGTCGGACCTGAAAGGCAAGCCGCTTGACAACCTCGACATGATGCTGCAAGGCAAAGTGGCGGGTGTGGATATCAAGGCTGTCTCGGGCCGGCCGGGGGAGGCTGCGAAGATTCGCATCAGGGGAACCAACACCATCACGGGCAACGCCGACCCGCTGTGGGTGGTGGACGGTGTCCCCTTGCAGCGGGACATTCCGAAGATAGAAACCTCGCAAGTGAGGTCGGGGGACTTCTCCGACATCTTCTCAAAGGGCATCTCGGGCATCAATCCCAACGACATCGAAAGCGTGACGGTGCTCAAAGACGCTTCGGCGGCGGCCATCTATGGCTCCCGGGCGGCCGGGGGCGTGATTGTGGTGACGACCAAGCGCGGCACGGAAGGCAAGATGCAGGTGAATTATTCCACCAACCTCTCGTTGACGACGAGTCCTCCCCGCAGTGCCGACCTCATGACTTCAAAAGAAAAACTGGCGTGGGAACAAGAGCTGTGGGACGAGTTCTCGCAGGCTAAATTCGCCAAGGGGGAGACCTATCCCGTGATTGGAGCCGTGGGCATGATACGCTCAGGCTATGGCCGGTATGCGGGAATGACACGCGAACAGCAGGATGCCGAAATCGCAAAGCTGGGCGAGACCAACACCGATTGGTTCAAGCAGCTGTTCAGAAACTCGTTTTCGCACAGTCATTATCTGTCTCTCTCGGGCGGCGGAAAGCGCAGCACCTACTATGTCTCTATGGGCTATGAAAACAATCTGGGCTTGGTGAAGCGCACAAGCTATGACCGCTACAACCTGAACTCGAAGCTCGACATCACGGCCAATGAGCGAATAAAACTCGGTGTCTCGGTGGACGTGTCGTGGCAGAAATCCAATGGCTCTGCATTGGGGGACAATCCGTTCAAGTATGCCTACTTTGCAAATCCTTACGAGAAGCCCTATAACGCAGACGGGTCTTACGCTCCGGACAACACCTTCAAGGCCATACAAGACATCAACGGCGCTCCGACCACCCAAATGCCGGGCAATGGCTACAACATCATGCGTGAGTTGGACCATACGAGCAATGTGGCAAAGAATCTGAATGTGACCTCCATCCTCAATCTGTCGGTCAAGTTGTTGGACAATCTCACCTTCGAGGGGCTGGCGTCATACGGCTACACCAATAGCAATGATGAGAATATCAACGACAAAGACACCTATGCGGCGTGGATAGACCGGCCCTTTGAGGGGAGCAGCACGGTCTCCAAGCGCACTTACAGTTCCATCTTCCAATCGTCCACCTACAACTACAATTACAATCTTCGCGGACAACTGAACTTCTTCCACACCTTCCACAAGCGGCACTACCTGAGTGCCCTGCTCGGAACGGAGATAAGAGGGCAATACGCAAAGGGAATTTTCGCGAAGCGATACGGCTACGACAGGGTGTCGGGAAACACCTCCATGCCCACGTTTCCTGCCGGAACGAAGGTGACGGAAGCCGACTTGAAACGCTATGCGGCGATTATCGACGCCCTCTCGGGGCAGAATATCAGCGAAGACCGCTTTGCCTCGTTCTACCTGTCGCTCGACTATGTGCTCAACAACAGGTATGTGGCGAGCTTCACGGCCCGGACTGACGGCTCGAACAACTTTGGCAGCAAGGAGCAATTCAACCCCACCGGCTCGCTCGGTTTGTCGTGGAATGTGGACCAAGAGGAGTTTATGAAGCCCCTCAAGCCCGTCATCAGCAGTCTTTCCATACGCACGGCCATGGGCTACACGGGCAACATCAACAAGACCGTCTATCCCCAGTTGGTGATGGATTACTACTCCAGATTCCGCCAAAGTGATGACGACTACTACCGGATGGGGTGGATCAAGAATGCGCCCAATCCCCTTTTGCGCTGGGAGAAGACAAGAGACATGAAGCTGTCTCTCGACCTTGGCATGTTCAACGAGCGTCTGCGGCTGGGTGCAGAGTTCTACTCGCGCCGCACCTACGATGCCGTTTCGAGCGTGAGAGTGCCCTACACCACCGGTTTCAGCGATCAGGTGTTCAACACTTCCACCCTTGAAAACATGGGAATGGAGTTCTCTCTGTCGGCCAAAGTCTTCAAGACGAAAGACTGGAGTGCCTCTTTGAGCACCAACATCTCTTATAACAGGAACAAACTGGTGAAATACACCCCGCCCACCTCGGGGCTCGCCAACGGCCAGTATCAAGGCTATCCGCTGGGAAGCATCTTTGGAGGGCGCATCACGGGCATCGACGAGCAGACCGGCCTCTACACCTTCCAAAGGCGGCCCGATGCCGTTTTCAACACCGTGAACGACTACCGCAATGCCAATAACTATCTCTATTATCTCGGAACATCCAATGCTCCCACCACCGGAGGTTACTCCATCAATGTCTCTTACAAAGACTTCTCGCTCAATCTTGGCGGCTCTTTCTCTTTGGGAGGAAAGATTCTGAACGACATAACCCCCTATACAAGTTACAGCGACATCTCCGGCCAGAAGCTCGAAACCGTTCCTTCGCATCTCAACGACCTCTATGCGCACCATCTCAACGTGCGCCGGGGCGTTGTCAACCGTTGGACTCCTTCCAATCCGCGCACAGATGCCAATCCGCGCATCCTCGACGCTTACGGCGCCAACCTCGGCTTGCAGAATTACGTTCCGGCAAGTTCGCAAATCAACAATTCGGCGATGCTGGAGAATGTGTCCTACTTCAAGCTCAACACCGTCTCGGCAAGCTACGCCTTCCGCGAGAAGCTCATCAAGTGTGTCGGCCTGCGCTCGCTGGCCCTCTCCTTGACGGTGAACAACCTGTTCACCCTCACCAACTACTCAGGCATCGACCCCGAAACCCCCGGAGCCGTATATCCCTTGGCGCGGACATTCACTTTCGGACTATCCATCGGACTTTAATGAGAAGACAATCATGAATAAATCAATATGCACGCTCATTGCCGTAGTGATGTTATCGGCATCCTGCGACAGCTACCTCGACGTGAAACCGTATGGCAGAACCATACCCAAGACGCCCGAAGAGTTTTCGGCGCTCATTCACACCCATCTGAACAATGTGGACGAAGGCGCGACTTTCCTGATCGACAACGCCACCCGCATCACCCGCTACGATGTGGGGGCAGGCGACGATTTCGAAGCCGTGCTCACCCAACAGGCGGGCCGCACGCTGCCCGTCTACATCGGGTCGCTGCTCAATGGCAGTGCCTACGAGCCCTACATCAATCTCTACCGCGTCATCAAAGACTGCAACATCGTCATCGGCGAAATACAGCCTGACGGCACCGACCTGTCCACACGCACGCTCTCCACCGCCTATGCCCTCCGCGGAGTGGCCTACTATCAGCTTCTCCGCCTTTATTGCGAAGCACCGCAGCAAGGCCATTTCGAGGCGCAGGCAGGCGTTCCGCTGGTCACTTCCTTTGACATGACCGCCCGGCCGATACGCAGTTCGATGCAACAAACCGTCAGCCGCATCGAGGAAGACCTCAACCGTGCCGTCTCTTTCCAAAACACCGACGCGCTATACCTCTTCACCGCCGATGTGGTGAAGGCCTATTTGGCGCGCCTTTACTTTTGGACGGAGCAGTGGCAGAAGGCTCTTGATGCGGCCCGGGAGCTGCAGGCCCGATATCCTTTGCTGTCGGGCGATGACTACAAAGAGATGATAGCGCATCCGCTGGCCAAGAAGTATAACCACATTCTCACGGCCTACGGGCGATCCACGGGCTCTAACGACTCCGAAGAGTCCCTCGCCTCGCGCACGCTGCAATACCGTCCGGTGAGCAAACGCTTCATCAACTGTTTCCAAAACGGCGAGGCGGCCACCGACATCCGATATGCTTTGTGTCTCGACAAGGAGCGGAAAGCCGTCAAACCCTTCTTCTGCGGCATTCGTGGGGCCGAGCTGAAACTCATCGAGGCCGAGGCGTTGGCGCATCTGGGCCAGACCGACGCCGCACTCAAAGCCCTCAACGAGTTGCGCGCAGCACGCATAACGGGGGCAACGCCCTACACCTTGCTGACGCTCCCCGAGGCCAATCCCGACGAGAGAATCAAGGTAGACGCCGAGGGGAAAACCCTCACCAAACTCATGGGGGCCATCCTCAACGAGCGCCGGAAAGAACTCTTCCTGGAGGGCGACCGCATGTTTGAACTCAAGAGAAACGGCACTCCGGAGTTCTGGACGGCGTATAACGGACTGCGCTACAACACCCTTCGCTACATGTACACCTTCCCCATACCCGAGTCGGAGATAAGAATCAACCCCGCCATCATTCAAAATGCGGGCTACACCGAACTGTTGTCCAACTGATAAAAAACAACGACAATGCACACAAAACAATATCTCGCGCTTGCTGCGGCTGCGCTTCTGCTCTTCACCCTCACGGCCGTTTCGTGCGGCAAGGCCAACGAACTGCCACCCATTGAAGAGACCAACAACAAGGCAAACAAAGAGTATAAACAGCCCGACCCCACCGTTCTCAATGCCGCAGAGCAGAAGGAGGTAGACAGTGTGAAAGCTGAATACGAGAAAGGGATCAAGTGAAGTTTCGCCGATTCGGTAGGAATGAAAGGGAGTCAAGGAGTTAAAGGGAGTTAAGGGAGTTAAGACAACAGCTCTACTCCTCCTATTTTCCAAGTAATTCAAGCAATAAAGCCGATGTCTTTCTTCGCTTACGCTCAAGGAACTTCTCCTAACGAGCGGAGCGAGTGCTAACTCCCTTAACGCCTTTAACTCCTAAAATTAAATACTCATTAACTAAAATACGCATCATCACATGAAAAAGATAACATCCCTGCTGCTTCTCCTCGTGGCCGCGATCGCCATGCTTTCGTGCGCCGACAAAGAGCAGGACCAAGGTGTGGCGATAGGTGTCGCCACCTATAAATACAGTTTGGCCAACGCCGAAGGTGCCACCGTGGATGTGGCCGTCAAAGCCCTTCATCCCGTAGAGGAGGATGTCGACGTGCCCGTCACCTTCACCGGAGCCGAAGAAGGGGTGGATTTCACCGCCTCGGCCCGCGCCTTCCACATTGCCAAAGGGCAGACCGGAGCCACCATCACCTTGACCCGCAAGCTGGTGGCGCGCACCAAGACCATGCTCGTGCATCTGCAAGAGCCCTCGCAAGGGCATCTGGGCTTGATGAGCTACACCCAAGTGGAACTTGTGGGGGCCAATGTCTACAACTTCGAATCGGCCTCCGACGTGCTCACGCTCAAGAGAAGTTACCCCGTAGAGCTGAAGACCGACCTCGGCCAGCGTTTCTCCTATGCCGACACCACCAAGCTCGATGTCACCGTAGATCCGCAGAGCACAGCCGTTGAGGGCACACACTTTAAGTTTGCAAACGATGAGAGGAAAGCGGTCTTCCCGGCCGGGAAAGATGTGGGCACCATCTCTCTGGAGTTCTTGAAGTTGGAGGCGGGCAAAGACAACATCGTGCTCAGACTTGCCGACAGCAACGGTCTGATAGCCGGCAACACCCCGGCCATCTCCATCAAGATAGTGGGCGGAGCGGCGTTCGGCGGCACATGGGCCTTCAAGGCCGTGTCCAACTATCAGTGGTTGCGCGACAACTGTGGGGTAAACACCGAGATTCTGTTCAAGGCGAGCGCGGCCACCGACTACTTCATCCTGCAAAGTGCCGGTGCCGACTATGCCTTTACGCCGCATTTCGGAGGGGACCTGAAAAACTATTTCGCCGCCCCCTGCGCCGCCAAGGCCGACGGGACGAGCCGCGAGTTCTTCCAAGAATTGGCCGCAGGTCGGCCGCCCCGCTATGTCATCAACATGCTGAAGTTCGACCATATCAATCAGGCTTTCTCGCCCACCGACAGCAATGTCAAGCCCACCCGCGTGGGATTCCGGCTCATCACCGACTCAAAGACGGGCGAGGAACTGCTCGAAATGACCATCAACGACTATGCCCCCACTGAAAACACCATCAAGATGGATTGGGGGGAAACATGGCTCGGCACCTACAACACGTTTAAGGCGAGTGGCGACAACCCCGTAATGAGGTCGTGCCCCATCAGACTCCACTTTACGAGGGTGAAGCTGTCTCTTATACACATCTCCGAGCCCACGAGACGGAGCTACATCTCGT
>OWIH01000403.1_pt1 | contig 11144 bp, 8 predicted proteins | sample 1732891 | NCBI WGS metagenome assembly OWIH01 (sample SAMN05065765, study PRJEB22554) | human gut metagenome | biome: ENVO:2100002; feature: ENVO:00000062; material: ENVO:00002003 | host: Homo sapiens | place: USA
GAGGACACAACTTAGCGGGAGGGTCTTCTGGGACTTTCTCTTTCTGTAGAATGTTTATTGACATTATACAGAGCAAGTCCCTGACATTCAAGCAGAGCAGTATGGATGACAAATCAGCTTAGCAACAACAACTTTCTTACATAAAGCAGATAGCAACGAGCCCTTACACTTTATTGGCTTTGGCAGCACACTTGAATTTGACTTAAATTAAATAACCTGAAGCAAAATCCTTTAAATCTCATTTTCAAGATTTAAAGGATTTTTTGTATATTAGTTTCCATTTCTTCAATTGTATACGATCCATGATGATTACGCGATTATGACCATGGTGGAGGCGGGATTGGGGATCAGTATTTTGGCAGAACTGATCCTTCACCGGACCAATTACCGGATCGCCCTGCGGCCGACAGACCCGCCCATTTACCGCACCATCGCCATCGGATACAAGGACGTCCACAGCCTTCCCATCGCCAGCAAACGGTTTATCGAATATTTGCAGGCACATATTCATGAGCTTCCTTAAAAACAGGGGCAGCACACCCGCTGCCCCTGCTTTCACTCAAGATTCCCAATATTTTTCTATCCCTTTTTCCACATCTGTAATGCTATTATTATAATGATTTTGATTCAAAAATTCTTCCATAGACGGCTCGAATTTATCAAGCACAAACTCCTTTTCGCCCTCTCTCTGAGAATAAATCCGCACAGAAGAAACCGCATTGCCTGCGTCTGTCCCATATCCATTAATGATCAGAATATCATACCTGCCGTCCTCATCCACATCCCGAAATGCCACCGCCCGCACGTCCCAAAACGGCTGAGCAGTCACCGTATTTTCCGAATTATAGCCGGGGAACCGATATACCACTTCTCCATCCTTCAGCAGCATAAATTCCACATCTCCATCAGGATTTACAGACAAATCCGGGCGAAAGGTTGCAAAGGCTGCATTCTCCCATCCATCCAGCAAATACTGGTCAAAATACTGTTCCTCAATCAAGCGGGATGCCAATTGACTGTCATTAACCGGAACCCGCTGGAAGCTGGAAAAACCGATTTCCTTTGTCTCATTATACAGTCCATAAAAGGGAAGTTTGGTCGCATCCTCGCGCCAGCCAACCCACATCAGGAACTCCTCCGGCAGTTCTGCAACGGGTGTACCCGGAAGATAAATCAGAATATTTTTCGCGCCCGCCAGCCCGGAAGCCTCGCTGTATCGATATAAAATCCCGTCCTTGATCTCTTCCGTACCGGGTTCTTTTTCGTAATTCATCTCCGCGATTTTCATGGAATAGGTGTAGGCATTGACCTTCTCCGGCTCCGTAAACTGACCGCTGAAATCGCACCGATACTGTATACCATTGGGATAATTTTCGTTCAAAACGCCCATGTCGCTGTCGTAATATTCGCCGGAAAAACTGCCATCTTCATGAATCTCCAACTCCGTCCTCCACGCGCCCGCGCCGCTGGAAAACCAGAACTGGAGATTGGAAAAATCCGCAAAGGAACAGGAGCTTTCCAATTGCTCCCAATACATGATTTCCTCGTCATATGGAGTGGTCAGATAAAGCACTCCTTCCTCCTCCACGGGCGTAATCACGAGCCGCTCCGGCGTACCTGCCGTATTCTCTCCAAACTCCTCTCCATAAGGCGTAATATCTGCCACCAACGTCCCGTCCTGCTCCGACACCGTGCCGCTGCCTCCATAATTAATCGCAATATAAAAGGAAAAACTGCCGTCCGTTCCGATCTCCATGCCGGAGCCGTAGTGGATGCCCGTTCCCCATATTTCCTGCAGAGAACCATATTGTTTCAGATGTTCCTCCGTTTTGTCAGCCAGCCGCCAACTGCTTCCCGCAAGTTGTTCCATCAGCCCGGAAGCTTCCGGAATCTGCGTCTCTGTCAGTCCCGCCTCGCTCGATTCCACATCATCATCCCCGGATTCCCCGTCCAGCACAATCTCAATGGGTTCCTCGACGCCGCCAATCACATCTATTTTTTCCATAGAACGCCCGCATTCGCTGCCCAAACCAACTGCCAAAACCAGCCCTGCCGCAGCCACAATCCATTGTTTTTTCTTCATCAAAAATCCCTCCCTCTGATACTGTTTACCTGATATCTACTTTCTCATAGACACTTTAAAATTTACCTTGTAGATTTATCTGCCCATTCTATTGCAATATAAGGTTCGCTAAAACATCTCCAATATACTCATCATAGCCTTTTTCAATATTTACAACGAACATTTTCTCATCTATTACCATTGCATAACAATCAAACCAATCATATTGCGAGCCTGGACAGTAGTATGTAAGAATTCCTCCTATTTCTTTCTCTGTAAATATTCCAGGATTGCTATTTATTACTGAATCTAATTGCTCATTTCCATTATTTGATGTGTATGTCGCCAATTTTACTTGAAATGTACCACCTCCATCCTCGCATTCATAGGTTACGGCTACGTAACTCTCCGCTACCGAAACATTATTATCTATCGCTGTGAACATGGCTGCATTTGAAGAAGTTGCGCTTTTACTCATTTACTACCCACACTATTTTGGCAACCCATTATGCCTAGTATGACTCTATTTTAATAAGTTTACATTATTATCCTGAAATGGTATAATACTTATAGACCATTTCAGGAGGTAAAATGATGCCAAAGAGTGCTACGCCTATTTTTCTTTCCAATGATGATAAGTCATATTTAAAGTCCATTCTACAGAAGGGGACTGTTGAAGCCAGAGTCCACAGGAGAGCCAAAATCCTCTTATTAAAATCAGATGGCATGGCAGATGAAGCCATTGCTGACAAACTCGATATTTCGAGACCGACGGTAAAGCTCTGCCTGAAAAAATATATGGAATCAGGCGTGAAAGCTGCCATGGAAGACAGTAAAGGCCGTGGCCGCAGGATTGAAATTACCGATGATGCAAAGGCATGGGTAATCAATATTGCCTGCCAAAAGCCTTCCGCATTCGGCCTCCCGGCAGAGTTATGGTATCCATTGAGCCTTACCCGCTACATCAATTCCGTTGCTGAACAGGAAGGATATCCCCGTATGGCGACAGCATCTGAGTTTTCTATCCGGAAGATACTTAGGAAAGCAATGCTTAATCCCCATAAGGTCACCTATTATTGTGAAAAACGGGATCCTGACTTTGAAAAGAAGATGCATGATGTGCTGGTCATTTACAAACAGGTTGAACTCCGCTTTGATGAAAATGGAAGTTTGATTCCGTTTGCCGGTGATGAAGAGCCGGTACATACATTATCCTATGATGAAAAGCCCGGGATCCAAGCGATTGCCACCACAACCGGGGACAGGCCCCCGGCTGCCAGTACGGAAAAAATGTCCACCGTACAGCGTGATTATGAGTATAAACGTCTGGGGACGCTCTCCCTATTGGCAGCGATTGACCTGTTGACCGGGGAAGCTATCCCACTGGTAAGCAATACTCATAAAAGCAGCGATTTTGTAACATTCCTTAAAATATTGGATGAGAAATACCCAAAAGGGGACAAAATACGGCTTATACTGGATAACCACTCCGCCCATACATCCAGGGAGACACAGGAATATCTGAATACAGTTCCTGGAAGGTTTGAATTTGTGTTCACACCCACACATGGCTCCTGGCTGAATATGGTGGAAGGCTTTTTCAGCAAAATGACCCGCCAGATGTTGTCCGGGATTCGTGTAGGCTCGAAAGAGGAACTAAAGGAACGGATTTTGAAATACTTTGAAGAAATCAATGAGGTTCCCGTCCCCTACAAATGGAAATACCGCTTGGACACGATTGATCTTTCGGAAGAGGATGTGGGCACAATCGTCTATGAAGTTGTAAATGCGAAAGCAGCAAGTCCTGAAAACCAAGGGAAACGTGCGCCCAAAGCACGGACACGTAAGCCAAGAAATCAGATTACTACCAATGCTTAAATTGTAAGCTTATTTAAATCGAGTTATACTAGAGAAGAAAGTATAGCTGTAAAAAAGAACGAATGTTCTAAACTGCGGCTATACTTTTTTATCTATCCATGTTATAATTTTTGGTGACCTTTAGAAATCCAATTCCACTAGGTTTTATTTAGTGTTACGCAGTCCTGAAAAACACGTTTTAGTGACCTTCATTCGTAAAATGCAAAAAGTTCGTGTATTAGGCAGGACAAAAAGGCGTTATTTTACGAATTTCTGCCTAATACGCGAACTTTTTTGATGGTCACCAAGGAGGAAAAAACGAAAAATGGAGTTCAAATTACACAGTGAATACGCCCCCACCGGCGACCAGCCCCAGGCTATCGACGCCCTGGTAGCCGGCTTCAAGGAAGGCAATCAATTCCAGACTTTACTAGGCGTCACCGGCTCTGGCAAGACCTTCACCATGGCCAACGTCATCCAGCAATTACAGAAACCAACGCTGATCATAGCGCATAACAAAACCCTTGCCGCACAGCTCTACAGCGAGTTTAAGGAATATTTCCCGGAGAATGCGGTCGAGTATTTTGTATCCTACTATGACTACTACCAACCTGAAGCCTACGTCCCGTCCACGGACACCTACATTGAAAAGGATTCGTCTATTAATGATGAGATAGACAAGCTGCGCCATTCCGCCACCGCCGCCCTGTCCGAACGGGAGGATGTGATTATCGTGGCTTCCGTATCCTGTATCTACGGTCTGGGCAGTCCTATTGATTATAAGGAGATGGTTATTTCACTGAGACCCGGTATGATCAAGGACAGGGACGAGGTCATTCACAAGCTCATCGACATTCAGTATGACCGGAATGATATGGACTTTAAGCGGGGAACCTTCCGTGTGCGGGGGGATGTACTGGATATTTATCCGGCATACTCCGATGGGGTGGCCTACCGGGTGGAATTCTTTGGGGACGAGGTGGACCGGATATCGGAAATAGATTCTCTGACCGATGAAACCAAAGCTCAGCTGGGTCATGTGGCTATTTTCCCGGCATCCCATTATGTGGTGCCAAAGGAAAAAATGATGGAAGCCACAGAGAACATCCTGGCAGAGCTGGAGGAGCGCGTTACATTCTTTAAGAGTGAGGATAAGCTTCTGGAGGCCCAGCGCATATCGGAACGGACTAACTTTGATGTGGAGATGATGCGTGAGACCGGATTTTGTTCAGGCATAGAGAATTATTCCAGGCATCTGACCGGAGGCCTGCCCGGGGAACCGCCCTGTACGCTGATTGACTACTTTCCGGAAGATTTCCTGATTATTGTGGACGAGTCTCACATAACTCTTCCTCAGGTGCGCGGAATGTATGCCGGGGACCGGTCCAGAAAGACCACGCTGGTGGATTTTGGGTTCCGCCTGCCGTCTGCCCTGGATAACAGACCTCTGGCGTTTCCTGAGTTTGAGTCTAAAATCAATCAGATGATGTTTGTTTCAGCGACTCCGTCTGCTTATGAGGCAGAGCATGAGCTTATGAGAGTGGAACAAATCATACGTCCCACCGGACTTTTGGATCCGGAGATATCGGTGCGGCCTGTGGAGGGTCAGATTGACGATCTGGTTTCTGAAGTAAACAAGGAAGTGGCGGCTCGTCACAAGGTGCTTATCACCACTCTGACCAAACGGATGGCAGAGGATTTGACCGACTATATGAGAGAGGTGGGTATCCGGGTAAAATATCTTCACTCGGATATCGATACGCTGGAACGGGCTGAAATTATTCGGGATATGCGTATGGATGTGTTCGACGTCCTGGTGGGCATCAACCTGTTGAGGGAAGGACTTGATATTCCTGAAATTACACTGGTGGCTATCCTGGATGCTGATAAGGAGGGATTCCTGCGTTCGGAGACATCCCTGATTCAGACCATTGGACGTGCTGCCCGCAACAGCGAAGGCCATGTTATCATGTATGCGGACAAGGTGACGGACTCCATGGCTGTGGCGATTGAGGAGACCAACCGAAGGCGCCAGATACAGCAGAGGTACAACGAGGAACATGGAATTACTCCAACCACCATCAAGAAAGCTGTCAGGGATTTGATTGCCATATCCAAGGCTGTGAATGCAGATGATAAGCACTTTAAGAAGGATCCAGAGTCCATGGACGAGAAGGAATTAAAGAAGCTGTCAAAGGAACTGGAGAAGAAGATGCACCAGGCCGCCGCGGAGCTGAATTTCGAGGAGGCGGCAAGGCTGCGTGACAGAATGGTAGAAATCAAGAAAATGCTGCAGGATATGTAATTTTATGTAACTCATGGAACATTATACCTAAAAATGTAATATTCTTTTAAGGATTATTAAATTGTACTATAGATGCCACTATTTTATAATAAAGATAGGCAATAATCACAACTGGTTGCAAATATAGACGAGGAGGATAAGTTTTATGAGGAGAAAAAGAGGGCTATGTCTGCTGCTGGCAGCATCCATGGTATTGGGCAGTAGTTTCACGGCATTGGCAGCAGATAAGAAGATTGACACGGTGAAGCTGAGCTTTTCCTATTCAAAGGCGCCTGAGAGCGGAGATGAGATAGGGGATATTACAGTTAAGGCGGGCAGCAGCGGATTTGAAGTGGACTCTGCCGAATATACTAATATAGAGGACCAGGATACCTGGACGGTGGGAGATATACCGGAGGTAAAGGTGGAGCTGTCCGCCAAGGACGGATACAAGTTCTCCTACACATCTAAAAGCCATTTCTCTCTTTCCGGATGTAATGCGGATTTCAAGAAAGCAAAGATTTATGACGATGGCCAGTACATTGAGGTGTATGCTGAGCTAAAACGTATCGGCGGTAAGCTTCAGGGCGCGTCGGATCTGGAGTGGAGTGACACCACGGCTGAGTGGGAGGAGATTGAGGGCGCTAAGAGCTACGATGTGAAACTCCTCCGTGACGACAAGACAGTCACTACGGTCAGCACCACAGGAACCTCCTATAACTTTGCAGGCTATTTTAACCGGGAAGGAGACTATACCTTCCGTGTAAGGGCCATTTCCCGTTACAACAATAAGACAGGTGAATGGTCCGAGGATTCCAGCTCCCTGTATATTGATGAGGATGAGCTTGGCCGCTATGGCGGAAGCGGGCATTGGGAGCAGGACGGTACAGGCGTGTGGTATGCTTATGATACAGGCGGATATCCGGCATCCTGCTGGAAGCAGATTAACGGCGCATGGTATTATTTCAATAACAAGGGCTATATTCTCACCGGCTGGCAGAAGCTGGACGGAACCTGGTATTATCTGAATCCGTCCAACGGCATCATGATGACCGGCTGGCAGGCCATCAACGGCAAATGGTATTATATGAACGGCAGCGGTGAAATGCAGACCGGCTGGCAGGCCATTAATGGAAGATGGTATTATCTGGACGGCAGCGGCGCTATGCAGACCGGCTGGCAGAGGCTGGGAGGACAGTGGTATTACTTAGACCCCAGCGGCGCTATGCTCACCGGCTGGCAGGCCATCAATGGCAAGTACTACTATCTGGGCACCAACGGAGCCATGTATTATAATACATGGACGCCGGATGGAAAATATGTGGATGGTTCCGGAGCCTGGGTGCAGTAAAGCCTAAAATCAATATTAATAGAACCGAAACGTATAGAAAGGATGCAGCGGAGAGATTCGCTGCATCCTCTTTTTTGAAATTGAGTTTGTCATAACAAACTCTTTTTATTGACATTTTTTCGCAATAAGCATACAATGAATATGGTTAAAATGTAACTACAAAAGGAGACAGGCAGCAATGCAGAAAAAGCTGAACGAGTGTGAAATCGGCGGCCGGTATGTTGTATCGGGCGTGCAGGTGGATGAGAGTATTACCAGACGTCTTGAGGCCCTGGGGGTCAATGAGGGGACGCCGGTGAATATATTGAATAAGAAAGGCAGCGGAAGCGTTATCATCAAGGTGCGCGGGACACGTCTGGCCCTGGGAAAGCGCTTGTCTGAAGGTATTACGGTCAGGGAGGAACAGGCATCATGAGCGGACATGCAAGGGCAAATGGTACGGATACATACGGCAGTGTGATTCTGGGAGACAGCAGGGAGAAGAAGCTGGATTCTTCAAAGCAGCATGAGGATGACAGGACGCCGATTACAGTTGGATTTGTGGGCAATCCCAACTGCGGCAAGACCACGTTGTTTAACGCCTTTACCGGCGCTAAGCTTAAGGTGGCAAACTGGCCCGGTGTTACGGTGGAGCGGGTGGAAGGAGAGACCAGCTATAAAGGGCGTCCCATCAAGGTCATTGACCTGCCGGGCATCTACAGCCTTACCTCCTATACCATAGAGGAAAAGGTTACCCGCAAATGCATTGAGGACGGCGGCGTGGATGTCATCATCAATGTGGTTGATGCGTCTTCCCTGGAGAGAAACCTGTATCTGACCATGCAGCTCATTGAGCTTAAGAAGCCGGTAATCCTGGCTTTGAATATGATGGATATTGTGGAAGAACGGGGCATGGAGATAGATATGCACCGTCTGCCCGAGATGCTGGGTGAGATACCCGTAGTCCCCGTATCAGCCAGGAAACGGACAGGACTGGATGTGTTGATGCACGCAGTGGTCCACCACTATGAGGAGGGGCCTCAGGGTGTGGTTATACGCTACAGCCAGGAGGCGGAGGAAAAAATCAGGCTGATTGAGGAAGCGCTGTTTAAAAAGTACGGTGAGATGGATAACATGCGCTGGCATGCCATTAAGTTCCTGGAGTTTGACCAGGTGGTGATTGACGATCATCCCCTGGACGATGTGAGCCGGATTCTTCCGCGCAATTATGAAAAACAAATCATCAACGAGAAGTATGACTATATAGAAGAGGTCATAAAGGAGTGCCTGTTTAACAAGGATGAAAAGGCTGCCACCACGGACAGGGTGGACCGGCTCATGACCCATCCCGTGTGGGGTATTCCTGTGTTCTTAGGTATCATGGCTCTGGTATTTTTCCTCACGTTTACAGTGGGTGATTTTTTAAAGGAGTATTTTCAGATGGGGCTGGATATGTTTTCCGGCGCAGTCCTGTCACTTCTCACCAGTGTGCACGCGGCCCAGTGGATCACTTCCCTGATTGTGGACGGTATCATTGCGGGCGTGGGCGGCATACTTACATTCCTGCCCAATATTTTTATTCTGTTCCTGGCCCTGGCTTTCCTGGAGGACAGCGGTTATATGGCAAGAGTGGCATATGTGATGAATGAAACCATGGGCATGGTAGGATTGTCCGGCAAGGCGTTTTTGCCCATGCTTTTAGGGTTTGGCTGCACGGTTCCCGCGGTCATGGCTACCAGGGCTCTGGAGAGTGTGAAGGACAGAAGGAGGACTATATTAATCACGCCCTTTATGTCCTGCTCCGCCAGACTGCCGATTTACGTATTATTTTCGGAGATGTTTTTTCCGGACAGGGCCCTGATTGTGGCCTATTCCCTTTATATCATCGGCCTGTGTATGGCAATTCTGGTGGCATTTATCGTACATATCCATGGTAAGAATGACAGCGCCCAGAACGCTCTGCTGATAGAACTGCCTGAGTATAAGACGCCTAACGGCCGTACGGTGGCCATCTATGTATGGGATAAGGTGAAGGACTATCTCAGTAAGGCCGGAACCACGATTTTCATTGCTTCCATCGTGCTCTGGTTTGTACTAAATCTTGGTCCGGAGGGATTTGTGTCGGATGTGTCCGACAGCTTTGCGGCAGTCATCGGTCATGTTCTGGTGCCGGTGCTGAGACCGGCTGGTCTGGGGCAGTGGCAGGTGGCGGTGGCCCTTATTTCAGGTCTTTCCGCAAAGGAAGTGGTTGTCTCCAGTTTCAGCGTCCTTTACGGAATCAACAATGTAAACTCCGCTGCCGGTATGACAGCACTTTCCTCACAGCTTGCCATGGCTGGTTTTGGGGGGGTAAACGCCTATGCCCTGATGATATTCTGCCTCCTGTATTCGCCCTGTATCGCGGCAGTGGCAACCATTAAGCGGGAGACGGGTTCCTGGAGATGGACCATTGGAATGGTGCTGTTTCAGCTGGCCGTGGCCTGGGCAGGGGCCATGCTGGTATTCCAGCTGGGCAGTCTGATATTTTAATAATATCTGGATAATGGACGTATCGGGATCAGCCGGGGCAGTCTGTAAGTTTAAAGTCAGCAAACGGAAGCGGGGCCGGCGGATGCCATGGTGATGTCCCCGGTATTCCTTGAATAGAGATATACCTGATTGGACAGGCGGTCTTCCTTGGGGACCTCGGACCGGTTAATGTGAGTTACCAGCCGGCTCATCTCCGCATAGGAAATATCGCCGTCGTCAGGCAGCAGCAGGACTTCGTGGATGCTGGATGGAAGGATGATCAAATCCTTTTCCACCCCCTCCGCGAAGTTTTTTAATACGTCCTCATACAGGAGACAGGCAGCGCCGTTGATGCCGGAGCGGTTGCTGAGAACGTAAAACGGGGCAGGGGTTTCCGGCCTTGGTCCGGTTTCCTGAAAATGGGGATTCAGTTGGCGGTTCAGCTCCTCGATGATACAAGCCATGCTGGAGATGACAGGAGGAAACAGCCGTGGAGAATTGGCAAGGGCAGAGGTTTTTAAATCTTCCAGGGAAATGTTCCAGATACGCAGATGGCTGTTGTGAATCATGGCGGTCATGAGGCCGGTATCGTCCTCATGAATACAGAGGTAGAATACTATAGCCAGATCCATCCAGAGAATATGAGGGATGTCCTTCAGAATGGCTTCATTGGAGGCGGCATGTATCAGTTTGCAGGCAATATGAGAGCGTATGCCCTCATAATCGGACAGCATCTGGTAGTCCAGGGGCGGCGGTGTACCGTTCCGGCGGTACAGGGCCAGAAGTTCTGCCACAATCTGGTCTAAAGGCATTCCCTCGCGGTACTGGTCATAGCAGGGATTCAGGTAGATGGCAGGAGCGATATGGGTATTCCCTCTGGTGATGCACAGTCCATCCAGAATGAGCCCGTTGTTTTTGGGAACCTTGCGCAACTCCAGCTCATAGTCGTCTCCCAGGGCCGCTTTCATGCGTTCTTTTACAGCAGTTAAAAATTGTTCGTATACCAAATGTATACCCCCTTTAATATTATTTATGTAAACTGAATAACAGTTCCTGTCTCTTATACACATCTGACGCTGCCGACGATCTTACGCGTGTAGATC
>OWIH01000413.1_pt1 | contig 10877 bp, 13 predicted proteins | sample 1732891 | NCBI WGS metagenome assembly OWIH01 (sample SAMN05065765, study PRJEB22554) | human gut metagenome | biome: ENVO:2100002; feature: ENVO:00000062; material: ENVO:00002003 | host: Homo sapiens | place: USA
GACTACAATAAAAAAGCAACGTCTATTCATTATTATTTTGGCAATGCTGTACTAGGCTGGCCGCTGCCGCAGACAGGTTCTTTTTTTCTGCAATCGCCACAATGTATTCGCAGGCTTTTGTATTCATCACACACCTCATCATAAGTTTGTAATGGATCAGTTCTTTTGTAGTTACATAAATTTTACTAATAGTATACATAGCTTTTTAATCCTTGTAAAATGGTTTTTTGCCTAATATAATAAAAATATATTAGAAAGTAATTGTGCAATTCGCGGATTACTTTCGAAAATTCTGCGCAGGGTTAGGAACGGTAACTGTTAAAAATACTAATAGTTCCATTAGGAAAATGTTGAGAACTATAAGAGAAATTAATGAAACCCAATACCAAAGAGAGGGAGAATTACTATGAAAAAGAGACATGTATTTGCGGCAATAATGACAGCGGCAATGGCAGTCAGCGCTTTATCCGGCTGTGCGGCGGCAAACAGCGCCCCCACAACTGCAGCGGCGAAGGAAGCAGCAGCTCCGGCAGAATCCAAAGCAGATGCGGCTCCGGCGGCAGAGGCTGGTTCCGGCACATGGCCCAACGGCGCTGTCCAGCTTTTGGTTCCGTCCAAGGCAGGCGGTGTAACGGATATTTATACCAGAAATATCCAAAATTATCTTCAGTCCGCCACCAATGGCAATTTCGCTACTGTAAACTATGATAATGAGACCGTAGGCTACGAGAATCTGCGTTCTGCAAAGGCGGACGGCAGCACCCTGCTGTTCCAGCACAGTACCATGATCTGCAAATACCTGACGGGAGCCATTGATTACAATCCCCAGGATAGCTTCCGGGTGGTAGGCGTTGCGGCTAACATGGGCAGTCAGGCAATAATCTGCGGGCCGGATGCTCCCTACAATACCTGGGCGGAATTTATTGAGTACGCGAAAGCAAATCCGGGACAGGTTACCACCGCGATTTCCACAAACGGTACCACCCATTTTATTTTCGGTCAGGTTCAGCAGAACTGCGCAGTTGAGTTAAATATGGTAGAATGTTCTTCCGAAGCAGATAAGCTGACGAACGTGGCGGGCGGCATTATTGATGTGGCAAACTGCTCTCTGGGCAATGCGAAGGAGTACGAGACGGCGGGCAAACTGAAAGTTCTGGGTGTCCTTGGCTCCGGCCAGCCGGAAGCGAATTATCCGGAATGGGAGCCGATTACGGATGTAATCTGGGAGTCCTATATTTACACCTTTGCACCGGCTGAGATGGATGATGCCACAGCGGAGGCTGTCAATACAGCGCTGAAGGGGATCCCGGAAAATGCTGCCTACTGTGAGGCTGTGGAGAAGATTGGCGGAACAGCCATGTACCTGACCGTGAAAGAGGCCCAAAAGCATTTCGATGATACCATGGCATCCTTAAGTGAGGTGGCTGCGGGTCTTGGCATCAATATCCGATGAGTTGGCAACCAATCAAGGGATTTCCCTTTGCGCATAATAGAAGGCGGCGGCCGGGGCTTGCCCCTGACCGCCCTTTGTCCGTCTTTTCGGGCAATTAAGATGTCTCTTGCGGAAGTATTACAAGCATAAAATATCATGGAGGATGAGCTTATGAAGAACAAGGATCGGATCGGCGGTATTATCTTTGCCATTTTTGGGGCGCTGGTAACCAGCATGGCTTCAGGCATTCGTATGCCTGCAAATTTGAGCGAGCCGGGGCCAAGATTGTTTCCCTGCATCGCGGGCGTGGGCATGCTGATTTGCGGACTGGGGATGGCGGTTACCGCAAAGAGCAGCGGCGATGAGGCGCCTTTTTTGGAAAAGGCAGGCTGGAAGCGGCTTGGGATTGTGGCGCTTACCTTGGTTTTGTATTATTTTGGTCTGGAATATATCGGTTTTTTGATTATGACTCCCATTTTCGCCTTTGCCGTAATTATGATTCTTTCCAGCGGGAAGAAAATTAACAGGATACTGGCGGGGATTGTGGCAGTCCTGACCACCGTTATCCTGTATCTGCTGTTCCAGAAGGTATTCGTGATCCTGCTTCCGGCGGGAAAGCTGATTTCATTCACATTATAAAGGAGGATTTCCATGTTTTTTACACAGATGATAGCATTGTTTAATCCCCTGATGATTTTGATTATGCTGGTCTGCACCATCGTGGGCATTGTATTCGGGGCAATTCCGGGGCTGTCGGGCGGGCTGGCGGTATCCCTGCTTCTGCCGCTGACCTTCGGCATGGACGATCTGCTGTCCTTTGCCATGATGATTGCGGTGTGGGTAGGAGGGATTTCCGGCGGCTTTATTTCCGCAACGCTGGTGGGCATCCCAGGCGCTCCGGCTTCCATCGCTACTTGTTTTGACGCATATCCCATGAGCCAGCGGGGCGAAACGGTGCGTGCCTTGGGTATCGGTATCCTGGCATCCTTTGCAGGTACGTTTTTGTCCTGTATCGTGGCCACATTCTTAAGCCCGTTTATTGCGGATTTCGCCATGAAGCTGGGGCCGTGGGAATATTTCTCCCTGTGCTTCTGCGCAATCACGCTGGTTGCCGCCTTGTCAAAGGGTTCTATTTTCAAAGGGCTGTTCGCAGCCTTTCTGGGTCTGTTTTTGTGCTGCGTGGGTGTAGCGCCTCTGGACGGCGCGTATCGCTTTACCTTTGGAAATATTTATCTGGGCGGCGGTTTGGATATGGTGGCTTTGATGCTGGGCGTTTACGCTATCAAGCAGGTTGCCTGCGATTATGCGAAGGGCCAGCAGGAGCTGCCGGATGTGAATGTGGGCAAAATTTCCGGCTTTGGCGTCAAAATTACGGATATTACACAAAATATCGGTATTATACTGAAATCCTTTTTTATCGGCCTGTGGATCGGTTTCCTGCCAGGGATGGGTAGCGGGCTTTCGAATATGGTGGCCTATGCGCAGGCCCAGTCTGGCAGCAAGCATCCGGAAACCTTCGGGAAGGGCGAGCCGGGCGGCATCTGGGCATCGGAGTGTTCAAATAACGCCTCTGTAGGGGGCGCATTGATTCCGATGATTGCTCTGGGCATTCCAGGAGACGCGGTTACGGCGCTGCTGCTGTCGGGCCTGATGATTCATGGCCTGCAGCCTGGCCCTCTGCTGATTTCTTCCAATCCGCAGATCGTGTATCTGATTTTTGCGGCTGTTATGGTGTCTGCGGTTTTTGTTTTGGTGGAGCAGTTTTTCGGCATGAGGTGGTTCCCCATGCTGCTGAAGCTTCCGTATCATTATCTTTATGGCGTGATTCTGGTGATGTGCTTTATCGGCGCGTTTACCAGCACCAATACTACCTTTAACGTGCTCTGTGTGCTGGCCTTTGCGGCTCTGGGGGTGATGCTGGATGTGTTCAAGATTCCTGCCAGCCCGCTGATTCTGTCCTTTATTCTGGGCGGCAAGCTGGAGGAATATTTCCGCAAGGGAGTCAGCTATTCCAAGGGTGATTACAGCAGCTTTATCACCCGTCCGGTATCCCTGCTCTTTTTGCTGGTGGCCGTGTTCTGCGTGGTCAGCCCGTACATAAAGCCGCTGCTGCAGAAAAAGAGAACAGCATAAGCTCTGTATATACAGGATAAGGGAAGGGAGGATTTTTCGGTATGGAAGAAAAAATGGAATTGACCGAGCTGAAAGCGGAGAAGGTGATGACCATCCGCGCAAATTGTCCGGACGATATGAGGATTCCGGTGGGGAAAAATGATTTCGGCCTTCTGCGGGCAATCTATATTACAGGCGGCGAGTTCCACGGCGCACGCATTAACGGGACAGTATTTCCTATGGGCGGCGCAGACTGGAATACGGGATTCGGCGGTGATGCCCCAGAGCATTTTACCAGCGTGGAGGTTTACGCGAGGTATCTGCTCCAGACAGATGATGGTGTGTTTATCGAGATACAGAATTCCGGGAAGCGTGATAAACGGGGCGGGCAGCCTTATATTGTAACAACGCCCAGGTTTTTTGCCCCGGCGGGCAGGTATGAGTGGCTGAATTACGGTGCGTACGTGGGCGCTCTGTCCGGGAGCGTGAAGGATGGAGTTGGCGGCGTGGATATCGTCATTTACCGAATGCTGTGATTTGCCTGGATTAGGTGCTTGCCAACAGAATCTTACGCGAAATGCACAAGTAATTGATGGACAGTTCATTAGGAACAAGAGAAAGTGGACAACCGGTTTGCAAAAGCAGGCAGGCGAAGGAGGAGAAGCGAATGGCATTAAGTAAAGAAAGAAAAGAGCAGCTGGCAGAGCATTTGCGAGGAACCAGCGTTGCAAAGGAAAATATTACCCCGGAGTACCGAAAGAATCTGGAACTAGCGGACAAAGAGACTGTGGTAATTCCGGTGGGGGAAAATGATGAGGTCACCTGCTATATTTTTACGGCGAAGAACCGGACGGCCAACTGCCCGGTACATATCAATGTCCATGGCGGGGGCTTCGTCCGTCCCCATGTGGAGCGTGATGAGATATATTCTGCCAAGGTGGCGGACGCGATCCGGGGGATTGTGGTGGATGTGGATTACAAACTTGCACCGGAATATCCGTTTCCCACGGCTTTTGACGAGACGTATGAGGTATGCCGCTGGACATTTTCCAAGCTGGGCGAATGGGATGCGGATGAAAAACGGGTTTCCATGGGAGGACACAGCGCGGGCGCGAACCTGACTGCGGCAGCGGTTCTGAAAGCAAAGCAGACTGGGGATTTCGCTCTGTGCCTGCAGGTGCTGGATTACGGCGCTTTTGATATGGCTACGGATCCCGCAGACAAAAAGGAAGCGAAAACGAACATGATCCCGGTGGAGCGCGGACGAATGTTCACCGAGGCATACACCGATGGGGAGCTTGAGAAAGCGAAGAATCCGTACTGCAGTCCCCTCCTGGCGGATGATGAGATGCTGAAAGGCCTCCCGGAGACTTTAGTGGTGGCGGCGGGTTATGATAATTTCCGCTTTGAGGATTTTGATTATGCAGTGCGCGTGGCGGCCATGGGAAATAAAGTAACACTTAAATGCTTCACCCAATCCAATCACGGTTTTATCATACACTGCACGGAAGAGTGGGAGGCGGGCCAGGAATTGGTGATTTCGATGATTCAGCAGGCAAGGCTGAATTAAAGAAGGCAAATAAGAGCAAGCCCTGAACCCAGCATAAACACTGGTACTTTAGGGCTTTTATTCATTTTGCGGAAAACGGGATTTTATGGAAAAAAGCAACCTTTTTTATTTTATCGTATAAAAGTAATGCAATACTGCCATACTAAGGCTGTAACTAAATAAGAATGTTTTTAGGAGGTATTGAAGATGTCTAATAGGAATAACTTCAACAACGACATGGAAAACAGCTCAAGAAACTACAGCCAGCAGAATAACAGCCAGAACAGCTCTCAGAACAGCTCCAGGAACAGTTCTCAGAACAATTCTCAGAACAATTCCCAGAACAATTCTCAGAACAGCTCTCAGAACAGCTCCAGAAACAGTTCTCAGAACAGCTCTCAGAACAGCAGCCGCAACAGCAGCCAGAACAACAACTTCTAATATTATCGAAAAGGCTGCAGCGCACTGAGTACAGTTGATGGAAGGAGCCTGCTTCGCATGACGCGGAGTGGGCTTTTTCTTGTCCTCACCCTGTTGAAATGCCTGCATATATTGGTAGTAGGACACATATGACAGGCTTTGGCCAGGACAGAACGTGACAGAAAGGGAAGGTGAGTGGGAAATGACGACATTTCCAATGATATCATACAGACAGTTTGACCAATGGATGGAACAGGGAAAGATTGCGCAGCTGGTGGACCTGAGGGAACCCTGGATGTTTGAACAGGACAGGATATGGGGGAGCGTGAACATTCCCTATGATGAGCTTGAGGACCTGATGGGGGAAATCCGCAAGGACGGGACCATTGTATTTTACTGTGACAGAGGGGCCAAAAGCATGGTGGTCTGCCGGGACTTGTGGAGGATGGGGTATCATGCCGTGGACCTGGCGGGCGGAATGTTGAATTACAGGGGGAAATACATTGACAGGAGGCCGCTTTCGGCTTTAGAATAGAAACGTGATTATTCTATTTTAGAGGAGACAGACCCATGAAGATAATGTTTGCATCTGATATACACGGTTCTGCATATTATTGCAGGAGGATGCTGGATATATACAGTGAATCGGGAGCCGGACGGCTTGTGATTCTGGGAGACATCCTGTATCACGGTCCCCGCAATGACCTTCCAAGGGAATATGCCCCCAAGGAAGTGATTGCCATGCTGAATCCCCTTAAGAACCAGATATATGCAATTAGGGGAAACTGCGACACCGAAGTGGACCAGATGGTCCTGGAGTTTCCCATACTGGCTGACTATAGTCTGTTGGTATTGGAGGAGAAGGCTTTTTATGCCACTCACGGGCATGTATACAACCAGGACCACCTTCCGCCATTGCAGGACGGAGACATCCTGGTCCACGGTCATACCCATATACTGAAGGCCGAGACCATTGAGGCGGAAGGGGGCAGGCACATTACCGTGTTAAACCCAGGTTCTGTGTCCATCCCAAAGGGAGGCAATCCCAATACCTATGCCATGCTGGAGGATGGGGTGTTCTCCATACGGACCCTGGAGGGTGAAGTGGTCAAGGAACTGAAGCTGTAAAAAAGAGAGGCTGATTGAGAGGAAAATTGATTGAAAACATTTGAATTAATTGCCCCCTGCCATTTTGGGCTGGAGGCAGTACTTAAAAAAGAAATTTTGGACCTGGGATATGAGATATCCCTGGTGGAGGACGGCCGCGTCACGTTTATAGGAGATGATGAGGCCATTTGCCGCGCCAATGTGTTTCTGCGCACAGCAGAGAGAGTGCTTCTCAAGGCGGGAAGCTTTAAAGCGGAGACCTTTGAGGAGTTGTTTCAGGGCACCAGAAATATACCCTGGGAGGATTTTATACCGGAAGACGGGAAGTTTTGGGTGACAAAGGCTTCTTCCATCAAGAGCAAGCTGTTCAGCCCGTCGGATATCCAGTCTATAATGAAGAAAGCCATGGTGGAGCGGCTGAAAAACCGTTATGGAGTCACCTGGTTCCCTGAAAATGGGGCCAGCTATCCGCTGAGGGTGTTCCTCTATAAAGATATGGTGACGGTGGGAATTGACACCAGCGGGGAGTCCCTGCATAAACGCGGGTACAGGACACTGACCAGCAAAGCGCCCATCACAGAGACTCTTGCGGCTGCCCTGATTCTTTTGACGCCCTGGAACCGGGAAAGAATTCTGGTGGATCCCTTCTGCGGAAGCGGTACATTTCCCATTGAGGCAGCCATGATGGCCGCCAATATGGCGCCGGGCATGAACCGTTCCTTCCTGGCAGAGGAGTGGAGGAACGTGATCAAGCGCAAATGCTGGTATGAAGCCATGGATGAGGCGGGTGACCTGGTGGAAGAGGATGTTCAGGTGGATATCCAGGGATACGACGTGGACGGTGATATTGTGAAAGCAGCCAGGTCCAATGCCCAGTCAGCCGGAGTGGACCATATGATTCACTTTCAGCGGCGCCCGGTCAGCGCGATGAGCCATCCCAAGAAATACGGCTTCATCATATCTAATCCCCCTTACGGTGAGAGAATTGAGGAAAAGGAAAACCTTCCCGCGTTATACCGGGAGATAGGGGAGCGCTTTGCGGCTCTGGATTCCTGGTCCATGTACCTCATTACTTCCTATGAAGATGCGCAGAAGTACATTGGACGGAAGGCAGACAAAAACAGGAAGATATACAACGGTATGCTGAAAACCTATTTCTATCAGTTCATGGGGCCAAGACCGCCCAGGCGCAGCTAGTGCTCCATCCAGCCGGAAACAGCACTTCCAGCACTGCCTATTTTGCCATCTGCCGCGTTGTCGTCAGTCAGCGGAGGCCCACTCCGCTTCCTTCCCCCGCCTTGCAGAATGACAAAATATTCAGCGCTGGCAGTACAGTTTCTGAGTGGATGGAGCTCCGGGAGAAGGGTTGAAATTGAGAGGACGGCCATGGTTGTTGTATCAGATATAATAAAAAATGGAATAAGGAAAAAAGCAGCGGTCCTGTTTCTGGCGGTTACATTGTCTTTGGGTACGGCCGGATGCGCCCCGACGCGGAATCCTGCTGAGACACAAAACCCAGGCGGGGCACAGAATACAAACGGCATTCAGGACCCTGACAGCAGCCGGAACCCTGACGGAACCCGGAATCCTGGCGGGGAAGAAAGTCCTGCGGCAGCAGGCGGCGCGGGTACGCCGGGGAACGGAGAGGATGCCGCAGAAAACCGCATGGGCGATACCGGCGGAAATAGAAATCCGTCTGTCTCTGAAACATCCGGCGCAGACAGCGTGTACCAGTGGAACAGGCGGGACATGGCCAATGTAAAGCTTCCTTCTGCCTATGACTACCGAAAGACGGGCAGGGCGCCCCAGATTGGAAACCAGGGATCCCTGGGAACCTGCTGGGCCTTTGCGTCTCTGACTGCCCTGGAGTCCTCCCTGCTTCCGGGAAAGCCCATGACCTTTGCGGTGGACCATATGTCCATGCACAACAGTTTTCTCCTGGGACAGGACGAGGGCGGAGAATATACCATGTCCATGGCCTATCTGCTGGCCTGGCAGGGACCGGTGCCGGAATCCCAGGACCCATACGGAGACGGAGTTTCGCCGGACGGCCTTACGCCCAGCGTGCATGTACAGGAGATTCAGGTTCTTCCCTCCAAGGATTACGAGGCCATTAAACGGGCCGTGTACCTGAGGGGGGGCGTACAGAGCTCCCTGTATACATCCATGAGGGATTATCGGAGCCAGTCCGTTTACTATAACAGGGAGACCAACTCCTATTGTTACATCGGAAACGAAAAGCCTAATCATGATTCTGTTATCGTTGGATGGGATGATAATTATTCCAGGGAGAATTTCAACCTGGACCTGGCAGGGGACGGCGCGTTTATCTGTACCAACAGCTGGGGAGAGGATTTTGGGGACCAGGGATATTTTTATGTATCCTATTTTGACAGCAATATCGGTGTCCATAATATTGTATACACAGGTGTGGAGCCGGTGGACAATTACGACTACATCCACCAGAGCGATCTGTGCGGATGGGTGGGACAGATTGGCTACGGGCAGGACGAGGCTTGGTTTGCCAATGCCTACAGGGCCGGTAAGGGAGAGAATCTGGCTGCCGCAGGTTTCTATGCAACGGACAAGAATACAGAGTACGAGTTGTATGCGGCCCGGAACCTGCCGGACGCGGGAGCCGGGGAAATGGACCGCGCCCTGGATAAGAGGATTTTGCTGGCAAAGGGCAGACTGGACAATGCCGGTTATTACACAATTGTGCTGGATAAAAAAATCCCCTTGGAGGACAACGAAAAATTTGCTATAATAATTAAAATAATAACGCCCGGTACCGTACATCCGGTGGCCATTGAATACAACGCAGGGGACGGTATTGCCCAGGTGGACTTAACAGACGGCGAAGGGTATCTGAGTCATGACGGAAAGGTGTGGGAACATGTGGAGGAAACACAGTCCTGCAACCTGTGCCTGAAGGCATATACAAAGAAATAACAGAGAATTATAAAAGGAACAGAAGGCAGAGGGCTTTGGATATGGGACACAGAATCATATTTGCAACGGGCAATGAGGGAAAGATGCGGGAGATACGCCTTATACTGGCTGATTTGGGGCTGCCCATACTTTCCATGAAGGAAGCGGGCGCTGAACCGGAAATCGTGGAGGACGGCACCACCTTTGGGGAGAATGCCGAGATTAAGGCAAGGGCTGTGTGGAATCTGACAGGGGATATTGTACTGGCGGATGACTCCGGCCTGGAGGTGGATTATATTGGCGGGGAGCCGGGTATCTACTCTGCCCGGTACTTGGGCGAGGATACGCCCTATGAGGTTAAGAACCGGAGTATCATAGAGCGTCTTAAGGAGGCCAGGGGACAGGAGCGCGGCGCCAGGTTTGTGTGCAGCATCGCAGCCATGCTGCCGGACGGCCGGGTACTCCACACAGAGGCTGTGATGGAGGGGCTTATCGCCGTGGAACCGGCCGGAAATGGCGGTTTTGGGTATGATCCCATTCTCTATCTGCCTCAGTTCGGCAAGACATCCGCTGAAATTACCATGGAGCAGAAGAATGAAATCAGCCACAGGGGGAAGGCGTTAAGGGCTATGAAGGAGGCCCTGGAAGGTGTGCTTAAGTAAGAGATGGAGAGGACGAAGGATGAGGATATTAATTGTCAGTGACACCCATAGAAGGGATGAGAATCTAAAAGAGGTGATCCGGCGCACCGGACCGCTGGATATGCTGATTCATTTGGGAGACGCAGAGGGGAGTGAACATGCCATTGCCACCTGGGTCAATGAAGACTGCGATTTAGAGATTATTTTGGGAAACAATGACTTTTTTTCATGTCTGGATAAAGAGAAGGAACTGATGATTGGAAGGTATAAGACCCTTCTGACCCACGGACACTACTATAATGTCTCTGTGGGGGCTGAGTATCTGAAACAGGAGGCCAGAGCCAGAGGCTTTGACATTGTCATGTTCGGGCATACCCACAGGCCCTTCTACGAGATGGAGAAAAAGGAAGGAGATAAGGATTTGATTGTGCTGAATCCGGGAAGCCTGTCCTATCCCCGCCAGGACGGACATAAGCCCTCTTTCATGCTCATGGAGATTGACAAAGAGGGAGAGGCTCATTTTTCGCTGAATTTTCTGTAGGATTTTTGTTGACATTTGTGAAGGCATAGTATATAATAATCCTTGCGTCGAGAGACGGGATTGGATGACAGGTTATATTATGCCAGCGCCGGGGTGTGGCTCAGCTTGGCTAGAGCGCCTGGTTTGGGACCAGGAGGTCGCAGG
>OWIH01000416.1_pt1 | contig 10768 bp, 10 predicted proteins | sample 1732891 | NCBI WGS metagenome assembly OWIH01 (sample SAMN05065765, study PRJEB22554) | human gut metagenome | biome: ENVO:2100002; feature: ENVO:00000062; material: ENVO:00002003 | host: Homo sapiens | place: USA
GATCTACACGCGTAAGATCGTCGGCAGCGTCAGATGTGTATAAGAGACAGATTATTATCTGATGAAGATGTTACTAGAATGGTTGCTCATTATAAGACTAAATTTGCTGAAAAAAAAGAAGAAAAATAAGTAAAAATTTATAAAATTTTTTGAAGCTCAAAAAAAATGACCTCGTAAAATCGTTTGTAACGCATTTCTCGGGGTCATCTTGATGTTTTATATCTTTGATTTTTAAATCAAATTTAAGCTATTTAAAGGCTGTTTTAAGCATTTCTTTTTTTAAAATAATTCTAAGTTAGGTAAAAATCATATTTTAGACAAATTTCTTTAATTTTTTCCTCTGTTTCTGCTTCTTTTATTAATTTATTAAATTCAGATAAATTTCCTATATTTTTTGCTTTTATACTTTGCCTTATTATTAAGTTTTTTAGTTTTATAATTTTTTTATCTTTTTCTCTTTTTTTATAAATATTTTTAGCCCATTCATAATTATGTATATTTACCAATTTTAATAACTCGTGAATATAGTCTATTTTTCTCATTATTTTTTTATCTTCTTCAGACATATTTTCATCAAATTTATATCTCCAAGTCATTTCTCTAAATAATCTATTTTTTCTTGCAAAAGGAATTTCAGAAAAATTTTTATAAAACTTAGGCTTTAAAGTTTCTAAAAATTGATGAGCTTCTTCCCAATATTTATACACAGTTGGTTTAGATAGACCTGTTTCTTTTATACATTTATATTTTGTTGCATTTTGATTAAATAATAAATAGCTTATAACTTCATCTTTTTTGGATTTTCTTCCATTATTATCTGTCCATTTTTTTCCTTGTCTTTTCATTCTTAAATCTCTAATCATTCTAATTTCTTCTAAATGGTCTTTTTGTTTTTGATAATTTCTCTTATTTGGAGGTATCAAAATACCTGTAACAATCTCTATATCTTTACGAGGAAAAGTCATATAACTTTCCTTATAGGCTTTTAGGGCGTCTTCTATATCTTCTTCTGTAAAATGATTATCCTGATTTCCTGTCTTACTTTCCATCTCCTCTAAGAACGAATATGCGTCGGCTTTTACCTCCTCATAAGGTATATCACATTTTAGTCCATACATAGCAAGGCTCATTATACAAAAATACCTGTGTCCCTCAACTACTTTTTCATTATCTGTAATAGTTCTTTTCCACCAATCATATAAATCTCTTTTAATATGCCATTTTTTACGAGATTTATCGCCTTTTACTATCCGTCTTTCATACCAATCAGGGTACTTTTCTTTCGCTTCTTTTAAAGTTAATTTTTTCGGAACATAAAGAGCTTTATTTATAATGTCTATTTCTGTATCTACTAATTTTCTTCTTCCTGTTACCCAATGATTAAGTTTTTCTACAGTATAAAGCTCTGAATTTTCTAAATAAAAAGCTCTTACAACTTCTCCAAATTTTGTTTTTGTTTCAGGGATTCTAAATCCTTGAAAAATTCCTTGATATTGTCTTTTCTTGACGCTTGATGTATAGCTGTTCCAAACCAAATCTATTAACCCATACTTAAATCTTTTTAAAAGGATTTTGATATTATCAAAAAGAGCTATAGGTTTTTCAAGAATATAATACAAATGCAGCCCATTTCCTGAACTGACTATGATATTAGGTTTTGGCATAGCTCCTGATTTATATTGATAAAAGATGTTTTCTATATGCTGTTTTTCCACTCCATCTAAGTCAATGGCAAAAGCATATAAAAATCTTGAGTTTTTTGCCGTTCTGTTTCTCCCTATGTAACTGATGGGGCTTGTGATGACAAACTCTCTGTCTTTAATTTCTTCCAAAAAATTCAAATCGTTAAAAATCATAAAATGTCTTGCTCTATCTTTTAAAATTTCTGTAGCTATTCCATGATATTTATGATTTTGATGCTCTTGAGAAGCTCCCTCACATTCCTCTAAAGGCATTTCATCATTTCTACTGTATATTAGTTCAAAGAATTTATAGACATTAATTTCAGTATATTGAAAATAAGGATTATATTTTAAATAACCATTTCTTAAATTATAAAGTTCTTTTTTCTTTCCTAAACCAGTCATAAAAAACCTCCAAAAGACACTATAGAGCCGTTATATTATCAATATATTTTTTTTACCCATCACATAAAAAATAAAAAGGACTGAAAATCCTCAACCAAATTATACTATAGAGCCGTTATATTATCAATAAGTTTATTGTACATTTTTTTTAAAAATAAAAAGGACTAAAAATCCTCAAGCATATTATATGACAAAACGGAGAATTTATCATTCTCCGTTTCTTTCACAGACGCAAAGTCCTTTTAATCATCTCACAGGTGCTAAGACCCAATTATTTATATTGGTATTATCTCATACTTCTTTCTACTTTTCAATTTTAATGTTTAAAAACTTGCCTTTTATAAAATCATTTGATATAATTATGATGTTAAATGACATCATAATTATAATGGAGCTGATTTATATGAGCCGTATTTTAATTAGTTTTAGAATAGACCAAGAATTAAAGAAAAGTGCAGAACAAGTTTGTGAAGAAATGGGAATGTCTTTAAGTACCGCTTTTACTGTCTTTGCAAAAAAATTAATAAAAGAAAGAAAAATTCCTTTTGAGATTGAAGCCGAACCTTTAGAGGAGAAAAAATCTGAAAGGAGTAAAAAAAGCAAATGACAGAATTAAAAGGAATTTTAAACCAAAAAGTAGCTGATTTTTTCGGTTTAAAAGATAATAAAATGGTTTATATTGGAGAACAAAATATTCTCCATATGAAAAATAAGCATTATTCAGACTATGAGACATACTATCAATATTTATCAGAAATAGTAAATTCTCCAGATTATATAGGTAAAAATCCACGTGATGAGTCCTTAGAACTAATAAAAGAATTCTTTTGTAAAGAAAGTAATTCTTATGTTAAAGTTGCTATTAGAGTTTCAAAAAATCAAACTCTTTTTATAAGAACTTTGTACTCTCTAAATTCTTCAAAGTTTGAATATCAAGTATCACAAGGTTATTATCATAGAGTAGAAAATCTATAGTTGACTTTTACCAAAGTTTGTTGTATCATATTAGTAAGAAATATAGTGTTTTAATTTGAGGATAGAAAAGTCAGCTATCACCCTAGTTAGGAGATACAGGAGTGGCGACCTGTCTTATTAAAACACATAAAAAGGCTTTTATAGGAAGTCTTTTTTTTTATAAAAATTAAAAGATAAGGTATATTATAGTCCTTATCTTTTTTATTTTCCACTTATCAGCCCCTCCAAAATCATTTTTAAAGCACTCTTTTGTTTTCGGTAAGGATTTATACCAAAAAATTTTTTAAGTCATCTAAAACGGCTTTTAAACGGCTCAAAATTGAATTTCAACCAATAAAAAAGGAATACAAAGCTGTATTCCTTCAGACTGTAGACAAAAGAAATTTATTTATAGCCTTTAATTTTCTTTTATAATATGATATCATTTAAGAAAATAAAATGTTGTGAAAGGCAGGAAAATGGATATAAGATAATTTAAGTTAAACACAAATATGAAAAAAATCAAACTACAACAGTAGTTCTTTTTGTGTATGCTTAATAAATTATCTTTCATCTAATTTCTTATTTAAAATATAAGTTATATATTTTTATTTAAATATTTGTGATGAAAGGCTTTTTTGTATATACAAAAGAGCCTTTTGTAGTATTTATAGGAGGATTATATGACTAGAAAAGAAATAACAACAAAAGAAGATTTAATGAAAATAATAGAGCTATTTGAAAGTATAGGAATTACATATTGGCTTGATGGAGGTTGGGGAGTAGATATTTTAGCAGGAAGACAGACAAGACCTCATAGAGATATTGATATTGATTTTGATGAAAAATATACAGAGAAATTACTAGAAATACTTTTAAAAATAGGTTATAAAATAGATACTGATTGGAGTCCTGTTAGAATAGAACTTTATAGTGATGAACTTGGATATTTAGACATTCACCCATTTATTCTAGCAGCTGACGGAACATCAAAACAAGCTAATTTAGAAGGCGGTTGGTATGAATTTGAAAAAGATTATTTTGATAGTGTGAGTTTTGAAGGGAAAATAATTCCTTGTATATCTTTAAAAGGACAAAAAATTTTTCACACTGGATATGAATTAAGAGAAAAAGATAAACACGATATTTTAATTCTTGAAAATTTATAAGAAATAATTTTATATAAACAAAGAGAGGAGAAAATTTTCTCCTCTCTTTGTCTACAACCTGAAGGAATACAAAGCTGTATTCCTTAATATTCTCCACCACCGTGATATCTAACAGCATATTTAAGATTTTTATATCCTTTATTAAGTTTATTATTTGTAGTATTCGTATTATCTTTTTCTTCCAATACTTTTTCTAACATTGTTTCGGAATCTTCTCCTAATTTATCCACTATTGCTGTTTTTCCACCTTTTATTCCTGCAAGTTCTTTTACATTGCATAACTGTCCTATTATAAATCGTCCAATTTCTCCATTTGCTTTTTCCTTTTCCTCATCAGGAATTAATCTGTAATCTACATATTCTGACAAAACACGAGATAAACTTACATTAGCAGGAATTTTATATTTAATTTTTGATAATTCTACTTCTGATACCTTTTGTCCAAATTGTGGTGTTTTAGTACAAATCTGATGAAAGTATCTAAAAGGGTTTTGTTGCTTTGTTTTATCTTTTGTGCCGACTTCTAAAAAATAAAGTTTTTTCCATTTCTCTTGTCTAGCCTCATCATCTTTAGAGATTTTCAAAAACATTGTTTTCATCGCATTTTTAGTAAAAGTTATATTAAATACTCCAGCTCTTATTTTTCCATTTTCATCCATATAAAGTAAAAAATCATTTACTCCGTGATAAGTAATATTAAAATCTTGATTTAATAAAAACTCTTTTGTGTCAGGAACTATATCATTTAAAATAATACTTCCTGTTAAAACATCTATACATTTTCCATATCTTGGAGCTATTAAGGAAGTCCAGTCTAAATGATTATAATAATTTATTATTTCTGATTCAGCTTTTATATTTTCAGCTTTATTTACTCTTTGCATTCCTTGAGTTCCTTTTAATAACCAATATACTTGAGCTGAAGCTATTAGGTCATCATCTTCTAATATCTCTTGAATTTCTTTTATAACTTCTTCATCACTGCCATTTAATGCAATTTCATTATTCTCATTTATAAAATTTTCTTCAATTTCTTCTGCTTCACAAGACTGTAAATAATTATTAGCAACAACTAATAAAGAAGCTCCAAGCAGTAAATGTGGATTTTTCATACAAAGACATACAGCTAATAATTTTATTAAATTCTTATTTATAGCCGAGTTTTCAGCTATACAATCCTGTATATCATCTCCAAATAAATAATCTTCTTTAATCTTATCTTTACTTTTTCCAAGCCCTAAAGCATTAAAAGTTACTGTAGGGTATATCTTTTCTGTGACAACATAGACATATTGAGCCAAACACCCTCCTAAACTATGCCCTGTTATATGAATATTTATTTTTTCTTCTTTTTCTTCCTCTTTTTTACACATTTTCTTTATATATTCTAAAAACATATAGGCACAGATTAGTTGCGATCCATTTTCTTTCATAAATCCCAACTCAATATCTTGTATCATATCTTTAATTGTTCCTTTAATATCTTCAGGTTTAAAGCTGAAGTCTGTTCCTCTGTAAGCTATTACAACATCATTTTCTTTTTGAAAGGCACAGGCATAAAATCCATTATCAGAGACATTTTTGCCATATCCATAATCAGCAAACAGCTTTGTTTTATCTGCACTATAAATAAACTGCCAGCCATTAAAATCATAATATGGTTTTAACTCACGCTTTTTCTTTGTGTCATATTCTATTCCAAAAACTCCTAAAAGGCGTTTATCTCTTTCATCATACATTAGAATATCATTAATTAGCTCTGGTTCTAAATCATCTCTTTTTATTTTTTTCCAAATATCATTATCCATTAAAAAATTTAAAAACATTTTATCTTTATAGTATCTTCTTTCTCTAAATTCCTCATATTCTATATTATTCCAATTCAAATATGATAATTGGGCAAAAAAAGCATATTCTACATCTTTAATCATTATTATTTCATCTCCTTAGGTAAAATTACATTTACATCTTCATATTTTTTTAAAAAATATAAATACGCTTCAAATCTAATTTTATATGAATTATCATTATCAAAATTTATCGTAAAATAGTCCATTAAATACCCCATTTCTTTTGGTGGTAATGTTTTTTCTTGTTTATATTTCTTTAAATATTTTTTTACTTGTGGCTCATCTTTAAAGATATAAAATATATGATTTTTCACAATATCATAATTTAAATGTTCTCTGTCTTGTAAATCCATATTAATATCACTATTTATGTTATATTTCTTATATAAAGTTTGATGTAAATTAAATAATTTTTTCTTATATTCATCAATATTTACTTTTGTAATGTCATCAACAAAAACATCTATATATACAGGTGGTCCAACTTCATCATCAGGGATAAAATTTCCTATATTTTGTTCCACAAACTCAACAGCTTCTTTTAAAAGAAATATATTAGATAAATCTACATATACAACAATATCATCTCCAAACACTTTTTTAGCATTTTCTCTTATTATCTTAGTCAGTCTTGGAGAAGCAAGAGCATTCTCATATTGGTCTTTAAAGTCATCTTCCCACATATATAAGCTGTCTAAATCCTCTAAAGCCACTTGTATCCCCATAAAAGCCTTAGCTTCTTTTAATTTATCACTATAAATTATTCCCCTATAACGAACATTGGTATTAAAACCATATTCTCTCTCCAATCCTCTGATAAAATAAAACTTATCATTAGGTACTTGCCGTTGTATTACTTCTAAAACTTCATCATTGTGCATTTTAGTAAAACCACTTGTCAGTAATGTAATAAATATAAGCATAACTACGCTAAATATTTTTTTCATAAAAGACCTCCATACCTATTTTTTATAAGTATACCCCGACATTTTCAATAATTCAAGTCAAGAAATAAAGATTAATTTAACAAAATTAAAAAACTTAATAAAAACTTTTCTTTCCTAACTCCACCTTAACTACTTTTTTATATTTTTTTCTTTTTGGCAAATCAATCTCCCACATAAATATTCAAGCAGTCAAGGGCTTTAGTCGGCTTGCCGATGGCTTTGCCACCCTTGACAGATAGAATATTTATGTAAAAAATCCTTGTCCAAAAAGAAAAAATCTTTATTTTTATATAAATGTATGGTATAATATTTTATATATAAAGTATTAAGGAGGGCATTTATGAACATTCAAACTAAAAAGAAAATTGAAGAAATTAAAGGAATGATAAAGAAAAAGACTAAACTTGAGGACATAATTAAAGAAAAATTTGTTACTGTTAAGAAAAAAGACAGCTGGCTTGATAAAAACCACGAGCATTTTACAGAAAGAGAATTAAAGTATTTGAACTTTGCTTTCTCTCCTGAAATCATTGAAGCTGAAGAAGTCATAGAAACAACTCCAAAGGCTGTAAAAATAGATGAAACTGAAATTACTGAAGCTGTAATTGAAGAACCTAAAGAGGTGGAAGAACAAGCTGAAAATCCTGTTCCTGAAGAAAAAAAAGCTACCCCTGTATCTGCTACTCCATCAAATAATATAGACTTTTTCTTGGATAGTCCAAAAATCTTTAAATCTTTTGAAGAAATTAAGACACCACAAGACAAAATCAACTTTTTATTAAATGACAAGGTTTTAAAGGCTCTATTCTTTATGACTGAAGGACAGGCTATTAAAAATGAAGCCGACGCAACTTTAAAATACAGCCTAGAAAATATAAAAACTAAATACTCTCAAAATATAAAAATCAAGAATATCCGTATCAATGAAGACCTTTATAAACACTTTACAGAATTCTGTGAAGAAAATAAAATCACTATCATATCAGCTTTGAGCTGTGCTTTAGAAGAATTTTTAGAAAAATATAAAGAACTGGATAAAAAAAATTAAAGAGCAGCCCTGATACACTATAATATACTTTATACTATATATTATAGTGTATTATTTTGTTTTATAAAAAATACTTTATAGTATATAAATTACTATTATTTAAAAATAAATAAAAACACTTTATGATATATGTGTATTTTTGGAAGCACTTGGAAGCAGAGTACAAAAAAATATATAGTATATTTTTTCTTTATTTTATAATACTTTTAAAAGAATATATACATATATATTTTATGTTGTATATAGTATAAATTTTATTCTTTAAAAAATATGTATAAAATTTACATACATATATATTATTTTTTAAATTAAAATATAAATTATACTTTATACATACTATATATAAAAAAGAAGCTCTTTAAAGCTTCTTTTTTTTCTTCCTTTTATTTTCTCTATAAAAATTACTTATTTTTTATTATTTTTCTTTTCTTCTGCCATTTTCTTCTTTATCCAATCGTAATCTCCTAAAAATAATTCTTGATTTTTCTTATCATACCAATATTTTTGGTCTAACAGGTGCATATTATAAACAGAATTTATCCTATCGGATAAAATTTTATTTTCTTCTGCCATTCTTCTTACATTGGTCATATAGAAATATGATACCATTATAAAAGCTATTAAAAATCCTCCCAACGGAATATATAACAACCATAATTTCCAACTATCAAAAATCTTATTTACAAGGTCATTTATCGCATTACTTATAGCCTTTCCGTCTATATTCTCATATTCTTCTTTGATAGCCACTATTTCCTCTTTGATTTTCTTTAAATCAGGGCTTATATTTTCTACTTCTGAAAAAGTTTTCTCTATTTTTTCCAATCTTGCTGATGTGAGCTTTAATCTTTCCAAAACTTTATCAATTTCTTCTGCTTCATTTTTTAATTTACTTGCTCCCTCAAATAAATTTGCCATACAGTTCCTCCTTATAATTCCATTCCGTCTTTATCACGGCTTTGATTTTTTAAATGTTTTTTCCACAGATTTTCTTGTTCTTTTGGTTTATATCTTTCAAGCTCTTTTTTCTTATCTAATTCTTTAAAATGTTCCCTTAATTTTTCTGTATTAAATGCAGGGTGATGTATATGATTTTCTAAGCTGTCTAATCTAAATTTTGGCTTCTTACTTACTCTATGTTCTTCATCAACAGTTAAAGTAATATATTTTCTGTATTTTATAGAACCATCTTCTTTAACAGTTTCTCCCCAATCAATATCTACTCCTTTTTCTTTTAGAATTCTTGTAAAATCTTCTTTATTTTTTGCTTCTTCTCCTGCTTGAATTACTGCCAAAGATACTGTTACTATATCGCTTTGTTTTTCTCCTCTTAAAGCCTTTTCTATAGCTTCTCTTGTATGTCTTGATTTTGTTGTTACTTCTCCTATCTCTAAATTCTTCTCTTTTGGCTGTACAATTTCTAGTCCATATTCTTGGGCTAATTCATCTGCTCTATCTCTCCATCTATTAAACTCTTTTTCCTCATAATAGAACTTCTCTCCATTCTCAAAATTTACTGAATTTACTACGATATGATTATGGATATGTTTTCTGTCTGTATGTTGAGCTATAAAAACTTGATTTTCAGGGAAAATTTCTTCACATAATTTTACTGTCATTTCTAAGGCTCTTTCTTTATCAATTTCTCCTGGCTTAAAACTATGGGTAAAATGCTTATATTGTCTGTCCTCTAATTTATTATAAAATTCCTTAATATCTTGGAAGTCTTTAAAGGCTTCTTTATAATCATTTGAACATTTAATTCCAACTGTATTTTCAGCCTTTTTTCCTACATAGTCTAAAACACCTTTTGAGCCACCTATATTTTTACTACTTTTATCTATCGCTTTAAAGATTGCCATAGCTCATCTAACTCCTTTTGAATTTCCCTAAAATCTGATATAGTTTTACTGTTACATTTTTTAGCTATTTGGTTAAGGTTATTTCCTATGCTTACTTTTAGTCTAAAAATATCTTTTAAATTCTCGTTTAATTCCTGAATATCTCCTAGCATATTTTTTCTTATTAAAACTCTTACATATTCATTCTTTGTTACTCCATATAATTTAGCTTGAGTTTCAAGCAAATTATAATCTTCTTTATCTAGTCTTAATGATAAATTTTTCTTCAAAAAATTTATACCTCCTTTCCTGCTTTTAGCAGGGGTTTTTAGGGGGACTGCAATCCTCCTAAACGAGCGTAAATGATGACAAATTGATTTATCAATTTGCCGTCATTTACAGTGTGCTCGCTTCCTTAATTTTATTTAATATATATTAAGTATACCTCTTATTTTTTGACTTGTCAAAAATTAATGGTATACTTTCAAAAAATAACTAAATTAAGGAAGGACTAGAAATTGTGGCTAAAATATACTATAATAATATTACTATAAATAATCTTTTTACAGGAGGTTTTAACTATGGAAGAACTTAACCAAGTACAAGAAAATTTAGAAACTACTAAACTAAAGAAAAAAATCAAGACTTCTGAGGAAATTAAACAGGAACTTATCAACAAGAAAAAAGAAATTGAAAAAAGACTAAAAGAAATTGAGTTAAAGGAAGCTGAAAAGAAGCTAAAACCTCTTTTTAATCTTTTCATAAAAAATGCACAATTATTATCTGATGAAGATGTTACTAGAATGGTTGCTCATTATAAGACCTGTCTCTTATACACATCTGACGCTGCCGACGATCTTACGCGTGTAGAT
>OWIH01000422.1_pt1 | contig 10557 bp, 5 predicted proteins | sample 1732891 | NCBI WGS metagenome assembly OWIH01 (sample SAMN05065765, study PRJEB22554) | human gut metagenome | biome: ENVO:2100002; feature: ENVO:00000062; material: ENVO:00002003 | host: Homo sapiens | place: USA
GATGTAGCTCCGTCTCGTGGGCTCGGAGATGTGTATAAGAGACAGACTATATACAGAATCAAAATTACAATGATGATTAGCAATAGAATACTGACTCCCGACAATGCATATACAAGCAGATTATTAATTTCTTCATATTCCGCAGCAGCCTTAATAGTATAGCTATATTTATCCTCGCTGGTTATCTTTTCTGTTCCAGTATAAGTAGAATGATACACATGTCCTGGTGTCTCTGGCTGCTGGATCTGCCCTGAATAATTCGCACGATAATAATTTACCTTTCGCTGTACATCAGCTCTGGCGTTTCTACATAAAACGCCATTACTATCCCTATAAGCATCTCCAGTCCAATACGTCCTTAACACTTGATAACTGCTACTATCAGCCCCTACTGATGCCAGCAGATTATTTTCATATCCTGCTAATGGACTTGAAACGTCCTTCGTTACCGTTATCCCATTCCAATGAAATATCTGTGCATCATAAGATTCAAATACAATATCTATATAAGTATCTTCCCAACCGGAAGATCCAATCTGATCAATGCTGCTTAAGTTACAAGTCACTGTTTCTTGCTGCCCTGTTCTTTGATTTGTTGCCGTAACATTCTTAGTGGCCGGAACATCACTTCTTGAAACAGCATGGTCATAATCCGTATAACCTGTTACTGTCTGTATGTAAGTATCATCTGCTGTCTTTTCTTCTGTTTCAACCTTATCCAGCTTATAAGTAACTCCATTATCTTCTATGGCGTCCTCCGGCTGGTATTCTGTTCCAGCCGGTATAAAGTCACTGTCTACTACTTTTTGTACTTCTTTTTCAATAGAAATAGGCGTCTTGTCAAGCACTTTATAGTCCACGGTTTTTAAACGATACCGTTTACCATCTACCTTAATTGTTTCTGGAAAATAATCATTTTTTTGCTTTTTCAGAGCTTCTACTGTATCATCTGTAGAAAATGTAATCTCTTTTACAATGCTGCCCTTATTCGTTTTTGTACTTTCTTTTGCTTCTACAGTAATGCCACATAATAGGAGAACCACTACCAAGAAAAAAGAAAATATGCGGTTTCTTTTATGCATTGTTTTCACTGCCACCCCTTTTTCTTTTCCAGATCATTATGACAACAATACCAGCAGCAATTATCATAGCTAAAACTAATGCAATGATTGGAACTGCATCGCCCGTTTTCACTCTTCCACTGGTAGATCCTCTTGTAGATGAGCCACTTTTGAAATTATTTGGCATAGAGGTCCGTATGGTTCCTTCCTTATACTCGTCCTTCATAACTACCTTCTGGATTTCCCCGGTGTCCTTGACGGTGAATTCAACATCCTGTGCCACTTTGAATCCTTTCGGAGCCATAGTCTCACGTAAAATATAATCTCCCTGTGGCAGTGCCTCTATATAATGCGGCTCTTCCCCGGATGTCCATTTTTCTACTAGTTTTCCAGTATCTTTATTTGTCAATTCCAATTCAGCTCCCGGAAGCTCTTTTCCAGTCGTTGCATCCTGTTTGGATATCGATACTTTTGTGAAATCATTTTCTAATGTAAGATTTCCTTCTTCTTCTGGTTCTTCAGCACCGGCTAACACAATCATTCCATTATCATCCACAGTGAATTTATATACGGTATCATCAAGCACATACCCCGGAATAGTTTCCTTTTCCTGTATCTTGTAATTTCCTGGCGCAAGGTACTGTAATTTGATCTGTCCATTTTCATCTGTAGTGTAGATTTCTTTGAAAGTAAATTCAGGATCGATCTCAGATTCCATCCCTTCATTCCAGAGGTTATATTTTACCCCCTCTAAAACTCTATCTTTTCCCTGTGCTTTTTTCGTTATCACAATCGTTGTAGGCTTATTCTTTACATCAAGACTTCCATATACTAATTTTGTATTCTGATCTTTATAAACCAGTTCAAAAGGATGTTCTTCCTGACTTAAAACATAACCCGGCAAGGTTTTTACTTCTTTTGCAACGTATTTTCCAAGGAATAATTCTTTACTTTCAGCCTTTCCATCCTTATCTGTGGCAACAGTATCTACCACATCTCCTTTAGATGCTCTTAATGTGCCATCTCCTGTTACAATATCTTCCGCAGCTATGATTTCAAATTCAACTCCCTTAACCGGCTCTCCGGTTTCCTCATCCGTCTTAGTAAGCTGCAGTTTTCCCTTGACATTTTCATCTTCTGCTGTCAGAACAACCGGGGTCTCCCAATCATGCATTTCATCTACCGTAAACTCTATAGGATCACATAACAGGTATCCTGTCGGGGCCTGTACTTCTACAAGTTTATATTTTCCATATGGTAATCTTTCTGGCAAAGTAAATTGACCGTTTTCATCTGTTGTAAACTCTGTAAATGTGACCTTAGATGGACTGTAGTCTGTAAATTCCATGTCATTTCCATCTTCATCAACAATCTTAAATGTTGCTCTTGATTCAGCGATCACATTTCCTGTGCTTTCATCGGCTTTCACAACTCGAATGGCTGCATAGATCTCTTTATCTTCTGCTATATATGAAAATACCTGTCCCTGTCCGTATACTGTAACAGTAAATGGGTCGATCGTTTTAAACCCTTCTGGCGTCTTTGTTTCCTCAACCAGCCAGTCCCCTCCGATCAGACGTCCGATTGGGTATTTATCCTTATCTTCTGTTGTTGCAGTGCCGGTATCATCTACTATAATTACAACCTGTTCTCCAGTCTCCTTATGCGTCAGGGTAAATTCTGCGCCAGTAGCCGGAGCCTTTAATTCATCATCAGATCCCAGGAATTTTGTAATCTTGATGTCTCCCATCTGCACCCATTTGACAGATAGGTTTACATAATGGTCTGGATCAACTGCTCCGTATCTTCCCTGTCCCAAATTCTGCAATGCAGATGATCCAGTAACACATAGCACAGACTGGAATTTTCCCATAGATCCATGCAGGTTTCCGGAATTCCATGTCCCATTCATCTTTAACGGTGCTTTCAGATAAAAGGTGTCTCCCCCTTTTACTGTCACATTTCCGGTTCCCTGTGCCCCGGTCGTTACATTGACTAATGTTACGTCTGCTGGCAATGGAATCGTAATCTTATTTTCTGCGGAAGAATTGTAAGTAATATTTTCTGTTCTCTGGCAGGTCTTATCATCACTCAGATAACTTTCTGTATATGATTTTGATAAAGACATTTCTGCAGAACTAATATCTGGAGCAGACTGAACAAATCTCAAAAAGTCTCCTAACGGAGCCAGCCAGTTATCAGCTAAAAATGGATTTCCATTCAATGATCCCGGGCCGCTATAAAAATAAGACAATGCATTTGTAGTAACTACAATTCCCTGTGCCTCATCTCCAGAAAATCCAGGCCATTGCTTCGGTCCACCATAGCCGTAATACAGGACTTTCCTAATATTAGCATCATTGTATATCTGCTCAGAAAAGGAAGTTCCTGTCGGTGGTGATGTCTTCTGATGCTCCATACAAAAGGCAAGACTTCCATTCACAAGGAATTTTCCGACCGTTACTCCTTTATAAGCAACCGGGCCAAGATATGTAATAGTCGCTGCTGCTCTTGGTGAAGCAAATAACGCGGCATTCAAAAGATTTGCACCTAATATAGAATTCTCAGTACTGGCATCTACTTCTTTTACTTCCTCAGTTTCTTCCAGATCTACACTAGAATTCTTATCTTCTTCGATCGGTTCATTTACATTCCCTGTATCCGGATCAGGTACTACATTTTTCTTTTCTTCCTCTTGTTCTGAGGAATTCTCCTGATCTTCGTTTGAAGGCTCGCTAGGTTCTGTAGCTATAGCTTCCATACTACTGTTTACATATACATTTTGTTCTGGCATATCAAATGCATATACCGCTCCATTTTCAGTAACCTCCGTAGCAATATCATTCTGTTGTTCATCTTTTATTTCGATGGATGAAACAGTATATCCTTCATCTGCAGAAATCATAAGCTTTACTTCCTCACCGGCATCTACAGAATAAGCAATCTTCCCTTCTTCATTTGAAACAATATCATCATCGTTTAGAGACTCTACAGATATCATTCCATTATCTGGTTTTGTAATTGTAAGCTGATAAGAAACAGGCATCTGTTCCTGATTATCTTCAGCAAATACCTCTAATGGCTGTAATGCTAACATAACACTCAGCAATCCAGCCGCCCACGCTGAAATTCTTTGTTTTGTCTTTTTTTTCATTTTTTCTTGTATGATGTTTATAGAAGCTGAAACACCACATTTCCTTTCTTTTAATCTGGTATCGTGGTTCAATACATTCAGATACTGTGGACTTTTGATTTTTTCCTGTAGCCTTGACTACTCTATAGGAGTGTATTGCCGCTGCCTTTATCTGAATTGTTTATGTGCTGGATGTTGCCGGGAGTATTTCTTCCGAGTACTTATTTCAATCAAGTCTACGATGATAATCGCTGGTGGATATCACGGTATCAGACTTTAGAAAGGGAGGTACTGCCTCATGATTTACGTTGGTATTGATATTGCCAAACTCAACCATTTTGCCTCAGCCATTTCTTCTGATGGCGAAATACTCATGGAACCGTTTCAATTCTCTAATGACGCTGATGGCTTCCATATGTTGGTATCCAGACTCGATTCCCTCGATTCTGACAACATCATCATCGGTCTTGAATCTACGGCACACTATGGCGACAGCCTTGTACGATACCTTGTTGCCAGTTCCTTTAAAGTGTGTGTACTCAACCCGATCAAAACCTCTTCCATACGCAAAAACAATCTACGCAAAACGAAGACGGATAAGGTCGACACTTACATCATTGCTAAGACTCTTTTGATGCAGGATGCCTACAGGTTTGTCACTTTTTATGACCTTGACCTGATGGATCTCAAACAGTTTGGACGCTTCCGGCAGAAAGCCATTAAACAGCGGACGCGTTTGAAGATCCAACTGACTTCTTATGTGGATCAGGTATTCCCTGAACTGCAGTATTTCTTCAAATCCGGCCTGCATCAAAAAGCCGTCTATGCCCTTTTGAAAGAGGCGCCTTCGCCTCAAGGCATTGCTTCCATGCACATGACTCATCTGAGCCATCTCCTTACGACCGCCTCACATGGTCACTTCAAAAAGGAGCAGGCAAACGAATTAAGAGTTCTCGCACGGAAGTCTGTCGGTGCTAACGACAGTGCTTTATCTATTCAGATCACTCAAACCATTGCCCAGATTGAGTTACTGGATAGCCAATTAAAACAGGTTGAAGCTGAGATGACTGAGATCATGAAATTTCATGATTCTGTCATCATGACGATCCCGGGTATCGGATATATCAATGGCGGGATCATCCTTGGTGAAATCGGTGATATCCATCGATTTTCCACCCCCAGTAAGCTGCTGGCGTTTGCCGGTCTGGATCCATCTGTATACCAGTCCGGAAATTTTCAGGCCAGACGGACACGGATGTCGAAACGTGGCTCCCGTGTTCTCAGATATGCTCTGATCAACGCAGCTCACAACGTAGTAAAAAACAATGTCACCTTTAAAGCTTACTATGATAAGAAGATGGCAGAGGGCCGGACTCATTACAATGCCCTCGGACATTGCGCCGGCAAACTTGTCAGAGTCATCTGGAAGATGCTGACTGACGAAGTGGAATTTGACCTCGATTAAGAGATCTGTATACCAATATCGATAGATTTTGAAAAAGCACCCTAAGGGAGCTCTGTTAAAGTTACCCTTTTTTACCATCGATACCTAAAAGAAATTTTTTGCTAATTTATACTTGACTTTTCATAGCTGGTCTCCTTTGAATATTATTATTTACTACATATATAGTATATCATATTCTTATTGATAATACACGCATTATAAGAAATTAACTTATCCGATTTTTCTTTTTTATGGTCAAGATCCAGGCTGCCACTGCAGCCCGAATAAAAAAGGTGCCATTAATGGCACCTACCTGTTTTCAAACTTTCAATACAGTAAATATAAATGAAGAGCCCGAAATCAAAGACTCCCGGCTCTCATGTAGTAAATAATAACTTCTTTTATAAGAAGCAGTGTAATAATTATAGCAATATAAGTTACATACGTCAAGAATCCCATTAGTCTTAATATTAATTATGAGACTGAATGACACTGGCGGTATCACTGGTTCTTGGTCTGGTCGTAATTCAGCACCGGTAGCACCCTATCATTCACGCTCCGTCAACTGTTCATATTCCAACTGATTCTGACGGTGTGTTTTCGTATATTCTTCATCCATAGCATGCTTTAATACACGTATCGCTTTAGCAACCTGATACGAACTTTTCATATTCGCTTTGATGGTTTCCCGCAATATTGCTTTTAACGGAAATTGCTTTCTACCACCATTCTTGTCTTGAAGAAATTTCATTGCTATTATATTTCCCTGCTCCGCTGCGCAATTCAGCCATTTGTATGCCTCTTCGCGATTTTTTTCTATATGTTCTCCTTTCAGATACTCTATTCCAAACCTAAGTTGTGCGTATTCATTTCCTGTATTTGCCAGTTCTGCGATATACTTAATCCCTTGTTCTGGAGCATATACTTCCTTGGTTTTGTCCAAGTATACTTTCGCTACTTGGAATTTAGCCATTTCATTTCCTTGGTCCACTGATCTTTCAAGATAAAACACGCCTTTCTTTATATCATAACATTCTTTCTCTGGATCAATGTATAATTTTCCTAACGTATATTCTGCATATTGATTCCCCTGCTCCGCTGCTTTCTCCAAATAGTTAATACCTTCTGAAAGATCAAAAAACTCATCTTCCTCATTGACATATAATTTCCCAAGCGCATACTGCGCCAATTGAGAATTAGAAGAGTCCGCAAGTTCTTTTAAGATCTCCATTCCTTTTTTTATTTCATCTATGTTATTTTCATTAATATAAATCATTCCCAGCTTATATAAAGCTTGTTCATTTTTCTTGTCCGCCGCAAGTTTTAGAAAAAATTTAGCATTTTCTATATCTTTTTCACATCCTTTGCCTTCGTACAAAAGGACTCCCAACTGATATTCTATATTGTCATCTGGTTGCTTTTTCTCAAGGCGCCGAAAACCGAAAAAGGCTGATTCATAATATTGATCTGCCAATCTTAAATCTTTTTTTGTTCCTTGACCCGCTTCATACATTCTTGCTAATTTCAATGCTGCAAATGGTAATCCTCTTGCTTCTTGATATAACGAAAATGCTTTTTTATAATCCTGATCTGTTCCTTTACCAAAGTAATACATGTTTCCAAGTGTGAATTTAGCATATGCATTGTCTGCTTTTTCAAGCCATTCGATTGCATTATTGTAATCTACTTCTGTACCAAGCCCATACAAATAATGTTTTCCCACTTGATATGCCAGATAACTTTTTAAATCAAATGTATTTTCGTTCTTCTTCATGTCTGCTGTATCTATGTCATCGTATAGACTATGTATATCTTCAAAAAATCTGTCAAGAGCAATCTTGTAATATTGTTCCGCTTTCTCCAAATTAATCTCACAGAGAATTCCTTTTTTATATATATTCCCTAATATTGCTGCAGTTAATGGATTTCCTCCCTTTGTCATAGTTTCGCAATCACTTATAACGGTTTCTATATCTTCAGCAGATACCTCATGTAGTTCTTGGTATATTTTTTTTCTTTCCTTGAAATACTTGTAATAACTGTCTCTTGCAGACTTTTTTTCTAATTTGTCATTATCATTTTGAAGCGGATCTTTTTCAGAATACTTAGTTAAGAAATCTACTGGCTCTGTAAAATCTTCAGATTGCGATTCCGCAACTTCAGCCATGCCATTATTTTCATCCATGAAGAAGCCATTATCTTTGTTTTCTCTTTCCTTTTTTTTGTTATTCTGCTTATCATATTCCCGGATTTCCTTTAATATCACATTTCCCAATCTGGTATATAAGTCCTGGAATTTTCCCTCTTCATAATTGCGCTGTGTATTTCCGTAAGCAAGTTGATATAGTTCGCTCCGTTCTTTTACTGTCTGCTTAAACTCCTGATAATCTTCCGCATGGTATTTCTGTAAATACAGTTCAGATAATTCATCGATTTTGGGGCGTAATGGCTGCATAATATTACTGTTATAATTCCACAATCCCCGATTTCCCTTATCTGGCATAGCTGCATGTAGTTCCAAAAATTTTTCTTTCAGCTCCGGATCAGAAGCGAGTTCAACCTCTTTTTTCCTTTTGATGATAGAATTCCGGATTAAAGAATTTAATTTTATACTGTAATCTTTTTCTGCCATCACTTCATTTACAAATATACTTTTACATAATTTCAAACTGGTCGGTTTAAATGGTCCTAAATAGCCTTTCATTTTTACTGGGTTTCCGTTTTGATCTAAATGTTCTTCTCTCCTGTATCTTGCATGATCTTCTTGGTAATATTTTTGATTCTTTTTTGTTGCTTTTAGATAAGGGCCATATATACTTTTGATATAATCTCCCTCCGCATCTGGAATATAATCATAAACATTATAAATTTTCTGTTGCCTCATCGGAACTGGCTCTACCACAGCAACATGAATATGTATGTTATCAGTATTGTAATGGAAACTGGCACTCCACACCGCATGATCCAGATTTTCATTATGCAGCATTTTTCCAACACTCTTTCTTGTGAATTCTTTCATCTTTACTTCATCCAGTATCCCTGTTTTACTATCATATAATCCATTTTCCTCCAACCACTGGTTATCAAACGAAATAACAGGCTGCCACATCAGGCTGCCATTTTCCTGCGCTTTCTGAAACACCTTTTTTAAATTTTGCTTCTCTTGTCTTGTAAGAAAATCTTTGTCTTCCGTAAATACACCCGTGCTCTTTTCTGGATTATCCATATAATCCTGATACAGGTTGAATTTTTCCATGTTGTCATTTCTTGTGGCTCCATCACGATCTATATAACTTATGTACCCCGAAAATCTTTTATCATTTGCATTACAATACTTATTTACCAGTACGATTCCTGCTTTCATTTTTCCCTCGATTTCCAGGGTGCCATAAATAGCACCCCGATTTGAATTTACTATTTTTTAGGGTGCCATAAATAGCACCTAAATATAATATCTGCTTTTTTTGTCATCTTTTCTCTGTTTTTTATGTGCAATCCTATTTTTATACTGTTCCTCAGACGTGCTCAACACAGGTGACATAATAGATTCGACAGGGATGCAAGTATCTATCTTGCCTTGGAATAGCATCGTATTAATTGCATCCAGTAACATATTCGTATTTTTCTCTGTTTCCCTTACAGAACTGCGGATCATATGCTCATAATCTAAATTTCTTGCAAGCAGTAAATTTACAATATTTTCCACCATCCGCTGTTCCTTATCTCTTTCTTCTATATTTTCAGCAGTCTTTTGCAAGGAATATCTGATAGTTGCAACATCCGTTGACATATGATTTCTATTTTTAATTATCTCTAAATTTTTCTGATCTTCTTCTGTTAATTGAAATATTTTCTTACACGCTTTCATTTCATTCCCCTTTTGCATCCAGAAGCACTTCCATTAAATCTTCCATCAACACATTATTCCTTTCAATTACATCTTCCATATCTTGAAACTTGCTCATAAGCATAACCACAAGATTCCGATACCTTTCTTCTGTTTCTTTAATTTCTCCGGATACTGCAATGCTCTCCAATCGCCTTCTCAAAAATTCTTCCCTGCTCAGGCCTTGCTTCCTCGCCATGGATATTAACGACTTGCTTATACCATCATCCAAATTCCTTATTGTAATTACTGCCACATTGCCACCCCCCCCTATGCTTTAATTATAGTATCATATATCTTTTCTTTTTACAATCAAAAGTATATATTTATAGTAATAAAGCATATATTGCAATCAAAAATTGAATTCACGGAAACGCTAGGCACTGCCTAGCCTCACGCTATGCGTGAAGTCGGTTTCTCTTTATGCTCTTTTTTTTGGCATATGAAGTAGCCTGTATTTTCTTGCTCCCCTCATGCCAAAAAAAGAGAGTGCTTTGCACTCTCTTTACTAATTAGCAATCCGATACAGTCTCGGTTTTTCTATCATAATAATATGCCCGATCTGCTAATACCTCTTCTGGATTTACTTCCGATGCATTAACTTCCCTAATCATGGCGTTAAGATATTCAATGCCTTCTACGCCAGATTCCCTTACAACTATCATTTCATGAATGCTACTCGGTATCAAATAGAAATTTTCTTTTAATAAATTTCCTACATTTTTGAGACAATTTGAATACAACATTGTAATTGCTCCGTTCAACCATTGCTGATTAGTTAATACATACATCATATCATTAACTTCTATCTCTTCTCCGGTAATCTGTTTGATTATATCATCCATCGGCCTGAACACAATCGGAAACAACTGCTCTGTATTCTGCATTGCAACGGCGGCTATATCTTTCAATGTAATTCCCCACATTATTAGATGATCATTCCGAATCAATGATGTAGCAACTTGATCTTTTCTGACATCAAATGCAATTTTAAATATAATTGCTAAATCATGATATGGAATATATGGAATAT
>OWIH01000443.1_pt1 | contig 9907 bp, 8 predicted proteins | sample 1732891 | NCBI WGS metagenome assembly OWIH01 (sample SAMN05065765, study PRJEB22554) | human gut metagenome | biome: ENVO:2100002; feature: ENVO:00000062; material: ENVO:00002003 | host: Homo sapiens | place: USA
ATCTACACGCGTAAGATCGTCGGCAGCGTCAGATGTGTATAAGAGACAGCTACTATGCAGTCATTTTCCTCTATACGCCCCGGACCAAACATCCGGAAAAGTCGATGCGTCCGGACTACTACCGGCACATCGTGTCGGAGGATAAATTTACGGACGACGGAGTGTTGCAATTCCCCGATGGAGTGCGGATGCTCAGCAGCTACGTGTCCTTCGCGCAAGAAGAAAACGACCTGAAATACGGTGATGCCCAATATACGGAAAACAGTCTTTCTTATTTGCCGGATAACCGGTTGAAAGGGGAGTATCTGATCAGTTCCGTGTTCCGCAATTTCAAGTCCTATGGCCAGTATCTGAGTGCCATGGAACAATACGGTAAATATCTGGTCACACCCTCGCTGAAAGAGCGGGCGGAAGCAGTCGGTACCAAACTGTACGACACCAAACCCGGCGGTCGGGCTGCCGACTTTACCTATCCGGATACCGGGGGGAAAATGGTATCGCTGTCGGATTTCAAGGGTAAAGTCGTATTGGTCGACGTATGGGCCACGTGGTGCGGTCCATGCCGTCAACAGATCCCTTATCTGAAGAAACTGGAGGAAGAACTGCATGGCGAGGATATTGTTTTCCTTGGAGTGTCTGTAGATGAGAGCAAGGACAAACAAAAATGGCTGGATTTTATCGAAAAGGAAGACTTGAAGGGGGTACAACTACTGGCTGGCGGCTGGAGCAAGATCACAAAAGATTATAAGATCAATGGTATCCCACGTTTTATGGTCTTCGATAAACAGGGGAATATCGTGTCGGTGGATGCTCCGCGGCCTTCTTCGCCGGAATTGAAGAGGATGCTGGAAACTGAACTGAAAAAATAGCAGACGAAAGATATGATACGGAAAAGCATTTTATGGGTTGCCATGTTCTTTGCGGCTTGTACTGAGGTATGGGCTGAAGCGGGCACAATTGTGGTCAGAGGGGCTGAAAAAGCCGTTGTGTATAACAGTCTGCGGGGACGGGGACGTGCCTCTTTCCAGGCCGAAGTAAAAGGCAAGGGACTAGTGGTCAATGTGCCGGAGGAGGAGTGCCGGGATTTGCTTTGGCTGATTGCTGACGGACGGAGTTCATGGATCCGGTTGCAACCGGGAGAAACCGTTTCGGTGAATGTCAGCGCGGAACATTGGAAATTCTCCGGTGACGAGAAGAAAACGAATTCCTATCTGTATGACTGGACACAAAAGTTCTGGTTGGAAAAACCGAATTATCTGACGGGTACCGTTGAGATGATGTTTTCCGAAATTCCCCGAGAACAGAAGGTATGGCCGGAGCCTTCCGGGCTGTACCGGCCGGAATATCGGAAATGGACGGAATCCTGGGAACGCCGGGCGTATGATCAGTTGACGACTGCAAAATTGCGGGATGAGGCTTTTGTTGCGGAACAGCGCGAACGAATCCATTACAACTGGCTTGAACTGCAATGTCTGAATTTCCAGATGGCACAGATGCAGGTGGAGATTCCCGGAGAGACGCTGGAGTTCGTGCGGAACGAACGGTTTGAACATCCGGGATTCATGGATTATCCCGGACGCGATAATGTGTTACGCATTTATTTTGACATAGCAGACAAGCTGCATCTGTTCGACTACACGTCGATCGATTTCCTGCGCAGGCGGGCCGGGCGAATTGCCAATCCTTCATTGCGCGAATTGTACGTGCTCAACACCCTGCAAAGTGATTTCGACTACGGATATCTCTATCAGGGTGAAGCCATTCTTGAATCCGTACGGGATTTGGTTGTGTCGGAAAAAGGAAAGAAGATTTGGGAAAAATGTCTGGAGCAATACCGGGCCTGGCAGGCGGATTCTCAAAAACCGGAAGGGAAAGCCGTTGCCTATTTCAATTTCGGAGACATTGACGGCAAGCAGGTCAATCCCTCGATGTTCAAGGGAAAATACCTGCTGATAGATGTATGGGCCACCTGGTGCGGTCCCTGTAAGGCACAAATACCTTATCTCAAACAGCTGATACGGGAACTGGAGGGACGGGATATCGCTTTCCTGTCCATCTCGGCCGACAAGCCGGAAGCCAGGGAAACCTGGAAGAAGATGCTGGAAGAATCAGGATTGGAGGAACATGGCGTGATGGCTCCTGATGCGTTCAACCACAAGTTCTTCGAACGTTACGGCATAAGAAGCATTCCACGCTTCCTGTTAGTTGATCCGCAGGGTAACGTTGTGATCAGTAAGGCGCGTCGTCCTTCCGATCCGGTGCTTAAGCAACAGCTGACGGAATTGTTGGATGCCTATGATGCCAGCAAGACGGTTATCTCCGGACGCATAAAGGATGCAGAAAGCTGGATGAGTCTTTCCAAACCGGGAGGCTGGACCGTCCAAATGGCATCGGCTGCTGTTACGGACCATGCCTTTACGATGCCGGCCTGGATAGAAACGTCGGCATATTATGCTCTGAGCCACGGCATGACATACTATTACTTGTGGCTTACGCCTGGAGCACGGGTCGGATATGATGAGCAGGTGCCGTCCCGTTTTTCCGGGGACCATGCCGATATGAACAACCTGATGGCAGTACTGATTGAAAAATATGCCAGGACTTTTATTCCCTCCCGTAACGAGGTATTCGACCGCTCCCGCGGACAACGGTTGAGAAAACAGTACGACGAAATTGCCCGGACAATCGGACTGTCGGCATTGTCACCGGACGAAAAGGCTTTGTGCGTGGGCTACTGGCAGGGCGATTTCCTGCAAAAGATGTACGGCAGCATCATTTCGGCCAAAGTATTCGGCAAAGCGCACAAACGGCCGGATGTCAGGAAAGGCTATTCCGATGCTATCCTGGATCTCGATCTGCTGCCGGAACTCGTCCATCATCCCCAATGGTTCGATCTGCTGCAGGAGTGGCTGTATGCCAAACTGGATGCCGGACAAATCCGGATACAAAACGAGAGGTCATGGCTGGCGGATCTGGCCCACGGTATCGATAACGAGGAATTACGCGAATCCTATGTTATGGAAGCGATATACTGGGACGTTCTGCGCGGTTATCTGTACGATATTGAAAACCGGATTGCAAATATCCGTTCCTTGGTGAAAAAGGCGGAAAACCTGGAAACACTGAACGAAACGCCGGTCCGTATCGCAGAAGCCCGCAAGTCGTTTGCGGATGCGATGCCGGGAACCGACCTGAGTCACTACACATTCGAAGATGCCCAGGGGAAAACCGTTTCATTGGCGGATTTCAAAGGTAAATATGTCTTTATAGATATGTGGTCCACCGGCTGCAATCCCTGTATTGGCGAGATTCCCTATATCCGGGATTTAGAAAAACGCTTGTCCGGTAAACCGATCGTATGGGTATCCATCTCGCTGGATCTGAATAAAAAGGTATGGCTGGATTTCCTGCAGAAAAACAACATGAGCGGCATACAGCTGATCTGCGATAAGGGATTCAAACATCCTTTCATCAAACAGATCGGACTGAGCGGTATTCCGCAATTCCTGTTACTGGACAAGGAAGGAAAAGTAATTGATGCCAACACCCTGCGCCCTTCCAATCCGGTGATGGGAAAATTGTTGGAATTTATCCTGAACAGGTCCGAATGATCTGGGGATAATGACCTCTATACCGTGAAGAAGTGCAGTCCTGCAGGGCAGCACTTCTTCGTTTAAAATCTTTATTAAAATGCAAACTTATGAACTTAAACCATATTCAGACTGTAGCAAAGTATGAATCCAAGATTTTTGCGAAGTTGGCTCTTCTGGATTATGGCCGTTTTGTCGCTTGCCGGGATATCGGCCGTTTTACTGACTTATTTTTTCACTTATGGATCTTTGGAACGGACGGCATTGGCCTCGCATGTCCCGTGGCTTGGAAATTATCTCTATGCCATCATACAGGCGGTCATCGTGATTTTTCTGTCGGGCAACTTTCTCCAAAGTGACCGGAAACTGGACACTACCGGCGTGATTTGGGTGCGTCCGGTTACGAACTCCGCATACATTGCCGGAAAAGTGTGGGGCACGATGAAAGTGTTTTTCGTACTTAATATCGTCACATTGCTGTTGGTCGCCTATCTCCATATAGCGGTCGTCCGTTCACCCTTCATGCTCTATCCTTACGTGTTGTATCTTTTTGTCATCAGTCTGCCTTCTCTGATTTTCATGCTGGGACTGCCCTGCTTTGTCATGAGTTTTGTGAGAAGCCGGGCTCTCGGTTATATCCTGCTGCTCGGTTTGACAGCCTTGCTGTTCTATTATGCCAAAGACTTGGGATACGGCGTATTGGACCTGTTTGCATCGGTTATTCCGGCAACGCTTTCGGATATTACGGGCCATGCGGATTTGCCGTTGTTCCTGCTCCAGCGGCTGACTTTCTGTCTCGCGGGCATCGGTTTTAGTATTCATACAGGAAAGAGGCTACCGGCATGAGCTTAGTTTTCAGAAGGATATCAATATAGAGCAAAGATCGGGAACAGGACAGATTCCCGCTCTGACTGAACCGGGAAAGATCGAAGCTTTGGTCCTTGCTATATATACAAATATTTCATTCCTAGCGGCCAACTCAAAGGAATGAAACCGACTTATATTACTCCCATGTTCAAACAGTACACCCGCCAGATCCGGTCGGAAAGGTATCCCGTATTGAATATGATTTTCGGCAAAATATTAGAAACCGGCGATATAGGCATTCCCGTGTCCCGAGATTGGTGTATCAACGACCAACAGCGGGCAAATGAGTATCTGAGCAGCCACAGTCTGGAAACTGCCCTTAACGATCCCTGCCTGAAACGGGAAGTGCTGCTGCTCAAGGCAAACGGACTGAAAAGCTATATCGGTACGCAAATACCGGAAGAAGATTTCCGGACCTTTGTGAACGATTTTGCCGTGAAGTACCGTTTTCGTAACATCCCTTTTGAAAGATCTAAACAAGAGTTGTCGGAAAAGTTTCCGATTTCGCTCGACAGTTTCCTTGAAAATTGGTATCATTGTGACAGGATGCCGCACTTGATTTTCAAGGACGGCACCCTGTTCAAAATGACCGGCTGCGAGGAAGAAAAGTATCAGATGCGCTTGAAAATCTATAATCCTTCGGAAGTTCATGCGTTTATTTCAGTGACGTTGTACGACTACGGAAAAAAGAATGATAAGAATTATTACAATTACCTTATTCCTGCTGGAGAAGCCAGGGAACTGAAATTCATCACTTACGGGAAATTCGCTTCGGTATGGATTAAAGGAATCATGGAAAATATTCCTTCCGGATACTATTTCAGCCAATCCACCTCGCAAGTTGTTCAGGAAACGGAGGACGGTTCCGAAGGTATTTTCCCTATCGATCCGGAATTGCCTGCCTCCGAACCGGGTGTCATCATCGTAGACAATGAAGATCAGGAATTCCGGACTGTAGATGAGGAAAAGAAACAGCGGCTGAAAGATATCTTCCGGGAAGAGGCCGACGGGAAATATCAGGTCATTAACCGGTTTCAGCCGCATGAACGGTGGACGCTTACGGCCTCTGAAAGTTCCTGTGGCGAAATCGTCCGGTCGTCCGTATACAAGAAAAGCGGAAACGGCAAAGCCTATGCAGAATGGAAGGCCCGTATCTCCGGGAAGGGGTATTATGAAATTGCTGTCTGGAGCACAAGATTGGGCAGTATGGGAGCGGGTTCTTTCACTATATTGAAAGGCGGTACCGTCAAAGAAGAGTCCAGAGAAGAGGACCGTACCTGTGTGGTATCCTATGGGGAAGAATAGGAGACATTCACCATCGACCTGGCTCAGGAGGAGAAGGGATGGATTGTGCTGGGTGACTTCCTGCTGCCGCAGGACGAGACGACCGTTACCATGACGGACCGGAGCAATAGCCTGTATGTTGCTGCAGATGCCGTAAAGTTTACAAAATTGAAATCTTCAAATTGATATCATGAATATTAAAATAAACAATCTGATAAAAATATATCCGGATGGGTACAGAGCGTTGAACGGTTTGAATCTGGAGATCAAGCCGGGCATGTTCGGTCTGCTGGGGCCCAACGGAGCTGTAAAACGACACTCATGCGAATCATGACCCTGTTGCAGTCTTCTTCCTCGGGATCAATCCTGTTCGATGACTGTGACATTTTGCACCACCGGAAAGAAATACGCTCTGTATTGGGCTATTTACCGCAGGATTTTCGCTTTTTCGAGAAGTTGAAGACATGGGAATTTCTGGATTACGGAGCCGGTCTCGCCGGAATCCGGGGAAAGCGGAAACGGGCGGAGGTAGTGGACGAACTACTGCGGAAGGTAGGGCTGTACGAGGTTCGTGACCGCTGGGCCAACCGACTGTCGGGCGGAATGAAGCGGCGTTTGGGTATCGCTCAGGCCATCGTGGGCAACCCGAAAATTATTATCGTGGATGAACCGACAATGGGACTGGAAAACAGGACTTTTAATTGTAATGATAGTGGCCTTGTCTGCATGGTCTTGGGGGATAGCCTGCGGACAGGAAAACGGAGAAGAAATTCCGCTGAAGTACGGGGCTACGCGATGAAGGGTAAGGTCTATCCAGGAGAGGCAGAATGGCTGGAATCCTGGGCAAAGGTACCTTCGGATGAATGGCTGGAACTGATGAAACAATGGAATCCGGAAAAGTTTGATGCGAAGGAATGGGTGAGAAGGTTTAAGGCTGCCGGATTCAGGTACATCAAGATCACGACAAAACAACACGAAGGCTTTTGCCTGTGGCCGAGCGAATATAGTCCATACAACGTAGCCCGTACGCCTTATGGGAAGGATATCCTGGTCGAATTGGTGCAAGCCTGCGGGGAGGAGGGAATGGATATTCATTTCTATTTTTCGGTCATGGACTGGAGTCATCCCGACTGGCGGTATGACATCGGAAGTCGGGAGGACAGCATCGCTTTCCGCCGTTTTCTCGCTTTCATGGACAATCAGTTGAAAGAACTGGCTACCCGCTATCCAAGCGTAAAGGACTTTTGGTTCGACGGGACATGGGACAGCAGCATAAAGAAAAATGCCTGGTGGACGGTATATGCCGAGCAGATGCTGAAAGAGCTGGTCCCGGGGGTGACGGTAAATAGCAGACTGCGGTCGGACGAGTATGGCAAACGGCATTTCGACAGTAACGGTCACCTGATGGGCGGCTATGAATCGGGCTATGAAAGACGGTTGCCCGATGCGGTAAAGGATCTACAGGTTCCCCGGAGGGACTGGGAAGTGTGTATGACTATACCGGAAAATCAGTGGGGCTATCACAAAGACTGGTCGCTGAGCTATGTGAAAAAAACTGTAGAGAGTATCGGGTACATCGTACATGCCGTATCCATGGGGAAAATATGGCTGTGAATTTTGGGCCGCAGGCCGACGGCGACTTCCGTCCTGAAGAGAAAATGCTCCTGCGGGAACTGGGAGAGTGGACCGAGAAATACGGCAAATGTATTCAAGGATAAACAGAAATGGCTGGACTTCATTAAAACGGAGGGACTGAAAGGAGGGGCAGTTATTGGCCGGCGGTTGGAGCAAGATTACCAAAGATTACGGGAATCCCGCAGTTTATGGTTTTTGACAAAAAAGGAAATATCGTGTCGGTGGATGTTCCCCGTCCTTCTTCCCCGGAATTGAAAAAGATGCTGGAAAATGAAGAATCGCGATTAAAACAGATAACGTAAAAAGTGCTTTATTGTTGATGGTATTCCTGACGGCCTGTACCGGTGTATGGGCCGACACAGTGACCATTCTGATAAAGGAGGGAAGCGGTCGTATATAACAGGCTGCGGGGACGCGGACGAACTTGTTTTCATGGGCCAACCGATTGTCAGGCGGAATGAAACGGTGCTTAGGAATTGTTCAGACTGTTGTGGGGAAACTGATGGATGTCCGGGCGTGATAATTTGCAAATTTTGTATCACTTTTACTCTCTTTTACAGGTACTATTTAAGTGAATTTACACTATATTTGCTCCGGAATGGATTTGATCGCTGCTGTAAATAAGAAAGATTACAAATTATTCGGGGCATTTTTCAAAGAAAATTTCCCCTTTCTTGTCATGTTTGCAGATAAGTATGTCAATGATATGGATATGGCTGCGGATATTGCTCAGGAGGCTTTTATCCAATTATGGCGCTTTAAAGGGGAATTCGTATCGCCAGAGAAGGTAAAGGGGTTTTTGTATACGACGGCCCGGAATCTGGCACTGAATCACATTAAACACAATCAGATTGTAGACGAACATTTAAGACTACAGGAGAAAGATTCTGTACTCTTTTTCCGGAACCAGATTATTGAAGAAGAAACTTATCAGCTTGTCCATAAAGCAGTTGAACAGCTGCCCAAGCAATCTTGTAAAATAATACAATTAAGCCTGCAAGGGTATTCGAATCAGGAGATTGCAGATCAATTGAATATATCCATCAATTCTGTCCGTACCCTGAAACAAAGTGCTTATAAAAAGTTAAGAGGCATTCTGAAAGAGCATTTCTATTTGTTACCTCTAATGTTAAAAATGAATTTTTTTTAACCTCCATTCGTCTTTTTTTTCTTTTCAGTTGTTATTAGACTTGAAAAATGTTCGATTAAATTAGTTGAAAGTTTATAAAGTTCGATTCTTTTTGCGGGAATCCGCAAAAAGAATAATTGCCAGCTGACCAATGACAATTGACAATTACCTGGAAGCTTCGCTTCCATTAGAAAATATTAAGAAAAGAAAAATGAGAAAGAGAACGAAGAATAGAATCATTGATTATCAAACAAATAAAGAAGAAACCACCGGTTTGGAAATATGTGGTCAATTGTCATGCGACAATTGTCAATTAACTAAGTGCCCTCAGGGGGCAATAGCTTTTTAAACTTTACGAACCTTTTTATGGTGAATATCGCAGCATATCGGCGCATATATGAATTGATTGCCAGGCAGATCAGCTTCGGTTTAAATCCTGCTGAAGAAGAAGAATTGGAATGTTGGCTGAAAGAATCGGAAGAAAACAGGCTTTTGCATTCCCGGCTTACTGATCCTCATTACCTTATCCGGCAGGAAGAGAAGAGGAATTCGGTTGATGTGGAAAAACATTGGCGAATAGTTCGTAATCGTTTGACTGAGAGTAAAAGCAATAAGGGCTTATCCGGTCGGTATTGGAAATATGCAGCAATTATCATGTTGTTATTGGGAGGAGGAGTGTTGGGATGGTTTATGCAGCGGGAAGAAAATGTTCCTGTTGATGTGACGCAACAAATTCATCCCGGTATTTCAAAGGCCCGTCTGGTATTGGCCGATGGGAAAACTGTCGAGTTGGAGAAAAGAAATGGAGATACCCAATTGATCGATTGTGACGGTATGCTTATCAGTAACGATTCTTGCGGTTTGAAATACAACGGCCAAATAGAAATGCCGGTAGCAGACTGGCATACCCTGGAAGTTTCTAAAGGGGGAGAATATATAATGACTTTGCAGGACGGAACGGTTGTTTGGTTGAATTCAGAAACGAAAATGAGGTATCCGGTACAGTTTTCCGGACAGAACCGGGAAGTTTGGCTGGAGGGAGAAGCTTATTTTAAGGTAGCGAAAAATGAGAAACAGCCTTTTGTAGTAAAGACTGAAAATATGGATGTGAGGGTATTGGGTACCGAGTTTAATTTAAAGGCTTATGCCGATGAAAAATGGGTACAGGCTACTTTGGTACGGGGAGAAGTGGCTGTATTTACGGGGATGGATAAGTCTGTCCGGAATACGTTGAAGCCTGAACAACAGGCTGAGTGGGATATCGAAAAAGGAAAACTGGACGTGAAAACAGTAGAGCTCGATCTTTATATTGCGTGGAAAAACGGACAGTTTGTGTTTCGTGGACAACGTCTGACAGAGATCATGACTGTTTTAGAACTGTCTCTTATACACATCTGACGCT
>OWIH01000464.1_pt1 | contig 9336 bp, 12 predicted proteins | sample 1732891 | NCBI WGS metagenome assembly OWIH01 (sample SAMN05065765, study PRJEB22554) | human gut metagenome | biome: ENVO:2100002; feature: ENVO:00000062; material: ENVO:00002003 | host: Homo sapiens | place: USA
CGGCAGCGTCAGATGTGTATAAGAGACAGTATTAAGTGTATTGATGAAAACCCGTGGCAAGATTTAGGGTTTCGAAAAATTCGAGTAAAAAATTATTATATTTACTTTTGGATTGATAATAACAAGAAAGAAGTCCAAATTATAGCTGTTATCTATGTAAAAATGGATCAGGCAAGACAGTTGGAAAAACTGTAACCGTATAAAAATATGTTAACTAGATTAAGGCATCTACTAAGAAAGGTAGGTGCTTTTCTTTGCAAAAAATTAGGAGGAATGTGAATGGGAATATTAAGCGGATTATTCAAAAGTAGGCGGTTATGATGCAATTATTGATAGAGATGTGTTTTTAAGAATTCAAGCTGAGATTAGCAGAAGAGCAAATATACTTAGTGGTGGAAAGAAAAGAATTTATAGTTCAAAGTACGCTTTGTCCAGTATAGTCTTTTGTGGTCACTGTGGAGATATATTCCGCAGAATAAAATGGAATAACAGAGGATGCAAATCAACGGTTTGGAGGTGTGTGAGTAGGGTTAAAAAAACAATTGGGATTGATTGTCCGGCTAAAACGATAAGGGAGGAAGATTTGCAGGCAGCAGTGCTTACGGCAATAAATGATACATTTAATAAAAAGATGAAACCATTCCTATATTGATGGAGAGTATTCGGGAGGTTATAAATGAAGATGCACAGGAAAGCTTGGAAAAGTTGGAAATGAAGATAAAGGACCCTACAGATAAAACTTCTTGAGGCAGGTAAAGAACAAAAAATAATTGATGAAATCGGAGAGGAAATCATAGCTCTTAGAAAAGAAAAAACATGACATTTTGACTAAGGCAGTAAAAAACATAGAACTTCAGAAAAGAATAAATGATATGTTTTCTTTTTTGGAAGAGCAGACACGAGCCATTACAGAGTATTCAGATACGCTGGTTAGAAGGCTTATTGAAAAAATAACCATACATGATAATAAAGCGGTTGTTGAATTTAAATCCGGACTTCAATCTGAAAGTGGAGATATAGAGCGAATATTTTTTAGAGCCTGTAGGATAAAACTACGGGCTTTTTTGTATTTCTATGATAAAATATACATAATGATATTTTTGCTGTTACTGCATAATTTTAGATATATTCCCGTTTACTTTTGACATTCATAATGGGGTCTTAGGGCTCACCCTAACAAGCTGAAAATTGGTTTAAGAATTACCTGTGGTTTCTCGGAAAGAAGGAAATACTCTCAGTATGGAAAAACGGCTCGTACTGATTAGGGAACACTCAGGAAAAGGCGATAGTGCAGTTGTTGATTGATGCAGCCTTCCGTGGTGAAGGGTTTTAAGGGGGCAGGCATGGTAAACTACACATCAGATGTGATAAAATCGGTAAATTTCCTATAAAAGGTTGAGGATATTCATGAATAAAAGTACAGTTTTAACAGATAAACAAGGCCGCATAGACTGGATTGACTGGGCGAAAGGATGGACTATCCTTTTTGTAGTCATCTATCATGCCTTTAAAAGTGTGCATGATGCTAATGTGTTCGCCCGGGGAGAGCAGCAAATAGGAGAATGGACGATATTTTTATTGGCTACTTTCATTATGCCTGTATTTTTTGCGTTATCAGGTCTTGTTTATAAAGAAGTTAAGAACCGGGAGGAATATGGGAAAAATATGCTCAAACGAATTGTAAGCCTGGCTGTTCCTTATATTATATTTTCAGCAGCGTATGTGTTTATGCAAAATCTTTCTCCGGAAAGTTCAACACATGCTGTTCATCCGTGGTCTGACTTATTAGGTATCTTTGCTCACCCAATCAGCTATTTGTGGTATATATATGCTTTGGTCTTAATTTATATACTGAGCGGATTTTTGGATCTGTGTAAGTTCAATTCGGTATCAGTTTGCTTCTCTTTGTCGCGGCTTCCTTAATTGAATTTCCCGCTTTTTTGCATTTCATGTTTACATGGGCGGTAACTTTTAATTTCGGCCGCTTGATAAAGGAACATAAAACTTTTTCCTATAACAAAAGTTTTATCGCGGCACTCACGATCATGTTAATATCCTGGCTCATACAAATTCAATTCGGTGGGGAAAACTGGTATGATACAAACGGCTTAACTTTTGTTACGTTTATTTCGAAAATGGCCAGCATTCCTGTGTTTTTCTACATCTATTCTAATTTCAGGGAGAATCGTATACATAATTATTTTAGAAAGTATGGCCGTGATTCTCTAATCATTTACCTGGTGCATGCTCCCGCCGTATCTTCTATAAGGGCAGTATTTGTCAAAGCGGGGATTGCCGATTATTTCTTGATGATAGTCGGTGTCACCCTTCTTGCCTGGTTGATTTCAGTTATTGCCTGCTATCTCACGAAGAAAATAGCCGTAATAGAATTGATTTTTTATCCGACCAGATGGATTCGCTGGCTGAAGTAAGTATTGATAAAATAGAACGACCGCAGTTCAATAAATGGAAACAAAGTAAAGTCCCCGGTGTAACATATGCAGTGTGATCCTGCAATTGTAATCCTACATTCTGACTGCCCCATATACTCATAACATACTGGATATTTTGAACACTTTCTGCGGCGGCCGTTCGTCATGGCTCCGATTTCTCACTTGCGCAGACAGGAAGCATTTTGCTGATAAGGTTTATTGTCTGAATCGTAAAACGAAACATAATAGCGGGTTACCCGCGCAGAAAACAATTTTCGGTTGGCTTTTGAAATGGCTCGTCATATTTCTTCTGCTTTCTCTCGGAATTGCCGGAATATGCACTTTGCTGTAATTAAGTTTATCAGGATAATTTTTCTATGTTATGAGGAATACGGTCTAAAAGATGAGAAAAGAGGGATGACATGACGTTTCATGAATACGGCAAGCAAAATAATCGAAACATAGTGTTGATTCATCCTTCTGTAGTCACATGGGATTATTTTTCTCGCGTCTGCCCGTTTCTTTGCGAAGATTTTCACCTGATTATTCCGGCGCTTCCCGGCTATGACAGGGAAGCGCCGAATGAAGATTTTACAAGCGTTGAGGATATTTCCGCCCGGATATCGGACTATCTTGTATTAAAAGGAATAGAGGATGTTGATATACTGTATGGCTGCTCTATGGGAGGCAGCGTAGCACTCAGGATGCTGGCGGATCACAAGGTCCACGTTAAGAATGCGATTGCAGATGGAGCCATCACGCCTTATCAGCTGCCATGGCTCATCACCCGTCTTATCGCCGTCAGAGATTTTATGATGGTATCCGTGGCTAAAGCGGGCGGGCTGAAGATTCTGGAAAAGGCGTTCTCCACAGATGAGTACAGTAAAGAAGACTTGGAGTACTTGTCCGGGGTGCTTCATTTTATGAGCTATAAGACAATCTGGCGTACTTTTGAATCCTGCAATAATTACAAGATGCCGGACCCGGTGCCGGAAATTTCCGGCCATCTGGAATATTGGTACGGGGATAAAGAAGAGAAAGACCGCGCATGGGATATCCAATACGTAAAAAGGCATTTTCCCGGTACAAAATTAGTAAAGATAAGGAATTGCGGACATGGCAGTATGGTGCCGCTGTATCCGCAAGAATTGGCCGTCAGGTTCAAAATGCTGATACACAGGTAAGACGGAGACAAAATTGAACTGCCTGACATTGCGAATGTATGTTACCGAATGGATTACATAGAGAGATGGGGATGCGGAATTCAGAAGACTTGCGATGCGTGTCGCGCACTTGGGACGGACTTGCCTGGCTATGAGGTTTTGGAAAATGGCATCCACTTGTGTTTTAAGGCACTTAAAAGTGCGCTAATTACTCAGCCCGATGCACCGAAGCACTGATAATGACAGTGCTTTGAAACGTACAATGGCGCTTAGGCTTATAGAAATATTAAGAGAAGAACCGGATATTTCACAGAAACCCTTGGGAGAAAGACTTGGGACAACACGGAGAATTGTTCAGAAATATACCAATACGCTGAAGGACTCCGGTTGCATAGCCCGTATTGGAGGAAAACGTTACGGCCGCCGGCAGATCAACGAGTAATTCTGCCGTGTTGAGATGATGGGACTTCGGCCTTATTTCCTCTAAGCGCCGGCTCAGTCAGGGAGGAGTACGACTTGAATTTCATAAGATGTCTGATAGATACAGGAAAACGAATCTGGAATGGTGCGGATAAAAATAAACGAAGGTACTGGGTATCAAGAGGGTTGGATACATTTCTTATTTTAACCTTTGTCATAGGCGTTTCACTGGGAATGGGAAGTGTGAAAATCGGCTTTTATATGATTTCATTTGTATTTATCTGTGGCTTGCCTATAGCGACAGTCGGCGTAATATTAAAACTTACGGTCCTTGCTTCAACCTTTCGTAAAGATAAAAAAGTGTTTCTAAAGACATTATCCTCTCTGGCAGGGCTGTTGATTACAGTCGGCATCATAGGAGGTATTTACTACATCGGCAAGGTCATGAGTTCGGTAGGGTGAGTCGCCTGCCTTGCCGGTAGAAGCAAAGCGACTGACTCGGTAGTCGGTTATCGGTAAATAAAGTGTGTTTTTCGGCACTGAATGCGGTTATGAGATCGTGAGCTTTTATGATTAGATATAGTTACAGTGTAAGGGGAATCATCATGACGTATAAAGAAAAAGACTATCGCGTGTTTGCAATGTTTGAAAAGGACTGGGCTCTGGTTACGGCCGGTATGATAGAGCGGTTTAATTCTTGCACCGTCGGTTGGGGGAGTTTGGGCAATATATAGTAGCCCAAAGGCTAGGTATAATTCATAAGACAATATGATCGTTTTCTCTGTGGTAAGACGGGAAGGTAGAACGGAGTCATCACGTTGATGGCGAACGGTTTTATAGCCCTAGCTTCGACAACATAGAAGAACTTCGTAAAGCTCATAGACGGTACACCAGTCGATATAATAATATTGCACAACGGACACTTGGACTTAAAGCACCTTTCGCATGAGGGCTTGTCACATGTGTCTGATTACACTACAATGTAATCAGCTTCAATCCGAAACCGTCTCTTACAAAAGGGCGTATCAAGCGAAGCGTTCCAATGTCTGCGCTAAGCATGAACTCAATGATTTTGAACTCCACCGAGTACAATAACGGAATCTAATTCTGGAGCTAAATTTTGCAATTGGGGATACATTGCTTACACGCATTACACCATGCTTGGAAAATGGTAAACGGCATTTGTAGCGGGAATAAATCCAGAAGAAGGTGCTGTAGGTTCTACCGAATTTATCGTTATGCATCCATATATGGTATATCTTCTTGCTCAGATAGAGGCATTTTGCAAAACGGCTATCAATAGCATGACAAGTAGTGATGAAAGGCAAAGGGCGCAAGTCGATAAAATTATGGTATTTCCATGTTTGTTGGCTCCACAATCAATTTTAGAGGTATTTGCTCTGTTAATAAAACCAATATTTGAACAGCTATACTTAAAAGACAGTCAAAATGTACGGCTTTCACAAGCCCGTGACCGTTATACTTCCTAAGCTGATGAGCGGGAGAAATCAAGGTGTAAAAATATGATTATGGGCTTGTTTATGCAGATGAAATTAGGAGTTTGGGGAAAGGTACTTATATGAGCAAGAGTTATTCAGATTATATGAATGAAATATCTGCTGATGAGCTCTATAAGGGCTTATTGGCTCATGGCCTTTTCAACGAGAAGTTGCCTCCGGTTTTCACTTCAGAACAATTCTGTAGCTATGTTCCGGCCCAACCTTTTTCGACTAAACCACATAGCTTCATCTTTCATGAGGCCATGCGTGATATCAATATTCCCCGTTCCCTCGGTATACCAAATCCAATGGCCTATCAGAGGCTATGTGAGTGCTTAAAGGATAATTGGGCAGAAATTCAGGCACACTTTGAAAAGCAAACAAACGGTGACTCTCATAAAATCAGCAGGATTCACCTTAGAAAACAAGCCGACACAGGCACTCTGTTCAAAATGAACTACAAGAATTGGAAAACGGATGATTCACCAGTTCCGGATATCCTGATTGGCAAAAAATATATGGTGAGTGCAGATATATCTACATGCTTTCCGAGCATGTACACACACGCTCTTTGCTGGGCATTGAGAGGAAAGGCTAAGGCAAAGAATAAACGCAGTCAAAATCTTTGGTTTAACGAACTTGATCACCGCTGCATGAACCTTCGCTCAAATGAAACGCATGGTTTTTTAATCGGGCCGCACACATCAAATTTGTTATCAGAAATCATTCTTACTGTTATTGATGGCAAACTGAGGAAGAAAAAATGGGACTATGTGCGCAATATAGATGACTATACCTGCTATGTGGATTCTTATGAAAAAGCACAGAAATTTTTGACAGACATTGGAGTGCAGTTAAGACATTTTGACCTTCTGCTTAACCACAAAAAGACAAAGATAGAATCGCTTCCCGTCGCATCTACTAGGCAATGGGTCAGACATCTTAACTCGTTTGATCTAGCAACTGCATATGGTAGTAAAGTTGACTTTAAAAAGGCACAGGCTTACTTAGATCTTGCAGTAGCTTTAGTGGAAGAGAACAATGGCAACGCGGCTATTTTGAACTATGCAATTAAAGTGCTTTCCAAACGAAAGATGACTGAAAATGCGAGGAATTATACGCTGAAGACGATAATGCATTTTGCAGCAATCTACCCATACTTAATACCGCTTCTTGATGAATATGTTTTTAAGCCTTTCACAGCGTCTAAAGCGGACATAGAACGCTTTTCTGACATTATATTTGATAATGCCAAAAAAACAAAAAACTATGAAGCGCTTATCTATGCCATTTTCTTTTCCTTGAAGTATGATTTTGATATTTCTAAGATTTCAGCAGGTTTTGCTATTAAGGAAAACAGCTGTTTACTAAAGATTTTTACTTGGATGTACTTTAATCGCAAGAAAGACATAACTGAAATCAGGAAATTAGAAGATCATGCTCGTAAGTTAGCAAAAGATGCCGACGATTTAGACGAAAATTGGTTGTTTATATACGAAGTGCTGCCGCAGTCAAATTTGGAAGGCGAATGGAAACCAATGAAGAAAGTCGGTATTTCGTTCATTAAGCAAGAATTTAGGGATGTGAAACCATGAGCTGCGACTATTCTGAAAATATCCTCCGGGCAGGAAAGTGCCGATCACTTGCTCCACGATGAGCTGGGGCGGGAGGTTGTTTTTGTCTACAATACGGAACAGCTCGGCGAAAACGGTACATTCGGGCACAAGAGCTATAGAGAATCCTTCTGACCCGGTATTTTCGGGAGGCTCTGCTGCGCCCGAATCCGTGGATCACGCCTACACAGATAGACGAGGCGCCGCGTAATTTGGAGCATCGTTTATCCACTGCTTCTCTGCTTTAAACCAACGAGGAAAAATATTTTCTCATTCGCGACGGTATCCCCGACATGGTGAAGAGGCCCGGCGGCAGAACAGAGACGAAATATACCGCTGTCATTGACTTTCAGAATCCCGGGAATAACCATTTTCTCGCCGTCAAGGAACTGAAGATTCACGGCGACCTGTACTGCCGCCGCACAGACATCGTCGGCTTTGTCAACGGAATCCCTTTGCTGTTCATTGAGCTGAAAAAGAACATGGTGGATGTGCAGGACGCCTATACCAACAACTACACCGATTATCTGGATACCATTTTCCATCTGTTCAACTACAACGCCTTTCTGATCTTCTCCAATGGAACGGAAGCCAAGATTGGTACACTAGGCAGCAAGTATGAGTTCTTCCATGAGTGGAAGCGTTTGTCTGAGCAGGAACAGGGCAATGTGGCGCTGGAAACGATGCTGTTTGGTATATGCAAAAAGGGAAACTTTCTGGATTTGTTGGAAAAGTTCATTCTCTTTGACCATTTTGACGGACATACGGCAAAATACTTGCCCGCAACCACCGGTTTCTCGGCGTCAACGAGGCAGTCAAGGTGTATGAGGCGCAGAAGCTGAAGAATGGCAAGTTAGGCGTTTTCTGGTATATCTAGGGCAGCGGCAAAAGCTATTCCATGGTGTTTCTCGTGCAAAAGATTCGCCGCAAGTTCTACGATTCATCTACTATCGTGATCCTGGCTGATCGCGACGAACTGAATACGCAAATCAGCGACACCTTTGAAAATTGCAGTATGCTCGGAAAAGTTAAGGCAAGCCAGTTTATTGCTTCCAGCGGTGACGATTTGACCAACAAGCTGAAAGGCAACCCCAACTTCATCTTTACACTGATTCAGAAGTTCAACAAGACCGATAAAGACATTATCCTCTCTGGCAGGTCTGTTGATTACAGTCGGCATCATAGGAGGCATTTACTACATCGGCAAGGTCATGAGTTCGGTAGGGTGAGTCGCCTGCCTTGCCGGTAGAAGTAAAGCGACAGACTCGGTAGTCGGTTATCGGTAAATAAAGTATGTTTTTCGGCACTAAATGCGGTTATGAGATCGTGAGCTTTTATGATTAGAATGAGCGTATAATTATAGTTGCAGTGTAAGGGGAAGCATCATGACGTATAAAGAAAAAGATTATCGCGTGTTTACAATGTTTGAAAAGGACTGGGCTCTGGTTACGGCCGGTACGACGGAGCGGTTTAATTCTTGTACCGTCGGTTGGGGGAGTTTGGGCAATATGTGGGGAGACGGCAGGTCGACGGTGACTGTATACGTGCATCCGGCCCGGTATACGAGTGAATTTCTCAAAGAAAATGAAGAATTTACGGTCAGCTTTTTCCCAAAGTCGCAAAAAAGAGCCTTGGCCTATATGGGGACCCATTCGGGACGGACGGAAAATAAGGCGGAAGCGGCAGGCCTTACGCCCGTTGCCGTAAGAAATTCAGTGACCTATGAAGAAGCGGAGTTAATCTTTGTTTGCAGAAAGTTATATCAGCATCAATTTACGAAAGAAGATATTGTATCCGACGTTCAAGCATATTATGCGTCCGGTGCCGCCGTCTATCCGGCCGGGAATGGCGGCTGGCAGCCGCATATCGTCTTTATCGGCGAAATATTGGATGTTATTGATAAAAGATAGGGTGCTGCCGGGTCAGGAACGGCTATGTTGAAATAGAGTTTGCAATGGAAAAAGTGAAAATTAGAAAACTCATGGAAAAATTTTTGTATGTTTGACAGAAATCCTGCGTGTGTTGATGCCTTAGATATTGAGAAAGAGACGAAGCCTTGCTGAACGAATGGGGAGAATAAAGAGAGCAAACTTACGGTAAATTGTACAAATGCTTTATTACATGAATATAGTCTTTGTTATTTAAAATGCTCAATATATTAACTGTCTCTTATACACATCTCCGAGCCCACGAGACGGAGCTACATCTC
>OWIH01000471.1_pt1 | contig 9189 bp, 20 predicted proteins | sample 1732891 | NCBI WGS metagenome assembly OWIH01 (sample SAMN05065765, study PRJEB22554) | human gut metagenome | biome: ENVO:2100002; feature: ENVO:00000062; material: ENVO:00002003 | host: Homo sapiens | place: USA
AATATTTTCTTCAACAATGCTCTAAATTTCATCTTTGTGCCCTCCTGAATGCCAGGTTAGTTAATATCTCCCGCCCACTGCTCAGCCATTGCTTTTGCGATGCCAGGAAACGTCTTAGCTCTGTTTTTAGCATCCTCTCCACGCTTTGCGGCTCCGTACTTACTACGGTCTTTGCGCCCCGTTCCTGCTGGGACATAAGGGCCATCCGGCGTAACAATATGTGTCGGAACCAGCGGATGCAACCCTCTCAACCACAATCGTGTTTTTTTGGTATATGGATGTCCAAATTGCCACGGTTGTATTTCCTGACTATGCTTTGGCATCTGGAACACTGTGCTTGATACCGGATTTTCTACCGCAATTCTCTGACAATCAGCATCCAAGAACTTCATAAAGAACTCCTTTGCAGCAAGCCCCTTTTTATATCTCTCCTGATCTAGAACCCCCTTTTGTGGATATAACCTGCAAGCGCCTGCGTTGCTCAAGTATGTACACGGTGGAAATGCAATAATCATATCCCACTGTATTTTTAACATTTCCAGTGCGTCAACTTGTAAATGCCATTCTGGATGTCCGCCTGAACATGGCTCCAGATCGCAACTATATGCCTCGTGCCCCAGCTTTCGTAACTCTATTGTTACCGCCTGTGATTCTTCGCAAGCCACTAAAATTTTCATATTCTGTACTTAGAGTAAAAGCGCTTTTCTGGTCGACCAAACCTCCTTACTCCTTTCCATTTATTCATTAAATGCTAATTTGAAATTATAGGCAAAAACTGAAATGTCCACGCCTCGTCCATAATTGATACGATATTTCCATCTTCATTGATTGCCAAAACATCGATCCTATTGGGCTTGATCACCGTTTCCCTTGCTTCCCAGTTGATATCATCTGGCATCCTAACATCCATTAGTGCTACGGCATTCAGTATCTTGTCTCCGTGTACCACCTTAAACCTGCTTAAATCAATTATCATATTCGTTTCCTCCATCAAATGCTAAGATAATAACTTTTTTATCATTGATCTTATGCCGCGGCTTTCGCATCCGAGTATTTTTCCTGTGCCGGCCCAGAATTGATATAGCCTTCCATCCGATTTTCTCCAGCAGTGGAAGTGTCCGATTGCCGGATTTTTTAACTCATAGCGAATTCCGTTCCTTTCAAACTGGCTTATGGCATATTTGATTCTGTCAGGAGTCTTCTTGACTCTTTCATCATGTTCTTTTTTTAACTCCAGTTTTAATGCTCTGAAAGTGTCTCCCATATCTCCCATGTATAACATCCTCCCTTGAATCCTTGTTTTTTCTTATGTTTCATCGTTTATCCGCATACATAGCACGACTCCTAGCGGCTCACCATTTATTCCTATCGGTATAACAGCCGTCTTATTTTCTATTGTTGCGTAACTCATGGCGTTACTGTACTCTTTTATCCAGTCATTTCTAACCCAAATATGTTCGCCTTCATTTGTGTCAAATCTGCATGCAATCCTTCCAGACTTGCAGATAAGCAAATGATTGGTTCTTTTGATCTTAGTGATTTTAGTGTTATTTGGGTCGAGTTCTTCGGTTTCTTTGACCTTCTTTACTTTTGACAGATCAATCATTGCCATTTCTTTTTTTATGTATGGTCCTCTAAATCCATCCACCAATAACACTACGTCTCCATAGTCCATAACTTTTACTTTTGATGGGTTTTTAACTGCTTCTATTTGCATTTTTATGTCTGCTGTCATAGCCATACTTATTTCTTACCTCCTTCTCCAGCATATACGAATATGCGTATCTCATTTCCGTCCCTTCCGTCATTCTCAATCTCTATGCGCCCGTTGTATACAGATTCCCTGACTCCCTCCCCGTATACTATTACCGTGCCCGTAAGGCATGGCTCCGGCTCTGTTATCACAAGCGGCTGCGCCTCTGGCTCCGGCTGGTCAGGCTCCGCATTTAGATGCATCCTCCAGGCTACCGCCGCCGCAAGCATAATCAGGATGATTGCCGCTGCTATCAATTTCTTCCTCATGGCTATTTTCCTCTCTTGATGATCTTCCTCTTCCGCTTGGTGCCTCCGTACCTGAATGCGTTCATGTTTCCCGGCTTGACATTCGGCACTACGATCTGCTGCTTGCCGGAAGAGTGCGTGTATCTGTTGTTTTCGAACATGTCATATCCTCCATACTGCTTTCTGGCTATGCCCGTATCCTGTCGTGGATACCCTTACATCGAGTTTCTTCTTGGCTCTCATGATCTCCTTCCTGGAGATGCACATTTCATCGGCCTTCGCAAAAATATCCTGTGCCAGGGCCTCGCCGGTCTCCATCATGTCCGTAAGAAGTTTCTCTGCCCGGTCGCTCTCCGTCTCAGAAGCGGATATGAGCATGTCCTTCACCTTCTCAATCTGGATGGTATTGGCATTGGATTTCCCAAATATCTTCTCAAGCATCTCTGTCTGACCACTGACCGCTCCCTCTATCTCGCACAACTTCCGGTGTATGTTTTCCAGCACCCTTGCTTCTGCTCCCTTCTGTACAGGATTCTCCTTCTTCACAAGGCTTCCAGCATCAAGTCCCAGAAGCGTGCACATCAGGCTCTCCATATTCTCCGGCTGCTCCGGCCTGTGCTTGATGCTGACTATGTAGTCCTTCCCACGCCCGATTTCAATGGAGAACCCCTGCTTCGTCTTTCCCTTACGATTAAGTTCTTCGCACAGTTTTTCATAGTCTATTGTTACTTTTTTAATCAACGTTCTATATTCCCTCCTACTGTATTAGTTTTCTCTCCAAGTCCGACATATCCCTATAGTCGCGGCCTTGGAAGTTGTTGAAGCCATTATTAGCTCTTCTTGTCTGCTTTGCGGATGGGGCCTGTAAATAATTCTCAAATTTAGTCCCGAATAGCGTGGATGGCCTTATGTATGGCCTCATATCCTTTTCTCCGGGCTTCGGCTCTGCTCCCCATTCCTGTACTTTCTTGTCAATCACAGCCTTGAAATCCTCAATGGTATACCCATCATTCACGCGTGCCTGAATATGCTTGCGCGTGTCCTTGGATGTCGAACGATATGATGTCCCAGCCTTCTGGTTTAGATAATCAACAATCTCCTTGTACGGGTACTCGGGATTGCGCTCGGCACTTGTGCCAGAGGGCATATTATCTATACTATTCTTATCATTCTTATCATTCTTTCTTTCTTGGTTGTGTACCCTTCGTGGTCTCCTTTCGGTTCCTTCGTGGTCTCCTTTCGGTTCATTTTCAGTTCCCAAATCCTGATATTTTCCGTAGTTTACAACGTTTATGACGGTCCCTTGACGGTTACCAATTTTCTCTATCATGTTGACCGACACAAGAAGTTCGAGAAACCCTCTTACCTTCTTCTTGCTCCATCCCCAGCGGTCCATCAACTTGAGTTCGGATGTCAGGAAACTGCCTCGGCTTATATGCTGCATTCGGTTTCCAACCAGAACGTCCTTACCCTTGTGGTTCGCAAGCAGGATTATGTCTATCCAGGCCTGCCCCTTGCTGAATGGCCTTTCAATCCAGATGGGATTGTCAAGGATGCTCCTATGTACTTTTATCCACCCGTCCATACTCATCAAGCACCCTTTCGGATTCCGGCTCGCCTCGCTTTTTCCACAATCCCGTTTCTGCTGGCTCTCCAATCTATGCCGCAGTTCCGGCATGTCTGCCTTGCAGATGCAAGAGACCAGCCTATGCTTCTAAGCCTGTTTTCCTCCTGCCTTACATATGCAGCAAGCATGCCTCTCTCAACCTCGTCATTCATATCCGGGATAAAATAGCCCTTCCCATCCTGCATGTTGAGTATCGGAATGTCTCTCCTGGCGTAGTGGATCAGGTCCCTAACCTGTCGGTCTGATATGCCTGTTCGGATGGCCAGCGCATGCCGTGTGATGGCATTCATGCGTCCTGTCGGAATGTAGTCTAATATGTTAAGGGATTCCCTGTTGATTGATTTCAGGTAATCCTCTAATTCGATCTGTCCTACCATGATCCTCCCTTCTCCCCGGCCCCCACGCCGGGGTGCTGTCGGTCAATAAGTTACTCGTGATACATTGTGTCTGTGTGCAACACGGCTAGTTGCATATATAGTCAAGCCTGTTGGCTAACTACTGTAGTAGAATTCCTGCCGGAACTGCTCCTCGCTTCCATAGTGTGCTATGTAATATTCCTTGCACCTCTGCCGCAATTCCTTGTCCACTTTCGCCGCATTCTTTCCGGCATGCACGCCGTTCGGATGAAGCGCTGGGGTCAGCGGCGCTATGAAACCGTACTTCTCGCACAACTTTCGCTCCTGGGACGTATGGCTGAATACGTGGTGACGCTCCACGCCGTACCTTCCAGTGTACATGCAGCAGTCCATGTCATCCGTGAATATGCTCCATAGCCTCTTCATGCCTCAACCCTCCATTGCTGCTTCATGCGCTCCAACTCGTCCGGGGTGGCGGTCTCTATGCCCTGCTCCTTCGCGTCCTGCACGGTCCCGTCAATCAGGGACGACATCTCCGCGGTATTGTAGGTATGGGAGCCGCGCAGCAGGAGGTACACCCGGTACGCCTTGCCGTCATCCATGATCCTCGTCTTGTCCGTTGGCCTGACGTGTATCTCTTCGCGCTCCATCATGTCGATATCATCCCGGATGATTAGCGGCACGATGCTGTCATTCTCGATCGCCAGTTGCCCGTACTTCTGCAAGAGCGTGTTCTTCATGTACGCCTTGCTGGTCCCTAGCGTATCAGCAAGTTTCCCGACCAAGACGTGGAAGTATGCGTTCGCGTTCAGTGACCGCTTCTTCCGGTACTTCTTGATGGTGATGGATAGCGGGAAGTTCTTGAGGCTGTCGAATGCCTCTCTGGCATCCTCATTCAGCGTTAGGACGGCTTTCTGCTTTCCAGCCATTAAATCCACCATCAAACTGTCAAAATGTCCTGTAAAGTCCATTTAAGCGTCACCTTTCTTTTTGTCCGGGCATTTCCTTAGCATTATGAGCGCATTGTTCAGGAAATCCTCGGAAAGTTCCTCTATCGCATTTGCCGCCGCCTCTCTAAGGAAGTACTTGTATGACTTGCCAGTCCGCTTGATCTCGCGCTTGAATTCATTCAGAAGTTCCTCCTTGCCCAATGGGCTGGTCGGCTTGTCAGCGTCAGACTTATAAGCGCTGTCAGGGTCCCTAGAATCGTCTATGCACAGAAGGCCATTCAGCGCGTATTTTCTCGCGTACGTGCTTGCGCTCCCGGTGATCTGTGAGGATGCCATTCCCTTGATGCTGTGCTCCTCCCTCGCATATGACCTGTTCGCTACCTTCTCGCCCGTCTCGCAGTCAATCAGTTCGACAGTGGCTTCAATATAGTATCTCTCTCCGACAAGAGTCAGTTCGTCAGTTATTAAAATCGTGCAGTTCTCTTCTTCAAGCAGTGGCTTCACAGCGAAAAGAATGTCTTCGCAGTTCCTGTAGAAAAAATTCCCAAACTCGTTGTACTGGCTCTTTGGGGCCTTAAGCCCCAACTGTATATGGCGCAGTTTCTCGTATATTGACATTACACATCCTTCCTCTCGTAATAGATTCCAAGGCTTGTGAGTGCCGTCTCGATCTCTTCCAGTTCTTCCGGCGTGGCAACGACCGTGTATACCACCTTCCTTGATGACTCGCACGCAAGCGGCGCAGCGGCGGCATCGTCAACCGTCTTGATCTCTTCTACGGCCTCCTGCCTTGCCTGATTCCTGATACGCTCTTCCTCGGCGATCCGCTCCCTTTCCTCGCGCCTTATCCTGTCGATTTCCTCCTGCCTCATGCGCTCTTCGTTCCTGGAGGCCTCTTCCTTTTGTGCTGCCAGGATTTCCGCTTTCCTTGCCTCGTAATCGGTTATGTACTTGATCGCAGACGCAAGGTTGCGGTTAGCCATGTACAGGTTGAGCGCATCCTGCACCTTGTCGGATTGCATGTTGGAAATGACCGCTATCTCTCCTCTGGTCTTTTCTGCTTCAAGTCTGATCTCCTGCCGAATGGACTTCATAGTTGTCCCGGCATTGTTCCACTTGCTGCCATATATGCATTCAAGCGGAATGTAGTCCTTCAATTCCTCTGAAACAAGTTCCTCATAGGCCGCCTCGATTTCTGCACGCTTCTGTCTGACGCGATTTTCTTCAAATTCCTTGATCTGGCCATCTATCAGGCGGATTGGAGCATCTATCAGCCCGATCAGTTCCTTGACACCGGCCTCGAACTGCGTGTATGGCTTCATGTATTCATTTTTCACCTCTATCTTGCGCCGGTTCGTTGCCTCCTTGAGTTTCCGCAGATATGCAAGATCGCTCTTTGCCTCTTTCTTGGTCTCTTCCGAAAATTTCTTCCCCTTATATTCATCCATCTTTTCAGCCAGTTGAGACTTAAGGATGTCAAAATTTGCATTTATCAGCCCATTCTGCTGGCTTACTTCAAATTTCAATTCGCTCATGCTCTATTTCCTCCAATTCCTTCATGTACTCGAATAGGTTCTTGTGATACCTTTGGTGCAGTTTGCGGTTGCGCCTTCTCTCCACCTCGCAATCGCAATGCTCTCCCGGGTCTAGGTGCGCTCCGCAGTGTTCGCAGATGTATCCGTACATTTTTTCACCTTCTTCATCTCTATGCCAAGGATCAGGCATATATCGTCTACGCTTGGATAGGCAGAGCCGTTAACGTATCTCTCTACCGCTTCTACCAGCGCGCCGTAGGTTGTGTTCTTTCCATCCATAGACTATTCCTCCTTAAGTTCGATGAAATCAGAACTCATGATTTTGTTGATTTCTTTCAGTGACTTGAAAGGTCTTTCATTGGAATAATCACTTCCATATTTATCGTCTCCAAGATACAGGAATCCATCTCTTACCTCATAAATCCTTCCCTGCACAAACGTTCCTCCGTTTTCGTTTACGCATACAAGTCTTGAATTATACTTTTGGGATTCTGGCTCAAACAGCCTGTCAAGCACTATCTCTGCGCCTGTCTTGAAATCGCAACGATCCAGCGGGAAGCTCCTTGCAACCGCTTGATTCACGTCATTGCTGGTTGAAAACAGCAGTCCGATCGTCTCTTTCCCATCCCGGCAGATTACGATTTTCTGCTTGTCTGCGGATTTAAGGCCCCTTTCGTCAAACACGAACGCACTTGCCCCTGCTAAACGATATCCAATTTTTCCTTCTTGATGTTCAAGAATAGCATTTACGGTATATTCATTTCCAATATACTTTTTCATTTCTCCCACAAAACCTCCTGTGTAATCGTCAATCCCTTTGCCATCCAATACTATTACTTTATCCCCTACCTTAAATTTTGCTTTTGCCATTGCTTTTCCTCCTTAAATGATTTAAAATATAATTGATTTGTTTTGCGAGTGCATGATCTATGGGTTGCCGCCCTGGTCATGCGCTCTTTTCTTTTCCATCCGTCTCCGATGCTCCCAGAAGAGAGCATCGTCAAGCACCCTGTATACTGCTACCGAGAATGCTAACACGCCTCCGCTGGCTGCCAGGATCGCTATACCCTTGAGCATGTCCATCCCGTTTTCAATGCCTCCTAATGTCCCCAATATCAGGACCGTGGCGGCCACGCCTGTAGCCTGGGCTATCTTCTGTCCTGCCAGGATTGCAAGACGTGTCTTGCTCTTGATTTTCCTCACGTTTCTACATCACTTCCCTTCCAAACTTCTCCTTCTCGTCAACCGGCATTTTTAGAACCGAGAATAACGCTTGCAATTCATCTAATCTGAATTTTCCAGGATGCCGTAAGCGCGAACAGAGCGTACTGTATGGCATTCCTATACGCTGTGCCATGTCATCCTTGTCATACCCCATGATCTTCATTCGGTTTTCAAGGCTCCCTAGCAGTATGCGGTTTTTCATCTCCTTGTCGCTTACCTTTAATGCTGGCATTTGCCCACCTCCTTCTTGTTATCTCATGGCATATCCCCTATAATTTAATTAGAATGGCCTTCACGCCAAGTAAATAATAAGGAGACAATACGATGTATACCATAATAATTACAATCGCAAACCTAGTTCTTACTTCTATCACTGTTACATGCACCATTATCTCTATCCGCTACACTAAGAAGCAGACCGATATAATGCAGCAACAACTCGAAGCCACTTTGGAGCCAGACTATCCAACTACATCTCGCCTGGAATCAATAGCGAATGCTATACGGCAACTCAAAAATTAATTTGAGATAAAAGGCTTGCTATCAGACCTATGAGGCACGCGGATTGTACAATCAAAACTGCTATCTGTGTCTTGTAGGCCTTTTTCGTATGTCTAATACTGCCTTCAAGGTTCTTGCGGTAATCATCAACCTTTTTCGGCTCTTGAAACTTCAAAGAGTCTCCTGCCACATCCATACATATATTAAGTTCTGTCACACCGTTTGCAGTCCCATATATGCTGTAATGCTTCATATTAGTGACCTCTTCGCCATCAAGGTACAACTTGCTGTTCTTTAACTCTAAGATTTTCAATCTCCACCCTCCTTCCCGTCTGGATTATCTTTCTTTTTGAGTTCCTGAGATTTGAATGCCATCCCTTCGCCAAATGAAAGCAACTTCTCTTTTTCTAATTCGCTGAGTTCAGGAATTACTTTTTCAAATGTTTTTAAAATCTGTTTTTCTTTGTCTGACATCTTTTCACCTCCTTTTTGTTGCTTCGTGATTTCATTATATCACTATGATTAAATTTGTCAATATGTTTTTATCTGTTTTTGTTGCAAAGTGATATTTTATGTGATATGCTATATATAGCAAGGAGGTGAGTAACACGATTTCAGAAAGTGAACGACTCAAACAATTACGAAAGGTTCTTGATATAAAACAGGGTGATTTTGCGGAAAAGATTTCTACAACTCAAGGACATATATCAGACATCGAAAACGGACGCAAAAATTTATCAGATAGAACCATTAAACTTATTTGTCTTGAAGAATGGAACGGTAAAAAGGTTAATGAAGACTGGCTCAGAACCGGAAACGGCGAAATGTTTGTCAAAATAGACAAAGAGAACCTATTAATGGCATGGGCAGGAAATGTATTAAAGGAAAGTGATGTATCATTCAAAAAAAGATTTGTAAAGATGCTTTCAGAACTTGATGAATCTGACTGGGAGACGTTGGAGAAGATAGCAACATTTCAATCCACTCTCCCTATA
>OWIH01000477.1_pt1 | contig 9020 bp, 10 predicted proteins | sample 1732891 | NCBI WGS metagenome assembly OWIH01 (sample SAMN05065765, study PRJEB22554) | human gut metagenome | biome: ENVO:2100002; feature: ENVO:00000062; material: ENVO:00002003 | host: Homo sapiens | place: USA
TTCATCTTTTCAGCCGAGGATTGAAGGGGGTGCAACTCCCTCACAGGATATAAAGTGTGCAACCACTTTGTAATCCTGCCTTGAGAGAGTTTTAAAAAAATAGCCCCTCATGGCTCTTATATTATACCACATTCGTGGTGGAATATAAAGAACTTTATAGGGGCTTTTTAACGCTCTCGAAAGCTTTCACTATTAACTATAATTGAGTTTTAAGTCTTTTTATGATATACTATAAATATAAAAAGGGAAACTTAAAACCCACAAGGGTTGGGGTAACTCTAAAGAGTTATTCTAATAGTAAATTCGAAGCGTCCAAACTTGAATACTATTTTGAAATAATTCTTCATAAAGTTAAACCCCCTTTCTCGTAAGAATTAAGGTTTCCCTTGTATTTATTATACCATGATTTCAAATAATAGCAAAAATAATATTATTGTAGCTAGAAGTAGAGTTTTAGAAGAGCTAAAAAAGGCAAGGATAGTCTTGCCTTTTTTTATTTTTCATTTATTTAACACTTTCAAAAGCTGTTCCAAGTTACTTTTGTTTGACAGGTGCTGTTGATCCTGTTCCTTGCTCTGCTTTCTTCTCTCTCTTTTTCTTGATTCTTTTCATTGATGATAAAATCTTATCTCTTTCCTCATCGTCCATATCTTCCAAGATGCTTAATATCTGTTTAGATGTCTTATCCTTGACCTTGATTTTTACCAGTTCGGGCTTTGTTAGTCCTACATATAATTTAAAATCATCTAGCTTTTTGAAATCTAACTCGGGGCTATAAAAATAAATAATAGTGTTTTCTTCTTCTACTTCCTCAAATGGAAGTGAATAGTCACGTTGGCTAACTTCTTCAAATAAAGATTGCTCCACAAACTCTACTCCATTACTTTCTGCTTTCTCCTCGATGAACTTCTTATCCTCATATTCTTTAAACTTATCTAATAAAATAATATATGCTGTTAGCAGTTGTTCTTCCTTTTCCTTATCTAAAGCATTATCTATAAGCATAACATTGGCATAACTATTTAATTTATCCTTTAACCAAATAGTAGATACCCATTTTTTAGACTTTAATAAGGCTTTAAACTCTGCAAAAACCTCATCTATGATAGATTCTTTATAGAATTTAATAGGGTCTTTAGATATATAAATCTTGTCAAAGCTCTTATAAACGCATACTTCTCTTTCTTCCTGTGACAACCCTAGCTCTCTTATCCAAGTAATAGGCAATATCAGCCTACTTGTTACGCTTTCACCCTTGGTTTTAGCAAAAGATACGTTCAGTTTCTTTAATTCCATAACTTTTCCCCCTCTTTCAAATTATCGACACTGCTTTTTTCTTTCATTATAACATACAGTGTCTTTTATTTCAATTTATTTTTTATCACTATAAAGTAAACTTTAAAACAAGCACTATTAATTAAATTAAAATTAAGTGATTTTAATTTTTAAAAAAACAATTATAAAAGATGTGATGTGTTTTAAAAAAACAAATAATTAAAAAATATCACTTTTTTCAAAAAATAAAATAACATAAAACAAGCACTGTTAAATATAATTTTTAATTGTGATATGTTATTTTTAAATAGGCAGACACTGTCAAAACTAGGGTAAATCCTGTATTTTTCTTATTAAAAACCTAAAAAATGCTGTTCTTCCTTGTTTTTTATAAAAATAAGGCTTTTAATAAAAAAACAACCCTGTAAAATCGTTTTTATGGGCTTTCATAAGGGATCGTCGATGTTCCATACCTCTTTTTTTAAACTGCATTTAAGCCCCCCTACAAGCCGAATAAAAGGATTTTAACTTTTTGAAATAGAGGGGGGCGTTTTTTTGGCTGACAAGACTTTGGCTGCCAAAAAATAAATAGAGGGGGCATGCATAATTTATCTCTTATATTTAGTTAATAGGTTAATAACCTATTAACTAAACTTTAGAAGAAAAAAATAAAAAAGGCAAGGTTTAAAGTCCTTGCCCTGTTCTTTTTAAGGTTTTAAATGCTCTCCTGCATATTCCCACCATTTATTAATTGTTACTCTTGATAATCCAGTGTCTTTATGGCAATCTGTTTTTTTTCCTAAAGGATTTTTAATTCTCCATTCACAAACTATATCTTTTTTTTCTCCACTTCCTTTTGGTCTACCATTATTTTTATATTCATCTTCTTTCATAACTTCTTTTCTAAATTTTCTTAAACCATTAACCATTTTTATATGGTCTGCCTGTTTTCTTCCATTTCTCTTATTTTTCTCAATTTTTACTCCTGATAATTTTTCAATAGAATTAATAGGGAAAGTCACATAATCTTTATCTTCAAAAATTTGTAAAGCACTTAATACATCTGATTCTTCAAATCTATTATCTCCCCTTACAGAAAGATTATCATAAGGTTCTAATAAACTAAAGCAATCATTCTCAAGCTCATCATAAGAAATTCCACATTTAATTGCATAAATAGAAAGTAACATTAAAGCATGATAACGATGTCCTACTTTAATTTCTGTTTTAATTCTTCTTAACCACCAATCATATAAAGCTCTTTTGTTAGTCCAAGAGCCTTTTTTCTGCTTTTCTACAATTCTCTTTTGATACCACTCTGGATATTTTTCTTTAGCGTCTTTAAGAGTTAAAAAACTTTCATAACAAACTACTATCTTAGGATCTTCAACATTCTTTTCTTGAAAAACAAACTCATTCAAATACTCTATTGTAACAGGGTGCGAATTTAGTCTAAAAGCGTGTGTCCTATCTCCATTTTTAGTTACTCCTCCAACCAATCTAAACCCCTGAAAAGCTGATTCATATTGAATTTTTTCTTCTTTATAGTCAAAAGTAATATACCTATTCCAAAATTGACGAGTTATAAACTTCTTATATCTTGTTAAAGATTGTTTTACATTTTCAAAAAGTCTTATCGGCTGGTCTAAAATAAAATATAAATGTACTCCATTTCCACTTGTAACAATATAATTTGCTTGAGGTAAAATATTTTCTCTCATTTGATGAAGTAAATCTCTCAATCCAACTGCATTCCCTTTTTCATCAACCAATAAATTATCTATTTCCAAAGCAAAAGCATACATATTCCTAGCATTATCTGTTGTTCTTGCTTTTCCAACATAACTTATTGGAGATAATAAAACAAAATTTTCTTTATTCAAAAGTAATTCTATAGTTTCTAAATCATCAGTAATAGAATATCTTTTAACAACAGGTTTATTTCCTTTAAGTTCCTTACTTACTTCAATAGCTATACCACAATATTTACCTTTATCATTATCATAACAATAATGTCCATTATCAAGAAGTATACCTTTCTTTTGTAAACTATCTTTAGGAAATATATCTCTATAGAAATCTAAAGGTTTAATTTCTTCATAACCCATATCCAATAATTCTCTATACCATTTAACCATAAACCCTCCAATAACAAATCTAACAGACACAAACAATAACTAACTAATTAAAGATATATTATTTAATATAAATAAATAACAACGAACAAGAAACCACAAAAGAAAAGGAAGAAAAACATATATAGGACACTATATTATCAATGATTTAATTGTACATCATCGGTTAAAAAAATTATAGCATTAGGACACTATATTATCAATGATTTAATTGTACATTATCGGTTAAAAAAATTATAGCATTAGGACGCTATATTATCAATACATTTATTTTACCTTTTCTCTTAAAAAAAAATTATAGCATATATTGTATCTCTAATCATTTTAATGTATTTTCTAAAACGTTGTTTAACTCTAAAAAAATTTGTCTTATAATTTTAATTTTGTGGCATTTTACTTACTATATTCGATACTTAATACCTCTAAAATTAAAACGCTTATTTTAGCCTTTTAAAGCCTTTAAAATTGATTTTTATTTTTGAAATTAAGAATATTATAATAATTTTAACTTTATTAAAATATTTCCATGTTTATTCTAATTAATAGGTTAATAACCTATTAATTAAACTCTTGGGGAAGAAAAAACTAGATTTTACTCTAGTTTTTCTCTTTGATAAATAAATCACAATTTAGATATTCGGGAAAAGGAAACTTCACTCTTTCACCAACAATATCTAAAGAGTGCTTTCTCCTTGCTTCTTTATTGGCATGTTGTACAATTACTCTTTCATTATCAACTATAACAATCCCGTATTTATGTCTTTTCGAGATATGTTCTCCAATCTTTCTTACATTCAAAGTATATCTTTTACCTGTTAAATTCCTTGCTTGGATAACTCTAGCATTAGCTAACTCTAACAAATCCTCACAATTCATATAAATATTATTATTTTCACTATCTTCTATAAGCTTATATTTTTTTAAATTTCTCTTATAACTTTTCCCCCAAAAACTCTCTAACATAGTTATTTTACTAACTAAAATTCTTCCCATAGCTGAAGAAGTTCCTTTTTCAATTTTACGTGAAGAGTAAGAATCATAAGAGTTTATAATAATATTTTCTACTCCCCTAAGAATTACAGGGGCATTTCTATACCCAACTTTTTCTTTACTTACTTTTCTATATTGCTTATTTAATTTTTTTGTTGAATCCTCGATTTTTTTTAACAACTCTTCATTTTTAGTAAAACAAAGCCAACGCTCTAATTTCCCCGAACTATCGTCTATTTCTGTTGTTTCCCTAGCAATTAAATTCCAAAGTTCTTCTTTCATATCATAAAACTTTTTCCATTCAATTCTCTCTTTCTCTTCAATACTCATTTTTTCCACCTCTTTTATTATATACTAGGTTATTAACCTATTATATAATAAAAGGCAATTAAAATCTATGTAAATTCTTGCTTTAATCAAAACATTATTATATACTATAAAAAAAACATATCCAACTTTAAATGGAGGTATATATGTCAAATCAAAGTATAGAAATTTATTCTTATGAAGCCAATGATGAAGTAACAGAAATGATAATATCCTCATACAACAATAATGATAGCATTACTTTAAGACAGCAAGATTTAAAAGATATTAAAATTCTTTTAAAAAAAGGTATTCTCTATTTTGAGGGCTATTTAAACTCTGAAAATCATTCTGAAATTTTTAAATTAAATAAATGGAGTAGAATTTCTGGAGAAAACAGCGATTTTTTAAGAAAAATAGAGTTAAAAATCATCAGAGGAAATTTTGTTGTAAGACATTATATCTTTAACGCTTTTATGATAGATTATTCAGAAACCTTTATAAAAAATAAATATGAATTTATTTTGCTTTTAAGAATATCAACAGTAGGTACAGGATTTGTTCCTAATGAATGTTCAGTACAAAAAGTAAATATTAATGATGTTCCTTGCTCTATGATTATAGAACCACAAGAACAAAATTTTGATATAACTAAAAATCTCATAAATACAACTTTAAGTGCTTCTACTGGAATAACAGGCTATACTCTTTTAAAAGGAATAGCTGTCAGTAATCCTATTACTCTAAAAATTTTTCTCTTAATTCATGGAACTGGTATGGTCAGTGAATTTTTAGCTGATGTTTACTTTGTGGCAAAAGGAGAGCCTGAAAAAATGGGTAGTTTCAATATTACTAGAGATTACTTTTACAAGCCTTTAGGTGAAAGTTTAGCTAATCTTTTTAATAAAGTGTTTATTTCTTTAAATATCCCTAAAAATATTGGAGAAGATTTTTATAATACTGGAATGATTACTCTATCAATTACTCAATTAGGACAATCAGGGATGCAACACATAAATAAAACTTTAAACAATGGAACAAATTTATACTTTTCATTTAGGATAAAACCAACTCAATTTAGCCATTATGGATTTAAAGTTGAAGTTGTTGAAAAGTCCAAATCACCTATTCTTAATCTAACAAAATCAATAACTAAAGATTTAGGATTTGATGCTTACTCAACTGGTATGAGTATTAAAAATGAATATGAAAAAAGAAGAAAAGGTGGTCACTATGAATAAAAAATCTCTTATTAAATTTTTCTTAAAATATATACTACCACCTATTTTAGTTATTATTTTTTTAACTATTTATAATTATATTAAAACAGGAATAATTATTACTTTAAATTTTGATGTTCTTTTAATTTTTTTAGGTTTATTTTTTGTAACAAGTTTTTTTTGGGCAATGACGGAAGCTGTCCAAATTAGTTTTGAAGATTTCCTTAGTGCAGATTGGAAAGGAAAAATTGTCTTTATTTTAATTGCTATTTTTTTGATTGTTTTATATAAAATCAGTGGTAGAATTTAATAACAAATAGCAAAAGGGAGTGTTTAGCACTCCCTTTCTATAATTTAATCACAATTATAATGTTTCTCTAAAAGATTCTTGAAATTCCTTTCCACTTGTCCAAAAACTTCTAAAGTGTTCAAGGATAATTATTTGATTGTCTATTGTCTGAAATTCAGCTATATAGCACTCTTGAATATATTTTCTTTTAGAGATAGTGCCGTCAGGTGACTTATAATCTAGCTCTTTCTCTCCTTTAGAATCAAATGTTTCTTTGATAATTTCTCCCTCTAAATCATAATAGATATCCTTTCTCCAATTATAAACCTTGATTTTCACAAATTCCCCCCTGGATATAGATAAACATCACGTCAAAACTTAAGAATTTCTTTAATTTTAGACAACACGTCAAAATTTAATTTATTTACCTCTAGTATCAACCAATCTTTGAATTTCATATGTGTTGTAATCTAGTTTAGCCTCTATTATCCTCATTTTCCAATAAGAAAAAGCTGTAGCAAAAATAACCACAAGAATAAATACCCAAGACATATAATTAAATATATTCGCTAGTTCCATACCTTTTTTTAATTTCTCTCCTGCCTTTTCAATCTCTTCAGATGTTGTTTCTCCTGTAGTTTTAATATTTTTAATAACTTTATTTAACTCATCTGTAGTTAAATCTTTTATTATCTCTTTAGCTGATGAGCTGACCCCTGCTTGGATTCCTTTTTGAATGTCTTTAGCTCCTAACTCAAGACTATTAGCTTTTACTGTGATTTCTTCATACCTCTTATCCAAGTTCTGCTCTAACTTCTCTAAAATTCCTAAAAATACAAGCATTTGCTTTCTCATTTCTTCAATTTGCTTTTGTTGAGTTTCCATAACTTCAAGGATTGCAAGGCTGTCTATCTCCTGCTTTCCAGTTTCTTTATTAACCTTAATTGCTTTCTTTATTTCTTCACTATTAATTAATCGCATTTAATCAACTCCTTTTGCATCTCCGAGATGCAACTATAAAAAAGGAGCTAAAAATAGCTCCTTTACTGCTATTCTTCTTTAGTTTTTTTCACTTGGAATGGAAAATATCCATATTTAACAACCTTATTTTCATAAGCACTTGGGGAATAAGGATTTAAAAATTCTATGTGCTTTTTATCTTTAGCTCTAGCAAACTGTTCAACGTCTTTCTTTCTGTAGGTAACTTCTTTTAAATCAATTCCAAAGACTTTTTTTATTACTCTATATTCTTTTGTGCTTAATTGTAGATATTCTTTTTTGTCTTGTTCTTCCTTTGTATAAAAGTCTATAATGCTTTGAAGTGCCTTAAATGCTAGTTTCTCTTCAAGATTTAATTTCATTTTTCATCACCCCTTATAAATTATAACCCCATTCCTCTATCATTTTTTTTATCTCTTGTAAGTTTTCTTGTCCATTCAGTTTCTTCTTTAACCTTTGTTTTTTCTTTGATTTCCTTTTTTTTCTCTTCCTTAACTTCTAAACTCTTCTCTATAGCTTTTATATCTACTTGGTACTTGTCAGCAAGGCTTTGCAGTTCTGCTCCATGCCCTTTAACTTCATTCAATTTAAAGGTTTCTAATAAGCTCTCTTTAGAGAGTTTTCCCTCATGCTCGGGGTATTCTTTCTCTATATTTGATAATCTTCTTTTATTACCCTCACTATCAATTATAGTGATGTTTTTGTTTTTTTCTTCCCATTTAACCATATAACCCTTGCTTTCCATGAGCTGTATAAACTCCTCTTTAGATTTAGCCTTGTCTATATTTTCTATAACAGCATTTTTAATTGCTACTTTCCAAATGTTTTTATCTCCTCTTTCCCCTTTTTCTGCTGTCTTGTAGGCTTTCATCGATTGATTTCTAATACCTCTACGATTTTTTTGCTCTGGCTCTAGTCCTTTTTCTCTATCTAAAGCTACTAATCTTTCTTTAAGCTCTGCTAAATCTCTCTTGTCAAAAGCTAACTTTCTCCCTGTATCAGTATTTACAGCATTAACAACGATATGGACGTGAGGGTGATTCTCCTTGTCCGAATGACAAATGATAGCAACTTTATGCCCTTTAAATTTATCTGTTCCCTCAACCAATTTTCTTGCCTGTTCCAAGATTTCCTCATGTGTCAATCCGTCAGTATCTCTATAAGATAAACTGTAATGTAGATAGGCTCTTGCGTTCTTATCTATTGAGTATTTAGCCCTGTCAAAAATAAAATCACTATCAAAGGTATAAGGGTCACAATTAATGCCTATTACTTCATTTCCATTAACTTTCTCTAACTTAGTTAAATATTTCTCTAAATTTGCACAAGCATGGGAGTTCCCACCACCTATGGCTTTAAATATCCCTGCCACTTCTTATCACCTTTTCTTCCTCAAGAAACTCATATAAGTTTTTATTAACCTCAAGTAATACTTCAACTATCTTTTCATCTTGGATTGTCTGCCCTTGCTGAATCAATCTTAGGAATTGATTAAGCAACACTCCCATTTTTTTTATTTGGAACGCTAACAGCCTGTAATCTTCTGTATCTTCTACCTTGTTTTTAAAAACTCTATCATACAAAAAACTTTGTGCTGTCTTTTTATTCTCCAATAATATTTTTAAAAACTGCTCGTAGTCCTTATCATTAAGCGATAAAGCTATCCTATGTTTTTTTCTTCTTTGCTTTTCCTTTTCCTTATTCTTCTCCTTGCTATCTTCCATATAACCACCTATTACTTTTCATTGCTTTTCATCTTTTCAGCCGAGGATTGAAGGGGGTGCAACTCCCTCACAGGATATAAAG
>OWIH01000481.1_pt1 | contig 8907 bp, 9 predicted proteins | sample 1732891 | NCBI WGS metagenome assembly OWIH01 (sample SAMN05065765, study PRJEB22554) | human gut metagenome | biome: ENVO:2100002; feature: ENVO:00000062; material: ENVO:00002003 | host: Homo sapiens | place: USA
ACATTAAAATCTTTTCGAATCATGACGAAAAACATATTATATATCTGTCTGGCGGCATTGCTGGCATATTCCTGCGAACAAAAGGAATCCTTCATCTTTGCAGAGACCGACGGACTCTATTTCGCACTTCCGGACTCGAAGGAGCAGCCCTGGACTTCAGCAGAACCGGAGACGCTGAACCACAAACTCGATTTTCCCTTTAAGGAAACCGGGGAAAGAGATACGGACGGATATTTCCCGTATATTTACGGAGACACTCCACGGACAGACTCTATCCGTCTGTTCATTGCCGTTGCCGGAAACTCATCCGATCAACCCCGGGAATATCACCTGAAGGCGGAGACCGTCAACGACAGTACCGAAATGGCGGACATTGTACTGCCTGAGGTGTGTATACTTGCCCCCCATGCCGTGAAGGACACTGTTGTTGTCTATATCAACAGCCCCCGGAAAATTGGAGAATTTGCTGCTGCCATCATATTCGACAAGGAAAAATCACCGGCATTCCCGGGTAACATCACCGGATGGGACAAATACGAAATTCAGGCATTGAACCGCTATCCCAAACCGGAAGCCTGGGAGGATGAGAAGTATGGAGAATATTCTGAAGAGAAATATGCCTTCATGGTAAAGGTGTTGCGCACCTCCTACCAATATTTCAGCTGGATACCTGGCAGCAACTGGGCTTATGACGGAGGAGTGACAGACCTGATAAATGCACTGAATGCATATAATGCAGAACATCCGGATGCGCCGAAAGACTTCACTTTCCCCGGAATGTAAATGATTAATCGATAAAAACTGGTAAATTATGAACAAAAGCATATTCATTTCCGGACTGTTGCTGACACTGGCATTAGGCTCGTGTTACAAGGATAAGGGGAACTACGGCTACAAAGACGTAAACGACTTTGAAGTGACCGTCACCCCTGCGCCAGCCGACAAGGAAACTAACATCTACCTGGTCAACCAGCCTGGCGCAACAACAGAGACCTTCCTGCTGACCGCAGAAGGCAAACAGACTCTGAATAATTCAGAGGAGAACCTGGAATATATCTGGTACCGCACCCTGAACGTTGAGGACAAAAAGGTGTCAAGCGACACCATCACCGGTAAGGAGAATCTCATGGAGTTGCCGGCAACAAAAAAATCTAAATGGCAGGTATTGCTGGTGGTACGTGACAAAAGCCTGGACATCGAACATTACAGCAATATAACTGTGAAGACCAAGGTACCATTCACCAACTCCTGGCTTTTCGTACACGGAGCTGCCGGGGAACGGAAAATAGGTTGTCTTTCCTGGGACGTAGCCGGAAAAGCCGAGATCACACCGGACATCCAAGATGCCATGGGACGTCCTGGTTATCCGAACATGACCGGCATCACCTATTCGGCAGGCGGAGCCCAGGATTATAGCCTCATGGAACGTCTGTTCATCACTTCCTCACCGGACAGCATCACCTATATCTTCCCCTTCGACTGCAAGAAGATGGGGGATTACCGTGAAATGAACGTTCCCGCCAACGTACATGTCAGGGAGGTGATCACCCCCAACGTAAACAGTACTTCTTACGTGGCCATGATCAGTACTGAAGGGAAGTACTATTACAGCACGTCACGGGGAACTCCCATGTTTGAACAACCGCAGGGCGATGTATCCTCAGACTACAGCATCGACCTGGCATACATGGATTCAAGAGGTGATGTCACTCTGTGGGATGATACCCACAAACGCCTGATGAACTGTATAGGAGGTACCATCGGTTATATGGGTACCGTCGATGCCAACGCCTTGGCAGGCAAAAAAGCATTGTGGCTTGGTCGGGATGCCAAGACCAGTGCCGGAGACCGGGAACCCTGCCTGTTCATCGCCAAAAACGAGCACAACAACAAATGTTACCTCTACCACATTTCGTATGATGACAAAGGCGACAAGATGGCCAAGGGAGATGACAGTAAAGGCGATGGTGGAGAGGGATTTGCCTACGGCAACGTGACTTGCGACTCTACTCATACGTGGGGCTTCGACGAAAGTACCCTGTTTGCCGTCAGCGACTATTATCAGGACCAATTCTTCTTCACGAAAGACAATGTGGTATACCGCGGCATTATGGCAAGCGGTGAGAGTATCGAACTGTACGAGCTAGAAGGCACTATCAAGAAAATCGCTTTCAGGTATGCCAATCAAAGTGTTGTTGAGGATTTCAACGCCAATCAGCATATTCTGGCACTGGTAGTAACCAATACCGAGGGACACGACGAAATTCACGAAATTCACCTGAATAATGGTGGTGACGTGGAGAAAGTCGAAAAGTATGCCCTGGGAGACATCACCATCATTGATTGGGAGTTTACAGCACTTAACCGATTGACAGACTATTAAACGACAAGTTATGATGAAAAAAATAGCATTGACGATACAGCTCTGTGCCCTCCTCTTTACGGTATACGGACAAGAGCAGGCATTCAGCATAAGCGGGGATATCGAGTTGGACAAGGGGCAGCTCCTGGTTCTCACTCAACGTCCCGGTAAGACCGATACCCTGGCAAGGACTGCCATTGTCGGCAGAAAATTCGACATCCGTGGTACTCTGGACGAGGCAGTGGTGGCACATCTCGTGATTGAAGGATATGTAGGTGGCTTCATCATGATGCTTGAGCCGGGCGAGGAGTATACCGCCACGCTAACGCGCGACGGTGTCGGCGATATCCATGGAGGAAAACTCCAGGAGGACTTCAACGAATATCAGCAGATTGTGGCAGATGCCAATACCGCAAGCCGCACCCTGCAGAAGAAAGTGGAAGAGGCGGCAGCCAAAAAGCATTTCAAGACTACCAAGGAGCTGGAGGACAAAGTCGACAAGGTACAAGAGAACGCTTTCGCGAAGATGAATGCTCTGATACGCAAGAATGCGGATAATGTGTTTGCAGCCTATCTGCAAACGGCAGGCTCGGAACGGATCATGGAGCTGAAACCCCTGAAGGAGATTTACGCGCTTCTTTCGGACAAGGCTAAAGAGACAGCTCCCGGAAAGATTCTGGCAGAACGCATCGCTGACCTCGAGAAGGTAAGTATCGCCGCCACCGCTCCCGACTTCACCCTGACCACTCCAGAAGGAAAACAAGTGTCGCTCTACAGCGTGAAAGGAAAACTGAAAATTATCGATTTCTGGGCTTCCTGGTGCGGACCGTGCCGCATGGAGAATCCCAACATGGTGAAACTCTACAATGACTTCAAGGACAAAGGGCTTGCTATTGTCAGCGTGTCGTTGGACGAACGTAAGGTACCCTGGGTGCAGGCTATCAAGAAGGACGGTATGCAGTGGACACATGTCTCTTCGCTGAAAGGATGGAAGTGCGAGGTGGTGAAACAATACAACATCGATGCCGTACCGTCGATTATTGTACTGGACGAAAACAACCGCATTTTAGCCAAGAACATCAGAGCCGAAAAATTGCGTGCTTTCGTTACAGAATACCTGAATTAATGCTTGTTTCCCTATCGGAAACAAAGTCTTGAAAAAGGGGCAATCCCAAACTGGACTGCCCCTTTTTACATACGTATCATTTAATTAGCAAACGCCTTTTCTACAAGCGTTTTTAAATGCCCGACACCACAGGGAGAGCACTACGTTGCCTTATACATTGATGTAAACGAATTTACCCAGAAAATTAGAAAGGCAGACTGAAATGTTAAGTATTCACTCTTTTTTGATTTTCAGAATTTTAATCATATTATATTCTCGAAATTATTAGTAATTTTGCTATTAATTCAGAAATTTATGACCGTAAACTTGGTGATGGTAAATTTTACAAGAATGAAATCAAATATGAAAAGATAAGGAAATGAAATTCTACAATAGAGAAAAAGAGTTAGCATCATTGGAAAAGGTTCGCGGAGTATCTTTTTCTGTACATTCCCAAATGACCGTACTTACCGGTCGGCGGCGTATCGGCAAAACCAGTCTTATATTCAAGAGTTGCGAGAATACCCCTACGGTGTACCTGTTTGTCAGCCGAAGCAATGAAACGGCTCTCTGTTTACGATTTGTTTCTGAAATCCGGCAAGCGTTAAACATTTATGTACCGGAACTTACCAACTTTGCAGAAGTGTTCCGCTTCTTAATGGATTTGGGAACGCGGATGGCATACAATCTGGTTATAGACGAATTTCAAGAGTTCTATTACATCAATCAAGAGATTTACAGCCTGATGCAGGACACTTGGGATCGGTTGAGGAAACAGAGCCATGTCAATCTTATCGTGAGTGGTTCGGTTTATACCCTTATGAACAAAATCTTCAGGGATTCCAAAGGACCGTTGTACGGCCGTGCCGACAGTATAATGAAATTAGCTCCTTTTACTACTTCCGTATTAAAAGAAATCATGTCGGAGCATAAGGCAGACTATTCCAAAGATGATTTGCTGGCACTCTATACCTTTACCGGTGGTGTTCCAAAGTATATCGAGCAGTTTATGGACAATGGATGTACGAGTATGGAAAGCATGGTTGATTTCATGTTGCAACCCGATTCATCCTTTCTGACCGAAGGACAGGCGTTACTGGTACAGGAGTTCGGGAAAAAATACGGTAATTACTTTTCTATCTTATCAGCCGTCTCCAATGGTAAGAATACCTTGCCGGAAATGGAAACGGTTATGGGTGGTATGAGTCTGGGCGGACAATTGAAGAGATTGGAAGAAGACTATGATCTAATAAAGAAAAAACGGCCTATACTCTCAAAGGAAGGTTCCCAGACAGTCCGTTATGAAGTATCGGATATGTTTTTACGTTTCTGGTTCCGGTATTTTATCAAGTATCAAAATTATATAGAGATACAGAATTTCGAATGCCTGGCTGATATTATAAAAAAAGATTACCCGACTTTTTCCGGTCTGGCGTTGGAAATGTACTTCCGTCAACAGATGATGGAAAGCAAAGAATTTGCAAGTATAGGTGCTTGGTGGCAGGGCAAAAATAACAAAGATCAGGATGAAATAGATATTGTCGGGCTGTATGCGGAAGAAAAAAAAGCGCTGGTAGCAGAGGTGAAAAGACAATCCAAAAACTTCAAACCGGATTTGTTCGCTCTCAAAATTGAGGAATTACGAAAGAAAGTTTTGTTTAAGTATGAGATAGAGAGCAGGCTTTTTTCGATGGAAGACATGTAAGCATATTAAAAACCGGGAAACAGTAAAACAACTGCCCTTTCCCGGATTTGATGGTTATTTTAAATAGGATTTTATGCCTCCTGCTTCAAAATCGTCTCTGCGATGATCTGCGGGAAATACCGGTATTCCAGTTCGTGTACCCGGGCGGCAAGGTCGTCGGGGGTGTCTGTCGGGAGCACCGGGCATTTGGCCTGAAAGATGATAGCGCCCTGGTCGTAGTGATCATTGACATAATGAATGGTGATGCCGCTTTCCTTTTCGCCGGCTGCAATAACGGCCTCGTGCACATGGTGTCCGTACATGCCTTTACCGCCATAGGCCGGAAGAAGGGCCGGATGGATGTTGACGATTTTGTTCGGCCAGGCTGCGGTGATAAAAGAGGGCATTAGCCATAAAAAGCCGGCTAATACGATAAAATCGATCTCCTGTTCCTGGAGCTGGCGGAATACTTTGTCCGGATTCCGGAACTCTTCCCGGTTGAAAACAAAAGATGGAATACGGTATTTTTTAGCCCGTTCCAGAACGTAAGCATCCGGGACATTACAAAAGACAGATTTTACGCAGAATTGCGGTTTTTGAGCAAAATATTGAATGATATTTTCAGCGTTAGAACCTGATCCTGAGGCAAATATTGCTATTTTTTTCATGGTGTAAGCATTTAAAAATCAAGACGATAAAGGTAATAAAAGTTTATTCTTGGCAAAAAATTTTTTAGTGAAAAAAATAAAGTCTAAATTTGCCATCTGAATTTAGATAATTATGCAAATCTTGTTGCATAGAGTGTTAAAGTAAAAAGAATGTCTAATTAAAATTTTAAGCTATGTCTGACATTACTGAAAGAGTACAACGGATTATTGAAGAGAAATTAGGTGTAGATGCATCAGAAGTTAAACCCGAAGCTACCTTCACAAATGATCTGGGTGCCGACTCTTTGGATACTGTTGAGCTGATTATGGAACTGGAAAAAGAATTCAATATTACTATTCCGGATGATCAAGCAGAAAAAATTGTTACTGTAGGTGATGCTATCTCTTACGTGGAAGCTAACGCAAAGTAATTTAATATTGTTTTTATGGATTTGAAACGAGTAGTAATTACAGGTCTTGGAACAATCAACCCTTTAGGTCATAATGTGCCTGAGTTTTGGGACAATTTATTGAAAGGCGTCAGTGGCGCCGGTCCTATTACTCGTTTCGATGCATCAAAATTCCGCACACAGTTTGCTTGTGAGGTGAAAAATTACGAACCGACCGGATATTTCGATAAGAAAGAAGTTCGGAAGATGGATCTTTATACTCAATTCGGTATCATCGCTGCAAGAGAGGCGCTTAAAGATTCGGGTTTGGACCTGGAAACAGCGAACAAAAAGCGGATAGGTGTAATATGGGGAGCAGGAATCGGTGGCTTGCAGACTTTTTTCGAGGAGTGTGATACTTTCTCGAAAGGAGATGGTACGCCTCGATTCAATCCTTTTTTTATACCTAAGATGATCGCTAACATGGGAGGAGCCATGATCGCTATAGAAAACGGATTGAAAGGTCCGAACTATACGACGGTCTCTGCATGTGCATCGTCGGCTCACGCTATTGTTGATGCATTGAACTTAATTCGCTTAGGAAAAGCTGATGCCATTGTTGCCGGTGGTTCTGAAGCTGCTGTCACCGTTCCTGGTGTAGGTGGTTTCAATTCGATGAAAGCCCTTTCAACCCGCAACGATGACCCGAAGACAGCTTCCCGTCCTTTCGATGCAGACCGGGATGGTTTTGTGATCGGTGAAGGTGGAGCTGCCCTGATTCTTGAAGAGTATGAACATGCTGTGGCCAGAGGTGCACATATCTATGCAGAGATTGCAGGGGGTGCCGGAAACTGCGACGCTTATCATATGACCGCTCCGGATCCGGACGGGGCCTATGAAGTGATGTTGCTGGCTCTTGAAGATGCAGGTATGAAACCCGAAGATATCGATTATATCAATGTACACGGTACTTCGACCGGGTTGGGAGATATCTCCGAACCGACAGCTATCCTGAAAGCGTTTGGCGAGCATGCTTACAAGTTGAATATCAGTTCTACGAAATCTATGACAGGTCACCTTTTGGGGGCTGCCGGTGCTGTAGAAGCGATCGCTTGTACGTTGGCTGTAAAGAATGATATTGTTCCTCCGACGATTAATTTCCATACTTTGGCTCCGGAGCTCGATCCGAAATTGAATTTTACGTTCAACGAGCCGCAAAAGAGGGAAGTGAAAGTGGCCATAAGCAATACTTTTGGCTTCGGTGGACACAATGCATGTGTCGTAATCAAAAAATAATCACATACTAAATTCTTTAGGGCTGTGATTAGGCAAATCATTCAATCCATAAGACTTTACCTGAATCGTAACGGGAAGTTTTATGGATTGTCTATTTCTCAGATCGGCTTTGTGCCCAACAATAAGAGTCTGTATCGTTTAGCTCTGCTGCATAAGTCGGCATCGAAGATGACTTCCAAAGGGGTTGTGCTCAATTACGAACGTCTGGAGTTTTTAGGAGATGCCGTTCTGGGAGCTATTGTCGCTGAATTATTGTATAAATTCTTTCCTAAAAAGGACGAAGGTTTTCTTACCCGTGTCCGTTCTAAAGTAGTCAGCCGCGAATCTTTGAATGAATTGGCCATTAATATCGGCCTGGATAAAGCTGTTGTCGCAAAATCGGATATCTCCCGGAATAAACATATTTACGGAGATGTATTCGAAGCTTTTATCGGGGCGATGTTTCTGGATCAGTGATTCGTTAATACCAAACGGTTTATCGAGAAGTTTATCTTTCCCAATTTCTTCGATATCAAAGATCTGGTGACGATCGACACCAACTACAAAAGCCGCCTGATCGAATGGGGACAAAAAAATAAAGTCGATATCCATTTCCAGACAGACGAAGTGGCACGCGGACGTCGTAAATTCTGTTGCACCGTGATGCTTAGCGAGGAAGAAAAAGGAAAAGGGGAAGGTACTTCCAAAAAAGAAGCCGAACAAAATGCGGCTAAAATTGTTATCGATATCTTATCGAAAGAAGCTGACGGAAATATAGAAATTTAAGATTTACGATTTACAATCGATTCTGAACGTAAATCGTAAATCGTAATTATGAATTATCTTACTCTTTCAACATAAGAGCCATCGGCTGTCGAAATCCGGATTTTTTCTCCCATTTCAATGAACAGGGGAACCATTACTTTGGCGCCGGTTTCCACTTCTGCCGGTTTCAGTGCGGTAGATGAAGCGGTATCGCCTTTCAAGCCCGGTTCGGTATAGGTCACTTCCAACACGACACTCGGCATCAACTCGACATACAACGGAGTTTCGGTATCGGCATGTACAACCATTTCTACTGCATCTCCTTCTTTCAGAAATTGAGGGGCATTGATCAGTTCTTCCGGGATGTTTACCTGTTCGAAAGTCTCGGTATGCATCATCACATAGTCTTCGCCTTCTTTGTACAGGAATTGATACGGACGTCTTTCGATACGGGCCGTGTCGATTTTAACTCCAGAGGTGAATGTGTTTTCAAGTATACGGCCGGTTTTTACGTTTCTCAGCTTGGTTCTCACGAATGCCGGACCTTTACCGGGTTTTACATGCTGAAACTGTACGATTGTATATAAATCGTCTTTGAATACAATACATAGTCCGTTACGGAAATCTGCTGTTGTTGCCATTGATTCTGTATCTGTCTCTTATACACATCTCCGAGCCCA
>OWIH01000486.1_pt1 | contig 8740 bp, 9 predicted proteins | sample 1732891 | NCBI WGS metagenome assembly OWIH01 (sample SAMN05065765, study PRJEB22554) | human gut metagenome | biome: ENVO:2100002; feature: ENVO:00000062; material: ENVO:00002003 | host: Homo sapiens | place: USA
CATACGAGATGTAGCTCCGTCTCGTGGGCTCGGAGATGTGTATAAGAGACAGTGAGCGAGGAGACCTGGGGGCTGAAGAAGTTGGCCTACAACATTCAGAAGAAGACTTCGGGCTTCTACTGCCTGTTCGAGTTCAAGGCCGAACCCTCCGTCATCGAGAAACTCGAGACCGGCTTCCGCCGCGAAGAGAAAGTGATCCGTTACATGACAGTTAAACTTGACAAGTATTCAGTTGCGTATGCCGAGAAGCGCCGCGCTAAGTACGCTAAACTACAGGAGGCTTAATCATGGCAGAGCAGAAGAAACCGGAAGTTCGTTATCTCAACGCACCTTCCATCGACACCAAGAAGAAGAAGTATTGCCGTTTCAAGAAGAGCGGCATCAAGTATATCGACTATAAGGATCCCGAGTTCCTCAAGAAGTTCTTGAACGAGCAGGGCAAGATCCTTCCCCGTCGTATCACCGGAACATCTCTGAAGTATCAGCGTCGTGTGGCACAGGCCGTTAAGCGTGCCCGCCAGATAGCACTGCTTCCTTATGTAGCCGATTTGATGAAATAATTAAAGAGGAGGATACACAATGGAATTAATACTGAAAGAAGATATCATCGGTCTTGGATACAAGAACGATATTGTGAATGTCAAGAGCGGCTACGGTCGTAACTATCTCATCCCCCAAGGCAAGGCTATCATCGCCTCTGCAAGCAACAAGAAAGTGCTTGCTGAGAACCTGAAGCAGCAGGCCCACAAGTTGGCTGCCCTCAAGGCTGCCGCCGAAGAGCGTGGCAAGGCCCTTGAAAATGTTGCTCTTGAGATTGAGGCTAAGGTGAGTGCCACCGGCCAGCTCTATGGCTCTGTGAATGCGGCTACCGTTGCTGCCGAACTCGCCAAGAAGGGCATTGAGGTGGACCGCAAGATTATCACCATGCACGACATCAAGAAGGTTGGCGACTTCGAGGCTGTGGTTCACTTCCACAAGGAGGTTGAGGTGAGAATTCCCGTTCGGGTCGTTGCCGAAAATGTTCCCGTGGCTGCCCCCGTTGAGGAGGCTCCGGTAGAAGTTCCCGCTGCCGCAGAGGTGGTAGAGGAAGAGGCTCCCGCCGCAGAGTAAATCTACAAAAGACAAGATTTTCGCACTGTAAAGCAAATCTATGATAAAGTCCCGGATGCCGGAAACGGTGTCCGGGCTTTATGTTTTTGGCCCCACCATCTAAAGGGAGCCGTCTTCCTGTTGTGGAAAGTCAATGTGCTTTGATAGTGCGGATAGTAAGTGGGGGAGACATTTAAAAATAGCCATGGAAACAATAAAGGTAGATGCAGATGGCCACCACCAAGACACTGATGATGGTAAGTATAGCCATCAACATGCTTTTGCCCTTTTTGATTAGTCTCTTTTTTCTCTGCACTCTGTGAAAATATTTTCTTGCGTCATCCATTGTGTTTTCGTAAGATCTCCTTTTACGGAGTTATCAGGCGTTAGAGGAGTTGGGATGATGGGTATTGCTCTTTCGAGTCTGCAAATATCCTGACAAAGCCATGAAGCTGTTGTCTTTATATTCTGATGTCTCCTCTAACTCCCGATGACTTGTTTTAGTTCTATGGCATGTTCAAAAAACTCCCCGTAAGGGAGAGGCGGCCATAACAGCAGTCTGCTCTTTGTATCTTTTTACTTTTATTCGGCTGCTTCTCCTTTTCTCTTTCAGCCACATAGCCCGCTATGCGCTTTCAAGGAGAAAGCCAAACATGCCCGTTAGATGTCATTGGCAAAATTACGAAAAAAGTTTGGAAGTCTCCAAATGTTTTCTGTTTAAATTTTTAATTTATGGGAATCTGTTCTCTGATTTATCTTCAACCATATAGGCCATTGGCATGGTTGGGCATATTGAGCTCTTGTTCGGGGATGCCGGCTTTGTCGTTTATTGGCATTGGAGGGAGGATGGACACCCTTCCGCAATGAAGATGGGGCGGGAAGCCATGGTGAAGAGATGGGCAACCGTCAGCAGCCGATTCGTGGCAAGGGGCGGGCCGCATGAGCCTTCGATGGGGTGTTGGAGGGCCGCCTCATAAGTGTAAAACTATTTGCCCGGTTTCGCGCCTTGTGCTTGCGATATTTTCCGGCAATGATTCTGCGGCTGCCTGCACACGAATTTCAGCGAAGCACCTAATCCCCTGTCGTTCAGTGGTTTGAGTTTTCTTGACATCCCGATGGGGCTTGATGAGGATGCCAAACGGGCCGTTCGGGCCGTTAAAAGGGGCTGTTCGGGCGACTTGTTCGGGCTCTGTGGCATTCTTGTTTGGCCTATTTGGGCGTGTGACTGTAGCCCTTTTGCACGCTTGAAGAGCCCAAACTATAAAACCGGTAGGTTTTTTCAGTGGTCTGGAGTCGACTTGCCACTTTGGTTGGAGCATTTCGGCAGATGCGTTTTTGTTGATATTATTCGCAACGATGCAACATTTTGCGGAGCCCCCTTTCCTCTATTTCATATAGGCGTGTGACCAAATGCATGTATTCATTTCCCTGTCAAATACCGACAGTCCCATAAAGGCACTCCTTTCGCTGGAGGGCCGTGAGACTTCTTCTCCCCCTCCCACACCATCTTCAAGAATAAAAAAAGAAAAAATATACCAACGTATCAGTATTTTTGTGTAACTTTGGATAGGAAAGCGACAACCCTTTATACAAGAGTGTTCCATGCGATTGGTTGATTTTCGGGTAACGATTTGGCAACCGTTCCTTTTGCTATGTTCTGCTTTGTTTTGCTTGCAAAGAACTCTTTATGTGAGCAAAGATAGTAAGATGTTTGGAAAACTCAAAACATTCGTAGGGCAAAACTTGTACAAAATGCTTTGAAATGTTGTAAAATACCCAACAATGGGGATTGTATTAAATATAAAAATTGCCTATCTTTGCAAAATAACTTATCTAATCTAATTTAATATGGAATTAATGAGAAAATTTACAGTATTAGGAATTATTGCTTGTGGGCTAATAAATTTGTATTCCTGCACTACACAAGAAAGTTTTGAAGAAGCAACAGACAGCAGTTTCTTAAACCTTTCTCAAGAAGAGTATATTAGTATAGCGTTTGAACATCCAAAAGAAATAACAGAGGACCAAGCGATAACTCTTGTCAAAGACTTTTCGGGGAAACAAGCGACAAGAAGTATATCTCAATCCCCTATCATCGAAAAGAAGTACTATATTGGTGGAATTTCTTCCAAAAGCGTAGAAGACACAGTTTCTTCCATCCCTATATATCAGTTAAAATTATCAGAAAAAGAAGGGTTTGCTCTTGTTGCTGGGGATGAGAGGTTTGCAACAGTTATTGCATTCGCTGAAAAAGGTAATTTAGCGGATACAACACAAAATAAAAGTGTTGCTTTGATGGTAAGGGAAGCAGAAAATGCCATCAAGAGTAAATTGCGTTATTATAATGCTATTAGAGACTCTCTTCATGATAAAACATTATGTAAACTTAAAACTGCTTTTCATACAAATGACATTACATATCATGATGTGAAAGAAAAAATAAAGGTAGTCCAAACACCTCTTACTCGTGGGCAATGGATACCTGAACCAACAATGGGGATTTTGGTAAAAGAAGTTAAGCCCATGTTGCGTACAGAATGGGGACAAAATAGGCCTTACAATAATGAACTTGGATATATTAATAATGATATTCCAAAGGTTGTTGGATGTGTGGGGACGGCTATTGCCCAGATTGTTGCACATTATGAGGCGATGTCTTCTGTATATGGTCATACTTTAGATTGGAATTTAATAAAAGAACGCGCAGGCATAGATGCCTTAACGGATGATGATATTCAACACCAAGTCGCACTGCTTTGCAAGCATGTTGCATACGGCATCAAAACAGAATGGAATATGGATGGAACAGGCGGTGCCTCCATGACTAATAGTCATAAATATTTGGAAACAATGGGAGTAACTTTTAATTTGGGAAAAAGAAATAAAGGATATGATATGGATGCGGCCATAATAATTGCATCTTTAGACCGCGGTTGTCCTGTGTTGATAACAGGAGATGAGGAGCCTTCCGAAACAAGAAGTTCTGGAAATAAGAAAGGGGGACATTGCTGGATTTTAGACGGTTATCAGGTACGGACGCGTTCTACCCCAACAAAACTAAAGGCAATGATAAAATCACACGATGTCTATGTTCATGCCAATTTTGGTTGGAAAGGATATGCAAGTGGATACTATATGGTTGACAGAAATGAGACTTCACTCTCTTTCGATACAAGACCGGTAGAAGGAAATTATAATCAAAGACTTCGCTTATTTCCGATGGTAAAAAGGAAATAATTCCAAATTCATTTCACACTTTCTAATGATTGACAGTTATTATGGGCAGATATTTTAGATTCTCTTTGGCCTGCCTTTTGTTTGCATTTATAATAAGTTGCACCTCTTCTGATGAGGATAAGAAGTTGACTTTTCAATTGGATAAACCTTATAGGGAAATCATGCAAGGCTCTACGCTCCGTGTGTTCATCACGAGTGGCAGTGGAGACTTGCAGATAAGCAATTCCAATGCGTTTAAGGACTATGCTAGAATTGCCTATGCGAGAACTCCCGAACAGGCAGGGCATGTAGGTGTTCTTTCAATCCAAGCCCTGCAAGTGGGAGAATTTCAGGTCTCACTGACCGACAACCTCACAAAGGAAAGACAGCAACTGACCGTTAAAGTCCTCCCGCCTTATCTGTTACTGGAAATTCACGAAGGCTCAGACCCTGTATGGTCAATAGGAAGCGGAGTTTCGGGACTTTTCCTTGTCCAGAACGCAGCGCATTCTTTTTATCTGTGCCGTTACACCCCTACCGTATATCGGCATGTCGGGCCTGCCGTTCTCTCGGGGGTATATGAGATTGTCATGAAAGACGGCATTCCGACGAACTTGCGCCTGAAAAGCAAGAAACAGGGGTTTGTCCGTGATTTCACCCTAACAGTGAAAAATAAGAAAGAGGCTTTGGAAAGGCTTGGGAAATTAGGAAAGCTCGGCCTACTTCCGGATGAAGAGAAATTCATCTATCCTGTCTTTCTTGACGAGCATGACATGGAAGAGCATATCATGGCGGAAATATCTTATAAGGAAGCAACCTTGCCTGAAAAGGTCATGGAATGAGATGCAGAAAACAAGGAGCATGCGGAGACATGGTTACAGCCTGACTCCCTTGCTCCTGTTTTCTTTTGAGGAAAGGATGGACGTCTGTCTGATTTTCTCCCACTGCCCCTTGAACCATGCGGCAATCGGCACTCTATCCACAAGCAGGTCGAGTATGGTCTTGCCTTCCTTCTCCGTCCTACCCACCTGCAAACGAACCTTCTCAGCGGCGAACGAACGCCTGTATTCCTCCGACCGCAGTTTTCCCGTAACAACGAGAACTTTGCCTTGCAAGAGTTCGTCCGTGTATTTCTCGGACAATCCAACCGAACGGCAAAGCCTTTCTATCTTGAGAAACTCGGCAAGCATGGGAAACCACTCCTTCGCCTTGTCGACGATGCGCCTGAGATTGCCGATTTCTCGCTGATGCTGCTCCGATGCTCGCAATCGCTCTGCGGTGTGGCTGTCTTTCATATTCTGCATATCCATGCGCATCTGTCCAATGTTCTCTTTCAGTTCCGCCACCTCACCGTGCAACTGCCTGTTCTCGCTTTCGAGCCTGTTCATCTTGTTGCTTCCCAAAAGAGAACCAATTCCGTTGAGTGCTGCGGTGGCAGTCCTGGCAGCGGAGTTCTTCAGTTCCACCGTCTTTGTCTCCGCCTTGATGCGTGCGAGTTCCTGCTTAGCTTGCTCTGCCTCTGCAATGATTCGACTTGCCTCTGTCTCTCTTGACAGCAGGGTGGCAATGTTCGCCTGTATGTCCTCGCCCTGCGTGATGAGGCTGCGGTAATACTCGTGTGTGGAGAGGTGCTTGGCGAGAGACCCTCTTACACCTCTTTTCAGCCCGTACTTCTCCATGTGTTCGGCGTAGGTGTCCTGATACCTGATAAGGCTGGCACGGCTCATCACTTCATCTGCACACAGGCGTGGGGCAGGTGCTTTTACCTTGTACTTGCGCTTCACATTTTCTTCCTTTTTCTGCTTCCTACGTTCTCCCTGTACTATCGGCACGATAGTGGCATGGATATGCGGTGTTTCCTCGTCCATGTGCAAGACTGCTGAAACAAGATTATCTGCTCCATAGGTTTCCCTCAACCATTTTACATTGTCCGCACACCACTCATCGAGTTTGCCCTCACCCTCCACGCGTGCCATGTCCTCGTGTGTGCCGCTCAATACAATTCGTATTGCCTGCACTTGGTTCTTTCCAATCTTACGTTTCAGTCCCGCCGTGTCAAGGCGGTGGCGTATGGCTAACGTGCGGTTGCACACGCCGTCGGGAAACATTATTAACTCACGGTTTAGATGCGTCCTCGTTGGGTCTGTGTTCTTTGGCACAATGGTGCGCTCGATATGTGCCGACATTCCGCTGTCAGCTCCCTTTGCCTTTTCCAAATGCAATACACAATATCCCATGATGTTATCGTTTTATAGTTGTCGTCTTTTGTCTTTTATATTCCTGATTTTATCGGTGAGAAGAAAAATGAAATGTGTTTCGGCTTGCCCGTTCCTTCATGCCGACAGGCTCGGCAGGGGTGTCCAGAGGGGTGCAACCCTGTTGGCTTATTGGAGGATTTTTAGCGGACACGGAGTGAAGCGTTAAGAAAATCCCCTAATAAGCTACGGTATTTTCTCTTTTGAAAATATCCGTACCGTGCTTACCACGTGGGCATTTGCCCCTGCCACTTCTTTCCCTTATAACCTGAAGTCCCCACGGTTTCTCCATCGGTGCTGCCAATTGGACTTGTTTCTCCGAAGGCATACTTGGACTGCACCCGAATATCTGAATACCCTGCATGCTTGGAAATACAGAATGCACGGCTTGCCGTGACTGCCTTTTTCTGTTGCTTATATCAGCGTGTCTTGCCTGTTCCGTTTCAGCCTGTAATGCCACTGCCGTTTCCCACCGAAGTCGGAGTGATGAAAATTCTGATGAATTGATGAATGTCGTTCCAATAATCTGGAAATCAACATAATATGCTTTCATCATGCCCTCATCAAGCCGCTTGTCAAAGTGGAGTTTCATCATTTCCGATTCCTCTATCCCTGCATTTCCTCCAACTGCTTCCTGCCGATGGTGTAGAAACGCCCCGTGCGCCTAATCTCCGTATATGGGCGCATGTTGTCATAGCTCGGCTGGCAGGTCGTATAGGTGAGCGTGTTTTCGGCAGGAGTGAGTTTCCATATATCCTGCACGATACGCCTTACCTGCGTCCTGTCCGTCCTGCAGCCTGCGCAGTTCAGCAGAAGGAGCATGTCGTTGATGCAGAAGGAGAAAGCGTCCGCTTTCATGCAGTCCATGACTTCAAGGCAGGTTTCCGCCATCTCCACTTCCGTCCTGTTGCGGTTGCTCCGTATAATCCTGATCAGGGCTTGCGTGTGGATGAGTTCGGGACTGAACCACATACGGCTCTCTTTCTTCGTGGAGAGCGTGCGGTGCTGGAGAAAATAGAGGAAGGCGGGTATTTCCTCCTTTACCCTTTGCAGGAAGTCCGTGTCATCCTTTTCTATCCTCCCCACCTTCCTCACCCAATAGCGTGTCTCTCCTGTGTCGATTATGACGGGCAGACGTTCGTTGTTGGAGCATAGTACGAACTTGGCGAAGAATGAAATCTCGTCCCTGTCCTTGCCCTTCGCCTCCACCTTGTAGGAAAGGGTGGTGCTGAGGTTCTTGAGCCGCTCGCTGTCCTCCCTGCGGTCGAGAAGCACCTCGTCCACGAGGATGAGCAGTTTCCCTGCCCAGTCCGAGTTGAACTGACTTCGGAAGTCCTCGTTGGTGTTGAAGGTTACATTGCCGCCGAATAGGGCTTTGAGGAAGTTGAGGAATGTGCTCTTGCCCGTGTTGCGTTCCTCTGATACGAGCAGCAGGATGGGCAGTTTCTCTATGGGATGCAGGTAGAGCAGTTGCAGGTAGTCCATGCCAAGTTCGTACTGCTCCCCGAAGATGTGCCTTGCCAATGCCTTGATATGGGGGAACACGCCTTGCTTCGGCTGATGTCCCGTCGGCTCGTAGAGGTTGAGGAAACTGCCTACTACGGGCTGATAATTCACATGGTCGGGGACGGTACAGAAACCGTCATACTTCGGGACGGTCGCCAAATAGTCCCTGCCGTAGTCCTGACGGAGCGTCTCGTTGTTCCATACGATGCGCTTCCTTACAAAACCACCTCCGATGAGAGGCATGTCTGCAAGTTTGTAGAGCGTTGTGCCCACACGGACGAAAGCCCCGTCCTTTTTTCTTTTTTCGGGCATATCTTCCAGCAGCCCGTCATTGTTTTTCTTATCCATTTCTTTCTTGCTTAAATGATTGATATATAGCATCGTGCAAAGTTACGGACATCGTTCCGAAAACTACTTGTGAAGAATGGCGCGGAACGGTGAAAGAAAAACGGAACGGAATAAAAACAGGGGAAGCTGGGAGGTGCAGAGCAAGATTTGAGGGAATAGGAGGATAATTTGGTAGGATTTGTCGAGGGTTGCTGAAAAAGGGAAAATCCCTTTTTCTTTCATCGTTCGCAAGCGTCTGATGATATGTTGATGAACCTGCAATCGCTTGATATTCAATCTGTCTCTTATACACATCTCCGAGCCCACGAGACGGAGCTACATCTCGT
>OWIH01000488.1_pt1 | contig 8719 bp, 3 predicted proteins | sample 1732891 | NCBI WGS metagenome assembly OWIH01 (sample SAMN05065765, study PRJEB22554) | human gut metagenome | biome: ENVO:2100002; feature: ENVO:00000062; material: ENVO:00002003 | host: Homo sapiens | place: USA
GTATCTTTGCATTGGCAAGGGAAGCGCGAGGGCGTTTCCCTTTTTTTGATTACCAATCCACCTACAGCCTCCCACCCCCCTAAAGGGTGCTTTTTCGGGCCGAAAGGCTTTGCAAAACGGCCTTCTTCGCCTTCTCGCTCGGCCCGAATGAGCTTCTGACTGTGGCCCTTTTGCAATGTCGTTTGGGCTTAGTGAGAAAATCGATGTGGCTAATTGGGCTGACAAGGCGGATATAGCCGGCGTGACAAATGGCTGTGGAAGAATCTCGTGTCAGGCTTTTTCGAAAGATTTAATAGTTCGTGCTATAGGGAAGCCTCCCCCGACCCCTCCGAAGGAGGGGAGTGCCTCGCGGGGCAAAGGCTGCTTAAGCCGCCTAAGTTAGGGGGGTGGGGGGTTGAACAAGGGGCACTGTCGGGTTGTTAGAGTAGCACTTTATGCCTGCCCGATACAAAGCGTCTACAATACCGTTGCGGTCCGGCTTATTTTCTTGATGCGCTCCATGATGGACGGATCTTTACGGGATCTCGTGCATATTTCGGCAAGATTTCGAGTTTGGCCCATATAGGAGCTGCGCACGCTTATGGTTTTCGGCGCACCCGTGAAAAGCAGACTATTCATCTCCGCATATCAAAAAAACAAGGGGCAATATCAAAATTAGGGGGTGAGATTATCGGGTAATTCCGTAAATTTGTGCGCAAAACACTCACAGACTAAAAACCTGAAGCACAAATGAAACGAAAACTATTACTCACAGCCTTGCTGGCAGGCACTGTCGGCATGGGGAGTTATGCCCAGAGGGCGATGGACAAACTCGACCGCGGACTCGTGGCCGTGAACACGGGGAAAGGTATTTTTTGCAGTTGGCGTATCCTCGGGGAGGAATACTACGACGTGACCTACAACATCTATCGCGACGGTACCAAAATCAACGGCTCGCCACTGCGGGTGTCAAACTTCACCGACGCTGCGGGCACGGCCGGCAGCAGCTATGCCGTGGAGGCCGTGGTGAGGGGCAAGGCAGAGAAAAAAAGCAAGGCGGTGAAGCCTTGGGCACACAACTACATGGAGATAGAACCGGAGAAAGTGTATGCCAACAAGGGTGGGGCAGACATCACGTCGCACTACGAGCCCAACGATGTGAGTGTGGCCGACCTTGATGGTGACGGAGAGGTGGAACTGCTGCTCAAGCGGCGCAATATTGCCGATGCCAACGCCCTTTATCCCATCACAAGCACCGACTTCGACATACTGGAAGCCTACAAGCTCAACGGCAAGCGGCTGTGGTGGATAGACTGCGGGCCCAACATGGTGAGCGGAACGAGTGTGGAGGTGAATATCGTGGCCTACGACTGGGACGGTGACGGCCGGGCCGAGGTGGTGTTGCGGGGGGCCGACGGCATGGTACTACACATGGCTGACGGAACAACCCAAACCATCGGCAACCCGGCGGTGAACACCCGCAACACCATTTCGCACACGCCCAACATGACCTACACCAACTCGGGGGCCGAATATCTGCTCTATCTCAACGGCGAGACGGGCAAGCCCTACCAAGTGATGGACTATCCGCTCTCCCGCGGAAAGGCTACCGACTGGGGCGACGCCTATGGTCACCGCTCCAGCAAATACTTCTTCGGTGCTCCGTTCCTCGATGGCAGGAAACCCAGCATCTTTCTTGCGCGTGGTATCTACACCAAACACAAGATGGCGGCTTTCGACATAGATCCGGCCACGCATACGCTGACGACCCGATGGACATGGAACAGTCCGTCGTCGGGCATCTGGTTCGGACAGGGCTACCACAACTACGGCATCGCCGATGTAGACTGGGACGGTCGTGACGAGATCGTCTACGGCTCCATGGTGATCGATGACAACGGGCACGGACTCTCCTCCACGGGTCTCGGTCACGGAGACGCACAGCACTGCAGCGACTTCAACCCCTTCATACACGGGCAGGAAATCTATGCGTGCAACGAAGACTTGCCCAATAACAACTACCGGGATGCCACCACGAGCAAGATATACTACCGCTCGACGAGTCCCAATGATGACGGACGGGCCATGATGGCCAACTTCACCGACCGCTATCCCGGAGCGCAGGGCGTGTCGGCACACGACGACAACGTGATCAGTTCCGTGACCAACAAGCCGCTTGCCGACGGCACCAAGACCGGCATCGACCAGAGTTTCGCCATCTACTGGGACGGCGACTTGCTCCGGGAGACTTTCAACTACGAGGGGTTCAATGCCAAGGGCTACTACGAAACCGGAGCACCGCGCGTGGTGAAATATGGCAGTTGGACACCCATCGAGCGTTTCGAGGGCTGCCGCACCAACAACGGGACGAAGGGTTCGCCGGCCAGTCAGAGTGACATCATGGGCGACTGGCGCGAAGAACTCATCCTCCGCACCACCGACGGCAAACTGCGCATCTACACCACCACGGCTCCCACCGAATACCGCAACTACACGTTGTGGCACGACCACCAGTACCGCAATGCCATGGTATGGGAGATGTGCGGCTACAACCAGCCGCCGCACACGAGCTACTTCCTCGGTAAGGCCGAGGGCATCACGCAGGCTCCGCCTCCGCTCACCATGACGGGACGCACCGAGGTGGGCAATGGCGGCACCGTCAATGGGGCACTGGCCGACAAGCAGGTGCTCATGGCCGAGACGGCAGACATGACCGTAAGCGTGGAAGACGGGGCCGCACCTTACATCTTCTTCGACAATGCACCGACTTGGGTGCAGGGACACGACGACAACGACAACATCACAACGACCACCTACACGCACCGGCTGACGGGCGGAGCCTTTGCCGGAGCCATGCGCCTCGTGAAACAGGGCGACGGCCGTCTGGTGCTGCCGAAAGTGACACAACGCTACACGGGCCCTACCGATGTGTGGGCCGGCACCCTCGACTTCGACGGCACGCTGAAAAACAGCCGGCTGTGGCTCAACCGTTTTGCCTCCCTTTGTTCGGACGGAGGCGTATTCAAGAAAGGCATCGAGATGGATTATGGAGCACGGCTCTGCCCGGGCAGTAAGGACAAGGCAGGCACCATCGCCACCGACTCGCTGATCATGAACTACGGGGCGCGCATGGTGATCGACCTCTTTAGCAACGGAACCGCCGACCACGTGAAGGCCAAGACGCTCAAACTGGGGAAAAAGGTGTGGGAAAACGGACCTGCCTATAACACCCCCGTATTGGAGATTGTGCCCCACTATGCCACCGGAACGGAGAAAATACCGGCCGGCAAGTATGCCATTGCGGAGATAGAACGAATTGAGGGCGACCCGGCCGACATCGTGATTGAGGGATTTGGCACGCAGAAAGGCGAACTCTCCTATGCCGACGGCAAACTGTGGCTCACGGTGAGTGACACGCGCAGTCCGGCGGCCGTGACGTGGAAAGGTGCTGTGAACGGCAACTGGGATCTCGCATCGACCGAGAATTTCACATCCACAACAACGGGCGAAGACAACATCTTTGTCTCTGGCGATGCCGTGACGTTTGACGACAGTGCCGTGAAGACAGAGATCAACCTTCCCGTCGACGTGTATCCGCGCAGCGTGAACTTTGAGAATGAGACAAAGCACTTCACGTTTAGCGGGGCGGCCATTGCCGGCAACACGGGTCTCAGCAAAAGCGGAGCGGGCAAGGTGAAGCTCAACAACACCAACACCTTCATCGGTCAGGTGGACATCAACGGTGGAACGCTCGAAGTGTCGGCATTGGCCGATGCCGATGGTGTGGAACGGGGAGCACTGGGAGGTAAGGACAATGCCATCCGGCTCAACGGTGGCGGTACGCTGTCCATTGCCAAGACCACAGGCATGAGCCACCCTATTGTGGCAAAAAGTGGTGCCATCAACGTGGCAGCCGGAACCACCGCTGCCATGCACAAGGCTTCCATCACGGGTGCAGGCGACCTCATCAAGACGGGGGCAGGACAGCTTTCTCTCTACAGTGGCAACAAAATCAAGCGCTTCTACATCAATGCCGGCAAGGTGTTTGACGAGGCCGATGCCCACGCCGTGGGCGACACCGTCGTCTTCAACGGCACGACGGGCACACTGCTGTTCAGCAATAGCATCTACTCCTACAGCTCGGACAACACGCATTTTGTGGTTCCGGCAGGAAAGAGGGGCAGCATCTACCTTGACGGGCGGTGTGTCTATACCGGCAAACTCACGGGTGAGGGCACGCTGGATGTACACTCGCAGTTTGTCCGCAACACGCTGCAGGGCGACTGGAGTGCCTTTGCCGGTACGCTGAATGCCTACCAAGGCAGCAAGTCTTCATTCAACTTCTACCATGCCAAGGGCCTGCCCAATGCCGTGGTGAGCATCATGGCGGGTTGCACCTTCAAGAACACGGTGGAGGAAAAAGGCACGGCTGTCAGCAACATGAAGATAGGTGGCCTCAGCGGGGCAGGCGTGCTCGGCGGCACGGGCACCTACTTGGTGGGTATGAAAGATACTGCCACTCTGTTTAGCGGAACCATCGGCAACGGCATCAACCTCATCAAAACGGGCCCGGGGACGCTCACGCTGATGCAGCCGCAGACCGGGATGGGCACGCTGACGGTGGAAGGAGGCGAACTGGTGTTGCGTAACAACGGTACGACGACGATGACCGGAACAGCCGATATGACTGTGAGTGGAGGCCGACTGAGCGGCTACGGCTGTTGCGGCAACCCGAACGTGACGGTCATGGCCGGTGCAACGCTTGCTCCGGGCATCGCGGCCAAGCGCATCACCGACGGTACATTGGCCTTCAAGGGCAACCTTGACATGCAGCAAGGGTCGGTGGCTGAACTGAAGATCTACCGCAAAGAGAAATACGGCAGCATCAAGGTGGAGGGGACATTCGGGCTGAAAGGCACGGTCAAGGTGGTGCTCGATGAGGCCTACACACCGGCTGTCGGCGACGAGTTCACGCTCTGGACAGCCGGTGTGATGGCCGATGCCCCCACCGTGACGCTCCCCTCGCTGCCTGCCGGCATGGCTTGGGACAAGTCTGGATTCTCGGGAAGCAATGTCACTACGGGCGTGCTGAAAGTCGTGGCCGCCACTGCGGGCATCGAAAACCTCGCCGATGACGAGCCGGTGGACTGCACGCTCAACACCGTCGACGGCAAGGGCATCGCCCGATTCACCACCGCCAAGGGGCGTGTGGAGGCTTATATCCACGGCATGGGTCTGCCCGCAGGGCACTATCTCGTGGTGATGAGCCACGGAAAGGCACGCACAGCCAAGAAAATCCAAATCAGATAAGAACATGAAGAAAACCATTCTATCCCTCCTTTTCGTGGCCGCGGCGGCTCTCTCCGCCCCGGCCCGGAATCCCCAGAAAGGTACCTACGGCTACCTCTACTGCCACATGAGCGGTGCCGGAGAGTGGACGGCTTTCGCCATCAGCCGTGACGGCCTGCACTTCCAAGACCTTTGGGAGGGCGGCCCCGTCTTCGACAACGCCCGGCATGCCCGCATTGAGGGTGGCACACGCGATGCCTATATCTGCCGCACGCACGATGCCAAAGGCTATCTCATGGTGACCACGGACATGCTCGTGGCCAAGTCGCGCAAATGGAACAACTATGGCATCGACCTGCTGCGGAGCAAGAATCTGCTCGACTGGCAGTCGGTGACGTTCGATTTCCGCAAAGGGCCTTCCATCTTCTGCGACCCCGAGTCGCCCGATCCCTACAAAGACTATTCCACCATCAGCCGCGTGTGGGCCCCGCAGATATTCTGGGATGATGCCTACACATGGCCCGACGGTCGGAAAGGCGGCTACCTCATCTACTACTCCATGCTCAACCGTCCCGAAGAGAGCTACGACCGGATGTATTATTCGTATGCCGACCGGTCGTTCACCCGGCTCACCAAGCCCCGTCTGCTTTTCGACTGGGGCTATGCCACCATTGATGCTGACATCAACTACAACGATGCCGACGGACTCTACCACATGCTCATCAAGAAGGAAGGGGGGCGGCCCGGCATCTATGCCACCACGGCTCCGGCCCTGAAAGGCCCGTGGAAAGAGCCGTCGGAGCAGGATCACATCAATTTCGAAGGCAAAAAACTGTGCGAGGGGGCCTCGGCCTTCCAGCCGATAGGCAGCGACGAGTGGCGGGTGGCCTACATCCAATACTCCGACAAGCCGCGCCACTACCGCATCTGTAAGGCCGACAAGTGGCTGCGCAACTTCTCCGCGCCGGTCGACATACAGGGCGTGGCCGCTCCGCAACACGGGTCGTTCATGCGACTGACGAAGAAAGAATACAAGAGACTGAAGAAACAGATAGGGAAGAAACGCTGAAACATGGAAGCCCCCGCCTGAACACATCCTTGAGGAAAGGTTCAGGCGGGGGCTTTTTCTTTTTCCGAAAAGGTGGAAAAGCGGAGGTTCTTCCACCTTATCTTACCACCACCTTGCGCGAATAGGTGCTGTTGACGGTCTTGACACTCAGGACATAAACCCCTGCGGGAAGCCGTTGGAAGTCGATGGTCTCCTCGTGTCCGGCAGAGACATTGCTCACCTGTTTCTCATACACCTGCACGCCGGCAGTGGTGTGGAGGGCGATGTCGGCATAAGTCTCGCTACTGTTGAAAAGCAACTGCCACACACGGCCTTGGGTGCGGAACGTGAGCGGTGTGCTCGTGTCTTTGATGCTGAAGAGTCCGGTGCCCGTATCGCGCAGTTTCAACACGGCCTTCAAGCCTTCATAGGCATCTATCTTGCCATATCCGGCGTGCCGGTCCCATTCGTTGCTCGTGGTAAACTGGTCTTTCTTGGAGGTGGTGCGGAACACCTCCATCAACTGTTCGTAAGAGAGTTGGGGATAGGCCTGCAACCACAGGGCGATGATACCGGTCACGGCAGGAGACGCCATCGAGGTGCCTTCCTCCATGCCATAGAAGTATTCTTCACCGCCATAGGTGAGCTTTTGCGTCAGATACTTACCGTCATCATATTCATCGAAGCTGTCGTGCACATTGCCGTAGGCCGAACTGATCATACTTCCCGGTGCCACAACGGCCGGCTTTGGAAGGCTGTTGTCCACCTGTGGCCCATAGCAGGAGAAGGAAGAAATATCGTTCAACGCACCGGAATCCTTGTTGGTAATTGTCTTGTTCTTATATGTCTTCCAACTGTCGGTCGTGTTGTATGACCCTACAGCCACCACTTTTTCCGATGAAGCGGCACCTTCGCCCACACAATAGAGATTGTCGCCTGTGGCAAATCGGGCATCCTTGATATTCTTCCACTCCGATGTTTGGGCATCCAGCCAACTGTCCAATCGGGCTCCCTTGGGCGCAACGACACGGATACCGATGTGCATGTCGCGGGAATTGAAAATCTCATCGCCGTTTTCTTCATACTCCAGAATCTTATCAAAGTTGAATCCGAGTGTCAGATTATACTTTCCATTGCTTTCCACAGCATCACCCCAAGCATGGACAAGCGTGTCAGTGGTGTTTTTGTCGCCATACCAGAAAGCCTCGTTTCGGTAGTCGAACATCTTCTTGCGAGAGTTGTAGGCAAAGACATCCACCTTGACATCCTTGTCTGTACCGCCCTTTATCCAAATATCGGCATAGGTGGTCTCAGCCAACTGCCCTTCATCAATGAGGGCATAGAGCGTGTCCTTGTCGGAAGCGAACTCGTGCGAGAGGTGAATCTTGCGCTCTGCCTCGTTGCCGATGGCTGCGGCGATGAAGCCTCCATTGGAGACATAGCCCGACAGCGTGTGGTCGTAGGCGGTAGAACCGTCGTGCGGACCGCTCTGTGAACCAAAGCTCATGTTGACCACCCAAGGCATATTCTTCTGCGTGGCATATTCCTTTACCCGCTTCACATCTTCCAGAATTTCCGAATCATCGAAGGTCGAAGAAAAGAACATGAGCGTTGCCTTCGGTGCCATGCCATAGTCTTGCACGCCGGTCCACCTCGAGCCACCTGCAATGCCGGCCACATGGGTGGCATGGTTGGTGTCCTCACCATCGTTGACCGCTTGCAGGATGTCGTCACTCGCCGTTGTCGGAGTCTTGTCTCCCTTCAGATGGTTCCAGAGATAGACTATGCGTGAAGAGCCGTCGGCCTTGCGGAAAGCAGGGTGGGTGTATTGGAATCCTTGGTCGATCACGCCGATGACCACCCCTGTACCGTCGTAGGGTGTGTCCAGTCCGGTGCCGCTTTGCGCCTTGTCCACTCCCGAGGCCACGCGGGATGTGTGGTTGAACCGTTTGAAACGGCGCGGCGCATCAATCTTGACCACCTCTTCCAGACGGGTCACTTCCCACACCCTGTTCATCGGCACATGGGCCGTAACGAGCGTAGAAGAGATGACGGTCGACCCAATGCCCATGCTCCGGAGCGTGGTGTGGAGACGCTCACCGTCCGTGCACTGTATCATGGCATGCACCACTTGCTGTGTGGAGGTACTTTTCATCCTCGACGGCAACCTCATGGGCTGCTGCTGTTGGCGCATGAGTTGGTTCATGCGGCTGCCTATTTTTGCAGGTGCTTTGGGTACATACGAGTTCTGCGAATGGGCCGCAAGACTCGCCAAGAGGCAAAGTGATATTTCCACTAAAGTAGAAAATGCTTTCATGTCAATAAATGCAGTTAAGTTGTTAGTTTAAATAATAACTGTCTCTTATACACATCTCCGAGCCCACGAGACGGAGCTACATCTCG
>OWIH01000491.1_pt1 | contig 8688 bp, 9 predicted proteins | sample 1732891 | NCBI WGS metagenome assembly OWIH01 (sample SAMN05065765, study PRJEB22554) | human gut metagenome | biome: ENVO:2100002; feature: ENVO:00000062; material: ENVO:00002003 | host: Homo sapiens | place: USA
GATCAGGGGATTCATCAATCCTGTCACCCTGGGTGCCGCTGCCATCGGTTTTTCCGGGAAATCAGCGATGAGTTTCCGGGAAGGGATGGCAAAGGTGAATGTTACCGCCCAACTGGATGAAAAGGGACTGTCGGATCTGGAAAGTAAAATAAAAGGGATAGCGAAAGACAACAAATTCGATGTCGGGGTGGCTCCGGAAGCCTTCGAGCAGATTATCAGCCAGACGGCGGACGTGGATATGTCGCTCGATGTGCTGGACGCTGCCCTGAAAGGTAGCAAGGCGGGTTTTACCGACCTTTCTACTGTAGCCGGGGCACTGGCACAAACGATGTCCATTCTGGGTGGTTCTGCCAGTTCGCTGGAGGTACTGGATACCTTCTTTGCGGCTAAACGTGTAGGGGCCGGAGAGTTTAAAGACTTCGCTACTTATATGCCGGGGCTGATCGCTTCGGCGGATGCGTTAGGTGTGAAATACAAATCGGTGGCCGGGGTGTTTGCCTACATGACCGGGAAAGGACAGGATGCCGCGCGGGCCTCTGTCCTGATGGGGAATATGTTTTCCGCCTTGTCGAGATCCGATATTACAAAAAATCTGGATAAAGCCGGGGTAAAGATTTTCGACGCACAGGGTAAGATGCGGGATTTTGTGGATATTTTCCGCGACCTCGGCGGCGTGATGGCGGGCATGAGTGACCAGCAGAAAACCGGCTTTCTGGAGAAAGTCGGGATTGTCGATAAAGAAGCGAAAGCGGCCTTTGCCGTTATGGGTTCCGACCTCGGTAAACTGACTGAATCCATGCAGGCGACTGCCAACGCCGCCGGAGAAACCAACGCCGCTCTGGAATTTTCAAAGAATCCGATACAGACAGCAACAGAGGTCTGGGACCAGTTCAAGGGGATCGGTCAGCAGATCGGCGACTTGCTTCTTCCGGTTATCTGCGGCGGGTTGTCCGTTTTGGGACATGTACTCTCCGGAGTCTTGGCTGTCCTTGACGGGGTGATATCGTTTTTTTCCGGGTGGGTAAGTTACCTTCAGGAAGGCAACCCGTTGGTGTGGGGATTGACGGCAGCATTGGGAGCCTTGACGGTGGCCCTGATCGCATACGAAATGTGGACCAACCGGGCAGCAATCGCGACGAAAGCAAAAGCGGTATGGGACGGGATTGTGGCGGCAGCCACCAGAGGGTGGACAACAGTACAATGGGCCTTGAATGCTTCCCTGTACGCCTGTCCGCTGGTGTGGATCGTAGCCCTGGTTGTCGGCCTGATTGCCGCCATCGTGGCCTGTTGTACAAAGGTACAGGGTTGGGGGAAACAATGGGACGTAATCGTACAGTTTGTAAAAAACGTCTGGGAACTGTTTGTTGAAACGTTTAAATTCCATTGGAATGTACTTACCAATGGCTTTATGCTGGGGCTCGATAAGATCAAACTGGGATGGTATAAGTTTAAAGAGGCTGTCGGTTTGGGGGATTCTGCGGAAAACCAGGCGATGATCGCACGGATAAATACCGATGTGGAGAACCGCAAACAGGCGATTATCGACGGAGCGAACAGGGTGAAAGAACTGGCCCGTAAAACGGCAGATTCTCTCTCCTGGGAATTATCCTGGAAAAAGGATGAAGCAACCGGAGAAAACAAACCGGCTCCCGGAACGGAAGCAAAGCCGGGTGAGCTGCCGAAAGCCGGGATACCTGATTTCGATTCCCTGATGAAAAAAATGGGGAAATCCAGCGGTCAGAAGTCCGGAAAAGAAGTAATTGACCTGAATGAGGCGGTAACCAACAACAAAGGGGATACGGCATATTCAGCCATCGCTTCCCGGCTGACAATGGTAAAAATGCCGCCAGCAGCAGTGTCTCCCGTACAGGTTATACCCCCTGCTCCCGGTACTCCGGTAAATAATATTAACGTTCCGGGAGCCGCCGCCCCGGTCGTGAATGTAGATAATACCGATTACACAGGCAAGGATAAGACAGAGGTATTACAAGGTATTGCGGAAAATGTGTCCGGAATCCGTTCAATACTCGGCGGTGGTCTGGCGGTTCCGGCTTCCCAGGAAGGCCGAATCTTTCCGGATATCCCTGAACCTTCCCCGGACCCCGCTAACCAACCGGAAACCGGCAGGAACAAAACGGTTTACCTGCGCGGAATCTATGACAGTGTTATCCGGTTGCAGGGTATTGCCGCTGCCATTGCTGCTGTAGTAACCGTGGGCGGAATGAATCCGGTGAATCCGGTTGCCATCCCTGTGGTCACACAGATCAGCATGCCGGAAGTCCCGGCTGCAACGAGGACCGAAATCCCGGTTTTGGCCGCTGCTCCGGAATTGCCCCGGACAGAGAAACAGCCGGACAAAGAAACCACCACTGGGAATAAACCAATAATGTACCTGGATAAATATTGCGAGCAGGTGGTTATTAACATTCAGAATACCGACCAGCGCGGTACCGACGAAATCCGGGAAACTATCCGGGAAACATTAACAGATATATTCGATCCGTATGAAGCATAAGTTTAATATTCCGAACATCGGCGTTTCTCTCCTCACCCGGAAAGGTCTCCCCTTCCCGGGAGCCTTGACAGGGGTACGTCCGGCAGGAACCTATAAAGGGGACGCACAGGAAGATTACGAAGTGGAACCGGAAGCCCCGGAGGTAGAGGAATTTATCCGGGGAACACGGCTGCGGGGGAAAGACAGGTTAGGCCGCTGGTATTTTATGCCCGTGAGCCTGATTTACACGTCTTCCGAAGGAGAAAAGAAAACGATCGAACTGGAGCGGGCGGAAATCAAAACGGTATCGGCAAAGAAAAATATCGTTGAAACACCACTGGTAGGCCGGAAAGGGGCTGTCCGGGAACTGATCAGTTCCGAAGATTTTAAAGTTTCGATCCGGGCAGTCGTGAGGACGGCAAACGGGACCTATCCCGCCGACCGGATCGTAGAGCTGAAGGAACTCTACAACGTAAACGAGGCGGTGGAATTGAAATCGGTACTGACCGACCTGCTTTTCGACGAAAACGACAAAGTCGTAATTACTGAAATGAATTTCCCGGAAACACCCGGTGTCGAAGATGAGCAGGAAGTGACAATTGAATGTACAACAGACAAACCTTTTGAACTAACCCTTGAATGAGTCATGTTTACCCTTAGCAGTGAAATAACGATAGGCGGGAAAAAGTTCGGCGGCGTGCATGACGTCCGGATCAAACGGTCCATTTACGAACTGGCGGCAACAGCGACGGTGAAAGTTCCGGTGACGGCGGTGCTGAAGCAAGCCGGGAAACCGGTGACGGAGGTAGAAGTGGCGAAGGAAATCAAAACGGGGGATCCCGTGGAGATCCGGCTGGGATACGACGGGATCCTGAACACGGAGTTTAAGGGGTATGTAAAGCAGCTTAACCTGAAAACACCGCTGGAAATTGTCTGTGAAGATGCTTTTTACCTGTGCCGGAAACAAAGTGTTACCCTATCCGGGAAAACGACGCTGACAGATGTTATCGGGAAATGCGGCCTGACAGCCGGCTACACGGCAAAACTGGCTCTGGAAAGCTTTCAGGTACCGAACAAACCGATATCGTGGGTACTGGCAAAACTGAAAAAAGATTACGGACTGTCGGTATTTTTCGATCTGGAAGGACGGGTATATGCTGCAGAACCTTTTAAAATGGTCGGCGACACGGTAAAGTACCGCCTGCGGTATAATGTAATCCGGGACGACGATCTGAAGTACCAGTTGGCAGAGGACGTTAAGCTGAAGATAAAGGCGGTGTGTATTTACCGGGACGGGACAAAGGTAGAGGCAAAGATCGGAGCCGAAGACGGAACGGAAAAAACGATGTATTTCTACGATGTAAAGGATCAGGCGGAACTTGCCGCCCTGGCACAGGCAGAACTGAAACGGCACAGTTACGACGGTTACAGCGGGAAAATACAGACCTTCCTGGTACCGTTTGCCGCTCCCGGCATGCTGGCCGAACTGGAAGATGAAGTGTATGCATACCGGAACGGGCGGTATTATATCGAAAGTGTGGAAACGACGTTCGGAACCTCGGGGGCCAGGCGGAGCGTCGAAATCGGACTAAAGGTATGAAAGGAAATGAAGGAATAAGGCGGATGTTCGAGCGGCGTTTACAGGAGGCCGCGGAGACCGTGTTTTACGGGGAAGTATCGGCCGTAAACGAAGGATCCCGGACGTGTACGGTGGTAATGGAGGATATTCCATACGAAAACGTGCTTTTGTATGCTGTGGAGAATACGGAGTTGAAAGGGCAGGTACTGATTCCCCGGATCGGCAGTACAGTACTGGTGGAACGGATTGCAAACGACCGGTATTTCGTGGCGATGTTCTCGGAGGTGGCAAAGGTGCTGCTGACGATTGGGGAGAATACGATAGTGGAGGTATCGGAGGAATGTGTCCGGATCCAATCCGGAGAAAAAACAACGGTCACGGCGGATGCTGAAAAATGCCTGCTACAAGTAGGTGAAAGTGTGGTGAAGGCGACGGAAAAGGGATTGACGTTTATCAAGGGCGGCGCCGGACTGAAAAAAACGCTGGAGGAACTCATCGACGCGATCACGAAGCTGACGGTGACAACGGGTGTAGGACCGTCAGGGGTGCCGATTAATGCGGCGGATTTTATAAAGATTAAACAGGGTTTAAACGATTATCTGGAGGGATAAATATGGCACTGGTAAAAGCAACAATTAAAGGAGGAATAAAAGCGGCGTTTACCGCCGTGATGGATCAGGCGGACGACAAACGGGAGGACGCCCTGGATAAGGTGGCGGATAAAATTGCCGATGTGGTAGTGGACGCGGTTAAGAGCGCAACGATTACCTATACGGCCGGATTGGTAGCTCCGGCAATGGGAGGTCCGGTAACGGGAACATTTCAATGTACAATTTCATAGCTATGCTGGATATCACACAAACGGCGGACGGGGATGTCGAGGTTGGAACGGGCGACCTGACCTATACGGAAAGTACGGGGCAGCATAAACGGGATTTACTGCTGGCGGATAAAGGACACTTCAAGGAAAACCCGGACCGGGGCGTGGGTGCTTTTAATTTCCTCGGAGATTCCGATCCGGAAGAGTTCTACAGAACCGTCCGGAAGGAATGCAGTAAGGACGGGATGAAAGTTAAGGATGTGAAACGATCAGGCGGAGATCTGATAATCGATGCGAAATATGAAAACGGTAACAGTTAAACCGAACCAGACAGTATTTGATATACTGGTCGGGCAATACGGGACGTGTGAGGCGCTGGCGGAGTTTCTGGAAAATAATCCGGATCTGGAAAATGACCCCGGGACAGACAAACGGGCCGTACCGGAAGCGGAACGGATTTTCCGGTTCGACCTTCCCCTGAAAGTTGGCAGTACGGTACTGATCAACACGGACAGCCGGCAGATAAAGACATCGGTAATCCGGGAAATAAATACGGAGGTAACAACATTTTCAAACGAGTAATACATGGCGAGAACAATAAATGAGATACAGACGGGTATCAATACAGCACTGGAAGCCGGCACGGAGGTAAAACTGTCTACGTCCAAAGTGGCGGAATGGCGGCTTTGGACCTGGATTGTAGCTACTGCAATACAGGCTTTCGAGGTGATCCTGGACCTGTTTAAAAAAGAGGTGCAGGAAAAAACGGATAAGATCACACCGGGGACGGTACGCTGGTACGGGGAACAGTGCCTGCGCTTCCAGAACGGGCATAAACTCCTTTTCGATAAGAATACGGCAGCCCTGTATTATGCGGAAGATGATCCGGACAGCCGGATTGTAAAGGTTGTGGCCATTAAGGAAAGCAGCAAGCACTTAACGATTAAGGTGGCCAAACTGGATGATGCCGGGAAGGTGGTCCCGCTGGATCCGGATGAGAAATACAACCTGATTGCCTATATACATGAGATCCGGGCAGCCGGTACCGTGACGGACGTTGTTTCTGTAACGGAAGATCAAATCCGGTATGACCTGCAGGTGTGGCATGATACGGTGTATCCCTACTCTAAGGTGGAGGCAAATGTAAAGGAGGCTATCGGGGCGTTTAAAACAAACATCGGGTTTGACGGTGTGATTTATGTGCAACAGTTTATCGATGCGGTTATGGGAGCCGAAGGGGTGGTTACCTGTAAACTGAATTCGATAGCCCGCAAAGGGGTGTCGGACGACGATTTCAGGCCCTTTGACGTGTACAGTGATCTGGAATCCGGGTATTTCGATTATTCAGGAGATTCACAGTTGGTAGTTGAATCGGTTAAAAATATGGGTGTATGAATCCGGGAATTGAGTATGATAATCTGGTAAAGCAGCTGCTTCCGCCGCATAAACGGCAGCGGGTGCGGTTGTGGCTCCTGTGGGCGTTTGTTCTGCCCCTGCGGGAAATGTTTGAAGCTTTCGGTATATGGCGGGATGACATCCGCATGCTGATGAATATAACGAACCAGGTAAAGGTGCTGGAAGGGTACCTGCAGAAGAAATACAACGCCCCGACCATCCATATAGAAACGTACGGGGATGGATTGCTTCTGATCGGTCTGGAGCGTGAAGGGATTGCCATGCAGCCCGAAATCGGGCTGGAACATGAAGATGCGGTAGCAAAAATACCGCTCGAAAATGAGCTTAGGGGACAGTTCGGGGAGGCGGATTTTATTGTGTATATCCCTGCCGGGGTGGATGCCGACCTGATCCGGACAGAGATTGAAAAATACAAACAGGCACTTACAAAGTATAAAATCATTCAGAATTAACGATATGAGAAGACATGTACAGGTAGAAGGCGTACGCCGCTGGGCCGGGGAACATATTATCGATCTGCAGGCTGAACCGTTTAAAGTGATCGATGCGTTCTTTGAAGAATTCGGAAATTGCATCCTGAAAGGCTGTGAGGTTTCCGGGACAGAAGAAGGAAAATACAATATTGCTTCCGGGCTGGTTGCCCTTTCAGGAGCGGATCCGGAGGGTAATACGACTTTTAAGGTTGCTCCGTTTGCCGGGGCGGAAGGGGTCGCCCTTCCGGCTTACTTCGTACTGAATTTTGAGGTAGTGGAGAGGGAATACGTTGATGAGAAAATGCACCCGGTATATTACGAATACGGAGTGGAAATCGTAACAGAGAAGCCGGAAAACCGGGCTTTTCTGGAAATCGGTACAGACGGAGCCCGCCGGTTCCTTGATGTTACCGGAGTGACGCATAAACTGGATAAGGACGGAGACGGTAAGGACGTTGTTGTTTCGTTCGCAGAAGCCGGAGAACGGGAAAATGTGCAGACCGGGGAAACGCTTTCTGTACTGTGGGGAAAGGTAAGAAAATGGTTTTCCGGCCTGAAAACGGTGGCATTTTCGGGAAGGACGGCGGATCTGGAAGACGATGCGGAGCATCGCCTGACAACGGACACAGAGAAAGCACGCTGGAATAATACCTACACGAAAAAAGAAACGGACGATAAAGATACAGCTGTGCAAAATGCTGTCGATAACCTGGCGGGTGATGTGTACCGGAAAGCAGAAACAGAAAGCAGGGACGCAGAAACGCTTAGGAGTGCGAAAGAATATGCCGACGGAAAAGTGACGGACTTGGGGGGAGATACGTACCGGAAATCGGAAACTTATAACCGTACAGAGGTGGATACGAAAGATTCCACTACCCTGAAAACGGCAAAAGAGTATGCAGACAATCAGGTTTCCGGACTCGGAAATCAGGTTTACCGGAAAACCGAAACCTATAACAGAGGGGAAATAGATTCGAAGGATTCCGCTACTTTAGAAGCCGCTAAAAAATATGCTGCTGACCGGATCGCTGAAATTGTGGGAAGTTCCCCGGATGCCCTCGATACGTTGTATGAAATTGCCGCCGCCCTAGGGAACGATCCAAACTTTGCAACAACGATTATGGCGCTGATTAACGGTAAAGCAGATGCTGGACACAAGCATACGAAAGCGCAAATTACGGATTTTCCGACATCGATGCCGGCATCGGATGTGTATGCGTGGGCAAAGGCTTCAACGAAACCGACTTATTCTCATGCGGAAGTAGGAGCTGCAGCTGCAAACCACAATCACGATTCTGTGTATCAGCCCAAAGGTAGCTATGCGGCAGCAAGCCACAAGCATGCAGCGACGGATGTAAACGAAGATTCTACGCACCGTTTTATGACCGATGTGGAACGTACGAAGTTAAAAGGAATAGAAGCCGGAGCTAATAAATATGTACATCCATCGACCCATTCCGCTGACATGATATCGGACTCTGCAATCAAAGTAATGATGACAGCTGCGGAACGTACGAAGTTAAACGGAATAGAAACCGGGGCTAATAATTATGTGCATCCAAATAACTCTTCCACACGTCATGTTACAGATGCGGAAAAGGCGAAATGGAATGGTATGGCTTCTGTCCAGATGAATACTAGTACAAACGGCTACGCAAAAATCGGAGGGGTGACAATTCAGTGGGGATATTTAACTTTACAAGGTAATTCATCTCGAACTATTAATTTCCCAATCGCTTTTGCAAACAATTGCCTGAACGTCCAATTAACAATTGCAGACAATACAGAGTCGGATTATATCGCTTTTGTAAATGCAAAAAGTAGAACAAGTGTTACCATTTACCAGTACGGTAAAGGCTCTAAAAATCTGTCTCTTATACACATCTGACGCTGCCGACGATCTTAC
>OWIH01000508.1_pt1 | contig 8497 bp, 9 predicted proteins | sample 1732891 | NCBI WGS metagenome assembly OWIH01 (sample SAMN05065765, study PRJEB22554) | human gut metagenome | biome: ENVO:2100002; feature: ENVO:00000062; material: ENVO:00002003 | host: Homo sapiens | place: USA
GAAGGTATTTCGTTTCTTATGGGGTGTAGCAAAAACTATATAATGTATTGGGGGGTTACGTCTATTATAATAGCATAGGGGAACAAAAAAGTCTGCCCAAAGTTTTGTCAGAAGGAAACTTTATTTTGTGCATTTTGTGTTCCTCCTGCCAGATGATGATGAAACATGTCCTTGTATTCCGAAAATCAAGCCTCTCCGCACATAATCTTTTTCCACGCATATGATATGGCAAAGCATATTATGAAAGGTTACCTTATGTATAACGATAATTACTATCCGTCCATGGCAGAGGATGACATCACTTCAGCCGCTGCATATTCCGAATATGATTCTGAGCCTTACACCCCCGATGAATGGCTAAACTCCCAGGAAACCACCCCCATTCTTCCTCTTCAGGAAGATGGAAGCGACTGGTCAGACCAGGAGAATGATTTTGACATGCAGGACAGGGCTGCCAGTCCCATGCAGGCAATGCCCAGGCGCCCTATGCCCGACAGGCCGGTTGCCCCGCTTCCTGACAGACCCGGACGGCCTGACAGGCCGGTTCCTCCTATGCCCGACAGGCCGGTTCCTCCTATGCCCGACAGACCCGGACGGCCTAACAGACCCGTTCCGCCAAGACCCACCCCGCCAAGACCCGTTCCGCCCGTACGCCCAGACTGGTCCTGGAACTGGGGTACAATCCTGCCAGGCATTGTTCTTCCTCTCTCTCCCGCCCGCGTCAGATTCTACAATGCTGCGGTCCGCGGACCGATTCAGATCTACGTGAACAACCGCCTGGTGGTGTCCAATCTAAACTTTTTGAATTACTCCCGCATATACAATGTTATTCCCGGGCGCTACCGCATTACGGTCTACCGGGGCAACGACATGCGCTCGCCTCTGGTGGATACCTGGATGAGCTTCCAGCAGAATCAGGACTACACAGTTGCCCTGGTTGGCTCAGGCTCCAATTTCCAGCTTCAGACATTCTCTTTCTAACCATGGACTGAGCATTGCTCAGGAGCGCTGCAATGAATATTATTTGTTTCATTGCAGCGCCCCTGCATTATGGCACAGCCATCATAGTTCAATGTAATTGATTTCTATATCGGAAAAAATCCATAAGGTTTCCTTGCCTGCGCTGTCATAGTGATAAAATTTGAGGATTCTCAGCCTCAGCCGGCTCCCATCCTTTTTCCGGTATGTAAAATCAGGTATCTCATCTCCCTCCAGCATAGCTTCAAGGCGGCTGTAATCACAGCAGAGCTCAAATAACGAAGCATATTGGGGTTCCACCATTCTGTCTGCATACAGCAGCAGGGCCCCGCTATATTTGTCACCACATTCCTCCAGCATTTCCTGAAAATAGGAAGGTATAAAGATCTGCCGCACTGTATCCGTCTCCAGATTCACAAAGAACACACCCTCAAACACAGGAGCCAGAATGCTGAGAAACCGGTCCGCGTCCTTTTTCTCTGATATAAGCCGTTCCATATACTGGTTCAGTTCACGCTTCTGCCGTTCTCCCCCCTTAGAAGAGTAAAAGCCCCTCTTATTCTCCTGCATGGCTCTCTCTGCCTTTTGGATCACGTCCTCAATGTCAAGAGCAGACTCCCGCCATTCCAGTCCTGTGGAGAGGAAAAAGCCAGCCTCCTCCGTCCGCCTGCGGACCTGCTCTGTCCTGTGCTCCAGGTCCCCGCGTCCCACATTTTTACACAGAATAACAAACTCATCTCCTCCAATACGAAAAATATCCTGGGAATCAAAATACTCCTGGAAGATGTCCGATATGGTTTTAAGCATCTGGTCTCCTGCCTGATGCCCCAGGTGATTGTTAATCTCATGCAGTCCGTTTACATCAATATAAATACAGCCAAGAGTCCCGCACCCCTGCTTATCAAATTCAAAAGCCTGAATTGTCTTTTTAAAACGGTTTCTGTTTCCAAGATTTGTCAGGGCATCTGATAGAGCCTCACGGCTCAGCATCTGATTGGCGGCTTCAATCTGCCGGTACTGTCTGCGGATAATGATTTCATTTCGTTTGGCCTGCAATTTAGAGTTATACAGGCTGGCTGCAACGGCCGCCGCGGCCAGGGTTGGAAACAGGCTGTTCATCAGGTTATTGAAGCTGTTATCCAAACCGGCCGGATCCGGAAAACAGGGAAGCAGGCCATTGAGCAATATAAAGTCCGCCAGAAACAAAAGCGCCGCCTGCCAAGGCTTCATCATGGACATGATTGCCAGAATCAAAACAACATAATTATAAACAGTAAGTCCATTCCCTCCCAGCTGGTCATTGAGAGTAACGGCCACCCCCCACAGGCTGAAAAACCCAAGAAATACAGCCTCTGCCCTAAAATACAGGCGGTAATCCGCCTGCTTCTTCCTGTCAATCCATGTTTCCAGCCATGTGACGCCTGCTGCTGCCAGTATAAGGACCAGGTACAGAACAAAATATGTCACTCTGCGGGGTTTGGCAAAGGGCCCGCCCGGCCGCATGGATATGGAAATAACCATCACACATTCAAACATAATAATAAGTATGTGAAAAAGGAAATTCCTTTTGACCACGTCACCATGCAAGGCACGGATTACCTCGTCAAAATCCGGGAAATCCGGAATGACTCCCAGAAATTGTTTCAATCTGCTCCACATCTATATTCCTCCTGCCCCGCATGTTTTCGTGTTTTTTTCCTGTAAGAATTTTGCATGATTTTCGTCATAAACTACTTACAAACTGTTCATATTTAGGCAACAAACCGCTCATAATTAGTGGATATACTTTATATTGTAAACAGCTAATGCTTATAAGACTTTTTTTCATAATACTCGGCCAGTGGGATATATCCCACTGGCTCCTCCCTTTTCAGGACCATTTCACCATATGGTCCAAGGGTTATCTGTATTTTACCACAACTTTCTCTGATTTTGTAGTCCGGTTTTTCCTCCCCTTCCCATCAAGCCGCTGTTTATCCCAGCGTCATAAATGCATACCTCACCACGAACACTACTGAAATAGCCAGTGTCAGCACCTTCACATCCTGTCTCCTGCCAGTGGTAAGCTTCATCAGGCAATACGTAATCAATCCGAACGCAACGCCATTGGCGATTGAATATGTAAACGGCATGAATACAATGGTGCAGAAAGCGGGAAGGGCGTTGCTCATATCACTAAAATCCACATCCCTGATATTTCCCAGCATTAAGATGCCCACAAAAATCAACGCCGGCGCAGTGGCTGCCGCAGGAACAATACTTACAATAGGCGCAAACAGAATGGCTCCCAAAAACAAAAGGGCTGTTACCAGGCTTGTAAGTCCAGTCCTTCCTCCGGCCGCAATGCCGGCGCTGGATTCCACCACAGTGGTTACCGTGGATGTTCCCACCATGGCACCGGCAGCCGTAGAAATGGCATCCGACATCAGAGCCTGCTTCATCCTGATTACCTCGCCATTTTCATCAATCATGCCCGACTGCTTGGCAGCGCCCAGAAGTGTGCCGATGGAATCAAACATGTTCACAAGTGAAAAGCTGATGACCAGCATGGTTACTGTAAAGATGGTCTCCACCATATTGGCCCCAGAAAATAATCCGGCAAAGTCCATTTTCACAAATGATACCTCTGCGAAATCCCTGAATTTCATTCCGATATTCATATCCAGGTTTGAAATATGGGTCACTCCCAGAGGTATTCCTATGAGCGTGGCAGCCACGATACCCAGAAGAATGGAACCCTTAATTTTTCTGGCATGAAGCGTTCCCATGATGACCAGTCCGGCCAGCGCGACCAGAGCGCTGCTCATAAGAGCCAGGTCAGCCCCTTCTATTTTCCATTGAGAAAAGTCCACCAGGCTTACAAGGGTGGCTGGATTTGAAATGACAATACCTGCATTTTTCAGACCGATGATGGTGATGAACAATCCGATTCCGGGGGTGATGGCTGTCTTTACCGCGTCGGGTATGGACCTTATGATAGCCTCGCGCAGTCCGATGGCCGTTATCACAATGAAGAATACGCCTGAGATAAACACAACCACCAGGGCCTGGCCATATGTGTAGCCCATTCCCAGCACAACCGTGTATGCAAAAAATGCGTTTAATCCCATTCCGGGCGCCTGCGCAAAGGGCACTCTGGCATACAAAGCACAGAGGATCGTTCCGATGAAAGCTCCAATACATGTGCCGATAAATACGCCATTTGCAATTTTCCCTGCCATGGCAGCATCCCCCATGATGACGTAGGGGTCTGCTAAAATCTGCGGATTCAAAATCAGAATATAGGCAATGGTTATAAAAGTGGTGATTCCTGCAAGCACTTCAGTCCTGACGCTTGAATGGTTCTGAGATACCTGGAAAAATCGGTCTATACGTCCTGTTTCTTGTTTCAATGCTATGTCCTCCATGTCATGTTTTAATCTGTGTAATGTGATTAGATTCCTCACGTCGCTATCCCTTGTAGCCGGTCTCCAGCTGCTTTACCACACTTACCCCCCTCCGCCAGCCGATCTTTAACTGCAAAAAAGAGCCAACTACAAAAAGCCATGTAGTCAACTCTTTACGGTAGTTGGTAGAAACTCTGAGCCAATTCTCAGGATATACATAGTGAATAGCACCAATATTTAATACAAAATTAATTATATATCCTAAAACTTTTTTAGTCTATTGGCTTTTTTATTCAATAATCCTTTCCGGTTTTTGTGCAATATGTACATTCTTATTTCATTCATAAACTTATTACAAACCGTTCATATTTTTGCAACAGACTGCTCACATTTTTTGAATATACTAATCATTGTAGAAGGGCAATGCTAATAACTTTTTTTCATAATACTCAGCCAGCGGGAACAGCCCGCTGGCTGCTCCTCTTTACAGGGGCAATAACACGTACATCCCATCCCCGGTTGAAGATTGGCCGCTCAATGCGGTTCATAATAGAGGTTTAAAAAAAGACAGCGTTCGGCTGTCTTTTTAAATACTTAGTTGATCTGAATCTCCATGGCCTGCTCCGGAAAAAAGTCATTTTCCATATCGTAAATATTGTGGCTGGTGGAGTCCCTCAGCACACGGCCCTCCAGTGAATAACAGCGCATGAACTTGTTCTGTCCGTCCACGCAGGTCCAGTTTTCTGCGTCCCAGGTAAGATATCCCATATCATCTGTTCTCTTCTCCGCAAACTTCATATCAATCTGGCGGTCCTTTTTCATGAAGTCAATCAAACCTTCCTTAGTAACTTCAACTTCCTGCTTGTTAACGCAATCAAATGCTTTCATTCGTCTTCTCCATTCCGCCCTGCCTGCCGCAGTGCATATCTTGATTTTATCCCATAAGGATTCTATCACAAATCTATGTCTCTGGCAATAGATGGATGGACGGTATCAGCCGCTCTTTCCTACACTCATCTGTCCTGCATCAGACTCATCCCCACTAATACTTCCATTGCCTTCTGCTCATCCTTATCCGCAACATATGTCCTCCCCGTACAGGGAGCTGCTTCCATATATATTCATGATGCCGCTGGATCCCACGCCCTCCTTTCTACTCAAACCATCCTGATACTCTGATTATATCATCATACCTCTATCTTCTTCAACGCCTCCGCATACTTCTGATTAATCCGCAGAAATCCTCGGTCTTCCTCCATGGGAATCCTGTCATAATATTTCCCGGCCAGCGTATACAGGCCCTGTGATACAGCTACATGCTTCTCCTGCCCCGGAACGGTAAAAAACATCAGCTTTCTCCGGCTGCCCGCATAATATAACTCCAGATTCCTCTTTGCCATGTGGCGCATGGCCTCCTTTGTTATCTCCATGATTCCATCATTCAGCCCTGCCTCAAAAATCCGTATCTTCTCCGCCAGCTGCTTATAATCATCCACATATCTTAGCTTATATCCTGCCGGACAATCAGACTGCTGAAATACATCCGAATAATCAGTCCCCACACATACCATAAACCTTCTGGCAGGATCGTGATACAAAATATCATACTGTATGTATGACACAGCCTTACAATCAGGGCATACTACTGTTTCAAACCGGTCGTCCAGAATCTGCTGCCTAAGCTCCGGATTCAAGGATGATGTAATACTGTCAAATAATTCAAATGGCATAATAGAACCACATTTAGGACATCTGACTGCATAGTCTCTGCTTCTTGACATCGCGCCGCCTCCAAACATTTGTTCGATACACAAAGTATATCAAACACAACTAATGTTGTCAAACGAAACCCGAACATTTGTTTCCCCCGTATTCTTTCCTCAATCAGATTTTCCTTCTGATTTCCGTGTTTAAAATAATCATAAAATGCGGATCCGCCTTTCACGTATCCGCATAAATGTAAAACATATCTGTATATTTATATCATCAGGAAGCAGATTCATCCCCTCCATATTTTATGGCATTCAGGAACGCATCAAGTGTATACTCTTTATCAAATTCATCCGCGATGCTGTATTGCTGCTGGTTCATTTTACTGTTAAAAAATTCCACCAGGCTGGCCTCGTCACGGATAATATGTTCCTCAACATAGGATCCCTCCCATTGGAACAGGTTCCGTTTGCCGTTCCAGTGCGACACACCTATTACCATTTCATAGCTCTCGGATTTACCTGGCGCGTCCGAAATCCCGGATATCTTTTCATTGATTATTTCATTTCCAAAATCCGGGTTGACATAGGTTCCATTTCGTTCACCGCAATAAGCCTCTATCTGCTGTTTTAATCCTGGAATGAATGTCTCCTCCCAGAATCTGTTAAATTCCTGGATTTCTTCCCGCTTTTTCCGGTTAAAAATATAATAACTTGTAGACAATCGTACTACCTCCATATGTTTCCAAACTCTCATTGTTTTATAGAGCATAAGATTTTTATATATAAACCTTCTATATTATACCAAAATTCAGTCCGTAAAGCCACTATAGATTTTATTGCCCACATGTCCCCTGTTTTATGCAAAATAACCATTCCATTACGCATACCGCGTTTTCTGTTTCACACTGTCATGCAGGGAAGCTTTATGAATATACTATTATAACTCCTTAAATCAGGAACCAATATGCAGACAATCACAGAACTAACCTTAAACGACTCCATGTTTTATAGGAACATACCGGTTTTTACCTATCACATTACTTATCCATCTTTCTCCACCACCTGTGTTTTAGCTGCTGCCCAAACAGCAAACACCTATTATATGCAGCTTGCAAAGACTACAGAACAGTATTGCCGTACCGTCCTCTACCCCCAGGCGGTTGAGAGTGCCAGATATATCCCGGCCAATTATCCGCCCTTTAACCGCTACACCCTGGATATGACTTATCATATAACCTATAATTCCGGCTGCATTACCAGTCTTTATATGGATACCTACACCTACATGGGCGGCGCCCACCAGGAGCTGAAACGGACATCGGACACCTGGGATTTCAGCTCCGGCAGACAGTTACACCTGGATGATATTTCTCCCCTTACTCCCGCCGCCCTGACCGGGCTTCAAACAGCCATAGAACAGCAAATTGCAGAACGCTTAAAGGAATCCCCGGGAGCTTACTTTGAAGATTACCCCTATCTTCTGAGAAATAATTTTAATCAAAGTCAGTTCTTTCTGCGGCCCGGACAAATTGTCATATATTATCAGCAATATGAAATTGCTCCCTATGCAACGGGCGTACCGGAATTTTCCTTTCCGCGGCCATACAATCAAATGACTACAAGGAGGTAATTTGTCTTGCAATCCTGCGAACTTGCCCTTTCCATATCCACTCTTGCCTGCTGCATTGCAGAAGGTAAAAGCCCTGAAGAAATCGCCCTTATCAGTTCCATATTCATGCAATTGGGGGATACGTTAACCACCATTGCAGCACACCAGGCGCTGTGCTGCCCTCCGGAGAACGGGGATAAGCAGACATCATAAATGCCTGCCATCATAACAAACGCTCTTACCTTAACCCGGCAAAAAGGACGGTTGAGTCTTGCTCTCCCGCCCTTTTTACTCAGGTTTATATGTTTGCTTTAATCCTTACTCTCAAGATGAGCCACTATGTAGGTTCCTACCAAATCGCCCAAACAGTTCATCATGGTATACACCATGTCAATCAAAGCAAAAATACCGGAAATAATACCTACCACCTCAAGAGGAAGTCCAAATGCGTCTATAACAATAGCTATTGTTACAATCCCTCCTCCCGGTACACCGCCGGCTCCGGTTGTGAGGATGAGGGATATCAGTATTGCCTTTATCAGCATATCCATGGTCACAGGTGCGCCAATGGCCTGCGCCGCAAACAGAAATGTGATTGCCAGCATCATACCATTTCCGTCTTTATTCACCTGGGAACCAAGAGGAATGGTAAAGCCCGATATGGATTTAGGAACATTCATGCTGTCCGCACATTCTATTCCAACCGGTACACATGCAAGGCTGGAGCTGGTTCCGAGAGCTGTTATCAATGAACTACCCCGCAGCAAGCTGCGGGGTATCGAAGGTTGCAACCTCTACATATAATCCCATAT
>OWIH01000509.1_pt1 | contig 8497 bp, 7 predicted proteins | sample 1732891 | NCBI WGS metagenome assembly OWIH01 (sample SAMN05065765, study PRJEB22554) | human gut metagenome | biome: ENVO:2100002; feature: ENVO:00000062; material: ENVO:00002003 | host: Homo sapiens | place: USA
GATCGTCGGCAGCGTCAGATGTGTATAAGAGACAGTAGAACGCAAGTATCTTGTACCAATACTGCCCGACAAACTAGAGGATTACCCCTGCCGCGTCATAGAGCAGGGATATCTGAATACAGAACCCGTCATTCGTATCCGGCGGGATAACGACAAGTATGAAATCACTTACAAATCCAAAGGCTCCATGGCAAGGCAGGAATATAATCTCCCTTTGACCCGGGAAGCCTATTACCACCTTTTGCCCAAAATAGACGGACATCTGATTCAAAAGAAGCGTTACATGATCCCTCTTTCCGGCGGATTGACCGCTGAACTGGATATATTTGGCGGGCGGCTTGCGCATCTGGTCCTTCTGGAAGTTGAATTTCCTACGGAAGAAGATGCCAATACCTTTATCCCTCCCGCCTGGTTCGGGGAAGACGTAACCTTTTCCGGAAAGTTCCACAACAGTTATCTCAGCACGCTGTAAAAGCAACGATTTGTTTCTTTTTCTTAAAAAGAAACGTTTCGGTGCATAGATATCTATTTATTAGGTAAATTGCTATACTAACAAGTGAAATGACTTGTGGGGGTTAACGATTATGCCTAATATACAGCTGGCCAATAACTTAAGATATCTAAGAAAACAACATAATCTGACACAGACGACCTTAAGCAATATGCTGAACATTTCCAGACAGGCTTACTCTAACTATGAGACAAGCAAGCGTACCCCGGATCTGGATTCGCTGCTTCACCTGGCCGGATTTTACCACGTCAGTCTCAACGATCTTGTCCTTGGAAGCCTGAAAGACAAGCATGTCACCACGTCAGGCATATCCGAGGATACGATTCCCTATGCTCTCGCAACAGATAAAAAGACCGGCAATTCCATCTATCTCACGGATGAAGAAGTAGATATGATTCTAAATTTCCGCACCCTTTCCAAAGAGAATAAACAGATTATTACCGGCTTTCTACATTCCAATTCCAAACATCCAGATTAATCAGCCAACGCAAATCCATCATGAACAGCTATCATGGCCTGCTCGATGTCATCCTCTGCAACCAGTACGGTAATCCGGATCTCGGAAGTAGAGATCATGTTGATGTTGACCCTTGAGTTGTACAGAGATTCAAACATCTTTGCTGCCACGCCAGGATTGCTCATCATTCCGGCGCCTACGATGGAAAGTTTTGCCACCTTCTCATTCCATGTAATATCCTGGATCGTAAGTCTCTTTTTATTTTCCTCCAGAATCCTGATCGCATTCTCCAGGTCATCGGATGCCACCGTAAAGGAGATGTCTTTCGTCCCTTCTCTTCCCACTGACTGAAGAATAATATCCACATTGATATTGTTGCCAGCAAGGGTATCAAAGATACGGAATGCGATTCCTGGCTTGTCTTCCACTCCTATGACTGAGATTCTGGCAGTATTCTTATCGGCCGCCACGCCTGTCACTAATAGTTTTTCCATTTCGCTTGCCTCCTTGACTACGGTTCCCTCTGAGCGGTTCAGGCTGGACCGTACCACTAATTCTACGTTATATTTCTTCGCCATTTCCACAGATCGGTTGTGAAGCACCTTTGCGCCAAGGCTAGCCAGTTCCAGCATCTCATCATAGGTTATCACGTCTATCTTCTTTGCATCCTTCACAATTCTTGGGTCTGCCGTATATACGCCGTCCACGTCTGTATAGATCTCGCATTTATCCGCGTGCAGCACCGCTGCCAGCGCTACCGCCGTCGTATCGGAGCCGCCCCTTCCAAGCGTCGTGATATCGTCATATTTATTAACGCCCTGGAAGCCCGTTACAATTACAATCTTCCTGGAATCCAGCTCGTGGAGGATCCTCTCCGTATCCACGCGCTTAAAACGCGCATTTCCGTAGCGGGATGTGGAATGCATCATTACCTGGAACGCATTCAGGGATACTGCCGGTACATCCAGAGCATGCATTGCCATTGCCATCAATGATACGGATACCTGCTCGCCTGTTGACAGAAGCATATCCATCTCCCTCTTTTTTGCCTTAGGATTGATGGCATTCGCCATTTCGATCAGATTGTCCGTCGTATCCCCCATGGCAGAAAGCACGACCACAATGTCATGTCCTGCCTTATAGTCCTCAATGCAGCGCTGGGCCACATTGAAGATTCTCTCCTTGTTGGCCACAGAACTGCCGCCAAATTTCTTTACTATTAACATATATCCTCCTGCAGCAAGTGCCCGATTAATTGATATCCGTCCGGCCAGTTCCTGCCGGTCGCGTAAGCCGTCTTCTCATTATACGCCTCTGGGCCTGCTTCTTCTTTCGTACTGTCATACAGAAGATAGGGAACCGGCTCCCCTGTATGGGTGCGTACTTTGATGGGCGTTGGATGATCTGGCAGAAGCAGAAGCCTGAATTCTTCTCCCGCCTTTCTAAGTCCATCCACTACGATGCCCAGTACTTTTTTATCTATATTTTCTATCGCGGTAATCTTATCCTTTACAATTCCCTGATGTCCCATCTCATCGGGCGCCTCCACGTGAATATACGCGAAGTCATAGCCGTCTTTTGTCAGGGCTGCGACTGCCGCCATGGCCTTCCCCTCGTAATTAGTATGCAGGCCTCCGTTGGCGCCTTCTACGATCACGCGATCCATGCCTGCTCCCACCGCGATTCCTTTTAAAAGGTCAACCGCCGAGATCATCACGCCGCGCTTGCCGGTACGCTCCTCAAAGGATGTCAGCGCCGGCTTCTTTCCCGCGCCCCAGAACCAGGCGGAGTTGGCCGGATGTAGGCCCTCGCTTCTACGCTTTACATTGATCGGATGGTTTTCCAGGATGTCATAGCTTTTCTTCATCATGTCCCGGAGTACCTCGTTTTGCGGAAGGTAATCCCCGATTCTTTTTGCGAGAATATCATGAGGAGGCGTCAGTTCTACCACGTTCCCATTCTTCCAGATCAGAAGATGACGGTAACTGGTTCCGGCATAGAAACGGTAGCCTTCCCTCTCAAGTCCTTCTCTTAGGGCCTCCAGAAGGATCGCCGCATCCTCGGTACTGATCTCATCGGAACTGTGGTCGATGATCGTCCGGTCTTCATAGTCGCAGTCTTCCTCCGACAACGTCACGATGTTGCAGCGGAAAGACACGTCCGTCTCTTCCATATCTACGCCGATGCTCAGCGCTTCTAACGGAGAGCGTCCGGTATAATACACCTTTGGGTCATAGCCCATGACTGCAAGGTTGGCCGTATCGCTTCCCGGAGCCATTCCTTCCGGAACCATGGAGGCCATCCCCAATTCGGATACCTCCGAAAGGCAGTCCATCACAGGCGTCGCCGCTGCTTCCAGCGTCGTCCGCCCGTTCAGTTCCTCAAGAGGCCTTCCTGCCATCCCGTCGCTAAGCAATACCACATATTTCATAAACTCTCTCCTATTCCTTCTGGTCTTCGATACGTATCATATGTAAGATCTGATCCTTGTAGATGTTGGCGCGGGTATCATAATCGCCCTCCATCATGACGGGAGTCGTAAAGCCGAATTCTCCCTCCAGTCCGTCGGCCCTTATGATCTTGATATCCCCGAAGGAGTCCTGAAGCGCCGGAAGCATCTCCTGCGCATCGCCTTTCATTCGGATAAAGAATCTGCGCTTAGAGTCCGCCTTGTCTTCCAGGTGCAGCTTCTCCTGCTTCCACATGGTCATAATATTGCGGTTGAGATGCTTTGCGGCATCTACCACGTCCGCAACGACCGCGCTGGCAGTGGGAAGTTTTCCCGCGCCGCTTCCATAGAACATGGCATCGCCCAGAACATTGCCGTGTACGAATATGGAATTGAACACGCCATTAACATTATAAAGCGGATGCTCGGGATAGAGCATGCAAGGCGCCACGATCGCATGCAGACGGTTGCCTGCATATCTCTTGCTGGAAGCCAGCAGCTTGATGGCGGTACCCATAGCCTTGGCATACTTCATATCTTCCACCGTTATTTCTGTGATTCCTTCACAGTAGATATCTTCAAAGTCGACCTGCTGGCCGGATATCAGGGAGGACAGGATCGCAATCTTCCTGCAGGCATCATATCCTTCCACATCCGCCTCCGGATTGCGCTCTGCATAGCCGTTGGCCTGCGCCTCTTTGAGCACCGTATCGTAGTCAGCGCCTTCGTAGAACATCTTCGTCAGCATATAGTTGGTGGTTCCATTCAAGATGCCTGTAATCTCTTCAATCTCGTCAGCAGTGAGGGAAGAATTCAGCGGGCGGATGATCGGGATTCCGCCTCCCACGCTTGCTTCAAACAGGAAGTTGATATTGTTCTCTTCTGCGATGGAGAGCAGTTCCGCACCGTGCTTTGCAACCAGCGCCTTGTTGGACGTGGCCACGCTTTTTCCTGCCTGCAGGCATCTTTTAACAAATGTATAGGCCGGCTCGATGCCTCCCATTACTTCCACCACGATCTTAATCTCATCGTCATTGATAATCGTCTCAAAATCATGGACAATCTTTTCCTGTACCGGATCCTCAGGAAAATCCCTCAGATCAAGCACATACTTGATATTCAGTTCATCGCCGATCCTCTGGTTGATCCGGGCGCCATTCGTGTTTACGACTTCCACTACTCCGGAACCAACCGTTCCGTATCCCATAACTGCTATATTTACCATACGTTCCTCCCTTTAACTATTCACCGTCTGTTTCAAGTATGCATTTATAAACATGTCGATGCTGCCATCCATGACAGCGCCCACATTGCTGTTCTCCACATTGGTCCTATGGTCTTTTACCATAGTATATGGCTGCATTACATAAGAACGGATCTGGTTGCCGAATCCGATTTCCTTAACTTCGCCGCGGATGTCGGATACCTTCTCTGCCTGCTCCTGCTCCTTCATCAACTGAAGCTTTACTTTCAGCATCTGCATCGCTTTCTCTTTGTTGTGATGCTGCGAGCGCTCATTCTGGCATTGTACCACGATCCCGGTAGGAAGATGGGTGATGCGGATCGCGGAGGAAGTCTTATTCACATGCTGCCCTCCTGCCCCGCTGGCCCTGTAAGTATCAATTTTCAAATCATCATCTGCAATTTCAATGTCAATCTCATCCTCTATATCCGGCACCACATCACAAGATGCAAAAGATGTCTGCCGTTTGCCCGCCGCATTAAACGGCGAGATGCGTACCAGTCTGTGGACTCCCTTTTCCGACTTCAGATATCCATAGGCATTCTCTCCGTTCACCTCAAAGGTTACCGTCTTGATGCCCGCAATATCCCCGTCCAGATAGTCCAGCACCTGGATCGTGAATCCTTTCCGCTTTGCCCAGCGGCTGTACATCCGATACAGCATGCTGGCCCAGTCGCAGGATTCGGTTCCTCCTGCCCCGGCGTGTATCGTAACGATGGCATTGCATGCATCGTACTCGCCGGACAGCAGCGTCTGGATCCTGAGTTCCTCGTATGAGGTCTCAAATCCCCGGATCTCTTCTTCTATCTCGCGCGCCATAGAAGGGTCTTCATCCTCATATCCCATCTCGATCAGGAGATTGATGTCATCGTAGGAAGCATACAGATTCTGGATGGTCTCCACCAGTTCTTTGAGATGCTTCAGCTCCTTCATCAGTTTTTGGGATTCTTCCGGATTATCCCAGAAGCCCGGCTCTTCTACTTTGCGCTCTAATTCTTCAATCCTTCTTATCTTGCCAGATAAGTCAAAGTGAATCCCTCATTTCAGCGAGGGGTTCATCATAAGCATTCATGATGCTCTTAAACTGATCTAATTCAACCACTCAATCACCTCTTTCATCATTCTATTTGCGCCCGCAGCACTGTTTGTATTTCTTTCCGCTTCCACATGGGCATGGATCATTGGGATAGATCTTTTTCTCTGTTCGCTTCTTAGGCGTATGGGCAGCGCTTTCATCCTTGTTGGTCCCGGTAACCTTGGCTACCTGCTCCCGTTCCACCTTCTGCTCGATCCTTACGTGAGCCAGCGTACGGATCGTGTCTTCCGAAATGCTCTTGGTCATCTGATCAAACATGTCATATCCGATCATCTTATACTCGACCTTCGGATCTCTCTGTCCATATGCCTGAAGGCCGATGCCCTGGCGTAATTGGTCCATATCATCGATATGATCCATCCATTTCGCATCAATGACTTTCAATAGGACTACACGCTCGATCTCACGCATATGCTCCGGCTCCGGAAATTCTGATTCCTTCGCCTCATAAGCCTTCGCCGCGCGTTCTTTCAGCAGATGCTTCAATTCCTTCTGGCTGAATTCCTTTACATCCTCTTCCGTGATTGGCGCCATCGGAATCGTATTATGGATGGTCATATTCAACTCTGACAGATTCCATTCATCATAATCCTGGTCCGGGCTGGTGACCATATCCACCACGTTCTCTACATACTCGTTCAGCATATGGAAGATAGAGTCGCGCATATTCTCTCCATCCAGGACGCGGCGTCTTTCTTCATATATAATCTCCCTCTGCTCATTCATGACCTGGTCATATTCCAGCAGATTCTTACGGATTCCAAAGTTGTTGCTTTCTATCTTCTGCTGCGCCTTCTCAATAGCCGTAGACAGCATCTTATGCTCGATCTGCTCGCCTTCTTCAACGCCCAGCTTCGTAAATACGTCCATCAGCCTCTCGGAGCCGAACAGGCGCATCAGATCGTCTTCCAGGGAAATATAGAATCTGGATTCTCCCGGATCTCCCTGACGTCCGGAACGTCCGCGCAGCTGGTTATCAATACGCCTGGACTCATGTCTCTCCGTACCGATGATCTTAAGCCCGCCTGCTGCCCTTGACTCGTCATCCAGCTTGATATCTGTACCACGGCCGGCCATGTTAGTGGCGATGGTTACTGCGTCATGGACGCCGGCCTGCGCAACGATCTCTGCCTCCATCTCATGGAACTTGGCATTCAGCACGTTATGCCTGATTCCGCGCTTTTTCAGCATGCCGCTTAAGAGTTCCGAATTCTCAATGGTAATGGTGCCCACCAGCACCGGCTGATGCCTGGCATGGGCTTCTTCAATCGCATCGCAGACTGCCCGGAACTTCTCCTTCTGCGTCTTATATACCGCATCCTCAAGGTCTTTCCTGATTACCGGCACATTGGTAGGAATCTCGATAACGTCCATTCCGTAGATCTCGCGGAACTCTTTTTCCTCGGTCAGTGCGGTACCTGTCATACCTGCCTTCTTCTCATATTTATTGAACAGATTCTGGAACGTGATCGTTGCCAGCGTCTTGCTCTCTCTCTTAACCTTCACATGCTCTTTGGCCTCTATCGCCTGGTGAAGTCCGTCAGAATAGCGGCGGCCCGGCATGATACGGCCGGTAAACTCATCGACGATCAGCACTTCGTCATCCTTAACTACATAGTCCTTGTCTTTGAACATCAGATTATGGGCTCTGAGGGCAAGAATGATATTATGCTGGATCTCCAGGTTCTCCGGATCTGCCAGGTTCTCAATATGGAAGAACTTCTCAACCTTTATCACGCCGTCTTCCGTCAGGTTGATATTCTTCTCTTTCTCATTTACGATAAAGTCTCCGGTCTCCGCGATGTCTTCTCCCATGATGGCATTCATCTTGCTGAATTCCCCGCTGGCTTCGCCGCGTTCCAGCTGGCGGGCCAGGATGTCGCAGGCCTCGTAAAGTTTTGTGGACTTTCCGCTCTGGCCGGATATGATCAGAGGAGTTCTGGCCTCATCGATCAGTACGGAGTCGACCTCATCAATGATGGCATATTTCAGGCCTCTTTGTACAAGCTGCTCTTTGTAGATGACCATATTGTCCCTCAGGTAATCGAAGCCCAGCTCATTGTTGGTGACATATGTGATGTCGCAGTTATAAGCCGCACGGCGCTCGTCGTTGTCCATGCTGTTGAGTACGACGCCAACGGTAAGGCCAAGGAACTCATGCACTTGTCCCATCCACTCGGCATCACGCTTAGCCAGATAATCATTGACCGTTACGATATGCACGCCTTCGCCTGCCAGCGCGTTCAGATAGGCCGGAAGGGTGGAAACCAAAGTCTTTCCTTCACCAGTCTTCATCTCGGCGATGCGCCCCTGGTGGAGGATAATGCCGCCGATCAGCTGCACGCGGTAATGCTTCATGCCCAGGGTACGGACCGCTGCTTCCCTAACCACTGCATATGCTTCCGGAAGAATGTCATCCAGCGTCTCGCCTTCCGCCAGACGCTTCTTGAATTCCCTAGTCTTTTCCTTTAATTCACTATCCGTAAGTTTTTGCATCACAGGCTCAAGCGCCTCGATCGCATCCGCGATAGGATAGATTCTTTTCAATTCATTTTCGCTATGTGTACCAAATATTTTTTGTATCAAACTCATATTGACGTATACTCCTTGTCGCTAAATTAGCCAGTCTCTGACCACTCTATTCCTCATTCTAGCACTATCTATATTCCAATTCAACTAATTTATAAAGTGTTCACAAACCTGTCTCTTATACACATCTCCGAGCCCACGAGACGGAGCTA
>OWIH01000514.1_pt1 | contig 8425 bp, 8 predicted proteins | sample 1732891 | NCBI WGS metagenome assembly OWIH01 (sample SAMN05065765, study PRJEB22554) | human gut metagenome | biome: ENVO:2100002; feature: ENVO:00000062; material: ENVO:00002003 | host: Homo sapiens | place: USA
GAGACAGGTTTTTATTTTCAAAGATATCTTTAAGTTTATAATTTTTTTTCTCTCTCATTTTTTCCAAAATAGGAAGTAATTTTTTTGTGTATATAGCACTAAGTGGATATGTTAGATTGTTTTCATCATAGAGGATAACCCCTGAATAATTTTTTAAATACTCTAAAAGTTTAAGAAAAATCTCTCTAGTAATAAAGGGCATATCACATCCAATTATAAAAAGAGTTTCCTCACTGCATCTATCTAAAGCATTAAAAATAGCTTCAAAAGGTGTATATTCCACATTTGTATCATATATGTATTGGACTTCTCTATCTGTGCAGTACTCTTTTTTAGTTGAGATATAGATTTTTTCATCTCTAAAATTTTCTATTATGATATCTAAAAAGGTAGAGTTATTATACAATAACTCCCCCTTTTGACAATATCCCATTCTACTTCCTTTTCCCCCAGCTAAGATTAAAACTCCTCTACTCATAATCAATCTTTTCTTATCCAAATGAACATATTTAATAGAATGTAGAAGATAATTCCAGAAGTTAGATAAATCTGTATTCCAGATAGCTGAGTTAAGAATATAGCCAAATCTAAATAACCAATAGTTTTTAAATATCCACTCATCTTAGTTGTCGCTACTATTCCTATTGCCATAGGGAATGTAAGTCCAGCAAATGCTGGAGAAAATCCAAATGAGAAAAATTTAGGTAACTTATAAATTATAAAAATAAGTGCTAAGAGTACACAGATATATAGGTACCCCAGTAGATAGATATTGGGATTTTGTACACTGTTTAGATAGCTCACTGTACATAGAGAACTAGGGGCTAGTACAATGGCTTGAGTGTGATAGAAAGCATCTTTTAAATCATGTTTAACCAGACGATAAATCATAAAAGGAATGATTAAAGTGAATACCCCTATTCCATAGTAAGTTACAATCTTTAGAATAGTTGGCTCTTTCATCACTCCACCTATAACCACTGATACCATTATACCATTGTAAGTAACAAAATAACTAGGAACAAATGTGTCCATCTTGAAATCCTTTACTATATTTCTATAAGTGAAGATAAGAATATGTAAAGTATGTAATCCTAAACCTAATGACCAGAATAACTTCCCCATTTCAGGACTAAAGTCGAATATATAGCTACCAAGTATCATCATAAGCATAGTAAATCCAGCATATAAGCTACTAGGAACAGTTGTTTTGTACTCTGATTTACAAGTTTCAAATACTAGAAAAATTCTAACTAAATATATCAACCAAATTACAAGAGCAGAAATCATAGTAATATGACGTACTATTGGAAACCCTTGAGCTAGATATACATTAGAAAGTGTACAAGCTCCTACCATTGTAGGAAGTAAAGGAACAGGCATTTTTTTCAGTCTGTCTATCATCAATTATTTCACCTCATCATAAGTAAATTCAAAATTCTCTGTTGTATGGAAAAAATCAGAGTAATCTATATCAAACAATCTCTTTTTGACCTTAGACACATCTATTTTTAGACGTATAAGTTGTGTCAATATCCCAGCATAAGAGAGGTCTCCCTGTAGTATAGCTCCATGGATAACTCCATCTTTGTGGATAATTTTTTTATAGTTACCAAGATTATCTAAATCTATCTCTTCAATATAGCTTTCATCATAGCCAGAAGTTATACCTAAAGACATAGTAGGAATACCTAAAAAATTCATAGTAGCCTTACTAGCAAAAAAGTCGTCCATAGATTTTTCTATTCCACTCATATTGTAAGCAGCTATGATACCTTCCTTTACAGCCACTGGCCAGATAGGAGCTCTTCCACTGACATCTCCAGCTCCATAGATATTAGGGATATTAGTTTCTCCCTTTTCATCAAATAGAAGTCCCTTATTGTCATAGTTTACCTCACTCTCTTTTAAGAACTCTATATTACTTCTAATACCAGCAGCACTTATAAGTAAATCACAAGGAAGAATCTTACCATTTTTTAATACCACTCTTTTTACTACTCCATTTTCACTTCCTACTAGTGCTATACCATTGCTGTAATACTGTTTTAGTCCCTCTTTTTCAAAAGCTTTCTCATATACTGTAGCACTATGTTTGTCTAGCTGGATAGGTAACATTCTATCTCCCATTTCAACTAAATAAAGATTTTTATTTTTATGAAGTAGTCCAGCAGCAACATCTATTCCTACAAGTCCCCCTCCCATAATTACAATATCTTTTACATGGGGAAGTAATTTTTCAATCTCTTCAACATCTTCAAAGTTTCTAAATCCTACAATATTTTTTACTCCCTCTATTCCCATTATTTTAGGGATAAAAGAGTGAGCACCAGAAGCTATTAGAAGTTTATCATAGTCAACCTCTTCTCCATTATCTAATTTTACCTTTTGTGAAACAGTGTCTAAACCTATTACCTCTTTTCCTTTTATCCACTCTACTCTATTTTTTTCAATAAAATTTACCTCAACAAAGGATAATTTTTTTAAGTCTCTAATACCCTTTAGATGATGGTATAGTATACAACGAGAGTAAATATCCTTATCTTTAGATATCAGAGTTATTTCAGAGTTAGGATTTAATTCACGAAGTTTTCTAATGGCATTAATACCAGCAGCACTAGCCCCAATTACAACAAATCTCATTATTTTTTCACCTCTTCAAATGTTATAGCTTCCATAGGACAACGTTTTACACACTCAGGGTCTGCCTCTTTTCCTTCAAAAGAACACATATCACACTTCATAATCTCTTTATGAGTTAAGGTATCACTTTTTAATACTCCATATGGGCAAGCCATTATACACATATAGCAGCTTGCACACTGCTCTTTATTATATTCTACATACCCAGTATCACTATTTTTACTCATAGCCCCAGTCATACATGTAAATACACATTCTGGTAAATCGCAGTGTCTACAAAATATTGGAGCAGGTTTCTTTTGAGAGTCTATAGTTATTCTATTTCTAGAATCACTAGAATTATGAGCTACACAACAGGCAGTAACACAAGTAAGACATCCTACACATTTTTTTCTATCTATTTTTATACGTTTCATAATTATTTACTCTCCCTTTAAAAAGATATTAACAACTGCACTTTTATATGATGGCTCTTTTGAATAAGCATCATATACTGATGGAGTAAGTTTATTACACTCTATATAGTGGATAGGAGCAAAGAGCTCATTATATTTTACGTCCTCAGTTAACATAGCTATAAATTCAGCACTCTCTCCATTTTTAGATTTTACAATCACTTTAGAGTTTTCAGTTATACCCTTTTCCTCTGCTAGTTTACTATTTATATAGAGATAAGCTTCTTTAGATACAGCATCTATTACAAATGGAATCTCTCTAGTTCTACTTTGAGTATGCCACTGTCCAACTGTACCCCTTCCTGTATTAAAAATATAAGGGAACTCTTCACTTGTAGGAAGCGGATTTTCAGCTACTTTTTCAAATAGGAATTTAGCCTTTTTATTTGGAGTAAAATATTTTCCATCTTCATATAATCTTCTCTCATCAGTTACCAATTTATCTCCAGATTTAAATGGCCATTGAATACCATGGCTTTCAGCTAAATCCTCATATTCAACCCCAGTAATATCACAAGGCATTCCTTCAGAACAAGCTCTCATAAAGTTAAAAGCATCTTTAGGAGTTTTCCAATTTTGAGTTATATCTTCTAGTCCAAGAGCTTTAGCCACTCCATAGAAGATTTCATAGTCCATCAATTCATTTTCAGCCTTTTCAAGACATGGTCTTACTGCTGATAATCTTCTTTCAAGATTGATAACAGTTCCCTCTTTTTTTACTCCAGGAACAGCAGGAAGATAGATATCACACATTTCAGAAGTTTCAGTATCATCATATATATCTTGTACAATTAGAAGTTCAAGTTTTTCCATTGCCTCTCTAAAAGTTTCATTGTTAGTCCAAGAGTGACGTGGGTTAGTACATACTACCCAAAGAGCTTTTATCTCTCCAGCATTTATTTTTTCTATGATTCTATTATATGGAAGAGTAGGTTTATCAATGAGTAATGATTCATCTATCCCAAGAGCTTTAGCTACCTTTGCACGGCGATTAGGATTGTCAAAATCTCCACCACCAAAAAGTCCAGTGGTATTACTAAATACCCTTGAACCCATAGCATTACTCTGTCCAGTTATAGAGTTTGCCCCTGTTCCCTCTCTACCGATATTTCCAGTCATAAGAGCTAGATTGATAATAGCTTGTACACTTCTTACTGCCTCATGTCCTTGATTTATTCCCATAGTCCACCAGAAAGAAACTCTTTTACCAGAGTGGATTAGCTCTACTAACTCCTCAATCTCTCCCTGAGTAAGTCCACATATCTCTGAGGCTTTCTCTACTGTGTACTCTTTTACAAAATCTTTAAATCCCTCAAAGTTTTCAGTGTTTTCCTCTATATATTTTTTATCAGTATAATCCTTTTCAATAATTAGATTAGCTAAGGTATAGAGTAGAGTTAAGTCTGTTTTTGAGTTTATTCCATACCAATAGTCAGAGTTTTTAGCTGTCTCTGAATAACGAGGGTCAATAGTTATAATCTTTTTATTAGGATTGTTTCTTACTCTTCCCCAAAGTATAGGATGAGCAACAATAGGATTTGCTCCTATAAAAATTATTGTATCAGAAAGTTCTAAATCTTTAAGTGTATACCCAGGTGCATCAAACCCAAAACTTTGTTTGTGAGCTACAGCTGCTGTAGCCATACATAGACGAGTGTTCCCATCAACATTAGCTTTTAAATGATTTCTCATCATATGTCCAAATAGAGCAAACTCCTCCACTGTCATCTGTCCAGTACTAAGAGCAGCTACACTTTCATTCCCATATTTTTCCCTTATTTTAGTTAATCTTTCAGCTACCTCTTTAAATCCATTTTCCCAAGTTAAATATTCAAAACTTCCGTCAGCTTTTTTAATACGAGGTAGTGGATTTGGTTTAAATTTTGTTTGTTGCTTATCTAGGGATATTCCTTTTACACAGCTAAAACCGTTATTAACAGGATATCCTTTTGTAGGAACAATTTTTATAATCTTGTTATCTTCTACATAGAAATCAAGATTACAATCAATTGCACAGTAGTTACATGTTGATTGAATTTTTTTCATTTGTCTCTCCCTCTCTTTAAATTTTAATTTACTTTCTAAACAATAATTTCATATGATATTTATCTGTGATAAATATCATATTGACCATTTTAATTATATAAAATTTTATTTTTTTCTACTGTGATATTAATCACTCAGAGAATAAAAAAGAGGATTTTTTATACAAAATTTTGGCAACTTCGATAGTAAAATCCTCTTTAAAATATATTTAATTTTAGTATTTTATTCCCTTCCAATAGATAGGAGTATATACCTCTGTTTCTGGAGATATTTCTACCTCTTTAAGAGCCCATTTCTTAAACTCTTCAAATCCTGTTCTATCCACTATATAACCTATATGTTCCTTTCCACCTGGAGCATCTTTAGCAATATATTCAGTAACATAGTCATAGGTATTTAAAATAATCTTAGTTATAGTCTCTTCATCAGTCCATTTTAAGAAATCCTCTCCAAGACGTGGATTTTTCTTTCCAGTACGTCCCATAATAGTTAGTCTGTAATATTTTTTCTTACTTCTAGTCCAAGCCATATTAGGACAATTAATTACACACTCTCCACAACCTATACATTTTTGATGGTCTCTTTGAGGTCTGTAGTTTACACTTGTTAGAGCTCCAGTAGATTTTTTCTTACACGCTCTTACACAAGCTCCACAACTGATACATCTATCAGGTTCAAATTGAGGAAGGGTCATTCCCATTATTCCAAAGTCATGCATTCTAACTTTAGCACAGTCGTTAGGGCAACCAGTTAAAGCTATTTTAAAATGTAAGTCATGTGGAAATACAGCTTTTTCAATTCTTTTAGCAAAGGCAGAAGTGTCATAACAAGCAAAAGGACATACACGATTACCTATACAAGCTGTAATATTTCTTGTTCCAGCAGCAGAGTATCCCTTATTTTTTTCAGGCTGATTGATTCCTAGAGTTTCGATAATAGGTTGTAGTTTGGCATTTACTTCAGGTATTTTATCAAAAGGGATTCCAGGAATTTCAAAACCTTGACGACTTGTTAAATGTACAGTTCCATTTCCATAAGTTTGTGCTATCTCTTGAATCATAGAAAGAAGCTGAGCATTTAAATGCCCTCCAGGAACACGTACCCTAGAAGCTGTTTTCCCACGCTCCTTAGTAACTCTAAAAGCATTTTTCTTAATTTTTTTTGTATTTATATCCATCATAATCCTAACTCCTAATCTAATAAAGTACGTCCCTTAACATAGTTAAAGACAGGTCCATCAACACAGATATAGACATCTCCTATTTTACAATGTCCACACTTACCAATTCCACAACACATCTTTCTCTCTTGAGATATCCAGATATTTTCTTCTTTAAATCCAGCTTCTAAAAGAGCAAGAGCAGAAAATTTCATCATAGCTGGAGGTCCTACAACTATTGCTACAGCTTTAGATATATCTTCAAATTTAAGTTGTGGTATATATTTAGTTACTAAACCAACTTTATAATCTGGAGTTTCTTCCCCATTATCTACAGTGAGGATATATTCCATTTTTTCTTTCCATTTAGGGATATCATCTTTAAAAAGAATAAATTCTGGAGATTTAAAACCAGTAATAAGTTTCATATTTTTAACTTCATTATTGTGTTCTGCAAAATACTCGATAACTCCTCTTACAGGAGAAACCCCAGTACCACCAGCTACTATTACTAGCTCCTTATCTCTATAAAGGTTTATATCAAATCCATTTCCATATGGTCCTCTGATGAAAAGCTTTTCTCCAACATATTTTTCAAAAATCTCATTAGTTACTTTTCCCACTTTTCTGATGGTAAAATCAATTGTCCCATTTCCTATTCCACTTACAGATATGGGAGCTTCTCCATATTTAGGAATAGAGATTTCAAAGAATTGTCCAGGTTTTACATCATCTTTTTCATATCTCATTCTAAAAGTATACTCAATATCAGTATGTTTTATAACTTCTACAATTTCAGATAAAAAAGGTAAATATTGGTTAGTCATTTTTCTTAGTTACCTCCTTCATAGCAGCTTCTAATTTATTAATAGAGTTAGAGAATGATATGTATTCAGGGCATATATCATCACATCTTCCACAACCTACACACATATGGTAACTACTACGTTGTTTAAAGTCTAAAACTTTGTGTAAAACTTTAAATCTCATACGTTGACCATATTTTTTACGATAGCTTTCTCCACCAGCTACATCTGTATATCCATCTACCATACAAGAAGCCCACACTCTTCTTCTCTCTCCAACTTTTCCATTATCAGTATAGAAGATATCTTGCATAGTAAAACATGTACAAGTAGGACATACAAAATTACATCTTCCACAAGCTATACAACGAGAATCATACTCATTCCACATACTGCTTTTTGCTACTTCAGAAGTTAAATTTTCAGGTATATTCACTCTGACATCATTTTCAGTTACAAAATTAGGAGTAACTTCTAACTCTCTTTCAGAATTATTTTTTAAGATCTCAGACCATTTTTCCTCTTTACAATCGACATAGAAATCCTCATCTCCATAGTTGATAGCTAAAGAGTACTCATCACATTTGTTACTTTCCATATCTACACAGAAACAATTTTCAAAAGAGTGGTTACAACCGATTAAGATAAATTTTACTCTATCTCTTAATCTTTTATAGTAATAATCCTCTCCACCATTGATTAGATACATCTCATCTAAACGTTTTACAGCATTTAACTCACAAGCTCTCAAAAAAACTATGCTACCCTTCTTTTTATCATCAGCTTCCTTAACACTCTCTTCTGTAAAATAAAACAGTCTTTGAGTAACAGGTAAAATACTCTCTTTAAAAGAGTAATTTGATTTTTTTTCAAACTCTATTTCATCAATAGAGTTAATCTTTGCATATCTGATACAATCTGTGTCTGAGAAAGTTCCACCACCTTCAAAAACTACTGGAGCATAGATATCGTAATCATTTTTTAATGAATCTAAAAAGAGATTCAATCCTTTTTTACCAATTTGAAAACCCATATATATCTTCCTTTCATAATTTTAATTTACTTTGTTTTAATTATATCAGGAAGAATAAAATAAAGTTGTGAGAGAACTCACGAGTTTCTAAAATATTTTAAAAGTTTTTCTCTATCTACTACTATAAATCTATTCCTTTTTACAATAATCAACTCTTTTTCAGAGAGAATTTTTAGCTGTCTAGATACTGTTTCCCTTTTAGAGCCTAACATATCAGCTAGATATGAGATAGAACTGTCTCTTATACACATCTGACGCTGCCGACGATCTTACGCGTGTAGAT
>OWIH01000528.1_pt1 | contig 8141 bp, 8 predicted proteins | sample 1732891 | NCBI WGS metagenome assembly OWIH01 (sample SAMN05065765, study PRJEB22554) | human gut metagenome | biome: ENVO:2100002; feature: ENVO:00000062; material: ENVO:00002003 | host: Homo sapiens | place: USA
GTGGGACTCTCACCCACTAAATTTCAAGCCCTTAGCTGGGCGCACCCTATAATATTAGAAACGTGCGCCGCCAGGCGCACAACCAAAAAAGGCCGGAGTAAGCTACTTAATTCCTAGCTTTACTCCGGTCATTCGGTGACTCGACACTATGCGGTCCCACTCGCTCGGTCGTAAAAATACATTCAGTTCCTCAATCCTGCACGGGCTGGCAGCACAATCCTCACAATCTTCCCGCAGTGCGGACACCGCAGTTCAAAAGCAACCTCATATGCCCGGTCCCGCTTCACGTCCAGGAGCCTCCTGCCGCACAGCGGACAGACCTTCTTTTCCCCCACGCCGCCTCCTTTCCTGCCACTGCAGGGACAGCGGCACGGCATCCATGCCATAATTTTCCATGCATAATCCAAGTATTCCCCATTTCCCGCAGGATAAACATCACCACGCCAAAAAAAGACGGCTCCCGCACCCTCGCAGAAGCCGTCCCGCCTATGTACCTATCTTTTCTTTTGCTTTTTCTTCTCACTCTTTGGTTCCCAGTACACCGTAACAATATGATTGCAGTTCGGGCACCTGGTCTGTGCCTCCACTGGCTTCGGGGATTCCGTGCAGATATCCATAATACGCTTTCCGCACCTTGGGCATTTCAGTCTCTCCATTCATGTCCACCTCCTCGTATACAGCCCCGGTTCCTGGCTGCCGGGGCTCTAACCTGGCGATTTTCTCATTGTCTGCCTCCTGTCAAATTTCTATCAACACTTTCCCTTTAGGAAAGCCTTCTTCCTCATGTACCTCTGTCTATCTCTTCCGTCCTATCACAAACACGTCCACATTTCCACGAAACACACCGCCGCGCCAGACAGCACGCTCTCAAAAAGCCCCTGCCATAACTACGCAGGCCCGTGATATCCCTGCCCATCCCTCCTTCCAGCGCATAATCTATACGGACTCAATCCCGCCCAGGCCGGTACGTTAAAAAACCACAGCCCATCCACATGTCCGTGCTCATTTCTTTTTTTTGCTTCACACTTTTTCTTACGTTTTATCCAGTATATCACAAAACCGTACAGATTCCATCAAATTCCGAACGATTCCTCAACATTTTATTTCATAATATTTGCTGCTCTATCGCAGCGAATTTTATATTTTTGTTGCATTTCCGCAGCAGATGTGCTATACTTCCAAAATAGAGGTGATGATATGGCAGAAACGCTTGGACAATATCTGAGGGCAATAAGGGAACAAAATAAATTAAGCACAAGAGACGTGGAAAAAGAAACCGGCATAACAACTTCACAATTAAGCCGTCTGGAATGCAGCCACACCCGCAACCCGTCTCCCATCGCTTTAAAAAAGCTGGCCTTATTATATAACATAAAACTGATTGACCTGTTTCAGAAAGCCGGATATCTGGATTCCAAAGACGTGGATTCCTACATGGAATCCTGCTTCAAAGGCATTGAAAAACTAGACCAGGAAGACAAGAAACAGATACAGAGCCAAATTGACTATTTGATTTTTCAGCATGACAAAGAAAGAGAGGGCAGAAATGATTTATAGATTAGGAGAACTATTCTGCGGCCCCGGCGGGATTGCGTGGGGAGCCCTTAACGCCGATATCGGAGACGATAACTATAAAATCGTCCACCAATGGGCAAATGACTACGACAAAGACACCTGCGAAACATACCGGCATAACATCTGCCGCGACGATCCAAAAAGCGTATACCACAAAGACATTCGTGAATTTAATCTGGAAAACCTGCCAGAAATCGACGCCCTGGCTTTCGGCTTCCCGTGCAATGATTACAGCGTTGTTGGTGAGCAGAAAGGCATGGACGGCGTTTTCGGCCCCTTGTATTCCTACGGTGTAAAAGTTTTAAACATTTACAACCCTATATGGTTCGTAGCAGAAAATGTAGGCGGCCTCCGAAATGCCAATGATGGAAAAGCCTTTACCAAAATCATAGACGAACTTAAAAACGCAGGAACCCACGGCGGATACAATGTAGTCCCACATTTATATAAATTTGAGGAATACGGAATCCCCCAGGCCCGCCATAGGATTATCATAGTGGGCATCCGGAAAGATATTGATGTCGCATACCACGTCCCTTCCCCGGAACCATATGCAGACATAGACAATACCTGCCGGAAAGCAATAGAAGACCCGCCTATCCCGGCAGATGCCTTTAATAACGAACTGACAAAACAGTCCAAAACCGTCATTGAAAGACTGGACCATATCCTTCCCGGCCAGAATGCCTTTACCGCAGACCTGCCGGACAAACTGAAACTGAATGTCCACGGCGCAAAAATCAGCCAGATATATAAACGCCTGGACCCTGACAAACCCGCATATACCGTCACCGGAAGCGGCGGCGGCGGAACCCATATTTACCACTGGAAAGAATCCAGAGCTCTGACAAACCGGGAACGCGCCCGCCTGCAGACCTTCCCCGATACCTATAAATTTATCGGGAGCAAAGAAAGCGTCAGAAAGCAGATCGGCATGGCCGTTCCATGCAGAGGGGCGAAAATCATATTTGAAGCCATCCTGAAAAGTTTTGCCGGCATCGAATACCCCAGCATCGAACCAAACATCAATGAATGACCTTATAGTAAAACCGGAGCTTCGGCCCCGGTTTTACTACACAGAAAAATCCATATAATACTGCTCATCATCCAGCTTATAAAACGTAACATCTGTACGTCCATACGCCTCCAGATTGCTCTTCCAAATATAAGCGCCATTCGCCAGCCCCAGCCGGTTCCTGAAATACTCCCCAAGCTGTGCATTACTAAGCGGCGTTGTAATCGCCTTATTCCCCTGCTGTTCCACCCTCAAAATCAGCTGATGTCCATCATCCGTAACCACCGTAAAATGCTGTTTGTTCAACGGGAAAAAGCCTGTCCGGACCATCGGCGCAGGAAGCGGTATGTACGCCTCATTCTTATTCCGCCTGCTTCTCTGCCCCCAGTTCAGCCCCGATTTCGTCCCCACTTCCCCATTCTCCGAAAGCAGGGAAAGCGTAATCTTTTCTATATTCTCACCTGACAGGCTTCCGACCGGCTTATTTTCCATATCCAAAACGCTGTGCGTGGGATACAGCACAACATACTCCTCAACTTCGGCATGATTGCAGAATATCGTATCATTTTCCACACCGCAGTAATACTGGTACGCTTCCAGCGCATCACACTCCACCATATATTCCCTGCGCTTATCCCCAAATGCACTCTGCGTAAAATTTGCCGAACCCGCAAACGCCACAACCGGCTCATCCCCTTTCAGCCACACATACACCTTCGCATGTACCGGCGCAGAATCATACACATAACTGCATTGATAATGCGCCACCTCCTGGGGCATCCTCTCCTTTTGCAGTTCCTTAAATCCCTCATGGACAGCAATACTAAGACCGTCAAAAGGAACCATCCCCACAATCAAAGAGATGTCAATAGGTCCGGATTTAAACTCCTTCAAATTCTTTATGAGCCACGAAGCCATATTCGGCGTTGCATACCCCGACAAAATACACAGCCTGTCCGCCCCCGTGCGGAGCGGTTCAAACAATACCCTTCTCGCCAGCTCTGAATACTTCATGACACCTTCCTTTCAAACACAACAGCTCCCTTATTCACTGTCATCCATTATATCATAATAAACCATCTTATCCGGCAGTTTGATATTCGGGACCCAGATTTTCTGTCCGCCCCAGCCTTTTTCTCCTGTCATCTGGTACATCGTAAGAACGATCTTATCCGTGACAGACGCGCCCAGCTGCCAGTCATTGGGAGACAGCAGCGCACCCGTCCCCTTGGCCACATTCCTGTTCCTCCTGACAATCAAAACCCCCTGGCCTGCCGGTTTTTCAGCAAGCACCATATCAATAATAGAACGGAAAACACTGACCTTAAAATCATCCTCCGACTTGATATGGGAAAGAACCTCCTGCATCAGACGAAGACTCACCTGATAGCAGGACTGTGACTCATCAAACGCTTCCAGAAGCCGATCAATATCAGCAATCGTATCATTCTCCGGCGAATACGGATAATAATTTGTCCCCCCGGAAATCATGGCCAGCTTCTTATTATCCAGAACATTCTTCCTTGTCGGATTCAATCCCTCCGGATAATAAATCTTCACATCCGCCGTTCCCCTCTCCACCTGGGAAATAATAGAATTATTCGTTGCATTGATATCCGCAAACAGCTTATATAAATGCTCATCAATAAACACCTTCATAAGCCCGGCATCCCTGTCATAGCCGAACATACGGCTGTGCTGCCACATCGTATCCGCCTGCGGCTTTTTCGCTGTCCTGGTATAATAAATCGTCTGGAGCCCCGCAAAAGTAACACCCCGCCCCAGCGTATTCCCGCCAATAATCACATTAGAGCCCGATGCATAATCATCACTTCCCACGCCGGAACTTCCGTTCATGACCAGAACCTTGATTTCATCATTCTCCAGTAGTTTCTGTATAAAATCCAGAACCTCTTCAAACGGCTTTTTCTCAAACTTAACCGGATTCAGCTGTTCATATCTCTGCCTGACCTGCACAGTAAATCCCTCATCCCTGCATCTCCCCTTAAAATCTTCCAAAACCTTAAATACATCCTGCTGGTACTTTCCATGCACCGCCTTCCGCACACTGGGATGAATCAAAAAGTTTGACACCCTTTTCCCCGCCGTCAGCATGATTCCCGATACCACCAGATGGTGCATTAACGCCTCTTCCAGTGGATCGCTCAAAGAATCTATATAAGAAATACACTCCCCGGCTCCTTCCGCCGGAAAGAAAAAATCTCCCCCAAGATACCCATCCCCCGGCTGAAAATAATACGCAAAATATGGATGCCACCCTGATGACATCGACTGTAACAGCAACGCCTGCGGCGTTCCCGTAACCTGCAGATAAATACTGCACGCTGACCTCGCCTTAATATCATCCAGATACCGGTTTATAGAAGACTTGTTATTTCTGTTAATCATCGTATTCAAAGAAGCCGCATCTGCCTCATCGTCAATAATGAACAGCGGATTCCCCCTCATAAAACCCGTAGAGCCCAGGATATTAGACCACTGCTTCAAAGTCCTCACATTCTTCTTTAAGACAATGATGGCCGGCTGCATCAGACAGTTCTCCGCAAAAATCTCCGAATCATATTCGTCACATATACAGAACCCATCCAAGTCCTCCCTCACCCGCTCAATGGTCTGCTGCTGGAGTATGACATTATCTGTTGTCAAAATCAAAAATACCGGAAACCCCAGATCCGCCGCCACAGAAATCACGCCAAACATCTGCCCCGTTTTTCCGGACTGCACATTTCCAAAAAGAAGCCCCACTTCATGCTCACAAAAAGAAAATTCCTCTAAATATTTCGGTGCAATGTTATCCACCGTTTTCCGGATAGAATCAGCTAACTGCTTATTCCCACGCCCCTCTATCGTCTTCAAGTATGTTTCAAGATATTTCATCTGCCGCCTCCTGCTGGTGCCTGCTCTCCGGAAGGAAGGACAGCATCCACACTTCCAGCTCCGTGCCGTCTTCCGCCTTCGTCACAATATCCGTCTTTGTCAGCGTGATCGTATCGCGCCCGTATTTATTCAGCATCTTATGTGTGATAACCCCTTTTCCGTCCTGGTCACTTTCCACCCGGTTCACCGGCTCCACCAGTCCGGCCGCCACAAGGCGCCCTTTAATCCAGCGCCCCATAATCTTCAGATCATCCTTTGAATACAGATTCTTGTTGTTCTGCCCACAGGTCCAGGCCTGAAACTTCCAGCCGTCATCCGTAACCGCCATGAACGGCTGCTGATGCAGAGGATAACCCGGCAAATCCCTGATGGACTTACTGACCACCATCTCAATCTCCCACCATACACGCTTTCTTCCGCTCGCATAACAGACATTGATATTGGAACCCCTCATAGACTCATCGTTCTCATCCTCCGGCACCTTCAACGGAAGTTCAAAGGAAACCTCTGTCATCCTCTTCTTATAAGCGTCCACCTCCTCCGGCGTAACCTTGGAAACAAACTCCTGATCCACCAGCGCCCGGTTCACCTCACGAATCAAAGGCACATCCCGCAGGTCAGCAATATTAGCCGAACACTTCGGAAGCATAATATCCCTGACATGGGCCGAAATCTCCTGCAGTTCCTCCGGTTCCTCCGTCACTGCTGACAATTCATACTGGCGCAGATTGGATGCCTCCAGCTTGATCGCCCCCAGATTATGCGAACCAACCACGGCAGAAAACGGCTTCCCATCCTTATAAAAGACATACACCTTCCCATGATATTTAAACGCCCTCACCAGACGCACTTCGCCAATCCCGCGCCCGGTCCAGTCCTCATTCAAAGCCGCCGCCACATTATATGTACCCTCCGGCATACCCTCATGATAATACATGCCGATTGTCAGACAGACCCTCTTTATCCCGGCTCCGTCAACCAGCCCCTGTAGCTCTTTTAAAGCCGCCTTCGACACATACCCCACCGCAATATCTATTTCATCCGCCTCACGCACAGCATCCATAAAATAATCTATAAAAGCCGTCTGTCCGTCTCCCAGCTTCAACGGAAGCATATTAGAATACAATAACCGCATTTTCTCTCACCATCCTCATTTGTCACAGCAATTATAACAGACATACCAGAAACTTTCTACCGTCACTCGTCATCCGTCCCATAAAACATCCTGTCTCCCTGCACATTCAGCTCAAAAATGCACTCTTCAATCACCCGAATGCACTCCCCGCAGTTCTTCAAAATATCCTTTCCCCAAAACCGGATCACCGTCCAGCCCATGAACATGAGAGCCTTATTCACTTCATCATCCCGCTCCATGTTCCTCAATATCTTTTTCTTCCAATACTCCGGATTGTTCCCCGCCTCCAGACGGGGCTTCAAAACTTCCCAGTCCTTCCCATGAAAAAATTCGCTGTCACAAAAAATCGCTATTTTATACTTCGTCAGCGCAATATCCGGCTTCCCCGGCAGTGCGGCATAATTCTTCCTATACCGGAATCCTCTTGCCCACAGCTCCTTCCGTAACATCAACTCAATGCTGGTATCGCTGGACCTGATATTCCGCATATTCTTATGCCGTTGCTCCTTCGTAAGATTGTCCACATCATCAGCCCCAAATACAATATAAACAACTTTTGACTAATCCATCACCTATCCAAGATACTCAATTTCAAGACTGTTAGGAGAAGTAAAAGTCACCCTGACTTCTCCACCTACTTGTGCGCCAACGCTTCTGTACCAGTTACCGATACCCTTTAAGTTTCCTTCTTCCGCAAACTGCTTTGCATAAATATCCCCCGCATTACTACACCCCTGTGCAAGTAAAATACCAGAATAATCCCCATTTACAGCAATGCAGTGATACCTCGGATTTGCAGTACGATGATTGCTATTAAATATATCAAACCTCTCTGCATACTGCCGTGGTATTTTGATATAACCCTCCCCATAAATCGGATCACGGGTATCAGTATAACGGTATGTACCCCATCCTAAATGGGATGGTTCCAAAGTAACTGTAAATGTGTCTCCTGTTCTTGGCATAAAAGTTCCTCCCTCGTACAAGTTTAAATTTTATGAAACACCATATCACCACAAGTATTTCTGTCTGTAAAATATTCTCCTACAAGATTTCCGTCTTCCACAATACGCAACATCGCAGTTCCATAATGGATTTCGCTTCTATCTCTAAATGCAATATCCGGAGTATTCAAATAACAATATGTCAGCTGTGGCACTCCTATAATATCATCAATAGAAGCTGTTAATGATCTACTAATACTTTCTCCACTCCGAAACTCAACATGTACAAATAGCAACGATTGCTTTATAATTAGTGTTGCTTCTCTTTCCGCTTGGTCAAAATTAGATATAAAAGTTCCAATATATTTTTTTTCTAATTTAGGAGTCTTTTCAAAAAACATCCAACGCCAAATCCATTTCTCATATAAGCACATGATAAGAGTACCAACACCAATGGCTTCTCCTGCATAACCGTATAAATCATAACCACTAAAACCACCGTCAAAAAATTTCCATGCGGCAAAACATCTTATCATAAATAGCTGTCTCTTATACACATCTGACGCTGCCGACG
>OWIH01000531.1_pt1 | contig 8110 bp, 7 predicted proteins | sample 1732891 | NCBI WGS metagenome assembly OWIH01 (sample SAMN05065765, study PRJEB22554) | human gut metagenome | biome: ENVO:2100002; feature: ENVO:00000062; material: ENVO:00002003 | host: Homo sapiens | place: USA
CGTTGAAAAAGTCGTGGCAGCGGCTATTCGTCATATGTCCGAACGGACGATGAAAATCCGTCAGGAACGGGAGCTGACCCGTCAGGAGATGACTACCATCCGCAAAGACGATATACCGGTCGATAGTTTTGAACTTCCAAAATTGGAAAGGGATGTATTCGATGAAGAGGAGATCGGCCGGGCATTGGAAGAGCTGGATAAAATGGTCGGACAAACGGGAATAAAAAAACAGATCCGTGATTTTGTAGAGCTGGCGCGTCATTATAGCCACGAGGGGGTAAAATTGAGCAGCCGGATGTCCCTGCAATGGTGTTTGACCGGTAATTCGGCCATGGGAAAGGGAACGGTAGCCCGGATCGTCGCCCGTCTTTACAAAGCCATGGGGATCGTCGATAAGGGACAGGTATTCGATTTTAAGGTGGAAAGAATGATCGGACTGATGGAAGACGAGGCTCAGCGTAGTATCGGGGAAGCGTTGGTGAAATCCAGCGGAGGTATCTTGCTTTTCGATGAAGATTCACCCAAATTGAACGAAGCTGTCGGCTTCCGTGAAAGAGTACGTGCTCTCCTGATGAATCAGATGGCCGAACATCCCGGAAGTTATATTATCATCTATGCAGAACCCCGGAACAGGGTATCGGGCATCAACGGAGACGCCGAACACATGTCGGATTTGGTCAATGTACTGGTCTTCGAAGATTATACGAAAGAAGAGTTGATGATTATTCTGAAACGTCGTCTGGAGAAAGAACGAATGAAAATGACAGCGACAGCCCGTCAGTATATGACTGTTTTTATCGGTTCGCTGGTTGCGACCGAGGAACGCAGTCATGCCAGTTCGCGCCTGATGCGGATCGTAGCCGATCTGATTGTCCGCAATTGTCTGCAACGGATGGCAAAGAGTAACCGGACGAGTACAGTAAAAGAGGTGATTTCTGTTCAAAAACAGGATGTGGTTATGTTTACCGAAGCTTTTGTGGCAGGAGTAATGAACGAACGGAAAAGAATCGGATTCATTTGAATCGGGCAGATAAGAAAGTAGAACGATATAAAGAGATTGGAAATGAAAAAGCAAATGATATTGTGGACTTGTATGCTGTTATTGGTATTGGTAGGATGTAAGAAGGACGATGTGCAGTATACAGACCGGTATGAACTGAAAGGAAAAGTAGAGAAAGGACCTTTTGTCAGAGGATCGGAGGTTACGGTTTATGAATTGAGCGAACGGCTTGAACGGACCGGAATCAGTTATACGAAGACCGTACAGGACGATCAGGGAAATTTCGATTTCGGTATTTTGGATATCCGGTCTCCTTATGTAGAAATTGTGGCGACAGGAGCTTTTTATAATGAGCTGACCGGCGAACAGACCTCCGGATCGTTGAGTTTGCGTTCGATTGCAGATCTTTCGAATCAGAAATCGGTGAATGTGAATGTATTCACTCATCTGGAAACCAGACGATTATTGGAGTTGAACGGTGGAGAAAAGCGCTTTAAAGCCGTCAGTCAGCAGGCACATGGAGAAGTGTTGAAGGCCTTCGGGTTGCAGAGATTCGAGATGGATGAGGTGAATACCTATTCACTGACAGATGGAATCAAAGGAGCGGGTAGTTTGTTGGTGGTGTCGGCTTCTCTGTTGAAGGATAAAACCGAGACCCGGTTTGCGGAATATTTGGAAGGGTTGTGTGAAAAGTTGAAGGAAACCGGTACGCTTCCGGACGATACGAAGGAAGAAATCCGTAAAAATGCAGTGAGTATCGATTGGACAAAGGTTGCTGAAGGATTAGTTGCAAGGTATAAGGAAACCGGCATGGAAATTACTGTGCCCGATTTGAGTTATTTTATCGACTGGGACGGCGATGGAGAAGCCGGAAATGAATTCGGAGGGATCGTAGGCGATAAAAAATTGAAATTCAAGACCGATACTTTACGGGTAAGTCAGGATGGGGGAGAATATGCTGTAGATATCCTGGCTAATTTATCTTATGATTTTACTTATCCCGGTATGGAAGAAGAAGAAGTGCCGAAATCCGGGGTGGAGGTAGATAAATTATTCCAGTTCAAGTCAGAGGAAATGGATTATACAGTGACGCTCGATAAGGTGCAGGGGCAGCTTAAACTGACGGTACAGCCGGCAAAAGGATATTGGATCCGGGATGAACGCATTACTTTGTACAGCCTGGATGGTGAAGTAAGCGCCACCCTGCTGATTACTCAGGACGGAGATATGAATAAGTTCGAAGTACCTGAAGGAGTCGAAGAAGCGGTGAGCGGCATATTGGGGAGTATCCGTGAAGCCTGTGATTATATGTATACGATAGAGGCTTATTATACGCAATGTTTCCCGGAACCACAAAACAAGTGGCAGAAATATTACCGGCATGAAAAAAGTGTCATGGCCGATATAGACTTGAAGCGGGCCTGGGAGGTGGCTTATAAAGCTATTGCCAGTGCCAATAATGGGTATGATATCCTGGAGAAGGAAAAAATGGGTAACCTCTGTTCGCCTCAGTTTAAGTTGTTGCGTTCGATCATGTATTATCCGCTGATCGTATTGTGGGGAAACATTCCTTATCCGGAACATTTTTCGACGGCGGCGGCACCCCGGTTGACAGAGCAAAAAGCTTACGAGAAGTTGGCTGCAGATCTGGAGGAGATCCATCGGCTGATACTGGACTGGAGAAGTGCTGAATATCAGGATTACATCGGTATCGGTGAACTGATGCTGGGAAAAGTGTATATGCAATTGGGAAGATACAATGAAGCGAAAAGGGGCTTGGAGATATTTTTGAAGAATGAAGGGTATGCCTTTAATGCCAGCCGCAAAGAGGCCTTGAATAGCGGTTCTAAAGAACTGGTATTCGGGTTGGATCTGCTGGATTATCCTTCGGTATATACCAGTGAGATTGCAGATCACCGATATTTACCTGTCGGTAGCTATACCGAGGCTTTGTTATTGCTGGCCGAATGTACGAATCGTATCGGTGACCGGGCGAAAGCTATGGATTATCTGAATCAGGTCCGGAAAAACTACCGTTTGTCTGAAGCGACAGATTTCGACCAACAGTTGAAAGCTACCTGGAAAGAATTGTTGAAGGGGGAATTCGCTTATTTCGCTTTTTTAAAACGGAACGATCTGTGTGAAAAAGAACTCGGAATCGAAGCCTGGCAAAAGCTCTTGCCATTCCCTGAGTCGGAAGTCGGTTTAGGTGGGGCAGAACAGAATCCGGGGTATTGATCGTTTTATAGTTGCAACGGTTACAGCAGGTAGATTTGTTTGCTGAAACCGTTGTAATTGTTGCCTCCTTTTAACTATTAAAGAAGTAGAATTATTCCGCTCTTTATTCGTCTTCGGTGTTCGTGTTCGGGGAACCGGTCGCCCAACTATCCATAATCCGATAGAGGTGAGCCGGTATTTTATTCTATAAAATTTTTCTAATTCTTCCTTTGCCAGGTCGTGTTAACGTGAGATGCAGGGTTTTGTGGCGGAAGACCATTGGAGCAGGAACGAGTGTCCGGTTAGGGTTTCCGAACGCCCGACCGGTGGTGTCTGACGGAAACGTAACGTAAAGTTTTTTGTGCAGTGAGGAGTTCCGCCGGTCAGTGAAAGAAAAAGCAAGATGACCGACAGAAGCGACCGGGGCACCGGACACGAACAACTACCGGAATAAGTCTACCATAAATTCCAATCCATCCACATATCCTTGTCATATCTCCAGCTGTCATGTACCGCATCCGACAGTATTTTATCCGAATACACGGGCAGTCTTTTGATGAATAATATAAAAACGCTTGATTTCTTGCATGTCGAGGTCATTCACATGAGAAATCTGCCCCCGATAATCGGTAAAAATACCTCCTTCGATGAATTTAATGTCGGACATAGATGAATGTTTTAATCGTTAAGTAATTTCCAGGTTTCTCTAAACAATTACGGAGTAATTCCCATCAAAAAAGATTACATCTTCTGATCCAGGTTTTTCCCTTTCTCCATATGTTCAAAATTGGGGATAAATGCTTTCATTGTTCTGACAATATCTTCTTTTTCTGTTTTCTGGTCGTTCAATACCGCCTGCAATCTTTCCAGAAAAGTATCCAGTTCTTCCATCCGTCGGGCCTCCAGGTCTTCAATCACTCCCAACGATCCGAAGCGTTCCGGATTAATTTTTTCCCCCTTCACGTAAAATTCCTCAAACCCTTTTTCTCCTGTCGTATCCGAGGCGAAATAATACACCGGATATACTTTACTATCCACCGGCATCTCCGCGGCAAACCGCCGGGCTTCCTCCTCCGAAGCACACTGCTTCACCTCATATCCCAGACTATGCAGGAACCGGTCGGCGATAGAGGAGAAGGTCATCATCTGCTCTGCTCCCAGTTTCGGGAAAAAGATCTCCCGGTTCTGCCCCAGGATGCAGGCCAGCATACAGATCTGTCCACTCTCGTCAGGAGAAACGAAATAGCGTTTCACATCGTTCGGAGAACTCAGCGGCTGACGCTTCATCAGCCGGTCGATAAATCCGGCCAGCAGACTTCCGTTCGAAAAAGCCACATTCGCAAAACGGGCCGTCGATATTTTGAACCGCGAAGAATAGGCCATGATCATTTCCTCCATGATCTTCTTGCTGGCTCCCATGATATTTACAGGATTGGCCGCCTTATCCGTCGACACGCAGAAGAAATGACACGGCGGAAATTCAGATAACAAATCCAACAATTTCCGCGCTTTCAGCACATTATTCTCCAGCAATGCCTGCACCGAATATTTATCCTTTTCGCTCCGCACATGCTTGTGGGCTGAAAAATTGGCCACAATATCGAATCCCTGCTCTGCCCGGAAAATCTTTTCAAAGACCGGATCGGCAAAACTGAGCGGATAAGTCCGGTATTCTTCCGGCACATACATCCCGTACGTCGAGCGCAGATCCCTCGTCAGTTCCGTCAGACCGTTCTCACTGATATCTACTACCACCAGCTTTGAAGGACGGAAAGGCAGTACCGCCCGGATATACGACGAACCGATCGTCCCGGCACCGCCGATCACCAAAACACGTTTTCCTTCTATTTCCGCGCGAAGCTTATCCCGGTTCGCCTCAATGTCCGCTGCGAACATACTCTTCTGCCGGCCCGTTATGTGGTCGGCTATAAATTGACTGACATTCAACATCTGCTTAATTATAATTTGATTTCAAATTCAGGTAAGAAATTATTTCAAATACTCCGGCCGCTCCGGCAATCCTTTCAGCCAACGGAAAGGCAGATCACTTTCCGGCTTCACGATCACCCAGGCCGTCAGAAAGATCAGTTTTATATCCAGCCATAACGAAGCATGCTGTTGGTACCAGATTTCCAGTTCACCTTTGTACGGAGCGATTTTCTCCGTATAAAACACGACAGGATCGATCCCCGGTTGCGACAACAACCGCTCCTCATCCCGGAAAACAATCGAGCCGAGCCCCGTGATTCCCGGCCGCACATTATAAATCACCCGTTGTACATGTTCCGGAAAACGTTCGAAATCCACCTTCATCTGCGGACGCGGCCCTACGATACTCATCGTTCCACTGAGTACATTCAATATCTGCGGCAATTCATTGATCTTCGTCTTCCGCAAAAAACGGCCGAAAGGCAATACACGCGGATCATTCCGGGTGGTCAGGCTGCCTGTCCCCATATTGGGGGAGTTCTTCAGCATGGTGGCGAACTTAAAAATAGAAAACATCCGGTTCCTGTACCCAACCCTTTTTTGCAGATACCATACCTTATGTTCTCCCGTACACCACAAAATCAGCATACAGGGCAATAACAGCCACGACACGCACACCAAGGCAATAAGTGCCAGCAGTACGTCAAAGACAACCTTCAAAAATTTGTACATAAATTCGGATTAAAAAGGAAGGAAAGAAATGTTATTTTACAGCTTCATAGGCTTCGGCAACAGTATCTACGATGATACGCAGCTGTTCCCGGGTTAAATGATTATAAACCGGAAGACTGATTTCATTGGCATACAACCGGTATGTATTCGGATAATCTTCCATTTTATATCCCCGGTTCTTGAACAAAGTCAGCATAGCCATCGGTATGTAATGTACATTTACCCCGACACCCTTTTCACTGATATATTGAATCATGGCATCCCTTTTCGCTTCATCGAAATCCTTGATCCGGAGCAGAAACAGATGATAAGAACTCTCCGTATCCCGGTGATGATAGGGGGGAATAACAGCCCAATCCCGTTTTGAAAACTCCCGGACATAAAATTCAAAAATGGCTTTCCTTTCGGGCAGAAACGTGGATTTATACCGGCGCATCTGGGCCAACCCGACAGTAGCGCATAAATCCGGCATATTCACTTTCAGTCCCTGATCGATAATATCATACCGCCACGCTCCGACTTGGTTTTTTTCGAAAGCACTCTTGTTTTGTCCGTTCAATGCCAAAGCCCTCAGGTAAGTCAGTTCGTTCTGATTGCCGAAAGGCTGCGGTAAATTCAATACAATCGCACCGCCTTCCCCTGTCGTTATATTTTTTACGGAATGCAGGGAGAAAACGGTGACATCGGCCACAGTTCCGGAAGCTTTTCCTTTATAAAAAGCCCCTAAGGAATGGGCGGCATCGGCCAAAAGCATTATCCGGCCCAATTGCTTTTGCCTCCCGGAGGCAGGCCGGTACAATGCCTTCACTTCCGGGTCGTCCACTACTGCCCGGATGGCATCGTAATCACAGGGATACCCTCCGATATCGACGGGCAATATCACTTTGGTATGTTCATTGATCGCAGCTTTTATCTTGTCCGGATCGATGGTAAAATCCTCTTTTACATCCACCATTACCACCTTAGCTCCCATATTCATGGCACACAAAGCCGTGGCACTGTAAGTGTAAGCGGGGATAATCACTTCATCACCGGGACCTACTCCCAGCCACCGTAGCATCAGCATCGCCCCGGAGGTCCACGAATTTACACACAAAACAGCTTCACCTCCCGTGAACTGCCGGATCTCATCTTCTAAAGCCCGTGCTTTGGGGCCTGTCGTCAGCCATCCCGTATGAGTCAGGGTATCATGCATTTCTGCTATTACCTCATCATCGATGACAGGTAAGGAAAAAGGGATTTTCATATAAGATTTTTATAGTCTGATTTTACTTGTTTTATAACACCGTGACCGGGACATACCGTCCTGTTTTTGTCACAGTAGGAAATTATTTTTTCAAGCGAAAGTTTTGCTTGTTCTTTATCACTTTTGGGAAAAGAGGTGATGACTTTTGTATCGAACAGATAGGAATCTCCGGTAAAAATATAGTTCTCTGTAAAATAGGTCAGACATCCGGGATCATGGCCTGGTGTTTCAAGTACTTCGAGCTTTTGTCCCCGGAAAATTTCAATCCGGTCTCCCTCATGCAATATCTTTACTTTATTTCCGGAAAACACAAAGGGATGATTGTGATATTTGGAAAAATTCAGTTTTTCTGAATATAATCCTTCTTGTCCGTGTGCGGAAGTATATACGATACAATCCGGAAATAAGGAGATCAGCCGGTTTATTCCATAAAAATGATCGAAATGGGTATGGGTTAAAAATACTCCCTGAATTTGCTGACCGGGAAGTAATCGGGCGATGACAGGCTCGATATCTCCGATGTCGATCAGCCACACCCGACATGAGTCGGTGTGAGAAAGAATATATGTATTTGATGAAAAAATGGAATTAACAATCTGTACAATTCCCATTCTACCTTTAGTTAACTCTTACAGCCCGGAGGAACATTCAATTTTAACCAAGTCACATACAACCATCGGTTCTGTTTTCAGAAACATGGTTCCCCATGTGAGTCCGAGACCGAATGCCGAGCACAGAAGTGACAGCTTCCGGTCCTGCAATTGCTCTTTTAGATCGGTAACCATCAGCATGGGAATGGAAGAACCACCCAAATTACCGAAATTCCGGATATTGCAAGGCACTTTTGCCGTTTCTAATTTCAGTTTTTTTACAATCCTGTCGATGATTAGTTTATTGGCCTGGTGAATCAGAAAATAATCAATATCTTTTTCTTTATTCCTGTCTCTTATACACATCTGACGCTGCCGACGATCTTACGCGTGTAG